>Ga0315338_1004045_pt1 | contig 12050 bp, 13 predicted proteins | sample ASW8metaG_FD_204518 | JGI IMG/M metagenome (GOLD analysis project Ga0315338, IMG submission 204518) | Ammonia-oxidizing marine archaeal communities from Monterey Bay, California, United States - ASW #8 | ecosystem: Environmental > Aquatic > Marine > Coastal | place: USA: California | collected...
CCCATACTCATATAATGAGGTATATACATATTTTTAATTTCAAAATCATCTGTACCTACCCATTGATAAAAATGATGATATGCCAAATTATCAATAATATTAGCATTAAAAGAACCATACTTACGCCATTTAAAATTTATATTTCCATCAAGATCTATGTTATGCCACTTAAAAACATCATCAACATAAAGTTTAACCCCCATAAAATCAGCAAGAGAAAATAATCCTTTAGCAGTTCTTTCTGTAAGTGTTAATGGTTTTTCACAAAATACATTCTTTCTTTTAACTAACCACTTCTCTACTTGTTCGTGATGTAAGTCATTTGGTGTGGATATTATTATCCAATTAGCATCATCTGGTTCTACAAACTCAACATTATCTTTGATACAATTTTCTATCTTATCACCAAATATACCTTTTCCTATTATTGCTACTTTAATCATTATTTTTTATACCAATTGTTTCCAAGTTTAATATCTTTTTCACTACATCTATCCCATACTGGTCCTAACTCAAATGGAACACCAAATTCTAAATCTTTTTCTGCCTGATTAACTAATGTAGTAAGTATGTGGTCAAATGAATCCATAAATCTATTATCATATTGTACAGTTTCAACTGAATATTTACTCTCAACAAACTCTTTAATAACATCCTCAAATGATTTATCCTCACTAATTCTACCCAAAATAAACTTATCATTACCAGGCCTATCAAGAAAACCAGCTTCTCTGTATAAAAATATATCACCATTTAAATCTACCGCTACTGATAATTGTGGGAACCCTGATTCTCTCATAGCAATTCCATCAACTTTCTTCAAAGGATGACCTATTATACCCTCTGCGATAGAAACTAATGCATATCCATAATCAACATGTAAATCTGAACATTTTTTTTGTTGTTCCTCTTTAAACTTTTCAAAGGTATCAACTAACTCTTTTCTATCTCCCTCAGTTAAAAAGTTTTCCAATCTATAAATTCTATTTTCATCATCTGCAACTGAGCCCTCAGTAACACTTCCAAAATCTTCTCGTAAGGTTAAGAAATCTACACCAGGTCCATTATCTACTTTTGAATTTATCTCCGCAACCAAATCAATCAATGGTAACATATGTTCCATCGTTTCAGGTATTATAATATAATTAAATCCAAACTTTAAATTAGGATTTATTTCGTTTCTTTGTTTTAAAAAGTTAATCGTGTTTTCCTTAACTAACTCATAAGAACCTGGTTTTCTTGTTATAAAATCATATGACGGCTCATCAATACCATATAGTGATATTCTTAATGAATCTAAATCCCATAAACCAGGATGTTTCTTTAGATAATTTGGAGTTAAAGAATAACCATTCGTAATCAATGGAACTCTAATACCTAGCGACTTAGCTTGACTTATTATTTTATCTAATTGAGGATTAGTTAATGGTTCTAATCCACCTGATATTGATATTGCTGAAGTCTTAGGTAGACTATTAAATATATCGTTAAATCTTTTATTTCCGTCTTTTAACAAACTACCAGGATATCTAGCCTTTTGATTCCTACCACAAAACCCACAATAAAACATACAAGATATACCTGGAAATATTGCAATTCTGATTGGGAACTTATATTCATGGTTTATTACATTTTTAGCAAAATTTGAAAATGGCGACATTGTATTCCAGTACTTCCTACCCAGTCCTTTTTTTGTAATCAAATGTTGTAAATAATCTGAATCTCTTATAACTTTATTTATTTTTATAAGTTCCTCTTTATTTAATTCAGTTTCTTTCATTAATAATTCTTGAGTATACCATGGCATATTTGATAACCTATGAACTATAATACAAACTGCATTTATATATTTATCCTTTTTATATTCAAATGGTAATGTGGCTAAAATCATATTTCTCATATTATCATTAATATCTAATGGTTCTTTTGTATATAACCATTCTTTCATAATAAACCCTCAAATATACTTGTTATATAAGGTACAAAATTCTTCTCATTATAGAATGACCTTTCATAGTTCTTTCTGCATGTTTTACTACAAGTATCATAAAAATCTTTATCATTCTTTAACTTTCTAGCTAAATGTTTAGCCTTTTCAATATCACCATCGTTTACTGTCAAGTATGGATGTAATTCTTCTTGAGTATCTAATCCTTTATAACCAATACAAGGTATTCCGTGAAATGCACAATTCAATGTAAATGTACCAGCCGCATGTGTTGGCATCATATGAACTCCAACATGATATTGACTTAAAAAATTCATCCACTCTATCCAAGTCATATACGGATGATGAGTTATATCCATCTCATCCTCTCTATCTATTTTTCTACCCATTGACGGAGCGTGTATTGGCATATCAAACTCCTGTGCAACAATGTACGAATCAAATCCACCATACCACCTAACCATATTACCACCAATTATTACAGCATCGCCCCACTCACTTCGAGGTAAAATACCTAATCGTTCTGTTAACATTAATGTTGGCATCTTATGTACTAATGCATTAGTAAGTCCAGAATAATACTTAACATCTTTCTCATTATGAGCTAATAACATATCAAATTCAGTAAGAGTATTATACCACCAAATCTGTTCTTCCATTGTATAATCTTGAAAATACCAATGAGGACCTTCTTGCATTGATATAACTTTCTTACTAAGTTTCTTCAAATCACCAATCATATCAAATTGTAACAACTTATCTACATTAGTTTTTGGTAATGTTACTATAGCAATATCATAATAACCTTCACCTAACTGTTCCAATACTGTTGGTATATGAAATATAGGATAATGTTCCGCACCTAAAATATATTTAGTGGAAACATCATTTCTCATATTTGGATTATCTAATGAAACGTTACCCTGCCAACCACCTTCTGTAAACCAAGCTATTTTATAATCTTTTAAGTCCATTCTACTAATTCTTTTATTTCTCTTGGTGTCATTTTTTCAGCACTTTTTGAATTATAAGGTACATCTAATTTATTAACACCTTCATTTTTTTCCATTCTAATATGAATATCATTTCCTCTAACATAGGTATAAGGTAACTCGTGTTCAGCTATTAAATCTTCATCGGTTTTTTCACCTGGTCTTTTACCCACAATTGCTATATCTTCAGAAATAACTTTAGCTAAATCTAACATATTCACACATTTCATCTTATAAGAAGATACAAAACCACCACCATTCTTTTCTGTATATTTTATTGTTCTATGTATTAATCTAGCTGCATCAGTTTGTGTAAACATCAATCTATTCATTTTTGGATCTGTAAGTGTAATTTGTTTACCCTGAGATTTCATCTCTAACCAAAATGGTAATACTGAACCATTACTATGAGCAACATTCGCAAATCTACAAACTGAAAATCTATTTCTATTAGTATTTGCTTCTAAAAAACATTTTTCCATTAATGATTTTGTATCTCCATAAACACTCGCAGATGAACAAGCTTTGTCTGTACTTATAGCTACAACTGTAGGTACATCAGTTCTAATTGCAGCCTCTATTACATTCATACTACCAATTACATTAACATTACAAGTATGAATAGGTTGTTCTTCAGCTAAATTAATATGTTTAACAGCAGCAGCGTGTATTACAATATCAGGTTTTATTTCCTCAAAAGCTCTGTAAACAGTTAACTTATCTTCAATATTACCTAAAAACTGACATGGTATTTTAGGATAATCTCTAGACAATTTCATTTGTGAATTTTCATTTCTACTTAAATTATAAAATGAAATAAAATCATTATAATAATTTCGTATAAAAGCTCTACCAATAGTCCCTGAACCACCTGTTATTAATACTCTCTTTTTCATTAACCTAATCTCCTTATATCATTAGCAACCATTTTACTAACCATATCCTCAAATGTTGTTTTTGGTTTCCAACCAAGAACCTCTTCAGCTTTAGAAGAATCTCCAGCTAAATAAAATACATCTGCTGGCCTCATATATCTTTCATCTTGACCTACATACTTTTTCCAATCAATTATACCAATATGTTGAAAAGCCATATCTAAAAATTCTTCCAAAGAATGTACCTTCCCAGTTGCTATAACATAATCTTGTGGTTTATCTTGCTGTAACATCATCCACATTGATTCTACATAATCGGGAGAATATCCCCAATCTCTTTTTGTATCTAAATTTCCTAATATTATTTTATCTTGTAATCCTAAATATATTTTAGCAACACCATCAGTAATTTTCCTTGTAACAAATTCAATTCCTCTACGTTCTGATTCGTGATTAAATAATATACCACTACAATTAAACATATCATAAGATTCTCTATAGTTTACTGTAATCCAATGAGCATATAACTTAGCAACACCATATGGAGATCGTGGATAAAATGGTGTATCTTCGTTAGCAAGTTCTTTCATCTTACCAAACATCTCTGAAGTAGAAGCTTGATAATACTTAATTGGTTGATCATATTCTCTAAGAGCCTCTAAAACTCTCAAAGCACCAAGTCCCGTAACATCACCTGTTTGTTCAGGAGTATTCCAACTCTCACCTACAAACGACTGAGACCCTAAATTATATAATTCGTCTGGATCAGATTCTTTTAGTGTTCTAAATAAAGAATTTTGATCAGTTAAATCACCTGTTATAAAATGAAAATTCTTATTAGTTTCTAAATGTCCAGTATTCTCTCTGTTTTTGTAAGATGACCGCCTTTCCATACCATAAACTACATATCCCTTTTCAAGTAAAAAATCTGCTAAATGACTTCCATCCATACCATTAATACCTGTTATTAATGCTCTTTTTTTAGAATCAAATCCTATATTCATTGTAACTCCTTTTTAAAGTCATCATATTCATAAAACTTATCTGTACCATTAGTTAAATTCTGAATATTCTTTTTTGATATTTGTAAAAACTTTTGAAAATTATCCATTTTTTTATTTATAAAAGCGTATGGATTATCTTCATTTAAAACATAACATCTTTTCTGCGGATGCCTTCTCGCGTGTACATGTAATACATTTTTACAAATAAATTGTATAAAATTCTCTCCACATAACTTTTCTGCCATAATTGATAATCCTTCATCATCATTATAAATTAAACATAGTGGTACATTTACACCAAACTTAATTAAATCTGAAGATATAACTAAACAAGAACCACTAATTTTAGGTTTATTAATATAAGTAAAATCAAATTCCTTAGCTCTAGCATTTATCTCATTCATAGTTTCTATAGGTAATGGTGATTTAGCTTGATTTGGATTTAAATGGCCTTCATCATCATCAATAAATTCTAATTGTACATAATCTTTATGTACCAATGGATCCCAAGACGCATCCCACATTTTTCTATCAGAAAAACTTAACAAATATCTATGTATATTTTGTTCAGTTGTATATTCAGATAACGTTTCTATTACATCAAATGCTTCTTTTGGAAAGAAACTATCAGTTTCGCCCCACATAACATAATCTACTTTCTTACAATAGTTATAATTTAAATCTCGTCTATAATCAGCATGAAAATAAAACTCATCTTTTTCAACAATTCTAGTGTTTACGTTCTCATAACCCAAAACTCTAATTTGATTAACTCCTGCATAAAACTTACCTAATAATTCATCTTTTGATATTTTATCGTAATCTATTTTCTCAATCTCTTCAGATACATTAAAACATAAATCTATAGTTACATTATCTTTATTCTCTACAGTTTCTAATAAATTCACAAGACCATCAATGAAATCTTTATACATCTCAATTTCAAAGAACATTACATGCGTTCCTATTACATATTTATTTTTTAGTTTTGTCAAAATACCATCCTTACAATTTCAAAAGCCTCAGCATATTCTTTCCCTGCTTGATATCCCCTATATTTAGCCATACTAAAGATATATTCTTTAGTAAAAAATTGTCTATTTACTTGACTTTTGTAACAACTAAAATGACTTACCTTTTTATCCAAATTATCTTCACTAACTTCTATAAACAAATCAGTATCAAATGTTTTATTATTCCACGGCATCTCATAACCAAGTATAGTTGTTTTCTTAAATGCTCTAAAACATTCTTCACTAATTACAGCATGGTCTTGATGCGTATCAAATGATGATGGGCAAAATACTAAATCGTAATCATTTCCCCAGGCTTCTTCACATAAAATATCTAATATTTTTTGTCTGTTATATCCAAGTTCTCTAATTTGCATTTCGTGTAAATCATATTCTACCGAACCTCTTCTGCCCCAATCATTTTTTAACAGTTCCATTGAATTTGAAAATTCATGTTTAACATCTTCACCTGGGGCTAAAGAAAAAGCAATTACTTTTATATTAGCATCTTTAAACTTATATAAACTAGCACCACATCCTATTTCAACATCATCTGTATGTGCAGCTAATGTCAATATATTTTTAATATCTACTTTCATTCTTTATAATCTCCATAAAAATGATTGTATGTTTTTTTCATCCAATAATCTGTAAGTTCATTATCTTTATTATTAGGTATACAATTAAACTGAAATATCCAACCTAATTTAGTAAACAATAAATCCTCAGATAATATTTCTTTTCTATTCATATCACACATATTAAATTCATAAGGTAAATGCTTTACATCTATCTCCTCTATATCTAACATAAAATTTAATGGAGTTTGTTCAGTACCAGTAAGAAACTTTTCTTCCATTTCTCTAAATAATTTTGAGTTTGCATGATAAAACTCTGTCATTCTTCTAGCAAAAGGTTTATGAGTTTTATTAACTATCCAAAAACCACTATCGAAATATTTACTCCACTCCTTTAACATATGACCTTCAAATACATACTTTGAATATGCTTCTAAACTTCTCAAAACCCAATCCCAACTACCATCAAAATAAGCAACTGTAAATTTATTCTCAGTCTTATCAAAGAAATTAGGACAATCTGGATGAATTATCGTATCTGCGTCTACTGATAATATTTGATTATATTCTATATCATTAGATTCTAATAAATCAAAAATATACCATCGTTGCCAACATATTCCCATTATATCATGATCTATTACTTCTTCTGTTAATACAAACAATTCACAATCATTTTTTTCACACCATCGTTTCCAACTATCAATAGAATATTTATATGGATTGACTCGGGAACTGGCAAATCTGCCTTCCTTCCCTAAATCCACATTCATCATAAAAACTACATTTTTCATCCGTATAACTCCTCATAAGTTCTCTTCAGCCAATAATCTACCTCTCTATCGTTTTTTCTATCCCCTACAATCCTAGGTGGTATAGCATTAAAATGATAAACCCAACCAACATCTAAAAATAATAACTTATCTTCCCACCAACTAAAGTTTGGAATATGTAATAAGTCCTTTCTAAACAAATCTTGAAGATTATATCTTTCTGGTAAATAATTTATTTTTATCTTATGTTTTTTTACTAAAAAATTAATACAAGTTTGACCAACTCCTGGTATTTGATACTCTTTATATTCATATTTTTTATTAGTTCTAATATCATAAAGTTTCTCTTTATTTTCTAAATAAAAATTCTGAACTTCTTTGAAAAATGGTTTATGTTTTTTGTTAGCTATAATAAACCCTGTATTGAAATACTCCCATACTTTTGGTTTCTCTACATCAGGAAACATAAAATGTTCATACCCATCAATACTTCTTATAACCCATTCATAACAACCATTACTAACTACTGCACTATATTCGTGATTAGTTTCTTCAAAAAAATTAGGACAATCAGGATGAACTATAGTATCTGCATCAATAATCAATACTTGGTCATAATCTATATCGTTATGTTCTATGATATCAAATACCCATTCTCTTTGATAAATTATTGGAAACTTATTAAATCCATCCATACCACTTGTACTTGCACCTACATCCATTAATGGTTCTGTCCATTCTACAAATTCAGTATTATGTTTACTACACCAACTCTTCCAACTCTTTGCTGAATAATGATATGAGTCTGCTCTACCATTTCCCAAATCAATATTTGGCATAAAAACTACATTCTTCACTAATATAACTCCGAATACATTCTTTCATAATATTTAATAGTTTCTTTAAGTCCTTTAGGTAAATCCCATTGTAATTCATAATCCAAATGTTCTTTTAATAGTTTTGGATTAAGTGTAATTTCTACATGGTGTTCACCTGGCCTCATATCAACATATCTTCGATTAACTACTCTTCCCCAAGCTGCTTCAACCGCATCAAGGATTTCATTAACAGAATTATTTCTATCAGCTCCTACGTGAATCACTAATCCACCTAAATCCTTATCACTTGTTAAAGCTCTATAAAATGATTCAACTACATCATCAACATATATATACTCTGAACGTTGTTCTCCGCTACCATAAATGTTAAATTCATTCCCTTTCATAGTTTCCATCAATATAGTTGGTATAACTTTCTGATAATTATACGGTGCTTCTTTCGGTCCATCTAACCATCTTTCTCTGGCTCCATAGATATTACCAAGTTTTAAACACACTGCTTCTACACCATAATTTTCTGAAAACAATTCTGCAAACTTTTCAATTGCAGCTTTTGTAATCTTATATGGATTCAACCAAGTTACATCAGGGGTAGTAGGTATTAAAATTCTACCAACTTTGTGTTTCCTACATAACTTCAACATTTTAACAGTTCCAACTACATTTACTTCGGCGACTTGTTCTACATCGTATGTAGTAATAGTTTCACTTGTACCTAAGACAGCAGCCATATGAATAACTCTATCTTTACCACTCACTAAACCATCTACTAAATCATCATCAAGAGTATTGCCAATTACAAATTGAAAGTTTGGGTTATCTGAATGAGCTTTCATCTCATCACTTTCCCACAAATCCAAAACTGTAACTTCATGCCCTTCTGAAAGCATACGGTCTACTATATGACTTCCAATAAAACCCGCTCCACCAGTAACTAATATTTTCATAATATTCTCCTATTTTAAATTTATAATAACAGCTTCTCTGTCATTAAAAACTAATCCATGAACACATATATATCCATCATCTTCTCCGATGAATTTATCTATCTTTAAATTGTGTTCTTTTACTTTATCGTGTATTGCTCTCTTAACCTCTGAATTTTGTCGAGGATTCCCATAATCATCTATGATTAAAGTAGCATTGGGTAATTTTTTTAAAACTCTATCTATATCATAACATACTAATTCATAAGTATGTCCAACATCTATATGTACAACATCTGCCTCTGGTAGTTCAAAATCATCACCATAAACATCAGCAACAATAAACTCAACATTATTTACATCTTGACAACATACTTTAGCTTTTGCTACATTATCTGGAGTTGCATCAACTCCAATTACTTTACCAAAACATTCCGCATAAACTCTCGTTGAATTACCATGATGACTACCTAACTCTAAAAGAGTCATATCTTTATAATGAGGTTCTTTAAAAATATGATAAATATCTTTTTTAAATTTAGTTGTAGTTGCATTTTTATCTTCACCTTTGCTTTTAATACCTTCACTATTAATTTCATTTATAAAATAATTTTTATCATAGCGTTTTCCTACCAAATCCCACACATCTTTCATCAACTTATCTCTTTGTGTCTTATCAAATCCACTAAAAAACCAAACATAACCGTATTTAACAAAAAATGGTGTCTTATCTTCATTTAATTGCCAATTATGGTTTAACATTTCCTTACGATATAAATGAGATAATCTATATGGTTTTGGTAAATAAGTCAAATCTATATTATTCATTTGTACTAAATAATTAAGTGGAGTTTGACAAGTACCTCTTATAACTTTTTTAGTTTGTATTTCAACAAATTCATCTATATTTTCTTTATAAAATGTTTCAAACTTTTTAAATAACTCTCTATGTGATTCATTAAAAATAACAAATTGTGTACAAAAGTATTTACTAATATCCAATTCATAACCATCAAAAATATCTTTATATCCAACTACACTTTCATAAATCCATTTAAGATTATCATTTTCAAGTCCAACCGCTAATTTATTATCTGTTAAATTAAAAAAGTCTGGACAATTCCACTTTGGAAAAGAACAAGCATCTACCATAGCAATCTGATTATAATCAATACCTTTTCTATCAAGAAAATCAAATATATCAAACCATCTTTGTACAGTTACTCTATATTTCATAGTATCTTCTATTGATGGTTCATCATATATAACCAACTCATAATCATTCGTATCACACCAAAATTGCCAAGCTTTTTTAGAATAAGTCATCCATTCCCAACCACCAAATTTATCTAAATTCTTATCCTTTGGAATTATCATTGGTATAACTACTATATTTTTACTCATAACTTTCTATCTCTTCTTTTGTTACAACGGAAACTCCGTGTTTTTGAACAGCTATAGTTGAACATTTTTGTGCAAAATGTATCGCCTTTACTATATCATTAGTTCTTAAATATTCTACAACAAGTCCTGCTAAAAAAGTATCTCCTGCACCAGAAACATCTCTTACTAAAACTTCATCTACTTCAAAAGTTTTTCCATCAAATATACATCCATATTTACCTCTAGTCATTATTAGTTTTTCTTTTAAGTTTACTAAGTTATTAGTTATATACTTTAAATTTCTTCTATGTTCATAATTATTTATCTTAATAAAATTAGCAAATTTTATCCAATCTCCTAAGTCTTTTTTTGTATCAAGAAAAACATTAGTATTACTTTTACATATACTTTCTATATCACTTTTAGTCAAAAATCCTTTACAATAATCTGAAATAACAATAGCATCATATGTTTTACTCTGATATTGATTATTACATATATTCATACGAAGAGCTTCGTCAATTTGTTTACACTTATCATTAGTATCTACTCGTAAAACCATTTGATTATAACCATCATCTACATAACGAGTTTTTATTATTTCTTCTATATTGGTAATTAAAGTTGCCTGAACTCCTAAAGCCTTTAAATTATTATAAACATTTTTAGACATTCCACCATTTTTTGTTTTCCTTATAGGTTGTAAAACAGGAATAGGTGCTTCAGGGCTCATACGTTCTATTTCGCCATAAATAAAAACATCATCACAACTATCTCCTATAACTAATACATTCATACTTGACTATCCCTATCTAATATCTTAGTAGTAGAATAATCTCCTACTCTATCAAAATATTTTACTTCATCTGGTATTTCTTTACCTATTATCACTTTACCTTTCCAATCTGAACCTACCACCATTATATTTGGATTATAATCCTTGATAGATTTATATAGAGTTGGCGTTGAATAAAAAGAACATACTAAATCAACATATTTGATAGACCTGATTACTTCTATTCTATCTTGTAATGTATTGTATGGGCGTTTATCACCTTTAAATCTTTTAATCATTTTATCATCATCTAAACCTACCATAAGTTCATCTCCAAGAGATTTACCATATTTAAATAATTCTATATGACCTCTATGTAAAATATCAAAGCAACCATTAATCCAAATCTTTTTCACTTTAGAGTATCTCCTTTTAAAACCCTATAAGAATCTGAATCTTTGTGGTGTGTAGACACTTCAAATATTACTCCATCTGTTACTGCTTCTAATTGGTGTGGTTGTCCTGGCCTTTGTCTTACCACATCACCCACTTTCAATTCTGTTTCATTCATTTCTGCGGTTTCAGTATCAATCCATCTATATATAAATTCTCCATTTTCTACATACCAAGTTTCATCTTTATCCATATGATAATGCATTGAAAACTTAAAACCACCTTTAAATCTTAATAACTTACCACAATACATTTCATTATTTTCAATTATAAGTTCGTTTCCCCAACCTTTAGGTACATAACAACCTTTAACTACTACTGGTTTAATCATTCAGTATATCTTCCAGTCTGGGATTTATCCCATAATCTTTCATACAAATAAAAATAAACTATACCTAACACATTCATAATAATTGCATTATAAAGTGGTATATCAGTTAATCCAAATGCCAATATCATCCAAGAATTACTGAATGCTATCACTCTCCAAC
>Ga0315338_1004046_pt1 | contig 12049 bp, 10 predicted proteins | sample ASW8metaG_FD_204518 | JGI IMG/M metagenome (GOLD analysis project Ga0315338, IMG submission 204518) | Ammonia-oxidizing marine archaeal communities from Monterey Bay, California, United States - ASW #8 | ecosystem: Environmental > Aquatic > Marine > Coastal | place: USA: California | collected...
TTGATATGCCTGCAGCATATAAAATATCTGATATCGTAATATCTCCAGCTGATAAACCGGAAGGATTTGGTAGAATAATTATTGAGTCCCAGTCTATGGAAAGACCTGTGATTGCAAGTGCACATGGGGGTTCATTAGAATTAATTAAAAATAATTACACTGGATTCCTTTTTAAACCAAAAAGTGCACAAGATTTAGCAGATAAAATTAAATATTTGCTTCTTTTACCTCAAAAAGAAAAAGAAAAAATTGTAAAAAGAGCAAAAGAGCTTGTTAATAAAAAATACAATATCGATAATATGTGCGAATTAAACATCAAATTATATAATTCTATTGTCCAATAAAATAAAGAAATGGCTTTAAAAAAAAATCTTTTAATTATTAAACATGGAGCATTGGGAGACTTTATCTTATCCTTTGGCCCTTTTAAAGCTATAAGGAATTATCATTTAAATGATCATATAATTTTATTAACAAACAGTATTTTTAAAGAATTTGCAGAAGAAAGTAATTATTTTGACGAAATAATAGTAGACGACAGAGACTCTATTTGGAATGCAAAAAAAATGTTTAAGTTAGCAAATTTATTAAGAAAAAGGAAATTTTATAGAATTTACGATCTTCAAACGTCACAAAGAAGTTCTTTTTATTATAATTTTTTTAGATTTAAAAGTAATGTTGAATGGTCAGGAGTTGCATTTAGATGTTCACATCCAGATAAAAATCCTGATAGAAACAAAATTCATACAATAGAAAGACATAAAATACAACTAGCAGAAATTGGAATCAAGAATGTAAAAATGAGCGACTTTTCTTGGGTAAAGAGCACTAATAATCATAAAATTGAAGAACCTTATATATTATTTTCTCCAGGCGGTTCTTTACATAGATTAAAAAAAAGATGGCCAGTAAAAAATTATGTAGAAATAGCAAAAAAATTTTTACGAAAAAAAATAACTCCAGTTATTTTAGGTACTTCTGAAGACTTAGAGATAGGAGAATTTATTTTGATGAATGCAAATGGTTGTGTAAATTTAGTGAATAAAACAACAATACAAGACCTTTGCACTTTAGCCAAGGATGCACAATTGGCTATTGGCAATGATACAGGACCTATGCATGCATTTTCAATGAGTGGCTGCAACTCATTGGTTTTATTTTCAGATGATTCTAACCCTAAACGATGTGCCCCTAGGCCAATAAATAAAAAGAAAATAGTTAAGATTATACAAAAAAAAGATTTAAGAAATCTTACAGTTGATGAGGTTTTACATTCTTTACGTAATGACTTTAGATACGATTTGTAATTTGTTATAATTTAATTGTTATGGTTTCAATAAAACTTCCTGATGGTTCAAAAAAAAATTTCTCTAGTTCAATACAAGGTGATGAACTTGCAAAAAATATAAGTTCAAGTCTATCAAAATCAGCAATTGCAATTTCAATTGATGGAGAATTAAAAGATTTAAATTATGAAATAAATAAAGATTGTAATGTACAAATTATAACCAAAGATAGCGACTTAGGAATTGAAATATTAAGACATGATACAGCCCATGTAATGGCAGAAGCTGTAAAAACATTATATTCTGAAGTACAAGTTACAATAGGCCCTTCAATAGAAAATGGATTTTATTATGATTTTTCAAAAAAAGAACCATTTACACCCGAAGATTTAAAAAAAATAGAAGAAAAAATGTTAGAAATAATTAATAAAAACGAGTGTTTTGAAAGAGAAATTTGGGATAGAAAGAAAGCAATTGATTATTTTAAAAAACAAGGGGAATTATATAAAGTTGAAATTATAAAAGATATTCCTTCTAAGGAAGAAATATCAGTTTATAAACAAGGTAAGTTTCTCGATCTTTGTAGAGGGCCACATTCTCAATCCACAGGAAAAATTGGAAAATTTTTTAAACTTGTCAAATTAGCCGGAGCTTATTGGAGAGGAAATTCTAATAATGAAATGCTACAAAGAATTTACGGAACTGCTTGGACAACAAAAAAGGATTTGGACAATTATTTAGAAATTTTAGAGGAAGCCCATAAAAGAGATCACAGAAAATTAGGACGCGAAATGGATTTATTTCATTTTCAAGAAGAAAGTCCAGGATCTATTTTTTGGCACAATAAAGGATGGGATGTTTTTATGAGGTTGCAAAATTATTTGAGAAACAAACAAACAAAAGCAGGATACGAAGAAATAAACACTCCAGATATGTTAGATAGATCATTATGGGAGAAATCAGGCCATTGGGAGAAATTTAAAGAAAACATGTTTACAATTGATACAGAAGATGAAAGAGTTTTTGCACTTAAACCAATGAACTGCCCAGGTTGTATACAAGTTTTTAATCAGGGTATAAAAAGTTATAAAGATTTACCAATTAAAATGTCTGAATTTGGAAAAGTTCATAGATATGAACCTTCAGGATCTGTACACGGTATGATGAGAGTTAGATCTTTTACTCAAGACGATGCACACATATTTTGTACCGAAGATCAAATAACTGACGTGTGTATTGAAGTAACAAATTTGATTTTAGAAATATATAAGTATTTTGGATTCTCTAATATAAAGATCAATTATGCAGATAGGCCAAAGAAAAAAGTTGGTGACGATAATATATGGGATAAATCAGAAAAAGCATTGTTAAAAGCTGTTAAAGAAGCAGGCGTAGAATATGAAATTAATAAGGGAGAAGGAGCGTTTTATGGGCCAAAAATTGAGTTTGTTTTAAAAGATGCAATTAATAGAGAATGGCAATGTGGAACAGTCCAAGTAGATTTTAATTTACCAGAAAGGCTAAATGCGAATTATGTTAATGAAAAGGGAGAAAAACAAAGACCCGTATTAATACATCGTGCATTATTTGGTTCACTAGAAAGATTTTTAGGAATTTTAATTGAACATTACAATGGTAAGCTTCCTTTCTGGTTAGCTCCTACACAAGTTAGCGTATGTACTATTACAGAAAAATTTAATGATTTTGGAGATGAGATTTATAAAAAATTGTCTGAATTAGGGATAAAAGTCGATTTTGATTCACGCAATGAGAAAATTAATTATAAAATTAGAGAGCACAGTCATAAAAAGGTTCCTATAATATTAATTATTGGAGAAAAAGAAAAAAAAGAAAATTCTGTTACTATTAGAGAATTATCTATAGATAAACAAAAATTTTTAAAACTAGATAAAGCAATAGAATATATAAAAAAAAAAATTTGAATAAATTAAAATTTAAGCGATAATTTATGTTAATTAAAAATTAGAAAGAAAGGAGCATAGGAATACAACAACAACATCGTAAGAAATTTTATAGGCCACGCGGCCCAAGGGTAAATCATTACATAAGAGCGGAAAAAATAAAACTGATAGATCATGAAGGAGAAATGCTAGGTATATTTTCAGTTGATGATGGAATAAAAAAAGCAAAAGATCTTGGTTTAGATTTAGTTGAAATATCACCAAATACTAAACCTCCTATATGTAAGATATTAGATCTAGGAAAATATAAATACCGTCAGCAGAAAAAAGAAAACCAACAAAAAAAGAAACAAAAAATTTCAATAATTAAAGAGGTGCGTTTTAGGCCAGGAATAGATGACCATGATTATGAAATTAAAATGAGGCATATTCAAAAATTTTTACAAAAAGGTGATAAAGTCAAAGTTACATTGAGGTGGAAAGGGAGAGAATTTTATGGAAATAGGGATCTAGGAAATAAACTCTTTAATAGAATAAAAGAAAATATTAAAAATATTTCTACAATCGAGCAAGAACCTAAGATGTTGGGTAGACAATTGATAATGGTATTAAATCCAAACCATTAATTATATTGATTTCAGATTAAATACTGAGTATATTTCTAATTTTTTAAGGTTAATTTAATGCCAAAACTTAAGACAAAAAGTGCAGTAAAAAAAAGGTTTACTTTTACAGGTTCAGGTAAACTTAAAAGAAATTTTGCTTTTAAAAGGCATAATTTAAGAAAAAGATCACAGTCAATGAAAAGAAAAGCAAGAGGAACAACAATTTTAAAAAAGTCTGATTTTAAAACTATAAGGGATTATTTACCATATAATAATTAATAAATATTATGGCTAGAGTAAAACGAGGGGTTCAAGCAAGAGCAAGACATAAAAAAGTAATAAAGCAAGCCAAAGGATATAGAGGTAGGTCTAAAAATGTTTTTAGGATTGCTATAGAGAAGGTCGAAAAGGGATTGCAATACGCTTATAGGGATAGAAGAACAAAAAAAAGAAATTTTAGAGGTCTTTGGATACAAAGAATTAATGCTGGTGTTAGGGAATACGGTATGAGTTATAGTCAATTTATTAATGGAATAAAAAAAGCAGAAATAGATATTGATAGAAAAATTCTTGCAGATATTGCTAAAAATAATCCAACTACATTCAAATTTATTGTAGATAAAATTCGACAAACTAAATAAAAAAAATTAATAAAAAACTTTTTATAAAACTGTTAAAATAAATTTTTTATAAGAGTTTTTTTTTAATCCATGTCAGAAGAATTAGAAAAACTAGAAATACAAATAAAAGAAAAGATATCTAATGCTGATAATTTAGAGCATTTAAATTCTATAAGAATAGAGGTATTTGGAAAAAAAGGCTTAATTACTAATCATTTAAAGCTATTAACAGGACTACCTGAGAATGAGAGAAAAATAAAAGGAAAAATAATTAATGATATTAAAAATAAAATAAATGAACTGCTTCAACAAAAAAATAAGATTTTAAATGATAATGAAATATCAAAAAAACTGGAAAAAGAAGAAATAGATATAACTTTATCATCAAGACCTTTTGATGAAGGTAAGTTAAATCCAATAACTCAAACTATAGCTGAAGTTACTACAATTTTTCAAAAGATGGGTTTTGAAACAGCTTTAGGCCCGGATATTGAAGATGATTATCATAATTTTACTGCTTTAAACATTCCACCCGAACATCCAGCACGTCAACTACACGATACTTTTTATTTAAAAAATAATAGTAAACTTTTAAGAACTCACACTTCTCCAGTTCAAATTAGAACATTAGAAAAAATAAAACCCCCGCTAAAAATTATAGCACCTGGAAGAACTTATCGTGCAGATTCAGATATGACTCATACTCCAATGTTTCACCAAATAGAAGGATTATGTTTAGATACAAATGTGAATATGAGTCATTTAAAAGGTTGCATAATGGATTTCTGCAGAGAGTTTTTTGAAATAGATGATTTACCTATACGATTTAGACCTAGTTTTTTTCCATTCACAGAGCCTTCTGCAGAAATTGATATAGGATGTTTTAAAGATAAAAAAAAAATTAAAATTGGAAACGGAGGAAGCTGGCTTGAAATTATGGGATGCGGCATGGTTCATAATAAAGTTTTAAAATACTGCAAAGTTGATTCTAATAAATATCAAGGATTTGCATTTGGAGCAGGTGTAGAAAGATTAGCAATGTTAAAATATGGTATTCCAGATTTGAGAAGTTTTTTTGAATCAGATATTAAATGGTTAAATAACTTTGGATTTTCTATTTTTGAAAATATAGAAAAAATTTAAAAAAAATGAAATTTACATTTTCTTGGTTACAAAAATATTTAAAAACAAAAAAAAATATTAATAATATTTGTGAAAGACTAACAATGTTGGGCATAGAAGTTGCCGAAGTTATTGACAATCAAAATTTTTTTAAACAATTTAAAATTGTAGAAGTTATTGATATTCAAAATCACCCCAATGCTGATCGACTAAAGTTATGCAAAGTTAATGATGGAAAGTCCAATATAAATATTGTTTGTGGAGCACCTAATGTAAAAAAGGGCATGAAAGCAGTCCTTGCACCAATTGGAACAAAAATGATAGAAGAAGGTTTTGTAATAAAAAAATCAAAAATTCGTGGAGTTGAGAGCGAGGGAATGCTTTGTTCTGAAAAAGAGATTGGTCTTGGATCTGATAGTGATGGCATAATACATTTAGAGCAAGAAATAAAAAGTGGTAGTACGTTGTCAAGTCTTTACCCTTCAGAAAAAATTATAGATGTAGAAATTACCCCTAATAGGTCTGACTGCTTGGGAGTTTATGGTATTGCAAGAGACCTAGCAGCAAGTGGTGAGGGTACTTTTATAGAAAAAAAAATTCCCAAAATTCAAGGTAAATTTAAAAGTAAAATTAATATAAAAATTGCAAAAGAAGCTAAATCAGCTTGCCCTGTATTTTATGGACGTTATATAAAAAATGTAAAAAATTGTGAAAGTCCTGACTGGTTAAAAAAACAATTACAATCAATAGGATTGAAACCTATTTCAGCTTTAGTAGACATTACTAATTATTTAACTGTTGATTACAATAGACCTCTACATGTATTTGATGCTGATAAAATAAATGGAAATTTAGAAATTTTTTTGGCAAAGGGAGGTGAAAATTTAAAAGCTTTAGATGAACAGGACTATAAGTTATCTAAAGAAATGATAGCTATTAAAGACAACAAAAATTTATTAAGTATTGCAGGAGTTATTGGCGGTGTTTCCTCAATGTGTGATTTAAATACTAAAAATGTATTTTTAGAATCTGCATATTTTGATCCTATATCTATAGCAAAAACCGGACGATTGTTGAATATCGAAACAGATGCAAGACAGAGATTTGAAAGAGGAGTGGACCCAGAAAGTGTTTCTATAGGGATAGAACAGGCAACAGAATTAATATTGAAAATTTGTGGTGGTGAAATTAGCGAAATTACTTCAGATGGAAAAATTCCAATAAATAAAAAAAAAATTATTTTCAATATAAATAAAATTGAGAATTTTGTTGGATTAAAAATTTCAGATAAAATTATTCAAAGTATTTTAAATAAATTGGGCTTTAAAATTTCAAAAGATGGATCTAAATATAAAATATCTCCACCTACCTGGAGACATGATATCGAAAATGAGGCAGATATTATTGAAGAAATTATTCGTATTTATGGTTATGATAAAATTCCATCTCAGTCCATATATATTAGCAATGAAAAAAAAGTAAATAATCTTTGTCAAACTAGAGAATTAAATATGAAGAGATCTTTAGTGCAAAGAGGATTAACTGAAACAATAACATGGTCTTTTATGTCAAATAAAAATGCACAAATTTTTGGTATAAATAATAATTTGGAAATACAAAATCCAATTAGTAGTGATTTAGATATTATGAGACAATCAATAGTTCCTAATTTATTAGATGCTGCTAGTTATAATATTGATAATGGAGAAGAAAAAGTTTGTATTTTTGAATTGGGGCCAATTTTTAATAGTGAATTTGAAAATGATCAACAAATATTTTTATCAGGGATAAGATGTGGTCAAAGTAAAAAACATTGGTTAAAAAAAGAAAGACCATATGACATTTTTGATGTAAAACTTGATGTAGAAACAGTTCTTAGATGCTGTAAACTTCCTTCAAAATCATATGTATTAAATAATGACGCTCCAAATTATTATCACCCTGGAAAATCTGGCTGTATAAACTTTTTAAATAAATCTACAGGCGGTTTTTTTGGTGAAATCCACCCTGATATAATAAAAAAATTTCAAATTAATTATCCTGTATATGCTTTTGAATTAAATTTAAATACTTTGCCACATGAATTTGTAGAAAATAAAAAAAGTTTTAATAGTAAAAATTTTCAAAAAGTTGAGAGAGATTTTGCATTTATTCTTGATAAAAAAATTCAATCACAAGTTATAATTGATTTAATTAATAAAGTAGAAAACAAATTAATTAGTGAAATTAATATTTTTGATGTATATGAAGGAGAAGGAATATCAGAAGAAAAAAAATCTATAGCTGTTTCAATAGTTTTGCAACCTGAAGATAGAACTTTAAAAGATACAGAAATAGAAATAATTTGCAAAAATATTATTTCAAATGTTGTAGAAAAAACAGGTGCAATCCTAAGAGAAAAATAATCTGATATGAAAATTTCTAATATTAGAAACTTTGCCATTATCGCGCATATAGATCATGGAAAATCAACTTTAGCTGATAGACTAATACAATTTTGTGGAGGAATATCACAAAGAGAATTTAGAGAACAATTACTAGATTCTATGGATATTGAAAGAGAAAGAGGAATTACTATCAAAGCTCAAACTGTGCAGCTAAATTATAAATATGATAATGAAGAATATAAATTGAATTTAATTGATACTCCAGGTCATGTAGATTTTGCTTATGAAGTAAATAGATCTTTAGCAGCTTGTGAAGGTTCAATTTTAGTTGTAGATAGCACACAAGGAGTGGAAGCGCAAACTTTGGCAAATGCCTATCAGGCTATTTCTAATAATCATGAAATAATACCTGTTCTTAATAAAATAGATTTACCAGCAGCGAATCCTGAAAATGTTGTTAAACAAATCGAGGATATAATAGGCATTGAAGCAAAAGATGCGATAAAGATATCTGCTAAGACAGGAAAGGGTGTTAAAGATTTATTAAATTTGTTGGTTAAAAATTTACCAGGACCTGAAGGAATTAATGAAAACCCACTCCAAGTTTTTGTTATTGACAGTTGGTATGATAAATATCTTGGAGTCATTACCTTAGTAAGAGTCAAAAATGGAATTCTTAAAGTAGGACAAAAAATTCAAATGATGTCTAACAAAGTATCTTACGATATTGAGAAAGTTGGAGTATTTACACCTAAATTAAAGTATGTAGATAAATTAATAGCAGGTGAAATAGGATTTATTACAGCAGGTATTAAAAAAGTTGCTGATTGTAAAATTGGAGATACATTAACCGAAGAAAAAAAACCGTGTGAGAAAGCACTTCCAGGCTTTAAACCTTCACAACCTGTAGTTTTTTGTGGATTGTTTCCATACGATAGTTCACAATTTAATGATTTTAAAGATAGTCTAGAAAAATTAAGTTTAAATGATTCTAGTTTTTCTTATGAGCAAGAATCTTCTGCTGCTTTAGGGCAAGGATTTCGTTGTGGTTTCTTAGGCCTATTACATATGGAAGTAATAAGGGAAAGATTAGAGAGAGAGTTTAATCTACAACTTATAACAACAGCCCCTAGTGTTGTTTATCAAATAACTGACAATAATAATAAAATAAAAAAAATACAAAACCCAATTGAGTTTCCCGACCCATCATTAATAAGTAAAATGGAAGAACCATGGGTTACTTCAACAATTATTGTTCCTCAAAATTATTTAGGAAATGTTTTTGAATTATGTGAATCAAGAAGAGGAGAACAGGTCAATCATAATTTTATGGGGAAAACGGCAGTTGTTAAATATAAACTGCCTTTGGCTGAGACGATTATTGATTTTTATGATCGTTTAAAATCTATAACAACAGGTTACGCAAGTTTCGATTATCAAATAGATGGCTATAAAGAAAGTAAATTAATAAAATTAAATATTTTAGTTAATGAAGAAATAGTTGAGCCATTATCAATTATTGTCCATGCAACTCATGCTGAACAAAGGGGAAGAGAAATCTGCAAAAGGTTAAAGGATGTTCTTCCCAGACAACAATACAAACTGCCGATTCAAGCAGCTATAGGTGGAAAAATTATTGCAAGAGAAACAGTTCCAGCTTATAGAAAAGATGTAACAGGAAGTTTATATGGTGGAGATAGAACAAGAAAAGATAAATTACTAAAAAAACAAAAAAAAGGAAAACAACGTTTAAAACAATTTGGAAAAGTTGATATTCCACAATCTGCTTTTTTAGAGGCTCTTAAAACTAGCGAAAATAATAAATAATATTATTATATATTTATTTAGGACAGGTGTCAGAGTGGTCGATTGTGCATCCTTGGAAAGGATGTGTTCTAGCAATAGAACCGGGAGTTCGAATCTCCCCCTGTCCGCCATTTTTTTTGGTGCCCCCTACGAGTTTCGAACTCGTGTTTCCGCGTTGAGAACGCAGCGTCCTAGACCACTAGACGAAGGGGACAATGTAATAATTATTTTAGTTTTTTTTAATAGAAATTAAATTCAAAAATATTAACTCTATAATGTACACATATGTTAGATATAAATAAATGTATTTGGATTACTGGCGCAAGTACAGGAATTGGGAAAGCTCTTGCATTAAAATTGGCTAGTGAAGGATTTAAGGTAGCAGTAAGCGCAAGATCAATTCAAAATTTGAAAAAATTAAAAAAAGAATCTAAATCCCTAAAAGGATTAATTAGAATTTACCCATTAAATATCAATTTTAGGGAAAAAGTTGTTTCAACTTTTAATAAAATTGAGAAAGAATTAGGAGGCGTAGGTACAGTAATTTTAAATGCAGCTATCAATGAGCCAGCAAATAGTCAAAATTTTTCATCTAAACAACTCGAAAATATTATGCACGTTAATTATGTAGGAACAGTAAACTGTCTTGACCCAGTTATCAAAAAATTTACAAAAAGAAAGAATGGCAAAATAGCAGTAGTAGCGTCTTTAGCGGGCTATATAGGTTTTCCATATTCGTCTGCCTACTGCCCTACCAAAGCAGCTTTAATCAGCCTTTGCGAATCCCTTAGATCTGATCTAGAACAATATAATGTAATTCTCCAGATTATAAATCCAGGTTTTGTTAAAACAGCTATGACAGATAAGAATAATTTTTATATGCCTTTTTTAATTTCTAGTAAGAAATCTGCAGAATATATTTATAAAGGTTTGCAAACAAATCATTTTGAAATTTTTTATCCAAAAATATTTGGATATATATTAAAAATTTTAAAATTACTCCCTTATTTTTTATTACTTCCAATATTAAAATCTATGCTCAAAAAATATAGAATGAGAAAATAATTGTTTTTAGAAACACCTATCCATTTATTCTAAAAAAAAACAAGAATTTAATAAAAAATATATGTAAGGAATTATATTTGTTTTATATTAACAGCGCTTTGCCTGCCATTTTCCTCTTCAACGTCGTATGATATTTTATCACCTTCGTTAAGTACAGAAATATTGGCTTTTTGCAACGCAGTAATATGCAAGAACATATCCTTCTCATCGTCATCTTGATCTACAAATCCGTAACCTTTTTTTGGATTAAACCATTTGACTTTGCCGGTTTTAGAACTCATTTCTTCGTTATCTCACAGTAAAAGTTAATAAATTAATAAGTAACTATTTAAGCAATAATTTAATTTAATGCAATACTTTTTAATTTAAAAAAAGTCTTTATTTTTTTTTTAAATTTTTGTTATTTTACATATAATTTGTAAAATATTTTAATGGTCTTAAGAAGCGTAATTAGAAATTTTGTTAAGTTAGAGTCTTCAAGTGGAATAATTCTTCTTTTTGCAGGACTGGTTGCTTTGATTTTAAGTAATTCAAGTTTTGCTGATGCGTTCAATCATATTCTTCATTTAAAATTATATTTTGGGACAAATTTACCATTGTTTTACAAATCGATCCAGCATTGGGTAAATGATGGAGCGATGGTAATATTTTTTTTCTGCATTGGTTTAGAAATTAAAAGAGAATTTTTAGAAGGCGAACTTTCCATGCCCTCACAGGCTATATTGCCAGTTATAGCAGCAGTCGGAGGAATGGCTGTTCCAGCAATCTTTTATCTACTATTTAATTTTAATAATCCAGAAACATTCCAAGGATGGGCTATACCTTCAGCAACTGACATTGCTTTTTCTTTAGGTGTTCTTAGCCTTCTTGGAAAAAGGGTTCCAATGTCATTAAAAATTTTTTTAATGGCACTTGCAATTATTGATGATTTAGGAGCTATTATAATTATAGCATTATTTTATAGTTCTGGCTTAGAACCACTTTCTTTATTTGTTGTTTTGTTTATTTTATTTTTTCTTTATCTATGCAACAAAAGAAATTTACAAAATATTTGGATATATATTTTTCTGGGCTTCTTACTTTGGATTTTTATCCAAAATGCAGGAATACATGCGACCATAGCAGGAGTTTTGTTAGCAATATTTATTCCTCATGAAAAAACAAAACAAGGATCCTTGCTTACTTGCGCTGAAAGCAAACTTCATCCTTGGGTTGCTTATTTAATTATGCCATTAT
>Ga0315338_1004047_pt1 | contig 12049 bp, 6 predicted proteins | sample ASW8metaG_FD_204518 | JGI IMG/M metagenome (GOLD analysis project Ga0315338, IMG submission 204518) | Ammonia-oxidizing marine archaeal communities from Monterey Bay, California, United States - ASW #8 | ecosystem: Environmental > Aquatic > Marine > Coastal | place: USA: California | collected...
GGAATTTGGATGAATGCATCTACTTCGGCTCCGAAGTCGATGGCGGCTTCGCGGAATATACCAAAGCGCCGGCGCCCAACGTCCATGCCGTTGACAGTGATTACAGCGATGCGGAACTGGCGACCTTCGCGACGTCCTATGTCACCGCCGAGCATATGCTGGTGCGTGCCGATGTCGGTGACGGCGACGTGGTCTTGGTTCCGGGCGCATCGGGCGGGGTCGGCTCGGCCCTGGTCCAGCTGGTCCGCCGCCGCGGTGGTGTTCCCATCGCACTCTGCGGCGACAGCAAGGCCGATCAGGTATTAGCGATCGGCGCGGAAGCAGTTCTGGGCCGCGCGCCCGAGGACTTGGCCGCCGCGCTCCGGACTACGGTCGGCCGCGAAACCGTTGATGTGGTCGCCGACGTGGTCGGCGGGTCGATGTGGCCGCAATTCATCGACGTACTGGCGCGGGGCGGGCGCTATTCCTGCGCCGGCGCCATCGCCGGACCCATGGTCGAGTTGGATCTCCGGACCTTTTATCTCAACAACCTGACGCTCGCCGGCGCCACCATCATTCCGCCGGGATTGTTTGCCGACCTGGTCTCGTACATTGCCAAGGGCGAAATCAGCCCGATCCTGGCCGGCACCTGGCCCTTGGATCAATTGGCCGATGCCCAGCGCGCATTCCTGAAGAAAGACCACGTCGGCAACTTCGCGGTTACGATGTAGCGCCGCGAATGGAAATGAAGGTCGCCCGATCATTCAGTGGCGGCTATGATAAGCTCCTGACCCTGTCCGCGACTTCTTGAATCCGTGAGCGACACGATGAGCGAACCGACTACGGAAACCGACGATCTTAAGACCGTGCTGGCGCGCGCCCGGGCCGATCATGACGCCGGCCGGTTTGCCGGCGCGATCTCCGGTTTTGAGGCCGTGGTGGGAATGACGCCGGTCTCCGCGGCGGATCATCTCGACATCGGCCTCGCCTACAAGAACCTGGGGCAAGGTACCCCGGCCCTGGCGGCCATGAACGAGGCGGCGCGCCTCGATCCCGAAAATCCGGACGTTGACTGTGAGTTGGGTATCCTGCACCAGATCACCGGCCGCTACGACGATGCGGTAACCGCTTACAATCGGGTTCTGGACAAGGAACAAGACCACTTTAAGGCGCTGTCCGGCCTGTGCTGGGTGCTGCGCAGGTTGGACCGGTTTGATGAGGCGATCGAGGCGGGTCACCGCGCAGTTGGGCTTCAGCCCAGTCTCGAAGCCTACCACCACCTTTTGCATGCCTATCTGGCCAAGGATGATTGCGCCGGCGGCCTCGTGGCCTGTGACGAGGGTCTGCGCGACGTTCCCTATAACACCAGCGCGCTGACCTTCAAGATCGCCGCTCTCGAAGGTTTGGGGCGGCACGATGAGTACGTCGCCCTGGCCGATATCGAGCATCTGTTGTGGCCGGTGGAGATCGAGGCGCCGGCCGGGTTCGACAGTGTCGAGCAACTGAACGACGCTTTGGCGGAGCATGTTTTGGAATTTCCGTTACGGCCCTTCGATCCGACCCAGACCCGCAACCTGTCCGCCGATCCGAGCGGGCCGATGATCGCTTTCACCGAGCTTATCGACGACGCCATCCGCGCCTATCTGGATAGCTTCCCGGATACCGATCCGCACCCCTATCTGGCCCAGCGGCCGGTCGATTGGGAATTGGATTCCTGGGGCACCCGGCTCTATGGCATGGAAGAGCAGGAGTATCACTTCCACCAGCATGCCTGGATCAGCGGCGTCTATTACGCGCGTGTCCCCGATGCGGTGCGAACGGGCGCGGCGCGCAATGACGACGGCCACATCGAATTTTGCCGCACCCTGCAGTATTCAAACCGGCCGGTGATGACGGAAACAGCGGTCATCCAGCCCGAGACGGGCTTGCTGATTCTCTTCCCGTCCTTTCTGTACCACCGCGTCCTGCCGTTTCAGAGTCCCGACATTCGCATCAGCATCGCCTTCAACGCCGCGCCCATCGGCGGTTGAAACCCCGCAAAACACCGTCCAAGCCTATCAAAAGACCGGTTTTGACGGATTAACCTATTGATAACAAACAAAACACGTCCTAATCCAAATGGGAAATATCGTCATCTGTCGTCATTTATCGTCATTTGTCGTCTTCCCTATGACCGGCCATGCAAATCCGCCCGGAAACCCTTTCCGTCGGCGGATTCCGCTTTTATGGCCATAGTCTCACAACCCGAACAGGGTCAGTCGACAGCCTAACCTATTCACAATGTCAAACAGCATGGCCGGCCAACTCGGACGGCCCTCCCGGCATGGCCGGGGAGTCTATGAATTAGAACAAATATAGAACATACGAAGGAATTGTCAAGCAATCAAATGTCCGCTTTGGGGAGTAAAGCGGACCTAAATCACCAATCGGGAAAGAGTCCGCTAATAGCCAAAAGCGGACATCCTCTAAATCCCTCACGCACACGATCTATTGTCAAAGATGCCTACCTATTGGATCGATCATTAACCTGCCACGACCAAATGGCCCAACGCCATTGAGAGAGTTTGGCGCGTCAGTAGATAAGAGATAGACTTTCGCCTGTCCCCAGCGGGCTACAAATGCAGATGACGTTCAAAGCCGACGATTTTGCAAGACCCGCGCGGGCACTGCGGTATAAGCACCCAGCGTCGTCAGCAAGCCAACAGCCAGCGTCACAAAGGTAGCAGCCACGGCTAGTGCAACGCCGCCGGTCCACGATATGCTCACACTATCAAGGCCTGCCGCACGCGTCACACCGTAAGCAACGCTTAACCCCAATGGCACTGCGGCCAGAGCCACGAACGCACCCAGACCCAAAAACTCCATCGCCAACTGGCCCAGCAATTGACGTCTGCGCGCACCAAGGACTTTGAACAATACGGCATCGGTGACGCGTTCTCTAAGCCCCTGAAGCACACTCCCCGCGAGCACCACTAAGGCCGCCAACCCGCACATCAGCGCCGCCGCCTCCAATCCTGCCACGATGGCATCCAAAGCTGTCGCCAGCGAACGCAAAACATCCGCCACGCGGATCAAGGGCATGTCTGGAAAACGGTTTTTGACGAACGCCTCCAGTTTCGCCTCCTCGCCGCTTTTCGCTTTCAAGGCCGCCGCAAGGGTATAGGGAATGCCCGTGAACGTGCTCGGCGTGGCGATGATGGGAAAGTCTAAATCCAACCCGGTCCAATCCACGTTTCTTAAATTCAATATCTTGCCAATGCGGACTTGCCCGCCAACATTCAGGGTGATCGTGTCGCCCAGGCCAAGGCCCAGTTTTTTTGTCACGCCCGCGTCGACTGAAAAACCAGGGCGGTCTGATTGAGGGGCATCCCACCGCACACCATCGGGAAGTTTTTCCGCGAACGACACCCCGCGATCGCCGCGGATAACCCAATTCAATGACCCCGGAATTCTAAGGTCGCGTACCGCTACGCCGTTGATGGCCTGCACACGGGCGTGCAGAAACGGCATGATGCGCTTGCGCTCTACGATCCCAGACGCCGCCAGTTCAACGTCAAGCCGCCTCGCCATGTCGGGCTTGATCGAAAATGCGACTAGGTCCGGTGCGCTGTGTGGCAGGATCTTGCGAACATGACTGTTGGCAGCATCGCTGATGCCGTCCAACGCTACCAATAATGTGAGTGTCAGACCCAACGCCATCACCACCGGGCCGGTGGGCGCCCTCACGCGATGCAAGTTGCCAAGCGCGAGACGAACGTTGGCGCCTTTTCCTTTGGCCCAGACCTTGGCCATGCGTGACAGGCCAATGCCCAGGGCATAATAAAATGCCGCCAACACCAATGCGCCGACCAGAAACCCAACGGTCAAAACGGGCATCGGTGAAACCCAAAACACCAGCACGACAAGCGCCAACAAGATAACCCCTGCGCCGAGCCACCCTCTTACACCCGGCTTTCCCGGTGGATGCGTGATGCGTCGGCGCAGCAGCACCTGGGGTTTCATATCCTGCACCCCCATTAATGGCCACCACGCAAACAGCGCCGCCACCAAAATGCCAAACAGCCCCGCAGCCAATAATGGTTTTACGTCGGGGGTAGCTTCCAGCGCGAAGGGTAATTGATCCGCAAACGCGGACGCGACTAAGGCGGGACCGAACGCGCCCAGACCGACACCTAAAACGGCACCAATGGAGGCTGCTGCCATGACTTCAAGCCCGATGGCCATGGTGATGACGCGGGGCGGTGATCCGATGGATTTTAAGATCGCAATGACCACCATCTTCTCTGCCACGTGTGCACGAACCGCTCCGGAAATACCGGCTCCCCCCACCAACATCACGCCAAAACCGATAAACAGCAGCAACATATGCGCCATAGACAAGGTCCGCTCTACCCCGGGCACGCCGTCATGGGCATTGACCATGCGCCAACCCGATTGCGGAAAGGATTGATCAATGCGGGCCAATGCTGCCGCCGCATCAGCCCGTCCGTCTGATTTGGGGGGCAATTTCACAAGGGTGTAATAATAAACCTCCGCCCCCTCATCGGTAACGCCTGTGGCGGGAAGGCTTTCGCTCAACACCATGATGCGCGGGCCTAAGGTAAAGGCGCGAAAGGCGCGGTCAGGTTCGACAACAAGTTCGCCACGTAATTGATATTGGGCGTTGCCGATTTGCAAGGTGTCGCCCGGTTCCAGGCCCAACGCGTCGAACAACGCTTGGTCCGCAACCGCACCGTAAACGCTGCCGTGTCGATTGAGCATTTGATAAAGGTTTAACGTGGGTAGAGTTTCGACGGCGCCATATAGCGGGTACTTACGGTCCACGCCTTTAAGCTCAACCAGCAACGATACGCCTTCCGCATGGCCATTTCTGACCGCGCGCGCCATGGAGCGTGTTTCGTTGGATATGCTGACGTCGCCTTCACGGCGGATGGCGGTAAGTTCAGCTTCATTGGGGGGACGATGAAATAAGCGCAGGCTCAAGTCGCCGCCAATCGATTCCAGCGCGCCCCGGCGTGCACCATCGACAAGGCTTTGCGACGTTGCCCCCACCAGCGCCACCGCTGCAGCTCCGACGAAGACCCCTGCCACCAATAACCACAAGCCACGCGCGCCGCCGCGCATGTCCCGGGCCGCAATGCGTGCCGAAATTGCGATGTCGCTTAAAAGCGCCATCTATCCCCTCTGGCGTCCTATCGAAACTTACATCGTTTAAGATGGTACAGGACTTAGGGGCTGTCTAGGCAATCAAACAAAGGAAGCCTTCATTGTAGACATCTCCCCGACAGACTCTTTTCGACTGACCTCAAAAATGCCCGCTTTCGGGTGCAAAGCGGACGTAAATCACCAGTCGGCAAAAGGTCCGCTAATAGCCAGAAGCGGAAATCAGGCCGGTTCGCTTAATCAGGGCGGGCATCAATATTGCGAACGGAATATTTCTCTAGAAAGGCGACCTGTGTATGGTCGCTGCTGATATCCGGTCTCGTAAGATCACTCGTGCCCCGCTGTTGTTACGTTACGGCGACCGGTGTGATCCTGACGGTATGGAAATGCCGCTAACGAGCATTCGGCCTCATTCTGGGAGACGTCAAGTGAGCCTGATAATGAAGGAGAAGATTACGGGCCCTATGGTGTGGAAAGGTTCAGAGCTCGCCCAAGACCGCTCGTGGATTCATAAACTGTCAAGCAATGAAGTTGCCGCACTCGACGATGCGCTTTCCAAAGTCAAAGCCTTGGGCAAGACGTTCCCGAACTTTGGCAAGGACGACTTTTCAATCCCGTCATGGACCGACACGCTGAACGGCCTCGCAGACGAACTTGAAAATGGTCTCGGGTTCCTGGTGATGCGCGGCCTGCCCGTCGAGAGATACTCCGAAGATGAAATCAATATCATTTACTATGGGATCGGCCTCAATTTGGGCATCCCAGTCAGGCAAAATCCCAAGGGCGACCTGATTGGGAAGGTGATGAACATTGGCGATCCCGAAGACAAGGCCACACGAGTCTACGAAACCAATGCGTTCCTGCCTTTTCACACCGACCCATCGGATGTGGTCGGGTTATTGTGCTTGCGGAAAGCCAGGCTCGGCGGTGATAGCTGTCTCGTCAGCGTTGCATCCGTCTACAATGAGATACTCGAAAAATTCCCCGAATACCTCGGCTTGTTTTATCGTCCTTGGTACTATGCGCACCTCGGTGAAGATCTTCCGAGCCTATCGCCTCTCTTCAGCTATAACGAAGGCAAATTGGGCTTCAGGTACTTGCGGCAATACATCGAGCTTGGCCACGAAATCATGGGGATGCCGCTGTCACGAGTTGAAATAGAGGCGTTGGACCTATTCGATTCCATTGCGCAGAAAGAAGACCTGCGCCTGGACATGCTGCTTGAACCCGGTGATCTGCAGTGGGCCAATAATTATACGGTTTTACACTCACGGACGGACTTCGAGGATTTCGACGATCCCTTACGCCGCCGCAAAAAGCTGCGGCTGTGGCTCAAAATGCCGAACGCTCGCAAGCTGGCGCCAGACTTCCCCGGCCGGAACGGTTTTCCGGTGCCGGAGCACACAACGGCCTAACGCACATGTCTGCCATGGGTGCCTGGCAGACATTTCATGCCCGCCCTATGAATGTCCGCTTTCGGGGGCAAAGTGGACGTGATTCTCAACGCCTCTGCATTTCCGCCAATAGCCAGAAGCGGAAGCCGTGAGGACCTTCCGGCATCCGGAATGCTTCTCACCGTTGCTAATGGTTGAAGGGGTTGTCGTTCAGTCTCGTGCGTTTCAGCAACCGTAGCGTCATTCGAACTCGGCTGGCTTCTGGCGCAACAGGAGGGCCGGCACCACCGCGCTGCCGACGATCACCATCATAATGACGGCATAGAGATCCTGCCCGAGGATGCCACTTCGTACCCCGACGGTTGCCGTGACGACTCCAAAGCTGAGACGATAGTTAAACGCCAGCCCGGCGATATGGCCTGATTCTTTTGTCAGCAGACGGTAGGGCAGAGCCGTGCCAAAATACTTCAGTCCCCATGCTGTCACGAACAACAATGCCGTGATACCAAGCAGTTCGGGTGTCAGCAACCGGACGTCGAACTGCATGCCGGCGTATAGAAAAAATACCGGGGCGAATAGGCCGAAGACGACGCCCTTCAGCTTCTGCTCTAGTTCCTGATGCTCATCCATCACCTCGGACATGATGATACCCAGTGCAAAGGCGACGATCGCAGGGTGCAGACCACCAATCTTCTCGGCCATTGCGCCGAGGGCTATCAGGGTCACCATGAGGAAGCGCAGTTCGATCTCGACCAGCGAACCCTTGTACCGTCGAAAAATCCATTTGCCCAAATGCGGCAAGCCCAGAACCGTCGGTATGACAATGATCAAGAAGATAGCCGTACCCCAGCCAACATCGCCCATCACCAAGGCAAGAAGGATCATGCTGAGGACATCGACGACCGAGGCCGCGGCAAGGATTACCTGGCCCGCGGCGGTCGATAGCATCCCACGCTCCCGTAGCACCTGGTAGACGAGAGCAAGCGACGTCGTCGAAAGGCCGATGGCGAGCAGACCTGCGGTCTTCGGCGGAAGATCCAGGTGCCATAGGCCGACAGCCAGGACGCCTAACATCGGCGCCGCCAGCGCGCTCACCCCAACAATCACGCTAGTCCGCCAAGTCTCGCGCAGGCGATCGACATCGACTTCGAAACCAACAAGGAACATCAGGCTTAATAGTCCTAGATTGGCGAGGAAGCTGAGCCAGTCGAGCGTAGGTAAATCGACAAAGACTGCGGCGAGTATGATCCCGGCGAGAATTTCGAGGATCGCGCTGGAAATACCGACCTCGAAGGCCACCACCGCGGTGCCGACAAGTACAAGAACCACGATTAGTGATTGATCCATCAAAAGGTATCCTGTCCACCTCAAAGGATACCAAGTATTATGGGGAACGGGTTGTATTGTGAAGGTCTGATTTGACTGGGCCCCTTGTGTGACAATGTCCGCTTTGGGTCAGAAGCAGACGTTTACCGGCCCACTCATGAATGTCCGCTTTCGGAGGTAAAGCGGACCTAAATTGCCAATCGGGAAAGAGTCCGCTAATAGCCACAAGCGGACATCGATCTCTAGCCGAAAAGTCTGAGGCTCGATGAGGTGACCGTACATTTCAGTTTCACCCAAGTGAACCATTTCACAGACAGTATGGGTAAGTTCTGCTAGGCTGCGTTGCAATTGGGGGAAGTTCTATGCCTGCCGGATTCACTTTGCGCCTAGTCGCCGGTTACGTCGTGGCCAGCCTTGTGGCCGTCGCCACGCCGGCATCGGCCGGCGAGAATACCCTCAACTTATCGCCGGCCGAATACAAAGGGCTGCCGAAGGGCACCAAAGTCAATTTCCGTACGCAGGAGGGCGTTAAATCGTTTGTGGTAACGAAAAACGAGGGTCTCGAGTACACCTATAAAGTCAACAACAGTTGGCTAAGGCGGTATGCCCTATTCGGCAGACCTGGAACGGATCAGTACACGCGTCGCGATCCATTTGGAGATAGCTACGAGACGAATTTCGATGATTCGAATGAGTCCGCACTCGCCGGCCTCTGGCCCCTGAAAGTCGGAAACTCGGCGGCAATCAAATTCAAATCGGTAAGCGATGGATTGTACATAAGCTACGTCAAATGGAAGGTCGAGCTTCAAGTTGTTCGCACTGAACAAATTGAAGTGAATGGCAATGCATACGCAAGTTACGTGATCCGAGAGCACGGCGTTACCGGTAAAAAACGGTACCAATCCAATATCTCGGCGGAGTACACGGCGACGATCTGGTACAACCCCGGTTCCGGCCTGATCCTGAAGCGCAACATCGAGGATACCCGTGGCGACGCGACCTACGAGCTTGTCTCCGTCAAGTTCCCCGAGGGAACGACGGCCCACGCCCTGACGCCGATATCCGATACCCAACTAATTGCTTCGGTGCCGACAGGACAGGAAAACCAAGCGACAACCGAGGAATCCGTTCGCAAACAGGCCGAAGAGCTGGCTCGCAAAATGTTTGAAGAGGCTGAGGCGAAAAGAAAGGCCGAAGCGGCGATCGCTCAAAAAGCCGCCGAGGAGGCCCTGAAGAAAGCGGAGGCCGAAGAGCGCCGCATCGCTAAACAGAAGCGCAAGGAAGAGGACGCCCGCATTGCGGCGGAAGCCGAGCAGAAACGAAAGGAAGAGGAACACCGCCTGGCCGAGATAAAGCGTAAGAAAGAAGAAGCCCGCATCGCGGCGGAAGCAGAGCTAAAACGCAAGCAGGAAGAGGAAGCGAAAAGAGTTGCCGCGGCAAAATTAGCCGAAAAGGCGGCGGCGGAAGCCCGGAAAAAGGCCGAAGCGGAAGAGCGGCGTATCGCAGAACAGAAGCGTAAGGAAGAAGAGGCTCGTATCGCGGCGGAGGCCGAGCGCAAACGCAAGGAAGAAGAGCGCCGTCTGGCCGAGTTGAAACTCAAGCAAGAGGAAGAGGCGCGCCAGTTGGCGGAGCGCAAGCGCCTGAATGACGAACTCGCGGCGGCGAAGGCGATTGACGCCGGGTTAAGTGGTGACGAGCGCCAGTTCGTGCAGCGCGGGCTCAAGGATCACGGATTTTACGACAGCAAGATTGACGGCGATTTTGGCGCCGGGACGCGTAACGCCATTAAACGCTTTCAGGCCGGCAGCGGCGAGCGGCAAACCGGATACCTGCTTGAGACTCAAGTCGCGGCGTTGATTGAGCGAGGGAGGTCGCTGCATGAAACGGAGGTCGCCGCGCGGTTAAAAGCCGAGGAAGAAAAGAAAGAGCTTGCGAGGCAGCAGGCAGCCAGCGTGGCGCAATCACCTTCACAAGCGGGATCAGCGGATTTCCAGCAAAAGCTCGCTACCCTGAAACAGGTATTCGATGCCGGACTGCTGACGGAGCCCGAGTATCAAATGCAGAAGGCCGCCTTGCTGCAACAATTCCTCGGCCTGTCTGTGTCGGCTTCCAGCCAATCCGCCGACGATCAGGATGAGACGCAGTGGGCGTCGGTCAAGGACAGCCGAAAGATTGAGGATGTCAAAGGATACCTGACACGAAACCCGACCGGGAAGCATCTCGCAGAGGCAAAAACCAGGATCAAGGTCTTAAAGAAGTTCGCGTCGGTTCGTGACGTAAAATTCGGCAACTACCACGCCCTGGTCATTGGCAACAACGAATACAAGGACCTTCCCAACCTAAATACTGCCGTCGATGACGCGAAGGCCGTGGCGGCGGTCTTGGAGAAGGAGTACGGATTTGAGGTTAAGCTCCTGCTCAATGCCGGCAGGCTCGACATCGTCGATGCATTCGATGAACTGCGTGAAACCCTGAGCTACGACGACAACCTATTGATCTATTACGCCGGACACGGCTGGCTGGATGAGGAGTCTGGGCAGGGATACTGGCTTCCCACGGATGCCAAACCAAATCGCCGTAGCCGCTGGGTTTCCAACGCCACGCTCAAGGACACGCTGAAGACCCTGGCCGCCAAGCACGTCATGGTGGTCGCCGACAGTTGCTTCTCGGGAACGCTCGTTCGCGGCGCCAGCGTCGGCATCAAGAGCGCAGATTACTGGCGCAAGATGGCAACCAAACAGACCCGCGTCGCCATTACTTCGGGTGGCTTGGAGCCGGTCGCGGACGCCGATGGCAAGAGCAGCCATTCGCCCTTTGCCGAAGCATTTATTCGTTCGTTGAAGGGGAACGATGCTGTCATGGACGGCACCACGCTGTTCAACAAACTACGCCGCCCGGTGATGGTAGCGACGGATCAGACACCCGCCTATTCAGACGTGCGCGGCGCCGGTCACGACGGTGGCGATTTCCTTTTTGTAAAGAAATTCTAACCCTTAATAAATCGCATTTAGTCAATATACTGCCAAATCCAACCAATGTCCGCTTTCGGGGGTAAAGCGGAAGTATTTTACGGTGTGGGAAAGAGTCCGCTAATAGCCAGAAGCGGACATTGGGGCTCGCTCCATGACGGTTACATCCAGATGGTGTATCATTCTGATGGGGGCGAATTAGTGCGACATCTTATCCTCGTGACGGGAGTTCTCTTGGCAATTTCATTGCCAAAGGCTTACGCGGATGATGCAAGCGATGGGAGGAACCTGTTCATTGCCAGATGTCTCGGCTGTCATGCATTTGCATGTAACAAGATAGGTCCGAGACTTGCCGGCCTATTTGGCCGGACGGTGGGAACAGTTGAGGACTATGGTTACTATTCGCAGGGGCTAAAGGACGCCGACTTCGTCTGGGGCGACAAGTCACTCGATACCTTTTTCACAGATCCCGCAAATATTTTCCCCAAAAGTGTAATGGCGCGAAATGGAAAAATTGAAGACGCCGTGCAGCGTCGGCAGATTATTGCCTTTCTTAAGACTGAGGATTCGACGGTAAACATTTGTCCTCAGGGATAACAAGTCGCGCCATTTTTTTAGGTCGAGTGTCCGCTTTCGGGGGTAATGCGGACGTAGATCGTTGCCGCCCGCTATGTCCGCTAATAGCTAGAAGCGGACAATGATCAGATCATCAGGGCCAGGCTTTGTGTGGTGATCTCGGCCGTATCTGACATCGGCAGTTCGACAAATGTTACGTCTACGTAGTCGCGGTTCTGCCAGTGTATGGGGCCGGAGGATCGGGAGATGTACAACTCTCGTGCGATCTTTTCGTAAAAATCCATGTCTTGGCTCAGATCATAGCGGCCTTGTTGAAGCTCGAAGGCTTTTTTTCCGGTCACGTCGATTTCAAACCTCTCAACGACCTTTGTTCCAAACAGTCGGTACCTGAAGTCGAAGGGGTCGTAAGAATAGTCGACAACAACCAGATAGCCCCACCATGGGGTGAGATCATACCAATCGTAATCCGACCACTTTGGCATGCGCCGGCTACCCCGCTTGTTCTTCCACAACTCAACGAAATTCTCAGCGCCCGGAAATGTCGAAGCCTCCACGTCGAGATCGAAGTACTCGTACGTCCAGCCTTCCCACTGTTTGTAGATCGCCACAGCGCATCCTAACCGAAAGCGATGACACACAACG
>Ga0315338_1004048_pt1 | contig 12049 bp, 9 predicted proteins | sample ASW8metaG_FD_204518 | JGI IMG/M metagenome (GOLD analysis project Ga0315338, IMG submission 204518) | Ammonia-oxidizing marine archaeal communities from Monterey Bay, California, United States - ASW #8 | ecosystem: Environmental > Aquatic > Marine > Coastal | place: USA: California | collected...
CCAGGCTCCCACGGCACCAGCCGCACCAGCAGCGCCCAACGTACCCCGCCCCACCCCACCCAGCAATTAACCTCATACTTCTGGCGCGGCACCTCAGGCAAGCCGCGCCAGCAAGGCGCACCAACTTAGTGCATACTCAAACAAATGGGCTCCAATTCGTGCGCCATAGCTTGGCGTAAGTCTGTACTGTAGCCGGCTTAATGCCACTATCCAGCGCTTTCAGACGAGCTTGCGTGCCCTAGCATGCGCCCGGTGAAAGCACTGATTTCGGGCCCCACGGCACAATCAGGCACGACTCGCACTACGAAGCTGCACATAAGCCCAAAAGAAAATGCAACGCATTGATCCCGCGCCCTTAATTGGTTCGCTTCTTGCATTTCTCTGCCCAAACCATGGAAAAAGCTATGCTGCCTGATCGATTCCTACGCCAGATTCTTGATAACCTGACCACCGCCGTGCTGCTGCTCGACGGCGAGTTGCGCCTGAGCTTCATGAATCCGGCGGCAGAGATGCTGTTAGCGGTCAGCGGCCAGCGCGTATTCCAGCAACCAATCAGTGATTTATTCAAAGATACAGCCGCGGCGCTGGAATCACTGCACAACGCAGTCGAAAACGCCCATCCGTTCACCAAGCGTGAAGCCCAGTTGACCCTGAGCAACAATCAGACCCTGATGGTGGACTACTCAGTCACACCCATCATGGCGGCCAACCGCAACTGGCTGCTGATTGAGCTATACCCCCGTGACCGCTTGCTGCGCATCACCAAGGAAGAAGCCCAGCTATCCAAGCAGGAAGTCACCAAGGTGCTGGTGCGCGGCCTGGCCCATGAAATCAAGAACCCGCTGGGTGGCATCCGTGGTGCCGCCCAGCTCTTGGCCCGCGAGCTGCCTGAAGAATCGCTGAAAGATTACACCGACGTCATCATTGAAGAGGCTGACCGGCTGCGCAACCTGGTCGACAGCATGCTGGGGCCATATCGCCCACCAGCGCTGAACCCCATCAATATTCATGAAATCACCGAGCGCGTCTGCAGCCTCATTGAGGCCGAGACCCAAGGCGTATTGCAGCTCAAGCGCGACTATGACCCTAGCATTCCGGACATAATGGCCGACCGCGAACAGCTGATTCAGGCTTTGTTGAATATCGTGCGCAACGCCATGCAGGCGATCGGCGAGCACCGCCCGCTGGAGCAGGGTCGCATCACCCTGCGTACCCGCGCGCTGCGCCAGTTCACCATCGGCCAGACACGCTACCGACTGGTATGCCGCCTGGAAGTAACCGACAACGGACCAGGCATTCCGTCCGATATCGTCGAGAGCATTTTTTACCCCATGGTCAGTGGCCGCGCCGAAGGAACGGGATTGGGACTGTCGATTACACAAAACATCATCGGCCAACATCAGGGGCTGATTGAATGCGACAGCCAGCCCGGCTGCACTACTTTCACTCTGTTCCTGCCACTAGAGCAGGAAGGGAGCGACTGATTTGCCAAACAACAGTAGTAACCCTGTGCCTCGATTCCGGGCTTCGCCCCGCTGCCCAAATGTGACACCGAATCCTGCAGCCAACAGTTGGCGCAAATTCATGTCATTGATTAACGAGCCTTGTCTCAACTGCCTTCCGGCTGCACCGGAACTGGAGAATTGATTTTATGACCCGCTCATCCAATCGTGCTGAAAATGTCTGGATCGTTGACGATGACCGTTCGATCCGCTGGGTGCTGGAAAAAGCCCTGCAGCAGGAAGGCATGGAGCCGGTGAGCTTTGACAGCGCCGATGCCGCGCTCACACGCCTGCAGCGCCAATCCCCTGATGTGCTGATCAGCGACATCCGCATGCCCGGCACCAGCGGGCTGGATCTACTGGCTAACATCCGCGAGCGCTATCCCAAATTGCCAGTCATTATCATGACTGCGCACTCAGATCTCGACAGCGCCGTTGCCTCCTACCAGGGCGGCGCTTTTGAATATCTGCCCAAGCCGTTTGACGTGGATGAGGCGGTTGCGCTCGTGCGCCGCGCACTGGCTCATACACATGAGCAGGAAGCAGAAGACGAAGAGCAGGATCAGACCCGTACACCGGAAATCATCGGCGAAGCGCCTGCCATGCAGGAGGTTTTTCGCGCGATCGGCCGCCTTTCTCACTCCAATATCACCGTGCTCATCAACGGCGAGTCGGGTACAGGTAAAGAGCTGGTAGCTCATGCGCTGCATCGGCACAGCCCGCGCGCGCGCAATCCATTCATTGCACTGAACATGGCGGCAATTCCCAAGGATCTGATGGAGTCCGAGCTATTCGGCCACGAAAAAGGTGCCTTTACCGGTGCCAGCGTGCAACGCCGGGGCCGCTTTGAGCAAGCTGATGGTGGCACTCTATTTCTCGACGAAATTGGCGACATGCCGGCCGAAACGCAAACACGTCTGCTCCGCGTACTCGCCGATGGCGAATTTTATCGGGTTGGTGGACATACGCCGATCAAGGTCGACGTACGCATCATCGCCGCCACTCACCAGAATCTCGAAGGCCTGGTGCAAGCCGGACGCTTCCGCGAGGATCTGTTTCACCGCTTGAATGTGATTCGCATCCACATTCCCAAGCTGGCAGAGCGTCGTGAAGATATTCCCGCACTGGCACAATACTTCCTCGCCAAGGCCGCGCAGGAGTTGGCGGTTGAGCCCAAGATGCTCAAGCCACAGACACAGGATTACATCCGTAACCTGCCTTGGCCAGGTAACGTGCGCCAGCTGGAGAACACTTGCCGCTGGATCACCGTCATGGCCTCAAGCCGTGAGGTATTAATTGAAGACCTGCCACCAGAAATGCTCACGCAGCACCAGGACAGTGCGCCAGATGGCCACTGGGAGCATGGATTGCGCACTTGGGCAGACCAGGAACTGGCTCGTGGCGTCACCAATCTGCTGGATATCGCCGTCCCTGCCTTCGAGCGCATCATGATCGAAACGGCGCTCAAGCACACTGCCGGCAGACGCCGCGATGCCGCGCAGTTACTGGGCTGGGGCCGCAACACGCTGACCCGCAAGATCAAGGAACTGGGTATGAATTTGGACGGTACCGATGAAGACGAGAGCGAATAAAACGGCCAAACAGCCGTTCCGGCGAAAGCTGGCACGCTTGATGCTTTAAGACTATTGGGTGTATTTGGGGTGACTCCGGTTCAGGCAGGCTGGAGTCGCCTTTTTTTATGGGCGCAGGAAAATGCAGCTGGAAGCTGGTCAGGGCGACTGTTGCGATTTGGGCGTCAATCGCTTTAGGTGCCATCGTTATAGCTTGGGGCTCGACGCAGGCAAGCCTTGCAGCTCATAACAGCGCGCGCCTACACTGCCCACCCGACGCCAACCTGACACCTTGAACATGTTCCATATCGCTCTACTTGAACCCGAAATCCCGCCCAATACCGGCAACATCATTCGTCTATGCGCGAATACCGGCTGTCAGCTGCACCTGATCGAGCCGCTGGGCTTTGAGCTGGATGACAAGCGACTACGTCGCGCCGGGCTGGACTACCACGAGTTTGCCGCGGTAAAAACTTACCCCGACCTTGAGACCTGTTTAAAGACAGTTCAGCCCGGGCGCGTGTTTGCCTTGAGCACTAAAGGAAAGCAGGGGTTCAGTGAGGTGCAGTTCGCCGCCGGCGACCTGTTCCTGTTTGGCCCGGAGAGCCGTGGGATACCGGCGAATGTGCTAGAGGCACTGCCGGCGGATCAGGTACTGCGGATTCCTATGTTACCCGACAGTCGCAGCCTTAACCTGTCCAACAGTGCCGCCATCCTGATCTACGAGGCGTGGCGGCAGCTGGGGTACGGCGGCGCGCTTTAAAGGAAAATAAGGCTGAAAGCTGAAAGCTATAGGCTGGAAGCACATTGCCGAAGGTGTACTGCAAATTGTGGTGGCGCGATGCCCTGTGCATCTCAACACAAAAGCTCAGCCACTTGCGCCAACCCAAGCCCTCCAGCCCTCCAGCCCTATGGCCTTCAGCCTTCAGCGCCGCCCAAATACCAAAAAGCCCGCACGGCATATATTTCCGTACGGGCGACTCTTGCTGCTTGCTGCTTGCCGCTTGAAGCTTGCGGCGGCCTTAGCGAGTCTTGACCACAACCTTACCCACCGCCTGACGTGAACTGAGGATATTCAGCGCATCTTCGTACTGGTTCAATTCATAGGTTTTGGAGACCAGCGGTTTCAGCTTGCCTTCACTGTGCCAAGCAAACAGCTGCTTGAAGTTGTCCAGATTGGCTTGTGGCTCGCGGGCAGCGAAAGAGCCCCAGAATACGCCAACAATGGACGAACCTTTAAGCAGCGCCAGGTTCACCGGTAGCTCGGGAATTCGACCGCTGGCGAAACCCACGACCAGTAGACGACCCTTCCAGTTGATGCTGCGCGCAGCCTGATCAAACAAATCGCCGCCAACCGGATCATAAATCACGTCCGCGCCTTTGCCATTGGTCAGCTCTTTCACGGCGTCTTTCAAGCTGACTTCGCTGTAGTTGATCAGCTCATCGGCACCCGCCGCCTTCGCTACTTCCAGTTTCTCAGCGCTGGAGGCGGCAGCAATCACCCGTGCACCCATCGCCTTGCCAATTTCAACCGCAGCCAGACCAACGCCGCCAGAGGCGCCCAGTACCAGCAGAGTTTCACCGGGCTGCAAATCGCCACGCTGCTTAAGCGCGTGCATCGAAGTGCCGTAGGTCATGCTGAAGCCAGAAGCGGTAATGTAGTCCATGTCATCAGGCATCGGCAGTACGCGCATGGCATCAGTTGCCACTTTCTCAGCGAAACTACCAAAACCGGTCAGCCCCATCACGCGGTCGCCAACCTTCAGGTGCTTAACTTCTTCGCCCACGCTAGCGACCACACCTGCTGCCTCACCACCCGGTGAGAACGGGAACGGCGGCTTGACCTGGTATTTGCCCTCAATGATCAGAGTATCGGGAAAGTTCACACCGGCAGCGTGGATATCGATGACTACTTCGTTGGCTTTGGCAACCGGATCGGTAGTTTCTTCCAGTACCAGACTGCTGGCAGGTCCATAGGCTTTGCATAGTACGGCTTTCATTATTTTCTCCCGGTTGTCGCGGTTTATCGGAATATGATGCGAACAGCATAGACGCTTACCCCGCACAGGGGTCAATCACCATGCTCTGAAGTGATGGGTATGCATAACATTGGCGCCAGCACGGCGCGCGAGCATTTGGCGCAAGCCCCCAGCTCAGCTATCCTGTGGCTATCTTATTGGAGCTTCAGATCATGAAACGCAGACGTTTTGCCCTGCTATTGGCCGCAGCCTTGCTGCTGCCGCCCGTCGCCAACGCCGAAGAAGAAGAGACAGCCGCGAGTACCACGGCCTATGTCGAAATGAAGCCACCCTTTGTCGGCACCATCGGCACTGGCCCGCGCATTCAGTACCTCAAGGCCGATGTGGCCTTGCGCACTGAAGATCCAGCAGCGGTAAGCAAGATCGAGTATCACGATCCGTTGATCCGCAACGCGCTAGTGGCTCTGTTCGCCCGCCAGACGATCGACGATCTGGTATCGCTGGAAGGCAAGGAAGCTTTGCGCGCCAAGGCGCTGGAGGCGGTACAGGGCGTACTCGAAGAGGAAGAAGGCGCACCGCTGGTCGATGACCTGCTGTTCACCAATCTGATTGTGCAGTAAGCCTAGGGGCGGCGCTGGTCAGCGCCGCCCCACTTGCTTCTAAACTCGCTGACTCAGAAAAAGCTCCACGTAGCTGTCGAAATCCAGTGTGTCTGCCGCTTCGATTGCTTCCTGCTCAGCCAGCGATTCAGCCGCCGTAACTTCGTAACGCGCCTGTGCTTCGGCCTCCAGCGGCCTTGCACGGAAGTAACGGTTGTGCTCCTCGGACTGCACCAGCGCAAAGCGGAAAAAGCTGTCGCCCTGCTCGGCTATTGCCGCCAACACCCGCGCCGACGGCGTCAGACTGGCGTCCGCCAGCTTGGCTTTTTGCGCTGCAAGGCTGGCACTGAAGCCGTCATGACCATGTGCGCCGTCGAGCAGTTCGGCGCAGGCAGCAATACCATCGAGAAGCTCATTGCCCCACTCGGCCAGACTCCGCTCCTGCCCTTTATCAACCAACTGCAAGCCCGGCTCACGGCCACGCTTGACCGTCAGGTTGAAGTTATCCGAAGCACTTTGGCACTCGGCATCCTCCAGCCGCGGGCTGTCCTGCAGCGCACAGAACAACAGGAAGCTGTCCATGAAGTGCGCGGTCACCGGGTCTACGCCCAGTGGCGCAAACGGGTCAATGTCCAGGCACCGCACCTCAATGTACTCCACACCGCGCTGGGCCAGCGCGTGTACGGGCTTCTCACCACTCTGCGCGACCCGCTTGGGACGGATTGGGCTGTAGAACTCGTTCTCGATCTGCAACAGATTGGTATTCAGTTGCTGCCAGTCGCCACTGGCATCATGGGTGCCTAGCTTGGCGTAGGGCTCATACGGCAGGCTGATGGCGTCCAGCATGCTGGTAATGTAGTTTTCCAGACTGTTGTAGCAGATGTTCAGGCCAGACTGTGCGTTGTTGTTATAGCCCAGATCGCTCATGCGCAGGCTGGTGGCGTAGGGCAAGTACAGACTCTTCTCGCCCAGCGTTTGCAATCGGTGATCGCGCCCCTGCAAGAAGCTGGCACACACTGCCGGCGAAGCACCAAACAGATACATCAATAGCCAGGCATAGCGGCGGAAGTTGCGAATCAGCGCGAAGTAGCGCTCCGATTGGTAATCCTGCTGGCTAAGAGTGTCTTGCTCTTGACGCTGCAGGTGGGTCCAAAGTGCTGGCGGCAACGAGAAATTGTAGTGCACGCCGGCGATGCACTGCATCGCCTTGCCATAACGAATTGCCAAACCGCGGCGATACACATGCTTGAGCGTGCCAACATTGGAAGTGCCGTACCAGGCAATCGGAATTTCGGCGTCAGTCACCGGCAGCCGACATGGCATCGACTGATTCCACAAACGCTCTTCACCCAGATGGCTGTAGGTAAAGCGATGCACATCATCAAGGTTGCCAAACAGTTCATCAATGCTACGACTTACCGGCGTGATCAGCTCGATCAGCGCTTCGGAGTAGTCGGTGGTGATGCTCGGGTGAGTCAGCGCCGAGCCCAGCCCGACTGGATGGGCGCTGTGCACAAGCACACCCTCTGCGGTGGCGCGCAGGCTTTCCTTTTCAATACCGTGGCGGCATTCGGTTAGCAGCTCCGACAGCGCGGGGTCGCGCAACAGGCCAAGACGTTCACTAAGCGTTGGTGACAAGGCGTCACTCCTTGGGTTTCAGCACCGGCAAGCACCCGCCCGCCGGCATCTAAATAAATATAGAAAGGCGCAGGCCCTTGCGCGCATTACAGACGGGCGAACGTACCCAGGCATTTGGCGGCCAGTACGCCATCCTGCCAAACCTCGCCATCTACTACGATGGTGCGGGTGCCGGCATGCACTACCTTGCCGATACACTCCAGCTCGCCGCCGGTTACCGCGCGAGTGTAGTTGATCTTGCACTCGATGGTCGCGGTACTTTCGTGCGCCTCGAGTACGCTGAAAGCGGCAGCGCCCATGGCGGAATCCAGCAGGGTGAATACAACCCCGCCATGCACCCGCTTGGTGGAGTTAAAATGCTTCTCGCTGATAGGCAAGCGCAAGGTGCAGCTGCCGCGCTCGATTGCCACAAACTCGATACCTACGAGCGCAGTAAATTCGCTGGTGCGCTGCGCGGCGAACGCAGCGAGGGCCGGGTGTAATTCGCTCATGGCATCACCTTTTCTTCTTGGCATTGGCAAACAGACTGGCAAAGGTGCCCTCGGGGGAAGCCTTGGCCTGCGTATTGGTTTTGGCGTTATGCTTGCTGCCCTGATTACGCGAGCGATTGCGCTCGGCAGGTGACTCCGCTTTCTCGCCGACAACCGGTGGCGTATCTTCAAGGCGCATGGTCAGACTGATGCGCTGGCGCGCAATATCCACCTCCATCACCTTGACCTTGACGATATCGCCGGCCTTGACCACGTCACGCGGGTCCTTGATGAACTGCTGCGAAAGCATGGAAATGTGCACCAGGCCGTCCTGATGCACACCGATGTCCACGAACGCACCGAAATTGGCGACATTGGTGACTACACCCTCGAGCGTCATGCCGGGCTTGAGGTCCTTGAGGCTTTCCACGCCCTCCTGAAACTCGGCGGCCTTGAACTCGGGGCGCGGGTCGCGCCCAGGCTTGTCCAGTTCCTTGAGGATGTCGGTAATGGTCGGCACACCGAAGTGCTCGTCGGTGTAGCGAGCCGGCTCCAGCTTGCGCAGAAACGTCGAATCACCGATCAATCCGCGTACGTCTCGGCCGGTCTCTTCAGCAATGCGAGTCACCAGCGGATAGGCTTCAGGGTGCACTGCAGAGGAATCCAGCGGGTTATCCCCGTCCATTACCCGCAAAAAGCCCGCCGCCTGCTCGAAGGTCTTGTCTCCCAGGCGACTCACCTTGAGCAACTGCTTACGGTTCTTGAAGGCGCCATGCTGATCACGAAAATCGACGATGTTCTGCGCGATATTTGGATTGAGCCCCGAGACCCGCGTCAACAATGCCGCCGAGGCGGTGTTAAGATCGACACCTACGGCGTTCACACAGTCTTCCACCACCGCATCCAGCCCTCGCGCCAGCTTTACTTGTGACACATCGTGCTGATACTGCCCAACGCCAATCGCTTTGGGCTCAATCTTCACCAGTTCAGCCAGCGGATCCTGCAAGCGTCGGGCGATGGACACCGCGCCGCGGTAGGTCACATCCAGATCAGGAAACTCTTTTGCCGCCAGTTCCGATGCCGAGTAAACAGAAGCACCCGCTTCCGAGACCATGACCTTCTGCATGCTCTGGCCGCTGCACAGCTTGATCAGATCAGCCGACAGCTTATCGGTTTCGCGTGAGGCGGTACCGTTACCCACCGCTATCAGACTGACCTGATGCTTCTTGCACAGCGCGGCCAGGGTCGCTAATGAGCGATCCCAGTCGTTGCGCGGCGCATGCGGAAATACGGTGGCGGTGTCCAGCAGTTTGCCGGTGGCATCAACTACCACCACTTTCACGCCGGTACGCAATCCCGGATCCAGCCCCAGGGTGATCCGCGGGCCAGCCGGCGCGGAGAGCAGCAGGTCCTTGAGGTTGCTGGCAAACACACGGATGGCCTCATCCTCGGCACCTTCGCGCAGCTCGCCCAGCAGCTCGGTTTCCAGATGGCCGAGCAGCTTCACGCGCCAGGTCCATCGGACCACTTCGGCCAACCATTTGTCTCCCGCACGGCCCTGATTTTCTATGCCCACCGCGTCGGCAATAATGCCTTCGCAGGGATGCATGGCGCCAACCACCGGCGCTTCGTCTCCGAGCTCCAGCGCAATGCTCAGCACTCCTTCATTACGCCCGCGCAAGATCGCTAGCGCGCGGTGCGAGGGCACCCTGGCCAGCGGCTCATCGTATTCGAAGTAATCGCTGAACTTGGCGCCTTCCTGCTCCTTGCCGGCAACCAACCGCGAGGCCACGCGCCCTTCCTCGCGCAACGCACGACGCAGTTTCTCGAGCAACGCAGCATTCTCACTGAAGCGCTCCATGAGAATGTACTTGGCACCATCCAATGCGGCCTTGCTGTCGGCAACCCCCTTGTCAGCATCAACAAAGGTCGCGGCTTGCGCTTGGGGGTCGAGCGTTGGGTCAGCGTAAAGCGCGTCAGCCAAAGGCTCGAGACCAGCCTCAATGGCGATCTGCCCCTTGGTGCGGCGCTTGGGTTTGTATGGCAGGTAAAGGTCTTCCAGGCGGGTTTTGGTGTCAGCCTGGCGAATATCGCGCTCCAGTTCTGGGGTGAGCTTGTCTTGCTCGGCAATGCTCGACAGCACTGAGGCGCGGCGGTCTTCAAGTTCGCGCAGATAGCGCAAGCGCTCTTCCAGGTAACGCAGCTGGGTATCATCCAGGCTGCCGGTGACTTCCTTGCGATAACGGGCAATAAAGGGAACACTGGCGCCTTCATCCAGCAGCCCTACGGTGGCATCAACTTGTTCAGGACGCACCGAGAGTTCGGCGGCGATGCGGGCGGCAATACTCTGCATGGGCAATCAATTCCACTATTCGCGATAACAGGCCGGGCAGTATAACCGAGAGATCGGCTGAGGTCGGCCCATCATTGCTTCATAATCGCTCATATCAGCGCGCTGGATAGGCAGACCATAACAGCGTAAAAGTAGGCGAAAAGAAACCTCTTGTAACAATGGCCAGACCGCAATTATTGCGGGCCTGGGTCACAATGCGAGCTAATTATTTCAGGCAGGTGGAGCATGACGAGCGAAGGCGAGAAAATCCTTATTGTCGATGATGACGTGCGCTTACGGCGCTTGCTGGAGCGCTTTCTGGGTGAGCAGGGCTACCGTGTTCGGGCGGTCGAAGACACCGAGCAGATGGACCGTCTACTGGCGCGCGAAATCTATTCGCTGATCGTGCTTGACCTGATGTTGCCCGGCGAAGATGGCATGACCGCCTGCGCGCGCCTGCGCGCCGAGGGCAACACCACGCCAATTATTATGCTTACCGCCAAGGGCGATGAAACCAGCCGCATCCAGGGACTGGAAATCGGCGCCGACGATTACCTGCCCAAGCCTTTCAATCCGCGCGAGCTGGTTGCCCGTATGAAAGCGGTACTACGTCGCCAATTGCCGCAGGTTCCTGGGGCGCCAAGCACGGACGACGATCAAGTCACCTTCGGCGAGTTCGTACTCAACCTGGCTACTCGCGAGCTGAAACGCGGCAACGAAGTGAACATGCTGACCACCGGCGAGTTTGCCGTGCTCAAAGCACTGGTACGCCATCCGCGCGAGCCGCTGACTCGCGACAAGCTGATGCAGCTGGCGCGCGGCCGCGAGTGGGACGCGCTGGAGCGTTCGATTGACGTACAGATCTCGCGCCTGCGCCGTATGCTCGAGCCCGACCCTTCCAAACCGCGCTACATTCAGACCGTCTGGGGTGTAGGTTATGTTTTTGTACCGGACGGCCAGAACGCGTGAAGGGAGGTCCGGGTTGGCATCCATTGCTGCCGCGCAGTTTTTTTGCCCGCACCATTTTGCTGGTACTACTGGTCACCCTTTTTTCCAAGGTGCTGACACTAGTCTATTTGCTGAGCAATGAAGATCTGCTGGTTGACCGTCAATATAGTCATGGTACCGCCATGCTGGTGCGTGCCTATTGGGCTAGCAGCCCGGAGACCCGGCGCGATATCGAAGAAATGACGGGCATGCAGGTGACCGTGCCGGAACAGGTGCCGCAGGGCGAGTTTCACTGGCCTTATTCCGGCATTTTCACTCATCAGCTGCGCGACGAGTTGGGCGATCAGACTCAGGTGCGTGTGCAGACGCAAAGCCACCCTGCGGTGTGGATACATCAACCCGCCTACGGTGATTATTGGCTGAAAGTACCGTTATACGCCCATCCGCTTCGCGGCCAACGGGTGTGGATGGTGGTGACCTGGCTGGTGCTGATTGGCATGCTCTCTACCGCTGCAGCCTGGCTGTTGGTTCGCCAGCTCAACCAGCCGCTAAAAACCCTCGAAGGCGCTGCGCGCAGTATCGGACAAGGCAAGCGCGTACGCCTGCTCGATAACAGCGGCCCCTCGGAAATCGCCGAAGTGTATCGGGCATTCAATCAGATGGCGCAGGATGTCGAGCAGGCCAGTCGCGACCGCTCCATGCTGCTGGCTGGGGTGTCGCATGACCTGCGTACCCCGCTGACGCGTATGCGGCTGTCCACCGAGCTGCTGTCGGACGGTGAGCCAGAGCTTACCGACGGCATGATCCGCGACATCGAGGACATGGATGCGATTCTTGACCAGTTCATGGCCTACATTCGCGATGGCAGCGCCGAGCCCAGTGAAACAGCGGATATCAATGAGCTGATTCGCGAAGTGGTCGCGCCGCTGAACGCCAGCAGCGAGACAGTACGTTTATGCCTGCAGCCCGTCCCGGCATTCGAGTTCCGGCGGTTATCAATCAAACGGGTA
>Ga0315338_1004049_pt1 | contig 12041 bp, 13 predicted proteins | sample ASW8metaG_FD_204518 | JGI IMG/M metagenome (GOLD analysis project Ga0315338, IMG submission 204518) | Ammonia-oxidizing marine archaeal communities from Monterey Bay, California, United States - ASW #8 | ecosystem: Environmental > Aquatic > Marine > Coastal | place: USA: California | collected...
AGAATTATGATTGACATTGATAATATTGTGGACGTCAATTACCTGATTAAACAGAATATCAAACCTTCATTATGTGAAAAAATGAAGAGTATTTTTGATGAATGACTCTACATGCTTAATTTTTTCTGGTTTTGCATATTAAAATAATTTATTACAATCATAGCAATTGATATTACTCCAGTGAGAACTAGAATTACTTCGAGTGTTCCAATCATAGTATGAGATAAAGCATTTTGAATAGAAACCTGATTCAAATCAGAGAGGAAAAAAATATATGAATATATGAAATAATTTGTTGCCCAATGAACGATTATCGCAGAGATTAGTCCATACCTATAGTAGACCCAACCAATTATTATTCCACTAATTGCTGCCTGTGCGAATTTTCCTTCGCTCCATGGCTCACCAGAAATAATATGTGCTAATCCAAAAAATAATCCAACTACTACAATGACACTTATTGCACGTCGATGTTGCATGATGTGTAGATTGTTATATGGTTGCCAAAGTACACTGAAAAAAAACTTGATAGACGATTTATGTGCAAATATCAAAAAAAGTGGTATGCCTATGAGCATGACTCTAAAACCAAGTTCTTCAGTAATTGGTGAAATGGTTATCGCTAAAAACAAAGTTAAATCATTTGTATATTCCGGGGGAATAGTGGATATACCAAAACTTTCTTGAATAAAATTAATAATAGCAGATATCACTACGATTATTGAAAACCATTTTATTATATTGACAAGATAATTCGTGTTTTCATTTGTTTTTTCATTTGTTAATAGATGGTTAATAGATTTCAAAAAATTATTTTTTGGTCCTAGAAATGCTATAACAAAAAGTATGAGAAAGATGGACCAAAAAGCTATAAACACGTCTCCTACTTCAAATTCAACTGGGACTCCTAGGTTGAAACCAGCAATAAAAATATCAAACTGATCTAGTGGAAAACTGTAATCAATATCATCGCCAATATTAGAATTAAAAACAGTATAAGTTCCAAGTGGAAACGACAATACCATCATCCCAAAAATAATTGAGATTAATGCTGATAATGAAATTCCACAGCCGTGTAAGATGCTAGTTAAGTTAACCACGGTGATTCTAATGAAGTTCTATGACATCCTCAGCAAAGCCAAGATTTACTAGAGTTTCTTTTATGGTATCACGATGATCACCTTGCAGGAAAATATATCCTTCTTTTGCAGTTCCGCCACATGCATACTTGCTCTTTAATTCTTTTGCTATGTTTTCTAGATTATTGATTTTTGGATCCAGACCATCAATCATTGTGCCTTTTTTTTTAAAACGTCTAGTTTCTAATCTAATGATGATATGATTACTGTCTTTGTTTAAATCAACACATGCACATAAATCATCAGGTAGTCCACAAGTATTACAAATAACCGCCATTAGTTCGAAATATTTTATTTGCACATACTATTAAGCCTTAGTGAAATAATAAAATACAATTTTTTAACTCCTGTGAGATGTAATAGTATGTCTAATGAACTAACCAAAAAAGCAGCTGAAATGCTTTTGAGTGGTGCTACGTTGTTGAGTGAACCATGTCCATATTGTAAAGGGGTTCGTGTGATGAAAGATGGAAATGCACTATGTGTGAATTGTGGAAAAGAACCCGAAAAAAGTAATGATGTAGTAAAACAGGATAAAGAACCAAAAAGTGATTCTAATGCCTTAGAAAAATTAGAGGAAAAACTTGAAAAATTGACAGAAGAACTATCAGAAGAATCTAACCATATAAAACAAGAATCAATACTAAGATCAATTAATTCACTAGTAGAAATAATCAAAAAAATGAAGAATTAGCCAAAAGTTTTTATGCTAAATTTCTAGTGTCAAAAACATTGGCTGATAAAAACAAAAGTAACCCATTACCCGCATCAAGTGCAGGTCTGTTAAGATTCTTTGAAGATGAGACAAAAGGCGTCAGAGTTTCTCCAAAGATCGTAGTTATAGTTCCAATCAGTCTAATTATAGTTTCTTGGGCAATGGACAAATTATTCATACCCTGATCTCTATGTCTGAACCAGATCATATTACTAATATTCATAATCGTTATTCGCTTACGTTACTAAGCCCATCATCTTCCTTTCTATCATTCTTTCTTGCACTTACCATTGCATCATTACTTTTTGTTCTTATAGAATTCAATTATTTATTCACTGGTGAAATTCTATATCGGCTTCCTGCCCTAATGGGAATTCTCATTGCAACGCAATTCCTTGACAGGTTATTAATCAAGAAACAGGAATATTCTAAAGTACTTCACATGTCGTTCTTTGGAAATGCAATATGGCTTTTAACAACATTTATTGGATTTGCATCATACATTGTGTTTGGTAAAGAGGCACTAGATCCTTTTTACATTACACTTGGAATGTGTATATTTGCGTGTTTTAGAATTGGAATATTAACAACTACACTTGGTATACATATTGGTAAAGCATGGGCAATGTGCTTTTTACAACCACTTGCGATGTTTTTTATTTTTGTTCCATCTTCAATGTGGGTTGAATTGTTATCTAACCAAATACTATTGATATATGGCGGTTTATTTTTAGCGACTTCAACTATTTGGTCACTGTGGACAGATAAGGCTGGTCGTCCTTGGGTTCAAAGCACGCATAAACTCCTACAAGCATATCTTTCAGCTATGTCTACAAAGGATCCAACAGAGATGGAAGCAATAATTGAACCAAGCTCTAAAAAATCTTCTGTAACCACATCGCAAATTAAATTTCAAACTGAATACGATAAAAATCATTTTAGAATGGTTTTACCTGAAATTCATCCTGGTCCATTTCATCCTGTTGGAGGTAGTAACATTCCATATTTGATTTACAAGAATATGGATTCATCTGCAATGGTAATGCACAGTGTGTCAAATCATGCACTAAACCTTCCAAACCAAGAAGAGGTTCAAGTGTATTTAGAATCTCTTTCCCAAAGTTCAGTAACATTTTCAGGCACTAAGTGCACAGAGCCTGTAATTGTTCAAATTAACAAAGCACGTTGTGCAGGAATTCTATTTGAAAAAACTGCAGTTCTATTTCTTTCACTCTCTCCACACGGAATGGAAGATATTCCAATTGCTATAAGGACTGAGATTGAGCAATTTGCAAAAAATAGAAACTTTGAAAGAATAATGGTAATTGATTGTCATAATGCTATGGGTGAAGAGATTAACAAGAATGATGGTGTTGATATGCTTACAGCAGCCAAATCAACTCTTGATTCATTAAAAACAAAAGATTCACACCAAATAAAATTTAGTTATGCAAATTCACTTGGAATGGAAATTGATTCAGCAGATATCGCAAAAGGTGGAATAGGTATACTATGCCTGGAGATTAATTCAAAAAAATACTATCTTGGTTGGGCCGATGCAAATAACATGGAGAATGGTTTAAGGGAGCAAGTTGTAGAGCATTTCTCAAATAATGGATATGAACTAATTGAGATTTGTACATCAGATACGCATTATACATCATCTGGTGTTCGAAATAAAAATGGCTATTTTCAATTAGGAATTATAACAAAACCGACAGTCATAGCAAATTGGTATCTGCATCTAGCAAAACAGGCGGAAAAAAATGTTCAGACAGGAAAGTTTGAGATACTAGAAAATCAAAGCAATGTAAAAGTAATGGGTCCATCAATATTCGAGTCTTTTTCTACATGTCTAGATAATGCACTAAGAATAACTAAAGCTGTTTTGATTGGTGGCCTCGCATTGTTTATCACAACTATTTTTCTATAGTTTTCATTTTATCTAAATTTCCATAAAATTCATCTAAAAATGAAGATAGTTGCATTACGGGGACGATTGGCACCTGGTTTACAAAATCAACTTTTTCTTGATGCAGTGTTACAATTACAGGAATTGCAGACGCTGACTCTGTCTGCTGTACATATCTCTTAACTCGTTCAACCTGTTTCTTGACTATGTCATTTAAGGCAGACTGAGTCATTCTCTTCCAATGCTTACAATCAATTAGTATCGAAATACCAAATTTCATTCCAACAACGTCAATTTCCATTCGTGGTTTAGTTAGTATCAAATTTTGCTGTGTATGAAATCCATTTTCATCTAGAACACGGCTGACCAACTCTTCAAAATTTTGCCAACTAAGGAATTCTGATACATCTTCTATGGTTGCCCCATTATTGATTGCAAAAATAGAGGCTCTAATTCTATCAGTATTTTGAAATTTTACAGTGTTTTCATCTAATATGCCAATTCCATTTTGAAGAAAAATTTGAAGTAGTTCTTTGGCTGAAAATTCATCCATTTCTGAAGCAACAGAAAAATCCTTTTCTGAAATACCGCCAGGAATTATTGCACTTATGCCTTTAATGATTAACTTGTAATGCAATGTTAAAATTATATTTAATCTTGGTATTAAAAGCCTAAAATTTACCAATTGTTAACCAGTTATGAAACAATTGAAAAAAATCAAAATTTCTCTGGCATGTTTTCTTTTATTTTCATTATTCCCAAGTGCATTCGCTGAAAAAGGTACTTTCCTAGATGAGATTAGATTTGTACAATATCTTGATGAAAATACTGCATTAGAGGAGGTAAAAAATGGTAATCTTGATATGTATTATTACCGAGTTTCGTCAGATCGATTAAAAAATTCTGATTCTCGTGAAGGTCTGCAGGTCTTTGAATCTACTGGAGGATATTTCAGTATACTTCTTAATCCAGTGGATGTTGGTAAATTTAATCCATTTTCTATACAAGAAATAAGATATGCATTAAATTTTCTAGTGGACAGAAATTTGATAGTGAATGAATTACTTGGTGGTTATGGCGCACCTATGATTTCAAACTATGGGGTATTCTCTGCTGACTATTTAGGAATTATAGATCTCTTGGAATCTTTTCAATTTAGATATAATCCAAATCTTGCAAATCAAATAATCACTGAACAGTTACAAAATATAGGTGCACAAAAAATTAGCGATGTATGGTATTATCAAAATGAGCCCATAGAAATCACATTTTTTATAAGAAGTGATGATCCTGCAAGAAAGGCCATAGGTGAAATTTTATCGTCAAAACTAGAATCTATAGGATTTATTGTAAATAAGGAATTTGGGGATTTGAATAAGGCATTTGTAATGGTTTATGGTTCTGATCCTGCAGAGCAAAAATGGCATCTGTACACAGAAGGATGGGGTAGTTCAGGATTTTCTAAATATGATTCTGTAGCATTAGCTCAAATGTATTCTCCGTGGTTTTCTAATATGCCTGGAAATAACAATCCATCGTATTGGAATTACAAAAATAATTACCTTGATGAAATCACTCAGCAAATTTACTCAGGTGAATTTAAAACATCTGAAGAGAGAACAATGTTAATCAAAAAAGCAACAAAGGAAGGTGTTAATGAATCAGTAAGAATTTTTCTTGCTAGTAAGGTTGATCAATATGTTGCCAACGAAGATGTTAATGGCATCATCAATGCACTAGGTTCTGGTGTACCAACCAGATTTACTCCAATAAATGTACAAACTTCGGATGAGAGTATTACTGTTGGTGTAAAACAGATTTATCAAGGTGCATGGAATCCTGTCGCCGGATTAACTGATACATATAGTACTCAAATATGGTTTACATTATTTGATCCCAGTCTGACAGGACATCCATTCAACGGTAAGATTATTCCAATTAGAACAAATTGGCAAATTGAAACTAACGGTATTGAATCAGTTGTAAATGTACCAGATGATGCTATTATTTGGGATTCACAACAAAAGAAATGGAAAAAAGTAGGTTCTGATACTTTTGCAACAAGTAAAGTAACATTTGATTTGAAATTTGGTGAATGGCACCATGGGCAAAAAATGGATATGAATGATATTATTTATTCAACATATTTTTTGTTGGAGTGGGGTTCTGATAAAGTCCAAAATGATAAGACATTTGATTCAGATTATTCACCACAAGCGGCTCAAACTGCAAAAACATTAGTCGGAATAAAACCCATAGATGCCGACACAATTGAGGTATATACTAATTATTGGCATTTTGATCAAGGGGAAATTGCATCATGGGCAAGTCCATGGAGTAGTATGCCATGGGAAATAATGGCTGCAATGGAACAAGTAGTCATTGATGGTAAAACTTCATTCTCACGTTCGGAATCTATTAGTAAAAATGTAAATTGGCTGTCATTGATTATTCCTAATGACGCAAAGCTAATTCAAAATCAAATTCAAAATTTTAAATCATCACAGTTTATTCCTGAATCTTTATCAGAGTTTGACCAGATTCCAAATTTTCAGATAAATAGGTTCGAGTCATCTATAGATTGGATAGAACAGAATGGACATGCTGTAATAAGTAATGGTCCATTTTATTTAGACGGTTATTCTCCTGATTCAAGGAGCATTACGATAAAATCATTTGATTCTGTAGGATATCCACTAACAAAAGGAATGTGGAGTGAATTCGAACAAACTGAGTTCCCTATAATTGAGTCTGTACAAATCGATAAATCAATTCAACAGGGAATTAAATTAGAAATTCCAGTAAAAACAAAAAATTCAACAGAACTCCATTATTTCATTTCTAATTCATTGGGAGAGATTATTTTGTCTGGGATTCAAATTGTTTCAGATAATCAAACAACCATAACATTCGAAAATGAAGATACTGTAAATCTACCACTAGGTCCTAACACATTGAAGATTTTTTCTGCGTCTGATAATGTACTTAGACCATATGAATTTTCAACAAGTTTTCTAGTTGTTGAATCAGATTCATCATTACCAGAAACCATAATTTCTGACAGTGTTGAAAGTACACAAGATTATGATTACACAATATTCATAATTATTACAATTCTTGTAATAATTGGATTAAGTATATTTTTAGTAAAGAAGAAAAAGTAAAGACTATAATTTTTTACCTATAACAAACAGCGTTCCAAACTCTCTTTTCCACTTTGATCTATTTTTTTTATCTAACACATGTTTTGATCTAGTTTCAAATCCAATATCTTTGAACATTTTTTTCCATTCCTTTTCGGAACGAAGATCCATTGGCACCGCCATATCCTTAGTCCATCTTGTAGTTAGAGTGTTATCTTTGTAGAAATCCGTTCCGCAATAAAATACACCTTGTTTTTTTAATAATTTGTATACTTTTGCTAGGGCATCTTCCATCGGAACTGAATAATATAGTGACTCCATTGAAAAAATTACATCAAATTTACCAGGATAGTCCCATGATTCTAAATTCGTTACAAAGTATTTTTCCTTATCTGATTTTTTTTTTGCGTTTGCTTTTTCTACCATTTCCTTACTTTTGTCAATACCAATAGCCTTTCTACATTTTGATAGCTGAGCGATTTTGCGAATCACCCATCCATTACCACATCCAATATCTAAAAAAGTAAATGGTTCCTCGAAAATTATTTTACCTAGAAATTTGTTTACAGTTGTTCCATGACCTTTCTCCATCTCCTCTGCTCTTCCAGTCTTTGCCCACTGATCAAATAGTCGTGATGTTTTATCCATGATCATCGTTTTAGAATCAATTATAATTATAACCGTATTCAGTAATGATTGAATTTACATCGTCCTCTGATTGTGCGTTTTGGTAATCTTTTAGTAGATTTTCATTTAATTCCAAAAAAGTATGCCCCCAATTGAATTTCCCAAGTAACTCATAGCTTAATTCTTCATTATCAAGAATGAATGCTGCGGCTGCTAATGCTTCAACCGTGGTTAATTTGTTTATTTTAGAATAATTTACGGGATTACCTGCTAAGAGTGGTGGGAGTTTTCTATGTATTCCAGAGTATTTTTTCTGAAACATTTCTTTGGCTAGATTCCATGAACAGTCAAATCCAGTAATGGAATGAATTGTGGATTTTTCTTTGTTTAGAAGTGTATCTGATGAAAAGGGGTGTAGTAAGATTGTTTTTGAACTGATTGATGTTATTTTTTTTGCCAGTCCAAAACGAACTAACTTTGCGGCTGTACATTTCTTTGGATCATCTTGATTAAACATTACGACATTAATTTTCATGGTAAATGTTTTGAATTTGGTATATATTGGTTATTCTAAATCAACGAATGAAACTTTGTAATAAAATCTAGTTGGCTGTTCGTCTTTTATTATTTCTATATTCCAGTCTTTTATCATAATTTCTGCTCCAGATGCTTCTGGTAAAATAGAGAATTTTTCTAATCTCACATCTGTTCCAGTGTATCTAATTTTAAAACTCTCTTCACCAATCGTAACTACTTGGTAAATTTCTCCTGGCTTTCGTGTTGATTCACTTACCATACAATTTTTTTCTTGGCCTATGACACAAGTACCATCAGAAGTAGAAACTTGAAGATTTACATCTGCTTCTTGTCCTCTTGCAGTAGTAAATAATGAACCTTGAATTACACGTGGACATAGTTCAGAAGGTGGACTAATCTCATTTAGTGCAATTGGAATGTTTGAATCGGAAATCCTGTTAAACTTTTTAATCATCTTTTTGGGGCTAAGTGGTTCTTGTGCAGTAGGTGCTGTTTCAATAAGTACTGGCTCTTCAACAACAAAGAATGAGGTTTCCCCCTCTAATCCAACTGATTCTGCATTTATTGTGTATTTACCAATAGACACTTCACTAGAAGTAATCTGGAAATCCCATGAAAATGCATGCGTAGTTAATCCTGCTTCAGGTATGATCTTTGTTTCACTTGAAACAGAATGACAGTCTACTACATTACAATTATACTGTGAAACGTCAGGGGATTGAACAAAAATTGTGACTGTGTTAGCGTAGTATGAATTTTGTATTTCTCCTGAAATCGTGACTGTGTCTCCTAGATTATACTCAGTTTTATCAGTGGTAATAACTAACTCTGCTTCTGCATTATCGGGTAAATCATCACTAATTATTCTAACTGATGTTTCATGAATCTCGCCATCATAGGATACTATAAGAGAATAAATTCCACTGTCAAAAACATGATTACGCAAATCAAAATAACCCACAAAATTTCTTTCGGCATCTGGAAGTAGTGTAAGCTCTACATCACCTAGACGCTCAGTTTGCTCCTTCATAACTGGAATACCAGTGGTGGTTACAAAATTACCGCCGTTATCAGAATTAACAAACATAGCTTTTGGATATGGAATAGTAACTGTGACAAATTTTGGTGCTATACCAGAAGAACTCTCTGATCCAGTTGTAGGATCCTTATCACAAACAGTGGTAACATTATCAGAACAATTAATTGTACCTGTAGAATCTGGTGGAGGAATTTTTCCTTTAATAATTAATTTCTCTCCAATAAGAAAATCATTAGTGCTAGAGCATTCAGTTGAAGATAACTCATCGTCTAAGTTCTCCTTAGTAAGACTACATATATCATATACAAATGGTTCACTGACTTGTTCTACAACAGATACTTCTGCACTTGGGTCTATAATCTCAAATTCTGATGTTGTTGTAATTTTACCATTTTGGTAGCCGGTCACTTTAACTGTATATGTTCCATAATCAAATAAAACCGAATTCAAAACAGTAGTTAGTTGAAAATTACCAGATTGATCTGGCAATGCTTTGAATATCAATGGTTGCGTGTTACTCTCTGACATAGTATTAGTTGCTGCATCAGAATGTTGACCGTATATTCCTGCAGATACAGTCTGACCAACAGAGTTTATGAAACTAATATTCAGTATGTCTTGTGTTGGATGATTATTTTTTACAAAGTCTACAATTTGACCTGAAATTGATATTGGCTGGTTTAGTTCATATGCTGAACTATCAAGATTTACTTCAAGTTGTGATACTTCTTCTGAAGGAGTTTGACTCATTGCAGGTAAGACTGTACCACCAATTAGTAAAACTGCCACAAGTCCAAATAGAAATGGATTTCTCAATTGCATGCTATATCATCCTCACGAAATTTGCCATAATAGAATCAAATAGAGAAAAAGTTGATCTCTTTGTCAAAGTCGTATATACTTCTAGCCTCAACAAGTGAATTTACGCATAATGATGTTTAAAGAACACGGAGAAATCATCTAATTTTCAGATTTCTGATTATCGCAATTTGGGCATTTTTTGTTAATAACCCTCTCACCGCATTTCACACATATTCCTTCTCCAACAGATTTGGCAATCATTTTTTTCCTACGGCCAACAATAACTTTGATTCCAATGAAAATTGTTATTGAGATGATAATTGCATAAATTGGTTGAAGGCCGACACCAATCAAGCCGATGAGGAAAAATATAATTCCAGCAATAAGAAGTATCTCTCGTCTTGGAAATGTCATTTTATGATAAACCTCCATAGAATTCATTAAAAAGTTATGCCAAGACTCAGAGCCAATAAGATTACTTCATACTAAAGTCATCACTCTAACTCTTCTTCATTGTCTGGCAACTGATAGAAATATTCGTAGTATTAATATTAAATGGGAGCGGCGAGATTTGAACGCGCGACCTCTGCGTCCCAAACGCAGAATCATACCAAGCTAGACCACGCTCCCAGCGAACAGAAACAAAAGCCCAATTTAAGACAATAGATTTTAAATGAGTTAATTAGAGATAGCGCATGACATTTGATGATTATATTCAAGCAGGGAAAATTGCAGGTGAAGTTAGAGAGAATGTCAGAAAAACAGATTGGGTAGGAAAAACAGTTTTTGAGATCTGTGAACATGTTGAAAATGAGATCAGAAAGCGTGGAGCTAAATGTGCATTTCCTGTTAACACTAGTATAAATGAAGTAGCAGCACATTATACGGCAGAACCAGACGACCAACTTACCATAAAGAGTGATGATTTAGTAAAAATTGATCTTGGTGCACAGATTAATGGTTACATTGCAGATACTGCAGTTACAGTTTGTTACAATGCAGAATTTGATAATCTTGTGCAAGCTGCAGAAAACTCATTAAACAATGCAATGTCTATGATTAAAGTTGGTGTAAAATCTAGTGATGTCGGAAGGACAATAGAAAAAACAATAAAGCAGATGGGATTCTTACCTATTGCAAACCTTAGTGGACATTCATTAGATCAATATACAATACATGCGGGAAAATCGGTACCAAATATTTGGTCAATTGGCTCATTTACATTTGATGAGAATCAGGCATTTGCATGTGAACCATTTGTTACAACTGGAGAAGGGCTTGGTTTTGTTCATGAGGGGAAAATAAAGAATATTTTTGCGCTATCTTCTAGGAAAAAAACTAAGGATAAAGAAGCTGATAAAATGCTTGACTATATATGGCAAAATTTCAATCTCCTGCCATTTGCCTTAAGATGGCTAACTAACGAATGGGAAGAAAAACAAGCCAGAAGTTTGCTGGAAATTTTATTGAAGAAGAAAGCAGTACATGCATATCCTGTGCTTGTGGAAGGTAATGGTCAAAGAGTAACTCAAGCAGAACACACTTTCATTCCAACCGAAAGTGGAGTTACAATTACAACTAGTCAATAGTTTCGCCAAAAATCATAGTTACTGTTAGATCAGCACTACATTCACTACATTTACCACTATTTTGAAAAACAAAATCATTCTGTTCAAATTTCCTTTTTGTCATATTTTTACATGAAACACATTCTAGACAAGTGTAACACCTGGTAATCTTTCGTTCTTTGCTTGTCATTGTAAAATACCTAAGGTGTTACCTACTCCCACAACCATAACAGTTTGGCCGGATTTAGAATTTTCCTTAATCATGTCATAAATCTCAGTTCTAACAGATTTCGCTTGTTTTGCTATATCTTCTGACATTAGTGTGATTGCCTCTTTTATGGTTTGTTTTATCACTATAGCTAATATTGGAATACTATTTTTGGTTGCAACTTCTTCTATCTTAAATCGTTCAGTTCCTATGCCCCCAATTGCGGCACCAAAGCCTTTTGCAATTGACGCAGAATCTTCACCCTCTAATTTCAATGATGCATCAACCATTATGATTAGATCTGGTTTGTTCTGTGGGATTATATTCTCCATTGCTTCGCCTGGTCTGCCAA
>Ga0315338_1004050_pt1 | contig 12038 bp, 27 predicted proteins | sample ASW8metaG_FD_204518 | JGI IMG/M metagenome (GOLD analysis project Ga0315338, IMG submission 204518) | Ammonia-oxidizing marine archaeal communities from Monterey Bay, California, United States - ASW #8 | ecosystem: Environmental > Aquatic > Marine > Coastal | place: USA: California | collected...
GCTTTTTTTTCATCCATTCCAAGCGGAATATCAATATGGAGTCTATATTCATTCATCTAAATTATCCTCTTCCTCTATTAGTAAAGTTTTCAATTTTTTCATTATCTTAGCCAACTGAAGAGAGGTCAGTGTATCTCTAAGATATGATTCATAACCATCAACAGCATCTTCTGCTGCTTCTAAAATCATTGATATCCATTTTGTATCTTTCATGTTTTTCTCTTATTATCTATAGTTCATTCTTAAGGTGGATTGTTAGATATGTGATTTCCAAAGCCTGAGTTAAAAGAAATGATAGAATCAATTCTAAAACTTCTCCAACCATCATGTTCTATGTCCCACACAGGAATAACAACCACCGGATTAGTAGAAGAATTTAAAAAAGATTTCTCTGCAACATTTATTTCGTGTGGAGGAATTAATTTAAAATCTAATGTACATTTCATTCTACGAATTTCGCCATTTTTCTTTAAAAATGAAACCTCAGAAATTCCATCCATTAATCCTGATAAAATTTCCTCCTTAAGAATTGTCATTTTTCTTTCCTTTGTTCTTCCATATATTCATCAAACACTCGGTCAGGGTCAACCGAAGATGCTGGCCATACCAACTCATCTCGCCTATCGTCCCAGACAAGATAGCCTTTTTCTTCTAGCCAAATACTATAATCATTCATTTTACCCATCAGACTTCAACTCCTGAATTTTCTTCATCAAATCGTCAACTTCACGACTTTTATCGCAACGAAGAATATCGCTAGTGACAGATGTATCATAACAGATATCCCACGCCTCTTCAACACCTTTTAGAACAGCAATCTCATATTGTTGATTGTGATAATCTTTACTCACATATGGGTGAAACAAAACAGAAACACCGTAGCCATTCTTGAAGAATAATATCGCCCTCTTGTTTCCAGAGATGCTAGTTTCGGATACGTCCTCAAAAACCAAATCATCAAAGGTCATCAGAGAACCATAATCTTGTTCCGTCATTTTGTTTCGTTTGTAGCCATCTGCTAACATCGTGTCCCAACGTGGTCGCATTTCTTTCGGGTCATCTGCCTCTGCAACAAACATAGAAGAGACACCAAGTCCATATTGGACTCCACCGCGCCTATGCACAACCATACCATCCGTGTCTGTCTCGGAGAACGTATAGTGGTCCTGCCCGTTATCTAATACCCAAATTTTTCCATCACTTTTTAGCAATTTCATGCCTCCAATGCATATTTTGTTTTTGAATTATACGCCGAAGAATACATTGGGGGTTTTCCCCATCCACTGTCGGGTTGTTTGGGTTCTACCATTCGTGGCGGCACAGAGTCATCCCGAATCCACTTCACACCAAGCCGATCTAGGTGGTTCAGACATTCCCACAAGTGTCGTGCCTCGTCAAAGGTCTTGTATTCTTTGTTATTGACGTATTTCGGTACATCAAAATGCTCCTGAACATTTACCCAACACACAAGAACTCCACTGCTTTCAGGGAAGAACAGAATGCGGTTGTGATCTGCACGGGCATTCCGAAGACCATACATCTTCCAACTGTTCTCACTTTCTCTTGGTTTCTCCCACACATAATCTTCGCCTGCACTCCAAGGTTTGCCAGTGTTTGGATTATTCATTGGTCTGCTAGGAAGAATGGCGGCGTGATATGTTGCGTCACTCATTCGTTGTCTATCCGACTACCAAGTTTGTAACCAATCCACATACCAAAGATACATCCACCTGCTGCAATTTTAAGGGAGGTAATAGAATAAAGACTATTTCCCCACCAGTCTATTTCAACGAAAATTCCCATATAAGCAAAGAAACAGATAGACACTCCTATAAAGAATGAAGACCAAATAAACAACAAACGTGTGTTCTCATTCATATGTCTGCTTCCATTCCTCTTTCAAGAGGTAGTTCCATCGCATTCTCGCACACACCTTGTTCATTCTTTCAGAACCATTGATTATCACCAAGTCGCTGTTGCGAAACACAACAAATTCATAAACGATATTTTCGCTCCAACCATGCTGTAGATAGTATGTGTCTGTATTCATAGGTAAATCGTCCAACCCAAAACCTTCAGTCCACTGATGCCCGCCTAGTGTATCATCTGGATTCAAAACACACCTTCTTTCCACATGCGGTCTGTGATGGTATATTGCAAGTGGTTCGCCTCTGCTTCTCCATCACCATCCCATTCGCCAGTTTCCCATTGCTTGATGTGGACAAATTCATGGACGATGGTTGCAATAAAATCCCTGAGACTCTGCTTAGGATGCACAGAGATCTCGTATGTCGCGTCTTCTGTCTCGTCACGCTCTCCACACTCACCCCAGCAATCTACTAGATCGGGATTGATATCAATCACCACCTTCTTCACATCTTTCAGTGCAAAGAATTCGGCAAGCCAATGTCCTGCTCTCTCCGCGACAGGTTGTAATTCTCTATCGCCGTATTTTGAAACAACGTAGGTCATTCAACTTCCCCAGTCATAGATGCCAGAACAAGTCCCACATTAGCAAGAGCATAAGAAGACCAAACAAGACACCATGCCCATTCCTTCTTTACTCCATATCCAACTGCCACAATCATATAAAGAATTGCTGCAATCAGAGGAAGTGCTTTTGTCAATGCGTCAATCATTTCATCCATCTCTTCGCACCCTTGGCTACCAACTTGTTCCACAGTGTCCGTGCTTCCGCCGTTGGGTGATACCCATTTGCATACTTGTCTTGCCACGCATCATTATTGCGGAACACTTGAATGTTGTTTTCGTCATATGTACGAAACGTCCAATTATCGGCGTTCCGTGGGTCGCCATCGGGGTGGTGAACCAATACCCATGAAGTAACAGTGGGTGTATCAGGATTCATCATTGTGCCTTTCTCCGAAAGTTTCCATCCATTTTACCAGAAAACGGTTCGCATCGTACTTGGTAATTTTGAAATTTTCTTGAATGTATGGACCAGCACCAAACATATTGGTCTTTCCAGTCATTCGTAACCAATCAAGAAACGAGTTTACTTCCTCTTGTGTTGGAAGATCGTGATGTGTATCAGTAGTTTTCATACTGCCACTTCCGTCCGTACTGCACCCGCACCAACCATAGAATCCCACAATTCCCGTGCATCCTCTGTAACATGCCATACTGACGATTCCCGTGTATTGGGTGATCCCGTTCCATGTGGTTCTGTGATCGTGAACCGAACAATCTGCAAATCGTTGTAGAAATCAAATTTCATTGTTGCATCTTTGAGTACAAGGGAATATTCCTTGGGGGTTTCGCTAATGCTTGCTTTGCCACATGCTTCTTTGTCAAGATCGCCGTGCCAATCACCAGATAGCATCTTGTTGTCGTCCAACCATTGGAGAATGGTAATACCATTGGAACATCCGCCAGTATCGCTCTCGCCCGCTTCAAAGATATTCACGACACTTGGAGTATATTGAGAATCGGGTTGGCGAGACAACTGACGAACGGGCATCCACCAGTATCCACCTTTACCAGATGGATCGGGATGCCATCTTGCACCAAGATCCTTCACATATTCCTTCTCTTCAAAGTGGACGTTGAGACGAACACCTTCCGCCAAGCATTCGCCTGTGAAGGGAGTGTAGTTCTCTCGCCATTTTCGTAATTCATTTTTTCTCATACCTTGATGTTCCATCCCATTTTGCGGAGGCGTTCTTGATGTATCTCCATGAGTTCAATGTTTCCCTGAGATTTCATCTCACGCAAGAGGCGGAGAAGATCGTCGTAGAGGCGTTTTGTGGGGTTTGGTGCTGTCCCGTTCATACGTATATTATAACAGAAATCCACCCTCCCGTCAAGGGTAGGGGTGGATATTCGGGGTCTGTTAGGGTAATTTGGGTGTCCTAATTGCTTGAAACATAGGGGTTTAGAGAATCTTCAAAAATGCTGAATTTCATCGGATTTTCTTCCCATTTCCAGAACGGGAAGTGCGTGCTGGGGTATTTCCCTTTTTACGTTTAGACACTCTCGGTGAACCCCTCTTTATCCTATTTGCTACTGACGGGTCGTGTGATTTTGACATTTAATTATCCTCTAAGTGGTCAATTTAAGGTTAGGACCAGATACTGAACCCCTTGTTGGTATAACAATTCCAGAACCAAAAGAAGTGTTATATTGATTCAACAATTCATCCATCGGATCAGTCACGAAAATTACAAATTGTGATGGAATTTCAATACCCTCTTCAATATCTGCATACGGAAGCCATTGCCCAAACGCAAGTTGATCCTTTCCTGCTGGAATAAGAATCGCAGGTTTCTTGAGAATATAACTCACATCATCAATTTTTTCAGTTTTGGCAATCAGTTCCTCGCCACTCGTTAATCTTATAAGTTTAATATCACTCATTTTTTATTTCCTTTTTTCTTTTTATCTTTCGGTTTATCCACATTCGGATGAAACGTTTCACGCACTTTTATAGGTTTTTTAATACCACTCTTATCAATAATACCACCAGCCTCCATTACAGATGCCTTATCTAGTAGTACCTTGCTTTTTTTATCTTTAGGAAAAGCCTTTTCCCAATTTTCACTATATTTTTTCGGATCTACCTTTCGGTATTTGTCACCTTTTCCTGCGTTACCATCAACCATAACATTGAGTCTCCTTGCCGGGTAAACTATTAATCCAATCATCTGCTGCTTGCACATCTTCCAGCATCTCATCACATGCACATTTATTAATTGGTGTACATGTGCAGTCTTCTGTAAAATATAAGACTTTGGCTTTCAATCCACGAATCACTTGTTCGTTTGGTTCCATAACTATAATCCCTATGTTATAAATTCATCCAATGTCGCAACAGACAACTTATCCGCTATACGGTCATTGGTTATTCTATAGTATTTATCTTCCATTTCAATACCAATATAGTTTCTTTTTGTATTTAATGCAGCAATAGCAGTAGTACCGCTACCAATACAATTATCCAATACAATGTCGCCTTCTTCCGAATAGGTTCTGATCATATACTCAAACAGTTCCACTGGTTTTTGTGTGGGGTGCAATCCTGTCTGTTGCTTGAACCTACGAATGGTTTTTGGGTATCGTGTTCCGTGATTCTCCCGATGCATACTTGTTTGTTTTGCATACACCTCACCAATAGTTGCGCCATCTTTAGATTTGAATCCACTGTATGGTTTACCTTCTTCCATCATAGGAAAATATCTAGAACGCTTCTTAGAAAACACCAACACATTCTCATGCGATTTCATCGGCATTACTTTTGCATTTAGTGGGTTTGTTCCTTGAGGCTTTTCCCATATCCATTCATACCTAAACATTCTTATGTTACTAGCAACAAGAACGCTTGTGAAGGGCTGTGCTGCTGTCAGAACGATTGCAGCGTCTTCTTTTGCTATTCTGGTGTATTGAGTCCATAAATCTTCAAAAGGAATTATAACGTCCCATTTACATGCAGTAGTTCCATATGGAAGATCGCATAGAATCATATCAACAGAGTTATCTGGAATATCTTTCATAACTTCCAGACAGTCGCCGTGGATAATTTGATTTTTGAAGTCTTCTATAGTTTTCATTTTGGGATTTCTATAATTGCTCGTTCGTTTAATAAAGAAAGTGGAATATCCAACCACAACTGATCGCTCATTGACGATGATATTCTTGCTGTGATTGACGAACTTTCGCCCTTCCATCCACCCTTTGTGATTTTCCATTCTAGTGATTTATAATTCAGGATATCAGAACTAAAGGTATAGAGAGTATAATGATGAGTAGGCATATCATCTTTATAGGATAAACAAAAGAATACATCTTCATGATTCTCTGAGAGATATTCTATCTTCTCTTCTAGAGTCACATATGAAGTTGTTCTGTGGGACGAGACTTTGAAAATGGGTTTCTTTTTGCCACGGACCCTGCCACCCTTGCATGATATCCCAATACCATTGTACCTAATATCAGTTCCTATTTGATGACTGCCTGGATTCCATACGACATCGTCCGATTGTTTAATTAGAGAATTATACAACAAATTCTCCCAGTTTATCCCATTAATAGGACTTACCAGGAGTCTGTGATATGTTTGGAATTGTTCTTTCATATCAACAGATATTTTGTCGTAATCAATTTGCATCATTGAATTATATCACACAACCAATCAATGTCAACATATTTCGAAAGACAAAGTGCCCGGGCGAGTAACGCATGCTACTCTATAAACCCGAACACCTTGTCGTTTTTCAAAAGCACCGGCGGGGTGCGGGACACCCCGCCGGGCATGATAGAACTTTAGTTACCACTTTCAACAGTAGCGGCAGATCTCATATTGCTATGATTCGTGATCCACATCTATGACTGGTGTCACCCAGTCAACTAAAATTCAAGACTAGATCAGCAGATTCCTGCACGAACAGCGAATGGGTTATCGGTATAACCGTTAAATTCCATTCCGTAACAAGTAGCACCATTATGCAGAGTGCGAGTGGTGACTTCCCAGTTACCGTAGGCTTCAACCTGACTCTTGATGTTGCTCATCGTAGCACGAAGGTTCTTGACCCCATATCGGCTAAATGCTTGCTTTGAAGTGATGTCATTGCCTCGGGCGAGGTGATTCATCAGTCGTTGCTTCTTTGATGTGAAAACTGTCTTGCTCATAATATATGAACTCCTAAAAACTAAATGCGACTCTTGTTGAAAAGGAATTGAGTGCAGTCGCCGCACATCTGTTCCTTGATTGTTATACGAGTAGTATAAACTAATATTCAGTCATTGTCAAGAGGTTTGTTGGACGAAATCGTAAATCTTTTCCGCCTCTTCGAGAATTTGTTCGTGTGTAGGGAATTGTGGTCGAATTTTCACAGAACAAGTGGCAGTTACTGTTCCGCCTTCTGCCTCTTGTTCTCTCTTCCAAATATCAAAGTCTTGCCACAATCCGTGGTCTTGATAGAACTTGTTCTCAAGTCTTCCTTGTGCTGTTTGATAAATGTCGTATCGTAATTCGTAAGGGTTTGTTGCCATTTTGTTCTCCTTCAAGAGTGTGTGTGTGTTTGGCGTTTCGTGAAATGACTCATTGTCATTTTCTTACATCTCTAATTATACACTATAATAAGTTAAAGTCAATCATTAAATTATTATTTTGGTGATTAGATAATAGGCTGGGTGGGATTCGAACCCACGACACTCCGATTATGAGTCGGGTACTCTAGGCCACTGAGTTACCAGCCTTTATAGTTCAAATGGGTCAGGCGGGACTTGAACCCGCGACGAACGGTTTAAAAGACCGCTACTCTACCAACTGAGTTACTGACCCTGTTGGGTCAGTGTTTATACCAAACTCTTTCGTTTAATTTATTTTTGTTTAGGGACTGATTCTGTGTTGCTGGAAGTGGAGCCTCATAGAAGATTTCCAATCCCAATGCCTTTGCTAAATGCCATTCACATTTTGCCCCGCGACTCATTTCCCAATCGCTCATCATATAGATAGCCGTGCATTCTTCACAGATAGCATCCATGTCACGCTTCAATGCATTCCTCATAAATTCGTGGTCTTCGTAGTTGTTGTCGGGATCAAATTCGTGAGGACCATTGATTGGCTTTTCGTCATCCCTATCCATCTCTGCTGGATTGATGACTACCCATCCCTGCTTCTCAAGTACCATCGCCTGCCGATCAAAGGCAGGATAGTTATAATCCTTGATGCCTCTCATCGGACCTGCGATGTATATTGTCGGTTCTCGTTCGCTCATATTGAAATTATACCACCAAATATGGGGTATGTCAAGATTCATTTCCGAAAATTGTGTTTAATTGTCGATTTACCCGAACAAAAGTAGTACATTTTGGTAGTTGCTTCAGATTCTTTGCTCCTGTATAGGTACAGGCACTTCTCAATCCGCCTAGAATTTGATGGATGGTATTCTTGATGGGTCCACGATACTCAACCTGCACAGTCTTCCCCTCAGACGCTTTGTATGTCGCTACACCCCCGCTGTGCTTATTCATAGCGGTATCACTGGACATTCCGTAGAACGTCTTGTAGAGGGATCCATCCTCCCCTGCGACCATATCACCAGCAGACTCATCGTGTCCTGCGAGCATTCCGCCGAGCATCACGAAGTCTGCTCCAGCACCGAATGCCTTTGCAACATCACCTGCTGACTGGCATCCGCCATCAGCCATGATATGTCCGCCTAAACCATGAGCGGCATCTGCACATTCAATAACTGCGGACAATTGAGGATATCCAACGCCCGTTATCTTCCTTGTTGTGCATACGCTCCCCGGTCCAATTCCCACCTTCACTATGTCTGCTCCAGCGAGAATCAACGCTTCTGTCATTTCTGCTGTTACAACATTTCCTGCAATTATAATTTTGTCTCGCCATTCTTTTCTTACCCGACTCACAAAGTCTACGAATTTCTGGGAATACCCATTCGCAACATCCAGACAAAAGAACTGGTGGGGCGCACTAAATGGTGTTTCTGTATTAAAGAGAAACTCTTGATCTCTGTTTGACATACCAAACGAAATTGCCATAGACTTTCTTTCGTTTATTGAAAGGGTGTCTGGAATTTCAGCAATATGCTTACTCAAACAAGTCAACATATCGTGATGATGAAATTCTTTACCAATTTCAATTGTCCCTGTTGTGTCCATATTGGCAGCCGCTATAGGAACACCAGTCCATGATTTACCATTCTTAAAATTGAAGGTTCGATGTAAGTCCACATCTTTACGAGAATCCAGAGTTGATCTTTTCGGTCTGATTAAAACATCTGAATAATCAAGTTTAATCTCTTCTTCAATTCTCATAGAACCTTCCAATCACATATGACAACAAGAATCACCATTGTTATAATTACACACACATACGAAATCCATGAAGTGTACCACTTCTTTTTACGTTTTCGTTCTTGCTCTTGTTGAAAATGACTTTTTGTTTTCTGCATTTCAATCTCCAAAAGTAGGTCGAGTGAGACTTGAACTCACGAAAACAGAGGTATAAACTCTGCTGCTGATGCCATCCGCTTCCGACCCATGGCATTTCTTAACTCAACCGGTCGTGCCAAACTTCAGGTGTTCCTATTTTTTCCATACGAATCTTAGTCTTTTTATTACTAACATGATTGTTTTCATTCTTATCGAGGTAATTAGAATTCTGTCGGTCTTGATCATTACCCAACCTATAATTCATTTCCTCAATATCATACTTCTCGTTCAAGAATTTCAATTCACCTCGGTGTGAACTCATAAATTCCTGCATAAGAAGTTTACTCTTGACGATTGCACTTTCTTCGTCGGTTCCGAGTGGAATATCAATATGAAGTCTATATTGCATGTTTATCTGTCTCCTTAAAATCACCTGTCTGACCGGATCCATAATTAATTGGGAGGTATTGACGAAGAACATTCATAATCTTTGCCAATTCAACATGATTAAGTTCGTCTTTTAGATACTTCTCATATCCAATCACAGTAGTTTCTGCTGCTTCAACGAATTCATTCAACCATTCGTCTTGTGTGGGGATTTTCATCATGCCTCATTTCGTTCGTTGAATACCAACACAGAATCTGTACGAAAACTTCTCCATGCAATTTTCTCTAAATCCCAAACAGCAATTACTTCTTCTGAAATTGTTTTTTCGGGGGCAGATTTTACTCTTTCCTCCTGAATATCTGGTGTCATGTCTGGATTAAGAGTACACATCATATGTCGGACTTCTCCGTTTTTCTTTTTAAAGAAAACCTCACATTTTCCCTGTTGAAGTTTTCCCACCATTTCATTTCTTAAAAATATAGACATAACATTCAGTTTCCAATTTTAGTTTTCCATTCCAGACGATCTTTCTTTGGGTCATTTGATTTTTTTCCCCACGTTTTTGCACGATTTATAGGTGTTCCGAACATGTCCCGTTCGTTCTTTTTTGAAAATTTAACATTTGGTTGTTTGTTTTTGTTGTTCATGATTCATCTTGTCATTTTACCTCTTTTTATAAAAGAAGCAAGTCAAAACCCCATCTTCTTGAGTTTTTTGATGGTACTTGCTGCATTTTGGTGAAGAATTCCAATTCCACCCGCTGCTTGCCATTCTTTGATGTTTTTTGGGTGATCATCAATCAAAACGTTTGGTTGCCCGTTCGTTGTTGCATATTCACGCTTCATTGAACGCTTCACCAAATGAACATCTGACGAATTTAATCCAAGATTCTTCTGAACCCACGATGATTTGTCTGTTTTGGAGTTTGGCATCCATTCTGTCGGATGTGCAGAGAGAATCTTTGGCGAATTGCCCATAAGGAATCGCCAAAGTGTTTTTCCGTCTTTCATCCAACTCAAGTCACGAAACAGATTCGGTGCCTTTTGAGTCAAAAGATCTTTTTTGTCGCCACTCTTGTCATCCATCCAATACTTTTTGTCTGTGTATGCTTTTCCTAGCACTTTTTCTGCGCCACCAAGAAAATCAACAAGAACCTGATCCATGTCAACATACAACTGCGGAAGGAGTTCTTTTCCTTCGCGGATTGTGTCTTGACCAGAACCGAAAATACCCTTTGTTTTCCTTGTTTTTGGCGCATTTGAACGAATCCAATTCAAAACCTCTGTTTTAAGTGCAGTTTCGTCCGTAATTCGCTTTCCTGGTTCTTTCAGAGTAAGATACTTGAAATCCTTGACAATGGTTCTTCCCTCGGAACCATCATAAGGTTTGCCAGTCTTCGGATCATTCCAGAAAACAGTGTGTTTCTTTCCTCCGAGAATCACATGAACCGCACCATCAACACCACGCGGAGTGCCTGAATTGATGAAACTAAACATTGTGCCCGCCGCACCTTCGTGCGTCTTGAGAAGAATGTCATCAGGAACAATTCTATCACGACCTTTGTTCTGTTCAACTGCAATATGGTAGTTCGTTAACACCCAGACAACATTGATGCTTCGGGGAACATACCCAACTGCAAAGAGACTCGGAAGGACTGCAACGATGTCTTCTTTGTCTTTGAGCGTGACATCAAAGATCAAGTTTGGCAGTCTGCCAATCTTCGCTTGTCCCAACATCAAATCCAATGTTTTGTCTTTGATTCCCTTTTCTTTCACAAATTTGTGCAGTTTGAAGACATCTTTTGGTTTTCGCAAGTCCAATCGCTTGATCTTCGGATAGGTGTTCTTCAACGTTGCAAGTTTCATGAATGCCTTTTTCCATTCATCAACATCACGAATCTTGAATTTGGTTCCTTCCAAGAAGTGCGTTGTTGCAAAACCTTTTCCTGAACCTGCACCACCAGCCAAGAACACAACTTGACCGTACTTCGCGCCCTTACCAATAACGATTTGTTTTTCTATCAAAAATGATTTAAAGGGTTTCATTCACATCACTCCTCTTTCCTTTTTATTTATTCATTTTTCTTTTCCAAAGATTTCAAAAACTCATTCGTGGGTTCTATGAGTTCTGTGATTTCACTCAAAAGCCCATCAAGCGGCGCACAGTCTTCATTTCCATTCACGCCTTCTCCGGTCAATCGTTCAATCTCTCCGATTTCCACCAACCGAATTTCTTCCCACCGCTCTTTCCGAACATTCCAAACACTCACTCTTTCCTCTTTCGCATTTTTTTCCTCACGCGATTTTTCTACACCTTCCAAGTCCGCCATATGGCACTCAGCAAGAGTTCCCATCACCTTGTCATATTCCACAGAGAATTCATCCACAAGGGTGAGTTCGCAGATTCCTGCACGAAGTTCGTTTATAGTTTCAGTCATAGAAAAATTCATCAACAATATCCTTTGCGACCATATAGGTCAAAATTCCAATCGGCACAATCAACACCACAATATCTACCCAGTCATTCCAGCAGAGCATTCTGCACATTCTCCCAGTACCCTATGGTAGAATCCTTCTTCCATCCATTTGGTCCACCGTTCCAGATTCGCGCTCTGTCTTGGTCCGTCACGCACCGCTTCAGACGCTTCTCCGTCGCGTATCGCTGCATGTAACGCTGAAATACCTCTAGCGAATAGTCCAACCCCTCACAATCGGAGTAATTTTCCCCGTCC
>Ga0315338_1004051_pt1 | contig 12032 bp, 7 predicted proteins | sample ASW8metaG_FD_204518 | JGI IMG/M metagenome (GOLD analysis project Ga0315338, IMG submission 204518) | Ammonia-oxidizing marine archaeal communities from Monterey Bay, California, United States - ASW #8 | ecosystem: Environmental > Aquatic > Marine > Coastal | place: USA: California | collected...
GTCGGCAATGCGCATGTAGAACTCGTTTGCATTGGGATCGATGTGCTCCGGGCACGCAGGCTGGGTTGGCCTCGGGGCAGCCTGCGGCCGGGCCGACTGCGGCCGAGCCGCCTGCGGCCGGGCCGCCTGTCCTCGCCGCAGCAATCGGGCCTTTGCGGCCTGAAACTCATCCGCATTCAACACGCCCCCGGCGTGAAGTTCGCTCAGTCTTTGCAGTGTTTCGGGAAGGGGAGTCCCTTGAGCAAATGGTGCAGACGTGTTGATCGACTGACATGGTTCCACCCTTGAAACATGGACGCCCATCTCGTTGGCCATGGCCGCCGCATCATTCAATGAGGCAGCGCCGACTATGACTTCAACATCCTGACCCATCCTCGAGGCACCAATGACTCGAAACTTCAACATAACTGAACCTCCTCAAACCAATCGCATGGACGCACTGCACATGCATCCTGATCCGCAATGCAGTGTACAACCCCAATTCCATTGCGCCCATGACGATGCATGCAATCGTTGCTTGGCCCCAGTCAGGCCTCTGAGCGGTGCATGACACCCATGGCCGGGCGATTGGGCATCTCGTTTCCATGTCAATTCGTGCATGGCATCCTGCTGACAGGGGCTTGACCTTGCCCCGGCCTGTGCGATCATGGGGGTCGGAGCGAAGAGGACATGCCACGCACACCGATCGCCACAGCAGCCATCTGGAAACGAGACGCCGCCCTGTGCGCTGCGCTCGGGGCAGCAGTGCTGACCGCGACCATCGCCCACGCCGGCGACCAAGATCCGCCCCAAGACGTGACCGTTCGCATCCCGGACAACTATGACCCGGCCACGCCCGCCCCTCTGCTGATCTTGCTCCACGGCTACTCCAGCACCAGCGGTGACGAAATGGAGAACTGGCTGCAACTGTGGCCGCTGGCAAATGCCAGTGGCTTTCTCTACGCAACGCCCACAGGAAGCGTCGATTCTTGGGGCAACAACTACTGGAACGCCACCGACAACTGCTGCGACTACGACGACGCCAACGTGGATCATGTCGGCTACTTGGCGGAACTCATCAACGTCATCAGCACCACGTACACGGTGGACCCGAACCAAGTACACCTGTTCGGATACTCCAACGGCGGTTACATGTGCCACCGCATGGCCTGTGACCGCGGCGACTTGATCGCGTCAATCGTGTCCGTCGCCGGCGTCACGTGGCTCAACCCCGACAACTGCCCCGCCGCCGATCCCGTGCACGTGCTGCAGATTCACGGCACCAACGACACCGTCGTGTTGTACGAAGGTGGCTACGACCCGTGGAATCCGCCGCATCCCTACCCGGGCGCCGTCGAGACCGTCGAACAATGGGCCACCACCAACGGCTGTCTTGTCGAAGGCGTCGAAGACCCCGATCCATTCGACGTGGATTTTTACGTCGTCGGTGCAGAAGCTCGCCGCATTGACTACACCGTCGACTGCGAACCAAACGGCTCCGCAATGCTCTGGCGATTGGAAGGCAGCACCCACTCCATCGAGTTCACCGCTGAGAGCAAGGCGATGATCTTCCAATTCATGCTTGACCACGCCAAGACCGATGCTGCCTGCATGGGCGACATCGACGGCGATGACACGGTCGGCGTCGGCGATCTGCTCGCGCTGATCGATGCGTGGGGAACCGGTGCCGCCGCTGCGGACATCAATGGCGACGGCGCTGTCGACACCCTTGATCTGTTGGCCGTTCTGGCCGCATGGGGACCATGTCAATGATGAGAACTTCATCAATAGTGCACAACGGCTTCACGTCCGTCATTGCGGTCGGCCTCGCAACTGCAATCGCTTCCGCGGACCAAGCCCCCATCAGCATCGACGGCGTCTTCGGAGACTGGGCGGACATCGCCCCGAGCATCACCGACCCCGCCGGCGACGCCCCCAGCGGCGACATCGACTTCACCGCCCTGTCGATGGCCGATGACGATCTGTTTTTCTTCATTCGCGTCGACGCCACAGCGGATTTCGACATGAGCGAAAACAATGCACTGCGGATCTACCTCGACACCGATGCGGACGCCTCGACGGGCTTCGCCATCGGCGGCATCGGTGCGGAACTCCAGTGGCGTGCGGGTGAACTCGAAGGCACGTTTTATCACGGCAATCAGCAGACAGCCGTGTACTTCACGGAACTACGCTTTCGAGGAGAACCGACCGTCACGAGCAGTGCCTTCGAGATCGCCTTCGGCCGTGACACCTATCCCGATGGCACGAATCCGCTGTTCACCGGACCGGACGTGCGCGTGTTGATCGTCGACGGCACCAATGGCGATGTGATTCCCGACGCCGGTACGACCAGCACGTACACGTTCGACATCGGCTCCGCTCCGCCTGCCGCCGAGCGACCATTCGCTCGACTGCAGAACGATCACCTGCGCATCATCACCCACAACGTGCTGAACGATCGCCCCTTTACCGGAGCGCATCAGGCGAAATTCGAGCGTCTTTGGAGTGCGGTTGCGCCAGACATCCTGCACTTGCAGGAGATCTACAACCATACGCCCACCGAGACACGCGACCTTGTCGCGTCATGGCTCGGCGGCACGTGGCAGGCCGCGGGCAACAACGATTGCATAACCGTGAGCCGCTACTCAATCTCCGGCTCGTGGGCGATTGACGGCAACCTCGCCGTGCTCATCGACACGACAGCGTCCATTGGGACACCCATGCTCTGCATCAACGCGCACCTGCCCTGTTGCGACAATGACGACGGCCGCCAGTGGGAATCCGACGCCATCATCGCCTTTGTCCGTGACGCCTATCTTCCCGGCGGCACATTGACCCTGAACGCAGACGTACCGGTCTTGATCTGCGGCGACCTGAACATGGTGGGCCTCGCCCAACAATTGGAGACGCTCATCACAGGTGACATCGTGCACAACGATTGGTACGGCGACGACGCCCCGCCCGACCCGGATGGCACCGACCTGAACAACACCATCTCACGCTTGACCGAGAGACGCATGGGGTACACCTGGCGCAATGACGGTGGCTGGTACTGGCCCGGTCATCTGGACTTCATGATCTACAGCGATTCGAATCTCGCACGGCGGCATGACTTCATCGTCTGTACGCCGGAGATGTCGGCGGCGGCGTTGTCACAGAACGGCCTGCTTGCGGGCGACTCGAATGCATCGGACCACCTGGTGTTCTGCGTGGACTTTGCCCGACCATGCGCGGCCGACATCGACGGCAATGACACGGTGGACGTCGATGACCTGATCGCGCTCATCGCAGACTGGGGCGCGTGCGGCGGTTGCGTGTCGGACCTCAACGGCGACGGCAACGTTGGCGCCGACGACCTGCTCATAGTCTTGGCCGCTTGGGGCTCGTGTGGGTAGCAAAAAGGTGTCAGACCTCTTTGCCGACGTAGGCCCCTTCCGCCCGCAACATGCGATACAACGGGATGTCGACGATGAAGGGCACGAGTGGCAACACGGCGCCGACGATGCCCCACCACATCAGGTGGCGAGGCAGCGGCACTGCATTGCGTCCGATCGCGAACATCGCCACGAACCCGAGGAAGAGCAGGCCGTGAATCATGCCCACAATCGTCACAGCCTCGGGCATGCCCCCCCAGTACTTGAGCGGCATGGCGACGCCGAACAGCACCAGCGTTGACGTGCCCTCGACGATGCCGGCGATGATGAGCCATCGCAGATACACAAGGTTGATCGGCTGCATGGGCCGGCAATCGTACCGTCCCCGACTTTCGACTTTCGTCCGCCTCTGGCGCATCGACTCTCGACCAATGGGAGTGGCGGCCGCCGAGTCGGAAGCGTCTGAGGATTCTGACACTGGATAATAGGTCTGAATCCGCCGCGACAGATAGCCACACAGGGGGCCACGACGACGAACCAGCCTCCGCTTCCGAGTAGAGTGTGCGTCCCATGGAAATCCGAAACGCATCAAAGCGACCCCTCAAGGTGCCCCTGCCCGGCGGCAAGAAACTGTTCATGGGCATCGGCGGCACGGCACAACTCACGCCCAAGGCGGCGGAGCACCCCCCCGTCAAGAAACTCATCGACGACGGCGACATCGAGGTCACCGACGCCGGACGTACCGGCACCGCCGAGTCAGTTGGCCGCGAGACCGGCATTCAGTCGGGAACGTCTCGCGGTGGCGGCGCCAGCGCCAGTCGTCGCTCCGGCGATCGCTGAGCCGGGTTCAAGTTTCAGCGCAGCGGCGCACCATCGGGATAGAGACAGTCCATCGGGGCCTCGTTGTAAAATGGAATGTTCCACGACGGCCCCATCGCCGACTGCTCGGCCTTTGTCGGGGGCCACGGCGTGCCGCCACCACACGAGTTGCTCCAATTGGCGATGACCGCCAGCAGGTCGGCCACATCGACAAGGCCATCCTGCGTGATGTCGTAGAAACTACCTTCGCCCACAGCTGGGTCTTCGTCGGGCACGATCTGTGCATTGCCCCACGCATCGACCACGCCCAGCAGATCCACCGTGTTGACGGCCCGATCGCGGTTTCCGTCACCCAAGCAATACGGTTCCGACTCGATGAGTTTCCGAAGCGAACTCCTCAACAGCGTGAACGCCGCGAGGTCAACCGGATTCATTGGTGGCACCTCGATCGCCGTCGCATCTGATTCAATGCCGGTGATGTTCGGCGGCACAGGCTCGGGCAAATGGTAGAACTCCAACTCGCACGCCGTCTCACGTGGACACGACGCACCGAGCCGAAAGACCAATTTGTGATGCTGCGATCGAATCGCCCACGAGTGCGTTGACTGGGGGATGAAACCCTCCGGCTCTCCTATCGCTTCCCAATACGCGCAGCAGTCCTCGTATTCATCGTAGGTGTACCACGTTCCGCCGTTGTCGCTGCACGCGGACTCCTTTGCAAGTAGGTAGTCCTGACACTGCGAGCCGATCACGCACACGCCGCCATAGCCCACGGGGAAGTTGCCCACGCCGTTGTCGGCATGGTTGAGCATGCGAACTTCATCGACTGTTGGATCCGTCAACAACGGCATGATCGAACGACCGTCGAGCGGCCGTGTGCTCCAATCGATCTCGGTCGCAAGGTCGATGCCGGCGAGTTCCGCAACGAGCACGAACAGATCGACAGCATTCACCATGGCCCCGCTGTCACGACCCGGCGAGGTCACACCCGGCCCGGCAATGGTCATCGGCACCCACACGCCCGTCTGATACGGCGTCGCCTTGGCCTGCGCCGGGTTGAACGGTGGCATGACCGTGTACCCGAGACTGCCGTTGTCGCCCAGCACGATGATCCACGTGTTGGAGTCGGCCGGATCGGCGAGCGTGAACGTGCCGGCCGCGTCGTACGTGCCAAGCCCCAACTCGGACAGCAAGCGACCGGTCTCACGATCCATGGCTTCGTTCATCTCGACGAAGGCGCGGCGCGCGCCGGCGATGTCGTCGGGGAGCGTGCAGCCGGCAATGCCCTCATTCGAATACGGCAGTGCGGGCGGCGGCGGTTGCAACGGCGTGTGCGACGATGTAAACATCGTCGCGCAGAACCACGGCGCGTCATCGGGCCGCGACTCAATCCAGTTGTGAGAATGGTCGGCGATGGCCGTTGTCTGATAGCCGGCGGTCAATGTCTGGAGCGCCTCGTCGAGCCCGTACGTGGTCGCTGTCTCGGTCCACCGATAGTAGGCGTTGTCAAGGGTGAAGTCGACCTCGCCACACCCACCGACACACGTCTGCGCGATGATCCATTGACCATCGCCGACATCCTGTAGCAGCGGTACGCCGCCCATGCTCATGCAATCGAACGGGGCCCAGTCGGTCGCGCAGTCGTCACCGGCGAAGCAGCATGCACCCGTGCCGACCATCGGCGCCCCGCACGAAAACACGCCGTCGCCCTGCTCGTCAATTGCCTGACCACCGACGGTCGTGTCAATGCTAGGCGGAAGATTCAGCGAGCCGGTGAACCAATCGAGCCTGCAATCGGTTGCCGCCGCAGCCGGGCCAGTCGGCCCGTTCTCGCCAAGGTGGTACTTGCCGATCATCGCCGTGTCATATCCCGCACCGCGCAGCAGGTCCGGAAGCGTCGTCTCGGCCGGGTTCATCTGGACACCGGCAACCATGCCTGAAGTACATGGCGCAATCGTTCGGGTGCGCATCGGATATCGACCTGTCATGAGCGAAACGCGCGTCGGCGTGCACTCAGGCATCGCCCAGGCGTCGGTAAATCGAACAGACTGCGCGCAGATGGCCGCAAAGACCGGCATCTGCGCCTCGGCGTGCGACCAGCCGAACGCGGTCACTTGATCAACGCCGAGGTCGTCCCACACGATCAGCAGGATGTTCGGGTGGCTGGATCCAGCTGTAGCAGCAACGCTCGCAGCGGCACACAGCGACGCAATCAGGGGCATGAGCGGTCCTTCCTCTCGAGCGCCGAGCGACGCTGCCTGTCCTGTTCAGCGTAGCCCCAGCCAACACACAAGCAAGCCCGTGGTCTGTGTTTGGTCGTGAAACAGCCACCTGCCCGGACGAGTGGCCGAGTGGATCACGCTGAAGCCGTTTCGAGCTGCTCCCCCTCAACTGTCAGCCGCGTCGCGTGACCGAACCAACTGTTCACGGCAGCCTCACCGTAGTGCGTCCGCAATAGGTCGGCCACATCACTCATGTCGCCGTCGGCCGGTACCCAGCCGTTGAACACGTCGGGGAAGTCGTGTTTGCAGTTGTCGCATTTCTTCGAACTGTCGAAGCGAATCGGGCACCAGAATGACTCGACATTGCGCAGCATCTCCGACCCGAGCGACCACACGCCGGTCATCCAATCGCAATACAGGCACCAGATCAAGTCGTGGCCAACAAGGTTTTCGAACTTGTGCCGTGACACCCGTACCCAGTCGCGCTGTTTGTATCGCGGAAATCGGACCAACCACACCAACATCGGAGAAATGATCAACTCCGCCACGCGGATGATCCAGAACACCGGCACGACGAGAGCCGTCATCCAGACGGCAGCGCTGTTGCGAAGCGGCCCGACCAACGCGTTGAGCACCTTGACGATGCGAGGACCCTTGCGAGCAGCGGGGTGCAGCATCGTGTGCACGAACGTCCAGATAACTACGGCGAGCACCTGCGCAACAACCGCCGCCGCCACGCCAATCCACCCGGCCACAATCGGCCCGACGATCAGCGGTGCCGCCGTGAAGTACGTTACGACGACGTCGAGCCCCGGCGCTTCGCACAGCCAATGACTCAACGCACGACCCGTGGAACCCAGCCGTGGAATGATGTGAAGCACAAGGGCGCCAGCGAGCAGGGCACCGAGCATGATGAGGCCAACGCAGAAGAATGGTGTCATGGGACGGGCATGGTACGCACCGCCACCTCCTCAGCGGCAACGACTCATTCCGGCTCGGCGGTTGTCCCGTTAACCGTCACCAGTGTCGGCGCTGAGGCAACGCCCGTGGCCTGAAATCCGATCGCGAGTGTCTGTCCGTCTTCGATGGTCGTCGCCCACGCTGGATGGGTGAACTCCACTTCGCCGCCCCCCTGCTGCACCAGCACGGCGTTCCACACCGAGTCAATCGTGAAGTTGACGGTGGCGATCACCTGCCAGTTCTCGATCGGACCGCCGGTGTTGTTCGTGATGCGCAATTCGGCGACGAACCCGCCGTCCCACTGATCGTTGACAACCATCGACCACGTGATGCCGTCCAGTTGACAACTATCCGGGATGCCGTCGCCATCCGCGTCAAGTTCGCCGTTGACGATGTCACACGCGTCGGGTACGCCGTTGGCGTTGCAGTCCTCGGCGCCGAGTTCAATTTCCCATACGTCGGGCAAGCCGTCATCGTCGCAATCACTTTGGCACTCGTCGGGCACGCCGTTACCATCGACATCCGGCGCGCCTGCGGCAATGTCATCGACGTCGGGAATGCCGTTGGCGTTGCAATCCGCAACACCTTCTTCGCCCCAGACAAGCATGCCCGCGTCGTACACCGGCATGGTGGCGGTCTTGATGACGGCCGACTGCCCGATGGGCAATTGTGACAACGACGGATCGTTGTCACGCGACCACGCCCCGGCGGGCGCGCCGGAACCAAGGCCGATGCCCACTTGGCACTCACGTCGGTACGAGGTGCCGGGGCCGGGCGTGATCTCGACGCCGGTGTAATCGACGTTGACGTAGTACAGGTTGCTGGCGGGGTTGGCAAGGTGAGGCCCGGTGACCGTTGCGCCATCGGTGAAGCTCGCATCGACCACGACGTCGCCCACGTTGAAGCCGGCGGCAAGCACTTCGCTCAAGTTGAGGTAGATGCGGAATTGAAGTTCGCTGCTGGATCGCGCCGGCCAGGCACTTCGGTTGTTCAGCAGACATCGCACACGGGTGAAGGTGTCGTCGTCTTCGATGATCGCCGCTTCCACGAACAGCTCGTTTCCAAACGCGTCTTCGGCTGGAGGAAACTCGCTGTCGGGCAACGCGTCGCCGCCGTACACCTGTGCCATGCGGGCGAGCGCCGCGGTGATGCCGGCATTGTAGTCGCAGGCGACTTCGTTGGCGATCCAGTCACCGCGATCGTCAATGTAATCGAAGTCGTCGGCCGAGGCGGGACCGCCGACAAGTGCGCCGTAGAGCACGTGGCGATTTGGGTTCGGGTCAGTGAGTTGATCATTCCACGAGCCGTGCGCGGTTCGATGGTGCGGTCGAACCGGGGGATTCTCACCGAAGCCGCACATGTAACTCGACTGGCGCGGGTTGTCCCCCAGGATGTAGTTGACTTGCTGCTCGGCAAACGTTCGATATCGACCGTCCGGCTTGTCGCCAACCAAGTCGGCGTAGGCGAAGGCCATGAACGCGGTGTTGGCTGCGTAGCGAAGCGACCCCCACGTGTCGAGCCACGCCAAGCCGCCGGGAGTGGTGGCGATGTGGCCGGTGCTGTTTCCAACGGTCCAGTAGTCCAGCCAAGTTTCGGCTTCCGTGCGATAGGTTTCGTCACCGGTGAACGCCGCAAGCAGCACCATGCAGCCGTAGGACTTGTCGTCCCAGTTGTGCGTCCACGTCTTGGTGCCGTTGAGGAAGTACGTGTCGTAGATGTTTCGCGCCTTGTCGAGCCACGGCGTTTCGCCCGTCGCGCGATACAACCACAGTGCGCTCCAGCACAATTCGTCTTGATAGCCGGACCACGAGCGGTAGAACGAGGAGACGTCGGTGATGGTCTCGTGGTACGCCAACTGATACGTGTCGGCGAACGTGTGCAGTTGCACCGCGTGGGTCAAAAGCGTTGCGGCATGGATGGGGTCGTCGTCTGCCAAGAGCATCGACGTCGCCGCGAGAAAGGCTGCGGCTTCGGCCGGAGGTTCCGAGCCGGGATTTTCGGTCGTGAGCCACCAGACTTGTGGGTCATAGGTTGTCGGAAACACTTCGGCAGGCAACCAATACGCGTGTGATGCCGAGCCTTGGCCGACTTGACCGCAGTAGACATTGGGCTCGGGGTGTGCGGCGATGCACCAGTCGGCGTGCCATCGAAGCGTGTCGATGAGGTGTGGCCGTTGGCCGGACTGCACCCAGCCATCGCGGTAGTCAATGCCGCTCCATGCCAGCAGGGTCATGGCGCTGGTGATGGGCAGTGTGAATGTGGGTGTGTCACCGGCGTCCATGTATCGGCGGCTGAGGTCGACGTCGTACGTGGCATTGATTTGTGGTGCGTCGGCCACGGAAGTAAAGGCGTCGCCGCGCCACTGCAGTCGGTTGTCGTCGGGAAGTTCACCGGCGCGCTGGGCTTCGTAGAACAGGATCGATGCCTGCAGGGCGTGGTCATAGTTGAAGGCGCCGGTGCCGGGTGTGTCGTCGCACTCGCCCCAGCCGTCGATGACGAGCAGCAGGTCGTCGAGGTCGACGGTGCCGGTGCCGTCGAGGTCGGCGGTGCAGGAACCTGATGGCGGACACTCGCCCCATTGCGCCAGCACGACGAGCAGGTCGGTCATGTCGGCGGTGCCATTGCCGTCGATGTCGGGGCAGGTGGCGTCGGCTGGCCCGGCGATCATCGTCGTAGCGGCAACGGCCAGTGCGATGGTGTGAAGAACGCGACGGGACGGGCAATGCGTCAGGCGGTGCGTCATTGAGGATCCTCTCCTGCGGCAGTGCTTCCCGCAGTGCTGTCCCCCCGCAGGGGGACTGATAGCCATGGGACGACTATTGATTGAAACGAGTGGTCGGACGACGACAATTCCGAATTTTCGGACAAGAGCAATCGTCTGCGGCGCTGCCAGTGGACACCCACGCAATCCACAAAAACAGCCCTGGCGACCTTAGAAACGGCTCAAATGGACATTGAGTGGGTGTCCGGAATTGGCGTGCTCGCCCGCCTATAGGCGGATCGACCATCGACATTGGGTGGGTGTCCGCATTTGGGACCCACAATTGGGGCGTTCGCCCAAAAAATTGCCTTTGCACCGATGCATCGTAGGCTCGACGACTGCAGACCCCCCTGCGGTGACAAGGAGCCCGTCCATGGAGTCCACTTCCACCACGGCCGCCACGACAGCAACCGCACTGGCCCTCGCAGTCGCAACAGCGCTGCTCCCCACCACAACCATTAACGCCGCTGACACCCAGCCGCTGGGTTCCGGCAGCTACCTGCAGGGCCTGCCCGACGGCGCCTCGGGTCCTTCCAACACCGACGGCAACGCCGTCACGCCTCGCGTCACGGTCGACTTCGCCGGCGCTATCCCTACCAATACATGGTGGTCGAGCCTGCTCTGGGAACGCTGGCCCGGCAACACCTTCGGCCAACCCATGCACGCCCACCCGCTGTCGATGCAAGCCGAATCGCACGGCCTCATGATCGGCCACCTCGCGGATCCCTACGCCACCGGCGTGGGCTACCAACACACGCTCTCACCTAGCACTATCGCCCTGCACATCGGACCCGACGGCCTGAACGCGGGCGAAGTCCGCGTCGCCGATGCAACCGACTGGACCGTCACCGCCGACTGGTCCGACGGCAGCCGATCAATGCAGGCGACATTCGGCCGCGGCCTGCCGCTGGTGCGCACAACATGCACCGGCGCGGATCCGGTTATGTCTGTGGAACCAACCGCCTCCAATTGGTGGGTGATCGAGGCCGACAATACCCACGTCATCCTCCACATCGACGGACAAACGTGGGGCCTCTTCGCCTCCGACGGCGCCGTGTGGACCCAAACCGACCGAACCTTCACCGCCACCGGCACCAACACCGTGTCCGTCGGCGTACTGCCCGACGCGAGCGCCGCAACCATCGCCCTGTTCAAGACGCACGCCCTCGTCGATATCGTCGACACCCGCGTGTCCTGGACTTGGAACCCGCAGCAGCGCACGGTGGATGTCGACTTCGAGTTCGACGCGGTCGATCTCTACGGCGCGCCCGCCGCCACGCTCGCCTGCCTGTATCGACATCAGTACCTCAACGGTGACGCAGGAACAGTCCTCGGCACCTACCCCTCGCCACGGGGTGAGTTGCGTCTGGTCTCGACCGACGGCTTCACCATCCCCTTTCCGGCACCGGCCATCGTGCCATTGCTGCCCAACGTCAGCAGCGTGAACACCGACTGGGTGCAAGGCGAACTCGACGCCATCCTCGCATCTGGCACCGACTTTCCAAGTGACACCTATTGGTGCGGCAAGATCATGGGCCGCCACGCACTACTCGCGATGATCGCCGATCAACTCGGCGACACCGACAGCCGCGACATCTTGATCGCCGACCTCAAGGAGGTGCTTGAATCGTGGCTGAGCGTCGGCACCACGTCCGGCCCCTCGGCGACAGCGCCGCTGCAGTCCGGTGATGCAAGCGCGACCAAAGGCGTTGTCATCGAAACCGTCGACGGCGCCAGCGGCCCGGCCGCAACAGGCATGGGCGGCGGCGACTGGGTGCGGTTCGACAACATCGAATTCCCGAGTTCAACGCCGTTTCGATCGATGATCCGCTTCGCCTCCGACTCGGGCGGCAGCGGCATGGTGCGGGTGCGCCTCGATGCCGTCGACGGCCTCGTCGTCGCCGAAGCCGCACTGGG
>Ga0315338_1004052_pt1 | contig 12029 bp, 10 predicted proteins | sample ASW8metaG_FD_204518 | JGI IMG/M metagenome (GOLD analysis project Ga0315338, IMG submission 204518) | Ammonia-oxidizing marine archaeal communities from Monterey Bay, California, United States - ASW #8 | ecosystem: Environmental > Aquatic > Marine > Coastal | place: USA: California | collected...
TGGATATAGTCGATGCCATCGAAAAATCTACCACCGGCAAGGCATAACTAGGACTGGCCGCTGAGTGCCAGAATTATCACGCATCTGGCTTAACGCAACCTCCGTCACCGTTTTTCTCTGCGGTCAAGTTTGCAGTAGCTACACAAAAAAACCAGGAGCCCTATAAATAGGACTCCTGGCACGTTCAATCAATGGCTACCGTCGACGTCTAGCCACAAAACCGACCAGTCCCAGGCAGGCAAGCAGCATCGTGCTGGGCTCGGGCACCACTTCGGTATACGCGATAATACTGCCCGAGGATTCAGCAATCCCCGTGGCTGGAGAAGCTGAGAGGCTGCCGACACCAATCGAGGTAAGTGATTCTGGCAGATAGCCCAATGTATTGAAATAATCTTGCAGCACGAATTGCCATGATTCGCCGATTTCCCAAATACCATCAGGCGTCATGCTTTCGCTAAGCAGAGGATGATGCGATCCACCTGGATCGGAGACCTTATTGTCGATACGAAAAGCTTCATTAAGGGGCGGCAAGCCAAGGGCGTTTGCCTCGCCGTCAAAATTTGTGATATCAGTCTCGTCATCCGCTACATACCAAACCTCTTGCCAAACTCTTCCACTAAGATTTCTAATATCGATGATTACCTCGGTAAGCAAAGGATTGTCCGTAGCTGGGCAGGGAATGACAGGCGATAGCCCGAGAGAAATAGAATCTAACGATTCATCAGCTGGAAATTCCACGTAATTACCAATTTCGTCGACATCCTGAGGAATGAACAGCGGATCGCATTGTGGCGTGTCGATATACACAACTTGAGTCGGCACTGCAAACGATTGATTGGCAAAGACGACGAACATTACAGCGGCCACAAAAAGCGAAGTTAAATTGCGAGCAGACATGAGACTTCTCCTTGAAATAATGAAATATATGGAACAAGATTTTTTGCAATTTGAATGAGCGACTACTTTAGGCGACGGAACCGTGCCCCCGTGATGGCTACTCCCAACAAGGCAAGCAAAGCACCGCTCGGCTCAGGAATAAAATCCGTCGTCGGATACTGCCGTACCGTAAAAGCCGTAATGCCATCCGGTACGTCGATGTTGAATACAAACGGAAAAGTAAAGGATGGCGAAGGAATCAGACCGCCATAGGCATCAATGTCGTCTTCTGATACCACAACTGTCGCAAAGGGTGCAAACAAGGCGGGCGAGTTATAATCCGGGGCATCAAAATCAAGCCCGTCACCTGCTGGTGAAGGCACAAAGTCAGCTCCCTTCCCAAACCCCAACTGGATGTGATAGTCCGACCAATCACCCCCAGTTCCATTTTGTATCCCTTCAACAATCGTGTACTCTGTGACCCCACCGGAATCCTTCACTGTAAATTCAATATCCACAGGGCCATTACCAATGTAATCCTTCTGGGTCACTAAAATTTCATTCAGCGATCCCCCAACCACCTCGTCGTTATTTAGGTCTGGCGTTGGCATCGTTATCGGATCAAGCGCCACCGACGCTATGCCAGACGACCAAGTAAATCCCGTAATCTCTCCGCCCTGCAGAGCAGAGCTTGCCACGAGCAAACCGACTGCAGTTAGTAAGCGAGGCAATGTCTTAGAAAAAAAACTAACCGTGTTCATGAGGTATATTCCTATGTAGATTGATCTATGTGGCAGGATGCTTAAGGCACTCTCCCTAGCGTCGGCGCCGCAGCGTCAAGGCACAGGCAGCCGCACTGATCATCAGCACGACAGATGTAGGCTCAGGCACCTGTTGCACGTCGAAAACAAAGTCGTCCAACGACCAGATCTTGGCGTTACTCACACCCGCAGTGCTCTCAAATCGCAACTCGGAAAGATCGTTCATGTTGGTTATCAACGGTGCACCAGAAACCAGATTGGTCAGCGTCGCACCCTCAAAAATATCGATCGAGACCGTATCGTTTAACAAGTCGAGGCTGATATCCCAGCGGTGGTAGGTGCTAGGATTCACTGCAATTGCCGATTGCACCCAAGAGCCGACGTTGGTGGCTGCATAGTCGGTCGTTGTCGCAGGCTGACGATAGCCAACCTCGAAACCCAAGTTGCCACTGCTGTCGTAAAACGAAACCGTGTCACCAATCGTACCCGCTCCAAGCCCACCTCCGGGCTCACCCGTGCCATAGATTCGGGCACAGGACCAAAAGGAGATGTCAACTATGGTCGACCCTGTCGACAAGGGATTGACTCCCGCCAGATCAAAATTATCAACCGAATAGGCGTACTCTTGCGGTCCGCCTCCCCAGCCGTCAGCATTGGTGGTGATCACCAACGCTTGATCCGAAGTACTGGGATTCGTGCGATCGTAACCCTGGTGTCCTGTGGCATACGCGACACCGCCAGCTGTACCAGTTGCAGGAAAGAGTGGGCCCTGAAGCTTCGACCATAGCCCTGTATTCGGTGTGATCGCCGTGTAGGCACCGCCGCCAGCGTTAGCACCATGGGCTCCTGCGTTATAAGTAGTCACATCATCCAGAAACGGCGTGTATCCATCCACCGGATTCTCAAAGCCACCGAGATAAGCGTGCGACGAGCTACTAAAGGCCATCAGGGCTACTACCGCTGCCGTCAGCAAGGTGGCTTTTCGACAAACAAGGATGAGATTAGCACGAAGAGTTTGAGTTCGGTTTGTACAGAGCAAGTTCATCTAGATCTCCTTGGAATTTCTTTAGTAAATCAATTAAATAAGTACAGGTAACCTTTGAGTGCGTAATTTTTTTATGCTGTTGTAGCCGCCGTACAGTTTTCGATACCGCACGGCGACTACCGTCTTGAGATAAGAGCCTTAGATGCGTCGCCGGCTAGTAGCAAATCCGACCACGCTCATGCCGAGCAACACTAACGTTGCACTGGTCGGTTCTGGTATTGCGGGAATGGCAATGATGCTACCTGAAGAGGGAATGGTGCCAGCAAGACTCGAAGCATCGGCAACACCGATCGAAACCAATGCATCTGCTGGCAAGCCAAACAGGTTGCCGTAATCTTGCAGAATGAAATGCCACGTTTCGCCTGCATTCCAAATACCGTCAACAGGACCACTTTCGAATACTAACGGGTGATGGCTGCCGCCAGGATCCGAGATATCGTTGTCAATTCGAAACGTCTCATTGTCGCCAGCATCTGCTAACGAATAGGCCGCATCGTTAGCAAACCCATCGACATTCGATATGCGTGTTTCATTATTTGCTATGTACCACACCTCAGTGAGATCGCGCCCCGTCAAGTTCGCGATACCCACCAAGGCATCAGGCATCGTGGGATCGTCTGTCGGCAGACACACTGGCTGTTGTACCGTTGTTGAAAAGTGATCCAACGCCTCATCGGGTGGGAAAAATACAACACTTCCAATTTCGTCGACGTTATCTGGAATAAACAGCGGATCGCAAATTGGGGCATCTTGATGCACCACCTGAGTTGGCACCGCGTAGAGCTGTGAAGCTGCTACAAACATTACTGCAAGGGCAATAGCAAAGATTCTAGCTAACATGGCATGTCTCCTAAGAAAAGTGTGGGAAAAATCGTTAAGACTTGGACTAGTACTCTTGAAGGAAGCTCTCTGAGCCTCTTCTACCTACCACTCTGCTGCCGACATCGGCTTCTCAATCATTTCACTCAATGCTGCGGATGCCGAGAGCGGCGCTTGTGCTGACCACCAACTTGAGCCGAAACCTTCCGTGAGGCACGTCGCGATGCTGGCGTGCGGTGCATTGCACGCTTGGCACTAATCGATCGTCGACTTGGCATCGACCGTCCGCGATGAGAGACAATCTTCTCCATCTGCTCCGACTCCTCAAATTCTTCAAAATCGATTGCAACACTGGAACTTGCGTAAGTGACCATTGCTTTGCACTCCTATAAAAAACGTAAAACGTTAACGTGTTGGCTTATACGCCCCCACCCCAGGATTCACTATTTGACTCTTTGGCGGCTCAACCGCAGCCACAGGCAAATGCTTGCTCAATCCTCGCCAACCAGCAATCCACTCGGGATGCACTGGCTTACATAAATATCGGGCCGCACTTAATTGCAATGCTCGACACTCTCGCTCAGAGCTGTACTCCCCGTCGACTACAAACATCGTCAATCGCGGAGCCATCGATTGCAGCATCTCGAGCAAGTCGAGCCCAGACATATCAGGCAACTGCACACCGATAAGCCACAAGGCATCGAGATGGCTTTCCACCAACCGAAGGCTACTGGCCCCCGTCGAAGTCATGGTCCACCGAATCACCCCGCTGTCAGCGAGGTCGACCAAACAGCTGTAGTCGTCGACCTTAGGGTCAACGATCACAATCTGCTTGGCTTGCGTATGTTGAGTATGTTTTCTCATCAGATCCCCTCTCATCCATGCACCTGTCGAGCTGAAAATCGCGGCTACCGCCGACTTAATAAAACACTTCTGTGGTCAAATAAACCAACCACCTTCAGCGTTCGTCTTTTCGTAGCTGCATCTGCGACTGTCCTAATGCACTTAATGTGCCAAACAAGAAATCGCCGCAGAGCTGTTGCAACTAACTCCAACCAAGACACACAGTTATGCCACCCAAAGAAAACCAGACATCAAATCTGGAGGAGAGTATCAGCTTAAGAAAACTGGTTCACAGCGACCAATTAGCTACGAATAGCTGCAGTTAATTGAGAAAACGGGTGCGATTCGCCCCAATTAATAACAACAGCAATGCTGCTGAAGAATTTTTAGATAATTTACAGCAAAGATCGACGGTCAATTAACGTCACTGCCAGGGATGTTTTTCAGACGAGGACGTCCAGGCACCGATTGCGAGACATCCAACCCGTACTTTCGAATACGACGCCGCAATACACTCCGGTCCACATTCAACAACTTAGCCGCTCGAGCTTGATTAAAGCCAGTGTGCTCGAGCGTTTGCTCTAGATGCTGGCGTTCGATCTCTTCCAGAGTAGGCCAATCGTTGCCCCCCTCGCTTTTGTGGCTGCATTCGTCATGACCTAAGTCCCGACTCTCCGCAGGCAGGCTAACAGTTGCTGAGCAGGTAGAATCCAACTCCTCCGTTACAATATCAGCCGCCTCGATCACTTCGCCATGCGACAACGTCACCGCGCGCTCGAGTACATTCTGCAGCTCACGTACATTGCCCGGCCAGCTATGTCCTTCTAGCTTTGCTAAGGCCGATGCTGAAATCGTTTTGTAGGGCAGGCCAAATTGAACGCAGTGGGTCGAAACGAAATACTCGGCAAGGACCCGAATATCTTCAATCCGCGCCGCTAGCGGCAAAGTATGCATCGAAACCACGGCGATACGATAATAAAGGTCTCGCCGGAAACTTCCTTCTGCAACACATTGAAGTAGATTTTGATTCGTAGCGGCAACCAGCCGAACATCAATCGGCCGCTCTTCATGACTTCCTACCGGTGTTACCGTTCTTTCTTGCAAGACGCGAAGAAGTTTTACCTGAAACTCAGGCTCAAGCTCGCCAATTTCGTCGAGTAGAATCGTGCCACCATCAGCCGCCCGAAAACAGCCAATCGAATTGTGAATCGCATCCGTAAAGGCGCCTTTCACATGGCCGAACATATGACTTTCGAAGAGAGTTCCGCTAATCGCGGCACAGTTCACAGCTATAAAAGGTTGCTCTGCTCGAGAACTTTCGGCATGAATTGCCCTGGCAATTAATTCCTTGCCAGTACCACTTGGACCCGAGATAAGCACACTCGAACAGTAGGGTCCAATCGCGCGAGTTTCGGCCAGAACATGGCGCACCCATTCCGACTTACCAATTAGGGGGCGCCCCAGCTGACGCCGGTCCCTCGTTGCGATATTCTTCATTAGCACCCCCCCAACACACCAATGAACTAACGAATAAGCTCACCCTCCCTCCATCTCAAACAAGCTGCGCAGGCTCGCACAATCAAACGCAAGTAATCTGCTCGTAATTGTATTAACATTTACAAATACTCAAAGCACAGGGTCATAAAGAAATCGGAATTTTCTCAAAGTCCCATGCACCTGACTTAAGTGCTATTTCCACAACAGGTTGCGCACCAGTGCGCGAGCACCCTCAGAATAGAGTTGCCCAATCCTCACCAGACGATTTTACCTAGACGGAATTATCTCACACTAGTAGCCATAATGCGCAGCAGCATGCAGCATGGCTTGCTCGTCGATCGTGAGACCTTCGATATTCTCCGCCTCAAACGAATGATCCTCGGTCAGATGAGTCCAGAACGTCATGCCGCTCACTCCAGCCTCAGGAACATCAATGGTTTTCAGCCAAATACGAAGCTCCTCCGCCTGCAAGCTTCGCAACCACTTGCTTGGCGGTCGCCCATGCCGTGCCCGACGCGCAGGATCCGCTTGCCCAGGTTCCAAGACGCTTTCAACAAGCTCTTCCTCAGACGCTACCTGCACCACTTCCGGCAACTCAAGGCTTTTAATTTTCGTACCGCGAACTCGTACATCCTCTGGCACTAAACTTTCATCCAGATAGTCCAGGCGGCCAGCAGACGGCTCCCCTGTTTTTTTATGAACCGGAGTAGTAATCCCCGTTAGCTCCCACTTGCCATCGATCCAATTCTCACGCTCGTACCACCACCAGGTTTTATTGCTTGCCACAGACCAGTACTCACGGACGACTGGTGACGCTTCTTCTTTATCACCCTTGGTGCGACGTATAATCGCAGCCGCCAAATCATCAAAGCCACTTACTCGTAGCTGCTCTGCCAGTGTGAATAGTGCCAGTCCAAGCCAAAATGCAAATCGCCGTCGTGTCATCGGTCTACCCATAATTCCTGTCGAGAGTTGGGCCGCATGAATTGCAGGAATTATTCTTCCCTGTTGCCCGTCTCTCAAATAATAGGTTAGACGCCTGGCCCACTCGCAGGCTGCTGCTCAAAACGACCCTTACGCCCCAGAAATCAGACCTAGTACAACCGCTCGAAAGAAATTGAACGACACAACCGATCTTGCACCCCCACATTGAGACCCATGAATACGTACTCTAAAATGGTTCCAGCAACAGCAAATACAGCAACTTAAGTAGTTTGACTGCCCTAGCGGGTCGACTAAACTTTAGAAAACCTACACCTCGCTAATACACAACCAGACGTAGACCACACAAACTACCCAGGAGATCACATCATGACATTTCCCCATCGACCTGGTTACGTCGCTCTTTTCCTATTTCTTTTCCTCCTCAATTCAGCTTCGAGCGAAAAGCTCTTAGCCGATGCAATCCAAGGCTACTACCGATTCCCTACCGTTCGCGGTAACACCATTGCCTTCGCCGCTGAAGGCGACCTCTGGACCGTCGGTCTCAAGGGCGGAATTGCGAGCAGGCTAACCTCTCACCCTGCCGAAGAATCAAACCCGCAGATCTCACCCGACGGAACCACCCTAGCCTTCGCTGCTCACTACGAAGGCGCTACCGAGGTCTACACCATGTCGCTAAACGGCGGCGCACCGGTGAGACAAACCGTAGAAGCCGAACCCTCAATACCCGTCGGCTGGACAAACCAAGGAAAGCTCATCTACAGCACCTGGCACTACTCCACGTTGCCAGCCAAACAGTTAGCCATCCTCGACACAACATCCGGCCAACGCAGCCGGGTGCCACTCAGCCAAGCCAGCGACGGAGCCATGAGCGAAAACGGCACTCTCTTTTTCTCCCGGCCAAGATTTCACCGGCAAGAAGTCAAACGCTATCAAGGCGGCACGGCACGCAACATCTGGAAGTTTGCAAAAGATGCCAACGAAGCAATCAACCTCACCAAGGCAATTCCCGGCGAATGTCATTCGCCGATGTGGTGGCAGGGTCGAGTCTACTTTGCCACCGATCGCGACGGAACAATGAATATCTGGTCGATGAACGACACCGGCAACGACCTACGCCAGCACACCCAGCACAGCGGTTGGGACATAAAGTCGCCCAGCCTCGGCGACGGCCATCTGGTCTACCAACTTGGCGCCGACATTTGGCTCTACAATCTCCAGTCCGGCGAACACAACGTTATCGAGATCAAGCTCGCCACGGATCTCGACCAACTACGCGAAAAATGGATCACCAAACCTATCGAGAATCTGACATCTGCCCACCTCCACCCCAAGGGCGACCGCATCGCCCTGACCTCCCGCGGCCGAGTGTTTGTCGCTCCGGTAAAAAGCGGTCGCCTGGTCCGTGCGAGTCGAAAAAAGGGCGTTCGCTTTCGCGATGCTTGCTTCATGCCCAATGGCAACGACCTGCTGACCATCTCCGACCAAACCGACGAAATGGAATTCTGGACCCTGCCAGCTCGCGGAGTAGGCGACGCCAAGCAAATCACCTCCGACGGCACCACCTTGCGCTGGCGTGGCACTCCCTCACCAGACGGAAAACACTTCGCCTATGCAGACAAGAACTACGACCTGTGGATCACTAACATCGAGAATGGCACTAGCAAGAAAATATCGCTCAACCGCGAGGAACTCGGCGAGGTCAGCTGGTCTCCCGACAGCCGCTGGCTTGTGTTCACCGAGAGCGCATTAAACACCTACCTGCAACTCCATCTTCACAACCTAGAACTAGCCACCACCACGCCACTCACCAGTGATCGAGTCAACAGCATCAGCCCCACCTGGAGCCACGACGGCAAATGGCTCTACTTTCTCTCCGATCGCAACCTCACCTCAGTCATCTCAAGCCCCTGGGGACCACGACAACCCGAAGCTTTTTTCAACAAACCCATGAAGGCCTATCGACTCGCCTTACAGAAAGGCCAACGCTCACCCTTCCAACCCGCTGATGAACTTCATCCTTCCGAAGAAGAGAATGACAATAAGAAGAACGAAGAAAACGACACAGACAGCAACAAGGACAATAAAGACGACGACAAAACCAAAGAAAACAAAATCCCCACCCCCGTAAAAATCGACCTCGAAGGCATCCAGCTCCGAGTAAAAACAGTCCCAGTTCCCGCCGGCAACATCGAAAGCCTACAAGCCAGCGAGAAAGCACTCTTCTGGCTAGAAAGAGAACCAGGACGAGAAGGCAAAGCTCAGCTGATGGCACTAGAAATCGGCAACAAAGAAAAAAAGTCACAATCCTTAGTCAACAAAATCCAAAGCTACGAACTCTCCGCCAATGGCAAGAAAATCTTAGTTCGCAAAGACGACAACCTCTACGTCTTCGACGCCGAACCCAAGGCCCCCAAGCTCGAAGAAAGCAAAGTCGATTTGAGCTCCTGGCACTATTCAATCGATGTCCGCGAAGACTGGCGCCAAATCTTCGCCGACGCCTGGCGACTACACCGCGATTATTTCTATGACCCCAACATGCACGGCGTCGATTGGAAAGCAGCCCGAGAAAAATACGCCCCCCTGGTGAATCGCGTCACCACCCGAGCAGAACTTAGCGACGTTATTGGCCAAATGGTTGCCGAACTCTCAACACTACACACCGCAGTACGCGGCGGCGACCACCGCGAAGGCCCCGATCAACTAAAAATCCCCACCCTGGGTGCCAGACTGGTAAAAGATCAAGCCGCCGGTGGCTACCGTATCGACTATATCTACAAATCCGACCCCGATTACCCCGAAGAACTTTCCCCCCTGGCAGATCCAGAACTCAACATTGCCGAAGGCGACATCCTCCAAGCAATTAACGGCGAAAAGCTACTCAACATCACCGACCCCCACCTGCTACTACGCAATCAACAAGATCAACAAGTGCTCATCCAAGTTCGTTCGCAACAAGACCAACAATCACGCGAACACATCATCACCCCCATCGAAGATGAGTTCCCTCTCAGATATCGCGATTGGGAATACACCCGCCGCATGCGAGTTGAAGAACTAGGTGCAGGAAAAATCGGCTATGTTCACCTTCGCGCCATGGGGGGCTCAAACATTACCGAGTGGTACCGCAACTATTACCCCGTCTTCAACCGACAAGGCCTCATCATCGACGTACGCCACAATCGCGGCGGAAACATCGACAGCCTCATCCTAGAAAAACTACTCCGACGGGCCTGGTTCTACTGGAAAGGTCGCGTCGGCGAACCTACCTGGAACATGCAATACGCTTTCCGCGGCCATCTGGTCGTGCTCTGCGACGAGCATACCGCCTCCGATGGCGAAGCCTTCAGCGAAGGCTTCCGCAGACTGGGCCTAGGCAAAGTCATAGGCACCCGCACCTGGGGCGGCGCCATTTGGCTGTCGTCCTCCAATCGTCTCACCGACGGCGGAATTGCCACCGCCGCCGAGTACGGCACCTACGGTCCTAAGCGAAAATGGCTCATCGAAGGCCATGGCGTCGACCCCGACATCGTCGTCGACAACCTCCCCCACGCCACCTTCAATGGCGCCGACGCTCAGCTAACAGCAGCCATCAAACACCTTCAGGACGCCATCGCCAAAGATCCCCGCCCCGTCCCCCAGCCGCCCGCATACCCGAAAAAATCCTTCGACTATCCGTAAACCACAACAGCGGCGCATCAACAAACGTCTAACCAACCTGTATCACACATTAAGGAGTTTACCAGTGAGAGGCTTGTCATTGCTTGCAACTACTATTGCATTTTTATTACCGGTCGCTATTTCCTACACAGCCGCTGCCGAACTTACCCCTCTAGGGGCAAAAAAATTCAGCAAACCAAACATCATCCTCATCCTCGCCGACGATCTAGGCTACGGCGAGCTAAGCTGTCAGGGAAATCCCGAAATCCCCACGCCCCACATCGACTCCATCGCAACCGGCGGCGTTCGCTTTACCTCGGCTTACGTCACCGCCCCCAACTGCAGCCCCTCGCGGGCAGGCCTACTCACCGGAAAATTCCCCACCCGCTTCGGTCACGAATTCAACCCCACCGGTGCCAAAAACGAAAACCCAGCCTTCGGACTCCCAGCCAATCAACGCACAATCGCCGATCACCTTCAACAAGCCGGCTATGTCACGGGCCTGTTCGGCAAATGGCACCTTGGCGGTACCGCCAAGTACCATCCCTACCGTCGCGGCTTCGACGAGTTCTTCGGCTTCATGCACGAAGGCCATTTTTTCGTACCCCACCCTTGGCACGGGGTCACAACGATGCTGCGCCGCAAAGTACTACCGGGCGGCGGCCAGGGTCGACGCGCTTTTGGCAACATCGTCTATGGCACTCACCTCTCCTACAACGAACCCGACTACGACGCCAACAACCCCATCGTCCGCGGCTCGCAACCTGTCGTCGAAAGCTCCTACCTAACCGATGCCTGGTCCCGCGAAGCTGTCGACTTCATCGACCGCAACCAAGACAAACCATTTTTCTTGTACATCGCTCACAACGCAGTCCACAGTCCCCTGCAAGGTGCTGATCGCTACATGCAAAAATTCGCGCACATCAAAGACATACAACGTCGCATCTTTGCCGCCATGCTAGCCAACCTCGACGACTCCGTCGGAACCGTGCTTAAAAAAATCCGTCAATCTAGGTTGGAGAAGGACACGCTAGTCATCTTCCTCAGCGACAACGGCGGACCAACCCGCGAACTCACCAGTTCGAACTTACCACTACGCGGCGAAAAGGGCCAAATGTACGAAGGCGGCATCCGCATCCCCTTCATGATGTCGTGGTCCGGCAAATTACCCACGGGAAAACTCTACCACCAGCCCGTCAGTTCCGTCGACCTCCATGCCACCGCCCTAACCATTGCCGGCAGCAAGCCCGATCCCAAATCAGACGGCGTCAACCTACTGCCCTACCTGCAAGACAAAAAACAAGGCTCCCCACACAAAACCTTGTACTGGCGCCAAGGCCACCGCGCCGCCCTCCGCTCCGACAATTGGAAACTGGTTCGCCACAGCCCAAAAAACAAGCCTGACGACTGGGAACTCTACAACCTAGAAACCGACCTCTCCGAAACCAATAACCTGGCTTCCACAAACCCCACCGAGCTGCAAGAACTCATCACCCAATGGCAACAATACGACAACCAAATGATCGACCCCGTCTTTAAGTAAATGCCTTAGCTGCTACCCATGAACCTATCCAGGGTGCCCGGGG
>Ga0315338_1004053_pt1 | contig 12025 bp, 8 predicted proteins | sample ASW8metaG_FD_204518 | JGI IMG/M metagenome (GOLD analysis project Ga0315338, IMG submission 204518) | Ammonia-oxidizing marine archaeal communities from Monterey Bay, California, United States - ASW #8 | ecosystem: Environmental > Aquatic > Marine > Coastal | place: USA: California | collected...
GGTGTTGCCGGGCAATTTTTGACTCCCGTAAATAGGTAAACCTGCAGAACCGTCAGCCAGCCACTTGAAGCAACCGCCTGCGACGGGCTACGATAGAGCGATTTTACTTATATTTCGATAGCCCCCCCGCGATCCCTAGGATCGCGGCTACTATCGAACCCTAGCCCCCAGCCCCTAATCCCTAGCCCCTCTCCTATGCCTCGTCGCGACGATATTCACCGTATTTTGCTCATTGGATCTGGCCCGATCGTGATTGGTCAGGCCTGCGAGTTCGACTATTCCGGCACCCAAGCCTGCAAAGCTTTGCGCGAAGAGGGGTACGAGGTCGTGCTGGTGAACTCCAACCCAGCCACGATTATGACCGACCCGGCCACCGCCGATCGGACTTACATCGAGCCGCTCACCTGGGAAATGGTCGCCAAGGTGATCGAGCAGGAGCGTCCCGACGCCCTGCTGCCCACCCTGGGCGGACAGACGGGTCTCAACGTCGCCATGGATTTAGAGGCCAACGGCGTGCTGGAAAAGTACGGCGTCGAGATGATCGGTGCCAACGCCGACGTGATCGACAAAGCCGAGAGTCGCGAGCGTTTTAAAAAAGCGATGAAGAAAATCGGCCTCGAAGTCTGCCGCGGCAAGACTGTTACCAACATCGAGGATGCTCGCGAGTTGGTTGAAGAGATCGGCCTGCCAGCGGTCGTCAGACCTAGCTTCACGATGGGCGGTAGCGGCTCGGCGATAGCTTACAACCGCTCGGAATTCGACGAGCTAGTGCAGCGAGGTCTCGATCTTTCGCCAACCACCGAAGTGCTGATCGAAGAATCGATTATTGGTTGGAAAGAATACGAGATGGAGGTGATGCGCGATGTCGACGACAACGTCGTAATCATCTGCTCGATCGAAAACTTCGACCCGATGGGCATCCACACCGGCGACTCAATCACCGTGGCGCCTGCTCAAACTCTATCGGATAAAGAATACCAGCGGATGCGGGACGCCAGCCTGGCGGTGATTCGCGAGATCGGTGTCGAAACAGGCGGCTCGAACATCCAGTTTGCCACGCACCCCGACAACGGTCGGTTGATCGTCATCGAGATGAACCCGCGGGTAAGCCGCTCCAGTGCCTTGGCCTCCAAGGCAACCGGTTTCCCGATCGCCAAGATTGCCGCCAAGTTGGCCGTCGGTTATCGTCTGCACGAGCTACCCAACGATATCACCCGCGAGACGACTGCCTGCTTCGAGCCAACCATTGATTACGTCGTCACCAAGATCCCACGATTCGCCTTCGAAAAATTCCCCGAAGCCGACGACACGCTTACCACGCAAATGAAAAGCGTCGGCGAGACGATGGCCATCGGCAGCACGTTTAAGGAATCGTTCCAGAAAGCGCTGCGTGGACTTGAAGTCGGCAGCTTCGGCTTCGGTTGCGACAGCAGCGACCTGTGGGGTACCGACGAACAACCCGACGAATCGGAAATCAAAGAAAAACTCGCCCGACCGGGCCCGGTTCGAGTCTGGTACCTCCGCTACGCGATCAAGAGCGGGATGAGCGTCGAGCAAATTCACGAAATCACGCACATCGATCCTTGGTTCTTAGACAACCTACTAGAGATTGTCGAAACGGAAGAAAAAATCCGCGAGAGCGGCACCCTAGAAAACATCTCGCCTGCGTTGCTGAGAACATCAAAACGTTTTGGTTTTTCAGATCGTCAATTGGCAACGATGCTCACCTCGACAGAAGCTGAAGTGCGGGCCCAACGACTCGATATCGGTATCCGTAGCACGTTTAAGTCGGTCGACACCTGTGCTGCCGAGTTTGAAGCCTACACGCCGTACTTTTATTCGACTTACGAATCCGAAGACGAAGTGCCACCCAAACCCGAAGGCGGCAAGCGGATTATCATCCTCGGCGGCGGCCCCAACCGTATCGGGCAGGGCATCGAGTTCGACTACTGCTGCTGCCATGCGAGCTTCGCGTTGCGTGAGCTTGGCATCGAGTCGGTGATGGTCAACTCGAACCCCGAAACTGTCAGCACCGACTACGACACTAGCGATCTGTTGTTTTTTGAGCCGCTCACCGTCGAAGACGTACTCAATGTTTGCGACCGCGTGCAACCGGACGGCGTGATTGTGCAGTTCGGCGGCCAGACACCACTTAATTTGGCGAGGGCGTTGCAAGAAGCCGGCGTGCCGATCATCGGCACCAGCGTCGATGCTATTGAAGGTGCCGAAGATCGCGAGAAATTTCAACAACTGCTGGAACGCCTCGACCTCAAGCAACCGGCCAACGGCATCGCTCGCACGATGGATCAGGCGCGTAACATCGCTGCCCAAATCGATTACCCGCTGCTGGTACGTCCTAGCTTTGTACTCGGCGGCCGTGCGATGGAGATCTGCTACGACAAAACGCAGCTCGAAAAGTATGTTGCCGAAGCATTCATCGCTGCTCAAGGACAGCCCGTATTGCTTGATCGTTTTTTAGAAAGCGCTACCGAGGTTGATGTCGATGCTGTTTGCGATGGTACCGACGTTATAGTGCCAGGTATTATGGAACACATCGAAGAGGCAGGCGTCCACTCCGGTGACTCGGCTTGTGCGATTCCTCCCTACAGCCTGCCAGGACCCGTAGTGCAGGAACTCCGCGATGCGACCGAGGCGATGGCTCGCGAATTGAATGTGATCGGCTTGATGAATGTGCAGTTCGCCGTCAAAGAAGAAGACGGTCGCCCCACGGTTTACGTCATCGAAGTCAATCCTCGCGCCAGCCGCACGGTGCCGTTTGTCGCCAAAGCAACTGGCATGCCCGTGGCAAAGATCGCCGCCAAGGTAATGACCGGCGTCACGCTGGCTGAGCAGGGCATTACCAGCGATCCTATCCCGAGCCATGTCTCGGTGAAGGAAAGCGTATTCCCGTTCAACAAATTCGCTGGTGTCGATATAGTGCTCGGCCCCGAGATGCGTAGCACGGGCGAAGTGATGGGCATTAGCCCCCGGTTTAGCATCGCCTTTGCCAAAAGCCAATTGGCGGCTGGCTGCGTGTTACCTAGCTCGGGTAACGTCTTTGTGAGCGTCGCCGAGCGGGCCAAGGCCCCGATCGTCGACCTGGGACGTCGTTTGCACAAAATGGGCTACACCATCCTTGCCACCGAAGGCACCGCCGAGATGCTGACCGCTGCGAACATCCCTTCGCAACCGGTCAAAAAAATCCGCGAAGGCCACCCCAACCTGCTCGATTTTATCGCCAATGGTGAAGTCGCCCTAGTGATGAACACCCCCCGCGGTAAAGGCGCTCGTACCGACGAGGGTCAAATCCGCGCCGCTGCCGTCCAAGCCGGCGTCCCCTGCCTCACCACCATCGAAGCCGCCACCGCCGCCATTCTCGCGATGGAAGCATTACGCGAAGAAGAAATGGGCGTGCAGGCGTTGCAGGATCGATTTGCTACGATTACTCAGTAGGTGCAATTGGTTTAGTAAGGCTTGTAGATAATCTCTGGTAGTACGATTGCCATAGGTCTACAATCGTGACAGAGTAATAGCGATTTAATAATACTACGCTTGTCACAAGTTGAACGCCGGTTGCCCAAGAAATGAGCCAGCCAACCGAAATCGATTCCGTCCCGCCTGAATTACCCCGTTTGCGGATTCTTCATCTGCTGCTCTGGATGGTAGCTGTTTCAGTAGTGATGACAGCCTACAGCGGGCTTTTTCAAGATTCGCAAGACTGGACAATTCTATCAGGCATAGAATTTCTAACCACAACCATTCCGCAAACGATCGCATTAGCTACGCTTGCGTTAGGTGTTTTTTGGCGTATCAAGGGGGCTAACTTCTTCGATGAAGTGGGCCATTACTTGCTGATTGTAGCTTCTGCCAACTTGATTGGTACTATAACTTCGCAAATGGTAGTCACGTCTTTTTCTTTTGAAGAGAAGTCGTTTACCAATTCATGGGCGTATATATTTTTGATCGGTGCCGCGATTTGGCCATTTGCCGTTGGTGTGGTTTTACTGTTAAACGGAAAAAAAGCCGCGGATACAGAAAGTTGGAGACTTTTTTGTAAGGTAGTGGGCATCATGTACTTAATGTCGCCACTTCTCTTTATTATTCCTTTTGTGTACGTGTTGTATGGAAGTGCTGGAGATGGGTCTCTAATAGGAATATTTGTGATGCTTGTCTCTTTAGGCATTCAAATTCTGTGGGGGCTGCTTTGCGTAGTTGCTGTGCGAGAAGATTTAGCTAGTCATTGGCAAAGGCATTGGACGCATTGGTGTGGTGTTATTGTTTGGTTAGTTGTCACGGTATCGAATTTCGTACTCTCGATTTATGGTAACTTAGCTAAGTTTCTGATTTCTTAGCATGCTTAATTGCTTCCAGCTGATCTTTTCAAGGATTAGGAAGCTCACCTATCATCCACCTCATGATTCGCTGGACTCTACAAAGCAATGCTACCGATGTGCTATCGCTCGGCCCGCGTACTGCGGGGTTGTTGTTGCGGGTCGGGATTCGATCGGTCGAGCAATTACTAGTCGCTCAGCCGGTAGAAATCGAGCAACGGCTGCAAAACGAGCGAATTACGGCTCAGACGCTTGGCAACTGGCAACGCGAGGCCCAATTGATCCTCGCCGCACCGCAAATGCCTGCCGAAGCGGTGCAAATTCTTGCCGTGGCGGGCTTCAGTAGCCCACAAAAAATTGCCTGCAGCGCGCCTACTGAGCTGTTGGCAGCGATCGATACGCGCGCGAAAGAAATAAATTCGGCCTATTCTGAGGAAAACTTTTCGCTCCCAAGTGTTTCGGTTATCAGCACTTGGATACGGTCTGCACGCGAGTCGCTCGACAACCACGCGGCCTAGTGCTAGCACTAGGCTGGCTAGCTTCTACCATATTTTGGTGTTGCAATCACAAGTGGCACAAGTGCGTTAAAGTCTGGTTAACAAAGTACTAAACAGGCGCTCAGTGCATGAAGGGTTGGCAATGATAGCGAGTAGAAATTATTTTTCAGCACTTCACGAATCCGGCCTTGACCGATTTTCTACGCTTACGTATTCTCCCCACCCACGAAGGAACAACACACTGTCAAACTTTTGCAAAGGCAAGGAAGCCAAGCAACTCAGCAATCAAAAAACTGATTAGCCACTTCTTTACTATTGCAGCCCAACGACAGAACTGATACTTAACCGCTGCAAGGAAAAAACAAAATATTTGGAGCCACGTGGTTGGGTCGACTAGTTGAACAAGCGAGTCGATCCCGCAGCGGATGGAGCAGGCACGGAAGCCTCTCTCCCGCTACGACACACCTCCCCGGTCGCATGGCCCGACACATCCGTGCGACCGACGGCACGCAAGCGTAACTGCTTACGTCCAATCGCTCCCGGAAAAGTTACCACGTCCTTTGCCCCCCTGGGACGCGTGCTTTTCTGGGAGCATTTTTTATGCGCTCTGCGGAAATTTATTTACCGCGGAGTACGCAGAGAGCGCGGAGCAGAAAACGAGCGTTCGTTTCCTTTCTAAATAAATCTGCGATGACTTCTTGGTAATTCTTAGTATTGCTTTCGTCGCTAGCAATCGTACTCTGCGGTTAATCTTTATCGATGTCTAACACTAATACGCCGAATTACAGCATTTAGTTTTCATGTTGTGAGAAAGAATCGCCGATTGCTCTAGGCATACCTCAAACCAAAAGGTATTGTCTCGCCCATGACCAAACGACGAACCAATCCTGACTACTTAAACGGTGTGCCGGAACTCGTAGTGCTCGAACTGCTGAGCCGACGCCCCATGTACGGCTACGAACTGGTGCAAGCAATCCAATCCGAATCAGGCGGCAAGCTGCAATTCGGCGAAGGCTGCATCTACCCCTTGCTACACAAGCTAGAACAACGCGGTGATCTCGCCTCGCGACGACTCAACGTCGGCGGACGCCAGCGCGTTGTCTACCGAGTCACCACCTCAGGCCACCACAAAAAAACCCAATCCCAGGCCCATTGGGCTCAGATCGTTGAATCTGTCGGCCAAATTTTGCAAGGAGACAAGCATGGTCATGCTGGTGCTGCCTAAGCTTACAAGAAACAGAATGCATACTCTAAACCGAGTGAGTTTTTTCTTAACGCTCCTGGTGTTTGCGAGCATGCCAGTTTTTGGCCAACAAAAGTCTAGCGATGCCACTCTGTCGCAACAGTACCAGAAGTTGCAAGGTGAACTTGCTGTGATGTTTCGCAAGGATCAAGACACGCGAATCTCTTCGATGCAAACTTTGAAGAAACATGGCATCACGAGCAGCAACTCCACCAAGCTAGAAGATCCCAAACTAAAGGAGATCCTCGAGCGAGAAACTGAGAAGATGAAGAATGTCGACGAAAAAAATCGTCAACGACTTAAGCAGATACTCGACGAACATGGTTGGCTGGGGAAATCTCAGGTCGGCGGACATGGAGCCATGGTGCTGTGGATTATCGCCCAACACGCTGACGAAGAGGTGGAATTCCAAAAACGATGCCTAAAGCTGATGCGCGCTGCACCCGAAGGCGAAGTCGAATTAAAACACGTAGCTTATCTGACTGATCGCGTGCTGGTCAACGAAAACAAACCGCAACGTTACGGTACGCAGATGGATAACAACTTTCAGCCGCGTCCGTTGGAGGATCCAGACAACGTCGACCGCCGACGGGCCGAAGTCGGTCTACCGACATTAAGCGAGTACCTAAGAGTTGCCAAGCAGCAGTACGAAAAGATGGCTGCTGGCGAAGTTAAATCAGGTGGGGCACCCAAGTAAACGACCGTGAAACCTGAATTTGCATGGAGGCAAACATGAGTACCCATGAGTTACATGACGAAATGGCAGCAGGCTTGGCAAATCGTGGCCTGCCGATAGAATATGCCGAGCGAACCGCGGCAGAGTTATCCGATCACCACCGCGATCTGGTCGAAGAACTCACCACCGCCGGCATGGACGAACCGGCAGCACAAGCAGAAGCCAGCAGTCGTTTAGGCGATCAGAAAACGCTGGTCAAAAAAGCCGTCCGCCAGTATCAACGCCGCCACTGGTGCGGTCGTTGGCCACTGCTGACGTTTTTGTTTGGGCCAGTGGTGCTGTTGGCTATAGTGTGGTTTGTTACACTGCTCTCGGTAGTTGGGATTGGTATGTTGCGGGAAGCGATTGGCATCGAACCCATGCCGCCACTCGGTACCGTCAGTACGGAGAAATACATTGTTTGTATGTTATACAAAACATGGGCTGTTTTTCTGGCCCCCACAGCGCTTATATATTTTCTAGCTAAGCTCGCATCCCGTGCTGCATTGGGCGGGCAGTGGACTCTATTAACCGCTACTGTGTTAGCGACGCTCGTAGGTACGCTTAGGCTTGGATTCAATCAGGCTGGCGATGCTTTCTTTGCCGGTTTTCCTTTGCTGCCACTTTTCAGTTATTCATTTTCTGAGCTGCTTACCTGGTACGCAAGCGATTTCTCACAGATGTGTCAGTTTTTACTGCCTTTGGTTGTCGCAGGCATTTTTCTCTGGCGAGCACAACAACTATCCCCACGTAATCGAACGCAGTACATTGCCAACGAATAAGTGCTAGCACCCTCGCGATTCAACCGAAGCCACGTTGTGTCTAAGAGGCGGGCGGATTACAATTTCGCCCGCCTCTTTTCACTCTCGTTTGTTAAGGATAACAGTTCGATGTGTGCCCAGCCTGCTCGTCGTTTACAGTCAAATGAATCCCTCTCCACCAAAGACGAGGTACTACGCCTGGGTCGGGAAGTGATTGGTGTCGAATCCCGCGCCATTGCTGGGCTAACGCATAAGCTTGACAGCAATTTTTATCACGCGGTCTGCCTGTTGCGTAAACTGCACGGCAACCTGATTGTTACTGGCATGGGCAAGGCCGGGCTAATCGGCCAGAAACTGGCCGCGACTTTTACTTCGACCGGCACGCGTGCCTATTTTTTGCACCCCGCCGAAGCCCAACACGGCGACTTAGGTCGTGTGCGACAGGGCGACGTGGTCTTGGTGCTTTCGCAAAGCGGCGAGACGGGCGAAGTCGTCGGGCTGTTGCCCTCGCTTAGCAAACTGGGCGTGCCACTGATTGCGATTAGCTCCAGCATCAACAGCACGCTTGGTAAAAAGGCAGACATCACCATCGAACTCGGTGACTTGGCTGAAGCTTGTGCTTTGGGGCTCGCCCCCAGCACCAGCACTACCGCGATGTTGGCCGTAGGCGACGCCTTGGCATTGGTGGTGAGTCGACTGCAAAATTTTCAGGCCGAGGACTTCGCGCTCAACCACCCGGGCGGCTCGCTTGGGCAGAAATTAAGCCATGTCGAAGACCACATGCGCCCCTTGAGCGAATGCCGATTGGCGCGAGAAGGAGAAACTATTCGCGAAGTGCTGGTCAAATGTACCAAGCCCGGTCGACGCACCGGTGCGACGATTCTTACCAATCACGAAGGCAAAATTACTGGTCTGTTCACTGATAGCGACCTCGCTCGATTGATCGAAGCCCGCAACGAGGCGGCACTCGATCGACCCATCTGCGAAGTGATGAAGACCTCGCCCACGACGATTCTCTCCGGATCGAAAATGAGTGCGGCGGTGGTACTGTTGGAAGAAAAGAAAATCAGCGAGTTGCCGGTCGTCGATACAAACGGCCAACCGCAGGGCATTATCGATGTGACCGACGTGCTAGCGATGCTGCCCGAGTCGGAGCAAAACTCCACAGGCACCGGCTCGCATCAGATGCGAATTTACCCGTTCGAGCATTACGCCGACTGACCATGACGCAGGAAAAGGGCAAAGTAGGCGTTATGAAATTAGCCGAACAATGTACAAAGATTCGCTTGATCCTCAGCGATGTTGACGGGGTGCTGACCGACGGTCGGGTGATCTTCGACAACCAGGGAATCGAGTCGAAGCAATTTAACATCCGCGATGGGCAAGGTATTCGGCTGTGGCAACAGGCAGGCGGGCAGTTTGGCATCGTTACCGGACGCAACTCGCAGATTGTCAAGCTGCGTGCGTCGGAACTCGATATCGAGATCGTGCGGCAAGGCGTTAAAGACAAACTCACCGTCGTCCGTTCGATCTGCGAAGAGTTGCAGTACGACCTGGATGAAGTTTGCTTTGTCGGTGACGACCTGCCCGACCTGGCACCCATCCAAGCTGTTGGCCTAGGCATAGCAGTCGGCGACGCAGTCGAAGAACTCCGTAAGGCGGCAAAGTACACAACTAGCGAACTCGGTGGTTACGGCGCTATTCGCGAAGTGGTCGAGCTAATATTAAAAAACTCGGATCGTTGGGAATCCGTTTTAAGGAAGTACCAAAGTTAGTGTCGTCGGGTACGACAAACCCTATCCACGCTTATCTGTGTCCATCTGTGGTTCCACAACATCCTAATTTCAACAAACCATGCTAACACGTCTCACCCATGCCGCGATTGCCTTTGCCGTGACGGCGGTAGTGTACCAGGTGTATGTTTTGGCGGTGGTGCCGTTTGTCGAGCCGTCGCTGGTAACGGAAACGACAGAGGAAGAGACAACCGAGCAGCAACGCGAAGAAGCTCGGCAGGTGCTGCATCGCGATCGCGAATTGTTCGCCGCCTACTTTCCAGCCGATCATTGGACGCTCACCACTCCCCCAAAGACGTTCGAGATCAACAGCTCGATGATCGTACTCGACGATTATCAACCCAACGACAAAGGTCAATTGCGAGTCAATCGATGTGTAATCTTGTTCTTTCCAAAACAACGCGTACGGGGCGAACCGGCTCCGCGTGATGCAATCGTGCTCGAAGCACCCCACGGGGCAGTTTTGCAGATGGACGAAGGGTTTCGTCTTGGCATGGGAGGCATCGGCAAATTTCAGTGGGGCAAGCTACTCGGTGATATTCTCGTCCGGAGCGATATGCGCGAGCCTGGACCCCAAGACGATTTAATACTCAAGACCCGCGATCTGTACATGGATCCCGACATGATCCGTACCGATGCAGTGGTCGAGATGCAACTAGGATCCCATCATGGTCGGGGTCGCCAATTAGAAGTTCTTTTAGTAGCAGCTGAAGTTGCTAAGTCGGATGCCGCAGGACCCAATATCGGAGGCATCGACACGCTCAAAATTATCCATGACGTCGAGGCCCTGCTGGTGCCTGGCAAAGAGCAACTATTCGCAGGGATGGGCAACAGCACCACATCAAACGCCCCGGCAAAGGTTACCAGCCAGGGACCGTTTACGTTCGACTTTACTCATCAGGTGGCATCGTTTGATAAAGAAGTCCAACTGCTGCAAGTCCACGAAAATGGGCTGCAAGATCAGTTGCTTTGCGACCGTTTGAATTTGTATTTCGCTGGCCGGCAGGATGCCGTTGCCCCAACGGCCGATCGAACTGTAAATATCAACGCCGTAGGTTCCAAGACCCAAGGGCTAGGCCGGCTGCATCCTGCGTTGATCGAAGCCATCGGGGCCGATCAATTCCCTGTGAGACTCGATGCACCCACCCAGCAGGCATCGGCTCGCTGTCAGTCGATGCGAATTGAATTAGACTCGCGACGGATTACCTTCAATAGCAATAACGAAGTGAAGTTGTCTTACCAAGGCAACGAAATACACGCTCCCATGCTCCAGTACGAGGCTCCACCGAAAAATTCGCCTCAGCGAGTCGGAGCACTATTAGCCGCCGGTAATGGTTGGATTGTGGGTAATTCGGATGGCAAAACTAACCAAGAACCTTTCGAGGCGCGTTGGACCGATAAAATGCAGTTGCAGCGCATTAACGGCCAACCCGTGTTGTCGCTCGTGGGACGTCCTCGCTTGAATATGGTCGGACTCGGTCAGCTGTGGGCAAACCATCTCCAGATCTACTTGCGCGAACGGGCAGCCGACGGTTCAGAACAAAACCTACTGCCCGGTGATGTCGTGCCGCAACGGATTGTCGCCACTGGTTCAGTCGAAATCGACTCGGCCGAGTTGCATGGCAAAGTGAACAAGATGGAAGTGCAAGTCGACTATGCCACCAGCACACCGCAGGCAGGGCAACCAAATACAGCCGACTCGCCTACTGCTCGTCAGAAGCTCGCTCGACGTAAGGGCAAGCGATCGCGAATTTACCAAATTGACGGCAACCAGCTTGAAATGTTGCTAACCGTTCGCGATCGCAAGCCAGAAGTGACCCGCATCGATGTTGATGGCAACGTCGTGCTGCGTGAAACGTCTCTTGTGAACAACGGCTCTAAACCGCTACTGGTGCGAGGCAATCATGTGCGCGTGCTAAATGCCGATTCGCCTGCGGCTGAAATCACGCTAGCTGGCCAACCCGCCACCATCACGGCAGCCGACATGTCGATCCGTGCCCAATCCCTAAACGTCAACCGAGGTACCAGTCACGCGTGGATCGATGCACCGGGTGAGCTGCGACTGCCCGTCAATCAAGATCTTACCGGCAAGCCGTTGTCTAGGCCGCAGTATCTGACGGTTCGTTGGCAACAGGGGATGACGCTCGAACGCAATGTGATAACTTTCCGCGGCCAAGTGGTGGCCAAAACAGACGAAGGGACATTGCAAACCGAGCAACTCATCCTGCGACTAACGGCCCCCGTCCAATTCGATGGTGCTGCTCAGCAACAGCGAGTCGAACTGGCCCAACTAGAGTGCCGAGAGGGTGTCTATGCAGAGTTCAGCCAACGCGACCAGCAGGGGCTCACCTCGGTGCAGAAGATGCAACTGGAATCATTTGTTGTCGACCAACGTACCGGTGAGCTACGTGGCACCGGGCCTGGCTGGATTGAGTCGGTCCACCTATCGAACAGCGCAAACAATTTGGGAGCTCTGGGCCAAAAACCAGCCGTAGTACCAATTCGAGCCGTGCAACGACTGCGGTTTTTACGTACTGAATTCCAACAAGGAATCCGCGGTAACATCGCACCGAACCGCCGCAAGATCGAGCTCTTCGGCAATACCGAAACCATCTACGGCCCCGTCGACTCTTGGCAACAACGACTAGAGATCTCCCCGCACATTGAGCCAGGACCCGAGACCGT
>Ga0315338_1004054_pt1 | contig 12017 bp, 8 predicted proteins | sample ASW8metaG_FD_204518 | JGI IMG/M metagenome (GOLD analysis project Ga0315338, IMG submission 204518) | Ammonia-oxidizing marine archaeal communities from Monterey Bay, California, United States - ASW #8 | ecosystem: Environmental > Aquatic > Marine > Coastal | place: USA: California | collected...
GCGGCAGAAATCGCCAAAGCCAAGCCCAAATATTTCTTGCTCATGATCTGTCTCACCTTTTTCGGTTTGCTTGTGTGTGTTGAAGCGCGATTAAAGTCTATTTGGCAAAGATTACAGAATGGTTACAGAGAATGCATCAAAACAGGGCGCTGGTCCGGGCCGGTGACAGGTTCTGGGGCGCTAGGTGTTGCGGTCGTTTTTCGGGGGCAAGCTCAGAATGTGCCGATTTGTCTCTATAATTATGATAAAAAAGAATAAATAAGATGTGGCAAGACTTTTGCTGATCATATTTGGAGCAATGAAACCCAACCGAAGGTATCCATTATGAAGAAGCAGTTTTTCACCAAATCCGGATTTATCAGTATCACTTTGCTTGCAGCACTTCAGGCTGCGCCCGCCATTGTTAGCGCTGACGTCAGCTCAAATGTGAGCGCCAGCAGCAACTATCTGTTCCGGGGCGTCACCCAGACAGACGGGGCTGCGGCTGTCCAGGGAGGGTTGGATTATGAGCATGCGTCGGGCTTCTACGCCGGTGGCTGGGGTTCCAATGTCGATTTTGGTGACGGCACCAGCTATGAGCTTGATCTTTATGCCGGATTCTCCGGCTCTGTGGAAGAACTGGGTTATGACGTTGGGTACATTTATTATGCGTATCCTGACGCGCCGGACTCCATTGATTTCGGCGAACTTTACGGCGAGATCAGCTATGGCATTGCTGCTGTAGGCCTAGCCTACACGATCAACAGCGACACCAGTGGTGATGGGGTGTTCGTGCAAGGAGATGCCTATTACTACGCCTCTGTTGGGGTGCCTCTGCAGGACAGCTACAGTGCCGGTGTGACGCTTGGCTATTACGACTTCGCTGATGACGGCAAGGCTTCTGTTGGCGAGGCAAGTTATTCACACGTCGCCGCCAACGTTACCAAGGATGCGGGAAACTTCGGTTCCTTCAGTGTTAACGTGGAGTACGCGGACATTGAGTCAACCGACGCGCTTGGCTCTGTCAACTCCGATGACCCGAAGTTCTGGCTGGGTTGGAGCAGGAGTTTCTGATCGGACCAGCGATCACACGCAATTCAGATCTTAAACAGAAAACCGGACCAAATGACGGGCCGGTTTTCTGTTTATCGTGCAAGAACCCGCCATCGTACGCCCGCCTCAACGCCGGGTGACTCGACATCCTCGCCCTTACCTCTGCCTCCTGCTGCCAAAACTCACATATTATCTGGTGTCTGAATTTCAAACTGTATTAAAGGTTTGTCTGTAAGGTCGTTCCAGATTCCCACGCAAAAATGCTGACTCACTGACCTCAGTCAAACAGCCAGGATGATACTGAATGAACAAACGATTGTTGTTGTGCGCGATGATAGTTCCGGGAGCCTTGGCCGTCTCTCCTATGGTGTCGGCCCAGGCAAAAGAGAGTGTGTCGCTGAAAGAATATCAGCAGGCCAAAGCCAGCCAGGCTGTTTCCCTGAACCAGGCCATGGTGATGGCTTTCGAGAATAGCCCGGTATTGGCTTTGAGGCGGGCCGCGGTCTCGATACAGCAGGGACAGCTTGATCATGCCAGCCGCTGGGCGCCGAGCAATCCAGAGTTTGAGTTGGGGGCCCGTCAGACCCCGGATCAGGCCGACGAGTCCCTTGAATATGGGGTGAGGGTTACTCAGGAAATCTGGATGGGTAACCGCGGCGACCTTGGCCAGTCGCGTGCCCAGAGCAATCTCACGTCCCGGCAACAGGAGCTTGAATACCTGAAGGTAGCCACCAAGGCGCGGGTGCGGGCCGCCTATTTCCGGATACTGCTGGCTCAGAAAGAGTTGGAAACCGCAACCCGTGCCGTTGACCTTATGCAGCGCACCAAAGACCTGGTTGAAATGTCCGTAAAACAGGGTAAACAAACCCGGATTGATCTCAATACCGCAGTCATTGGGCTTGCCAGGGCCCGGAATCAAAAAGCCTCGGCGGAACAAAAGCTCGAGCAATCAAAAATTGACCTTACCGAAGTGCTCGGGGTGTCCCCCTCCGATGCCGTTGGGGTGACCGGCGAGCTTGATGTGACGCTCGAAGACCTGCCTCCGACCAGCCAGCTTGTCGAGATGGCACAGAGTCAAAGAGCGGACCTGAAAGCGGCGGCCGCCAGAATTGCAGCGGATGAATCTGGCCTTGAAGTTGCGAAAAGCCTGACGATTCCAAATCTGAAAGTCTTCGGATTTTATGATCGTGAGGAAGGCTCCAACCTTTTCGGTGCAGGGGTGTCGATGCCTTTGACCGTTTTTCATAATTATTCCGGTGAGCAGAGACAAGCTGCTGCGCGGCTGAAAACCTCCGAGCTTGAGGCAGAGGCCTTGCGCCTGGCTACAGAGCGTCAGGTTGTGTCGGCTGTGGCCCGGTTTGAATCCACCGCCGTTCGGCTGCGCCAGATGAACGAGTCGATCCTGGAGCGTTCAGAGGAAACATTACAGTTGATGCAGAAAGCACTTCGGGCGGGCAAGGTCGGTGCCTCGGATGTTCTGGCGGCACAGGACAATCTCCTGTCGGTAAGGCAGGAATACGTTCAGGCGCAGAATGATTATATCGATGCCGTCCGGGCGCTGGAGATAAGCACAGGAGGTGCTCTGTCGATGTCAGCCGGTTCCTGAGGGTATGAAACTCAAAATTGACCGTTCTCTTAGTACCGTTCTCTAAATATTGAGGGTGAATGAATGATTCGCAATCTGAAGATACTGTTAATAGTTGTCGGCGCTCTGAGCTTGCAGCAGGCATACGCTGCCGGAGAAGCCGAGGGTGACCAGCACGAAAATGAAGAAGCCGAGCATGCCGGAGAGGAAAACCAGTCCCGCCAGATCCATCTGACGCCGGAGCAGACAGAGTTACTGTCGATTCAGACTGTGGCGGCTGCCAAGGGGCGCGCTGGCGCAATTGTTACGGCACCTGCCGAGATTCAGTATGTGCCGGACCGCGTGGCCGAGGTTGGTCCGCTGCTGGAGGGAAAACTGACAGGGTTGGCGGTTGATCTGGGGGATCGTGTCAATAAGGGGCAGTTACTGGCAACCCTGAACAGTGTGGAGCTGGCCCGGATTCGCTCCCGGTTAATCTCGCTGGAGGCCCGCAAAGAAGCGGCCGAGTCTGACTACAATCGTGAAAGGGAGTTGCAGGGACAGGGTATTTCCAGTGAAGAAGAGTTCCTGGATGCCAAGGCTGCCTTTCTTGAAACAAAAGCGGAGTACGATTCCGTGCGGGAACAACTGGCGGTTTACGGCAGCGAGTCGTCAGGTGACAGTGGGGGGCTGGCGCAATACGCGCTCCGCTCACCCATTGAGGGGCGTGTCGAGCAGATGCATGTTCGTCTGGGGCAAACGCTGAGTCCGTCGGATACGCCTTTCATCGTGGCGGATGCCTCGGTGTTGTGGGCCATTCTTCAGGTGTCCGAATCCGATATTGACCAGATTTCAACGGGAGACGAGGTTCAGATTTCCTCCAGGGATTCAAGTTCTGACCGGTTTCACAGTGGGCAGGTATCCTGGGTGTCGAGCATGCTCGATGAAAAGACCCGCACCATCCCGGTTCGCGTTGTGCTGGAGTCTCCCAGAGGCGACCTTCGCCCGAATACCTATGCCACGGCCAGAATCATGACGGAATCGGAGGCCTCACTGCCGCTGGTTCCGGATGATGCGGTTCAAACCATTGGCGATGACTCCGTTGTGTTTGTTCCGGGCGATGAGAAAGGGGCTTACAAGGCGGTTCCCGTCACGCTTGGCAAGGAGGCAAACGACTGGATCGAGATCAAGTCCGGCATTAGCGCAAACACGGAAGTGGTTTCAGTAGGCGCTTTTGATCTGATGTCGGCCATTACCGCCAGTGGCCGCAGCGCCGCTCACGGACACTAAACCCCGGGGGGAGCATGATCAACGCAATTGTGAATTATGCGCTGAACAATCGTCTGATGACGCTTGTTTTTGCTATCGCCGTGATCGTTGCCGGCGTATTTTCATTTCAAAAACTGCCGGTGGATGCGTTTCCGGACGCGACGCCGACCATGGTTCAGGTGTTTACCACCAGTCCTGGTCTGTCGCCGGTTGATATCGAAACGCTGATTTCCTATCCCGTTGAGATCAGCATGTATGGAATTCCCAAGCTGGAAAAAGTGCAGAGCACGTCGATTTTCGGGTTGTCGCGGGTGACCATCTATTTCGAAGATGGCACCGATATCTACTTCGCCAGGCGGCTGGTAAACGAACGGCTTTCCGAGGCCAAGCGCCAGATTCCCGAAGGGATGGGGCAGCCGGAACTCGGGCCCATAGCGAGCGGTCTTGGGCGCATCCTGATGTATTCCCTGGAAGCTGAGGATAAGGATCAATACAGCCTGCAGGAAATCCGCACGATCCAGGACTGGATTGTCAAGCCCCAGCTCAGAACCGTTCCGGGTGTAACCGGTGTGCTGTCCATCGGCGGCGAGGTAAAACAGTATCAGGTCAATATCGATGCGCAGAAGCTTCAGGCAAGGAACCTGACAGTGTCTGACGTTCGCGGCGCCCTCACCCAGAATAATCGGAACGTCGGCGCCTCTTTCATTACGCGAGGAGGTGAAGAGTATATAGTTCGCGGCTACGGTTGGGTTAATTCAGGTACCGAGGGCATCGAGGACATCCAGAACATCATTGTGTCCAAGAGTGAGGGAGAGTCTCCTATTTATGTCAGGGATGTGGCAGAGGTTAGCCTTGGACCGGCAATTCGCCGCGGCGCGGAGGTGTCCTCGGGCGAGGAGTCCGTGGGCGGCTACGTGATGAAGCTGATCGGAACCAACACCAGTCAGGTACTCGAGGACGTCAACGCAAAAATCGATGATCTGAACAAGTCACTTCCCGAAGGGCTGAAAATAGAGGCTTATTACTCCCAGGCGGAGTTGGTGGGCAAGGCCATAGGCACTGTCGAGAAAGCATTACTTGAGGGCTCGGTTCTGGTGCTGGTGTTCCTCTATCTGTTCCTCGGAAATATACGTTCCACACTGATCGTGGTGGCGACCTTGCCGTTGTCTGTGCTTTTCGCATTCATTGCGATGCGGATTTCGGGCCTGTCCGCCAATCTGATGAGTCTGGGGGGGCTGGCTATCGGCATCGGTATGATGGTGGACGGCGCCGTTGTGATGATAGAGAACATCTTCCGACATCTGGAAGAACGATCAGAGGAAAAGGTCAGTGTTCTGAGGCTTGTAGGTGAATCTGCCCGGGAAGTGGCTCGTCCGATTGTGTTTGCCATTGGCATCATTATTATCGTTTTTCTGCCGCTGTTTACGCTGCAGGGCGTTGAGGGCAAGCTGTTTTCGCCCATGGCCTACACCATCAGTTTTGCGTTGATCGGTGCGCTGTTACTCGCGTTGACGTTGGTGCCGGTTCTGGCCTCGCTGTCATTCAAGATGGGCGGGCATCACAAGGAGCCGAAACTGGTTCTGTTCCTGAACCGGCTATACAAGCCGGTGGTGAATACTGTCGTCAAAGCCCCTAAAATTGTAATGGGCGTGGCCGTCATTGCCTTTGCCGGCAGTCTCCTGCTGTTTCCCTATCTCGGGAGCGAGTTCGTGCCCACGCTCAGGGAAGGCACGTTCCAGATTCGCTCGACACTGCCTCCTGGAGCCAGTCTTGAATCCGCCATCAAGTATGGCAAACGGATTCAGTCCGTTGTCGATGAATTTCCAGAGGTCACCGGCACCTATGCCAGGATCGGTCGTGCCGAGGTGGGCGGTGATCCTGAACCCGTGAACGTTGTCGCGACGCTCGTCAATCTGAAGCCTCTGGATCAGTGGCGAGAAGATGTGAGCTATGAGGACCTTCAGAGCCGGATTGCGGAGTCTTTGGATGAGCGGGTTCCCGGGCTTGCCAACAATCTGTCACAACCGATTCAGCTCAGAACCGACGAACTCCTCTCAGGCGTTCAGGCGCAACTGGTTGCCAGCATTTTCGGCGACGACCTCGACGAGTTGGGCCGGATCGGCAAGGAAGTGGCGGCCCTGGCGAATGATGTGCCGGGGGCAACGGATGTGCGCGCTCAGCAGAGCGCAGGTAAAAAACAGATCGTTATTCGCCCCGACCGTGAAGTGCTGGCGCAGTTTGGCATCAGCATTGATAACCTGATGAGTACGGTCGAAACCGGGATTGGCGGTAAAGGCGCGGGGCTGGTCTTCGACGGTGTCCGGCGATTTGAGATCTTCGCCCGGCTGCAAGAGTCCTATCGCGGGTCCATCGATGAAATCAGAAAGCTTCCCCTCCGGGGTAATAGTGGCGAGCTCATCCCGCTTTCACGGGTGGCCGATGTTGAAATGTACGCTGGCCCCAAGAAAATTTCGCGCTCCAATGCCAGTCGGCGACAGTACGTGCAGATGAACGTACGTGGTCGCGATATGGGCGGTGTTGTTCAGGATTTGCGCAAGCGGATCGAGGAGCAAGTGGACATGCCGCCGGGGTATTTCGTGGAGTTCGGCGGTCAGTTTGAGAACCAGGAAAGGGCCATGGCGCGGCTGGCGATCGTTGTGCCCATTACCCTGGCGCTTATTTTCCTGCTTCTCTTTTCGGCATTCAGTAGTCTTCGCTATGCGGCGCTGATCTTCATGAATGTGCCCTTTGCGGTTACTGGTGGCATTGTCGCGCTGTTTGTGACGGGGCTTTACCTCTCTGTGCCCGCTGCCGTGGGATTCATCGCGGTGTTCGGCGTAGCCGTACTGAACGGTGTGGTGATGGTGAGCTACATCAATCAGTTGCGGGACGAAGGCTACGAAGTCATTGAAGCAGTCAAGTTGGGTGCTCAACGCCGTTTGCGGCCGGTTCTGATGACCGCCTCTGTGGCTATTCTGGGGCTGATTCCCCTGCTGCTGGCCGATGGCATTGGCTCTAATGTCCAACGGCCACTGGCAACGGTTGTGGTTGGCGGTCTGATCACGTCAACGTTGCTGACGTTGGTAGTGTTGCCCAGCGTGTATCAGTGGTTTGCATCCGAACGTCGTGACGTTGAAGTCTGATAGGCAGGAGAAGGCTTATGTATGAAATAAAGGCTTATGTCAGAGAGGTTATGGCAGAGCATGTGGTTGATGCTCTGGCCAGAGTCAAGGGCGTGACAAGCATTGCTGTCGTGCCTCTCAGCGAATTTGGTCATCTGGTCGGCGATGAGTCGCCTCTGGAGAAAGTGAAGATGGTCAAGCTGGAAGTAGACGTAGCGACCGATGATGTCGCTGGTGAAGTTGTGGAACTCATTGTCAGAACGGGCAGAACCCAGGATGGGCACCCGGGTGACGGCAAGGTACTTGTATCCCGCCTGGTTCGGGCTGTTCGTATCGAGGACGGCGAAACCGGTGAGAGTGCACTGGAGCCTGCTTCAAGCTAGTGCTCTGGAAACTGGATGGCGGTTCTGCGGCTTTTGGTTGCGGGCCGCCATCACAGTTCTATCTCCAGTTCCCAGCGATAGATCATATCGTCTGAGTCCGTAGTGAGGCCAAATGCAACGCCCGCCTGGAGTTCCAGAATACTGGAACCCATTCTGAACTCAGCCAGGATGGCAGGTCCCATCAAATGGTTGTTTTCGGCCCCGTAATACTCCAGCCCTGGCTGAAACGTGTCAGACTTCGTGTAGGCGAACTGTAATGAGCCAGTGGGCTCAAGCTGCTCGTCGTCTTCGCCAAATGAGCGGCTAACCAGAAGGTTCGTCAGGATGCTGTAATGCGCGTATAGCTGTCTCTCGTAAAGTGACCCAAGGGTCACTCCACCGGCTTTTTGGCCATGTTCTTTTGACAGTTCAATGAACAAGCCCGCAGCGCTCTCAGTGTCTTGAAAAAAGTTTCCAATCAGTTCGATTTCGTATTCCTCAAGTGAATACGCTCGCCCCGGTCTCTTGATTGCGTTGAAGTTAAGTTCGGCGCTCAGGCGTTCAGATAGCCCGTAACCCACCTCCCACTGATCGGCACGAAGGTTGTCAATTTCGCTCCCCTCACTGTCCAGAAACGCCCCAACCACTCCGATTTCGAGATCCCCCGCAGTTACCCGGGGGGAGTAAATTTCATCGACTGCGAGCTCTGATTTGACCGTGAGGGGCCATAACAGAACCAGGAAAGCCAGTTTGAGTTTGAATCCGTGGCGCGGTGCGCCTGCGTTATTCGTTGCTCGAGACATAGATCACCTTGAAGAAGTGACGGAAAGTAAGGGGCATCGAATGACAGGCTATTGATCTGAGCGCTACAGAAACATAAGTCTTTGGTACTCATTTTGTCCGTCAAAAGGACAGTCCGGGAATGCTGGTGGAGTTGGAGGGCGGTTTCTTTTGTGGATGACGCTTCGAATTCAAGTTCATTTCAACCTTTTCACTTACTATCCTGGCCTGTTCCTACCTTGTCATGGACGCCTCGCGCCCATGAATTGTGGCTATTTACCCCTTCGGGAGAAAGTCGATGAAGGCAAGCAAGCACTCGCCCAGGGCGTTGCTGTGTTCAGTACTATTGTCCATTCCTCTGTTCGGTCAAGCGGAGACTGTGAATTGGACAAACTGGCTCACTGGCCAGATAAGCAAGCATCCGGATGTCATGGCGTCGACAGAGCAGGCGGCAGCCCGGAATCAGGATGCTGAGGCAAGCGAACAACCGCGGTATAACCCGGAGCTGTCTGTTGGAGCAGACAGAACGGGCAGTGAAAACAACTTTGAGGCAGGGCTGTCACAAACGATCGATTGGTCTGATCAACAGGGTGCGCTAAAGGACAAGGCAAAGCTGATCAGGCTTTCCGCTGAAGCTGATTTGAACGAGGCGGTTTTGGCACAAACGTCCGAGTCGCTGTTTGCGCTTGTCGAGTGGCGCGCGGCGACGCGTGCCGAAGAAATTGCGGAATCCCAGCAACACCGTCTGGATGCCTTGCTGGAGCAGGTTGAGCAACGCCAGCAGGCGGGCGACCTGGGTCGTACCGATGCAGAGTTGCTTTTTTTAAGCCTTTCTCAGCAGCTCAGTGAGCTCGCCCAGGCAAAGGCTGCGGTTGATCAGGCGCAAGCCCGGGTCAGAGAGCTTCTGCCGGATTGGCGGCCTCAGGATGGGGGGATCCCCGGGCACATTTGGCCGGCTCTTGCTTCCAGGGTCGATAACGACAATTTGCTGGCTCATCCGTCAATTGTTGCCGCCCGCGCGAGGTGGCAGGTGCTGCGGAGCGAAGCCGAGGTGGTCAGTCGCAGAGCGGCGGCATCTCCCACGGTCGGGCTGAGCGGAGGGCGTGATGGCGGTGAGAACCTGGTTGGCCTGACGTTCTCGATCCCTCTGAATGTCCGTAATAACTACGGTGCCGAAATCCAGGCTGCCAACCGACGATCATTAGAGGCCGAAGCTCGGTTTCAGGCACTTTATCGGAAGCAGCAGTATGGTCTGGCGGGCGCCCGAGCTGCCTGGAAGCGATACGACACCCAACTCAGCCGATGGACAGAACTCTCCCAGGGGCGTGTACAGCGAAGTGCTGATTTGCTTGAGAAGCAGTGGCAGGTCGGCGACCTCTCCACCTCTGAGTATCTCCAGGCGCTGGGCCAGCGCGCGGAGAGCCTGAAAACCGGTATTGAACTGGAAAAGCAGGCGCAGCTGGGTCTGATTGAGCTATTGAGTCAGTCTGGCGAACTGATCACCCCCTTCCAACAATAGTCTGGAAACTGGATATTCATTATGAAAAAAGCTCTGATTTCAGTATTCGCATTGACGTTGCTTACAGCCCCACTTTCTTTTGTACAGGCAGAGGAAGATGCTCATCAGGAAGCCGGTCATGATCATGCTGCCAGTGGCGACGATCATCAGGAAGTCACCGGTGAGGAGGGCGAGCATAAGGAAGATCATGGTGAAGAAGGTGAGCATGAGGAGGAAGGTGATCATGAAGAGGAAGGGGGGCACGGCCACGAAGACGAGAACGGTGGCCATGAAGAAGCGGCCACCGCAAGCATCAACGCCAAACAGAAAGATCTGGCCGGCATTGAAGTGGCAACGCTCGAAAGCCGGCTCGTTGACTATGAAATTTACGCGCCCGGTGAGCTGCTAACCAACGGTTATACCAGCTATCACGTGTCCCCCCGGGTTGCCTCAGTGGTGCTGCGGCGTCACGTGGAACTGGGTGAGCACGTAACCAAAGGCCAGCTGCTGGTAACCCTGTTCAGTGAGACAGTGGCACAGGCGCAGGCGGATTACAGGAAAGCTTTTCCTGAATGGAAGCGAATCAGCGGGCTGGGTCGTTCCGTGGTGGGTGATCAGCGGTTCAATACCGCGAAAGCCAATATTGAGGCGGCAAGCGCGACTCTGCTTGCTTACGGGCTAAACGATGATGACATTGGTGCACTGAAGGCCAGTGGCGTGGGTAGCCTCGGTGAATACATGCTAAGGGCTCGCGTGGATGGCGCAGTGCTGACCGATGACTTTGAGCAAGGACAAAGAGTTGAGGCTGGCCAGCCGCTGGTGACTCTTGCTGACGAGAGTGAACTTTGGGTAGAAGCCCATCTGCCAGCAAGCTCCGACATTGTTCTTGAGAAGGGCGCGGAAGCCGAAGTCAGGGCAGCTGGTCGTGTGGCCCTGGCAACGGTGTCCCAGGAAGCCCACACCATTGATCCTGTGACCCGCACCCGGATTGTCAGGCTGGAGCTGGACAATCCTGAAGATCGTTTTCATCCAGGAATGTTCGCAGATGTGTATTTTCGTTTTAAGACCAGCGAGCCGGTGCTTGCCGTGCCGGAGACTGCATTGATGCGTGGCGCGGACGGTGACTGGACGGTCTATGTGGAAGAGGCCGAAGGCGAGTATGAACCCGTGGAAGTGGAGCTGGGTCGCTCAATTGGTGGGCTCCGTGAGGTTTCCGGCCTGGCTGCGGGCCAACGAGTCGTTTTGCGGGGCGCATTTTTTGTGGCCTCTGAGATTGCCAAAGGCGGCTTTGATCCGCACAACCACTGATTCCGGGAGCCATTATGTTCAACCGAGTAGTCGACTGGGCGGTTCAGAACCGCCTATTGGTTCTTATTGCACTCGCTGTGCTTATCGCCACGGCCGCATTTCAGATCCCAAAACTGAATCTTGATGCTTTCCCTGACGTTACAAACGTCCAGGTCGCTGTTAATACTGAGGCGCCCGGACTAGCGGCTGAGGAAGTCGAACAACTGATCACCTATCCAATCGAAGCGGTAATGTATGCCTTGCCCGATGTCGAGGAGGTTCGGTCCATCTCCAAAACCGGGTTGTCCGGTGTCACCGTGGTCTTTAAAGAGGGCACGGATATCTATTTCGCGCGCCAGTTGGTGTTCGAACGGTTACAGGCCGCGCGGGAGCTGATTCCGGATGGCGTCGGGGTGCCTGGAATGGGCCCGAATACGTCCGGTCTCGGCCAGGTCTACCAGTACTTGCTGATAGCGGACCCGGATTCGGGGTACGACGCAATGGAATTGCGCAGCTTGCACGACTGGCTGGTCAAGCTGTTGCTGATACCGGCTGAAGGGGTTACGGAAATCCTGTCGTTTGGCGGAGAGGTTCGCCAGTACCAGGTGAATCTGAATCCGGCTCGGATGCTGTCCTATGACCTATCACAGAATGACGTCATGGAAGCCCTGGAGAACAACAACTCCAATGTCGGTGGTTGGTACATGGGCCGCGGGCAGGAGCAACTGGTTATCCGTGGTATGGGCTGGTTGGGCAGTGGCGAGGAGGGCCTGGAGCAGATCCGACAAGTACCCGTGAAAACCAGTGATGGCATCACGGTGACCGTGAGCGACGTCGCTCAGGTGGCGTTGGGCACTGAGATCCGCCAGGGTGCGGTGACCATGACCCGGAAGGATGAAGCCGGTCAGGTTGAACAACTGGGTGAAGTGGTTTCTGGCATTGTACTCAAACGAATGGGGGCCAACACAAAAGCCACCATCGACGGCATCGAGGCCCGCATTGATCGCATAAATCAGGCGCTTCCGAGTGGGGTTCGTTTTGAGCCCTATTACAACCAGGCGGATCTGGTGACCAAGGCCGTAGAGACGGTGACCAATGCGCTT
>Ga0315338_1004055_pt1 | contig 12017 bp, 10 predicted proteins | sample ASW8metaG_FD_204518 | JGI IMG/M metagenome (GOLD analysis project Ga0315338, IMG submission 204518) | Ammonia-oxidizing marine archaeal communities from Monterey Bay, California, United States - ASW #8 | ecosystem: Environmental > Aquatic > Marine > Coastal | place: USA: California | collected...
GCCGCCGCCGATGTCGGGATCGCCATGGGCAGCGGCGCCGATGTGGCGGTCGAGAGAGCCGGCATCACGCTGCTGCGCGGCGACCTCGGCGGCCTGGTGCAGGCACGGCGGCTTAGCCGTATGGTGATGCGCAACGTTCGCCAGAACCTGTTTTTCGCGTTCGCCTACAACGTCCTGGGCGTGCCGATCGCGGCCGGGGTGCTGTTCCCCTGGTTCGGTCTGCTGCTGAGCCCAGTGATTGCTGCGGCGGCCATGAGCCTGAGTTCGGTCTCTGTGATCGGCAACGCGCTCCGACTTCAGCGCCAGCGGATTTAGGCGGCGGTGGCGCGCGCTCAGAGACCGACCACGACGGTGAGACGGGACGAGGGGTGATTTCAGCAATGTTTTCGCGCTAACCTCGCGCGCGCATTCTGGGAACCAACGGCGCGGGCGATGGATATCGGGACCCTCATCGGCTTGATCAGCGGCGTTGCTATCATCGTGATCGCCGTGCTGTCTGGTTCCGATTTTTGGATTTTCCTCAACCTGCCGGGGCTGCTGATGGTCATTGGCGGCACCTTGGCCGCGACGTGGCAGATCGACCGTGGCAGCACCGTTGGTAAATGACGCCCGCCGGAAATGAGGCCCGGCCGGAAATAAGGCAGGTAGTCGGATAGCTCGCAAGACCAAGGGACGACGCTCGCTGCGCCAGGGCAATAAGGCGCCGGCTGCGCGCGGCGTGCCGTGGCCAATGATGCTGGCGGGGATAGCTCTCCTGATCGTCGGCATCGCAATCGGTGCGGCGCTCGGCCATTGGTTACCGCCAGAGCCGCGCGCGGAAAAGTTCGCAGCTACCGTGCCCCCGCCCGAGCGTGCCAAGATCACCGGGCCTGCCCAGACTGCCGATCCAGGACGGGTGGGTACAGCCCAGGCCGAACGCACTCCGATCGCCATGGCTCACCCACAGCCAGCGTTACAGCCCGAGCCGCTGCGGCGAGTTGCCGTGCGATCGGGAAGCGCCGGCCGCTCTGACGACCTCGACGCGGGGCGCGACGAAACGTATGCCGGGAGCATGCCGGCGTGGCAGCGTCATGCGGCTTTCGCCGTGTTGCCCGAGGGACGCCCGCTGATTGCCATCGTCATCGACGATTTAGGCGTTAATCGCGCAGGCACCGCCCGCGCGGTCGACTTGTCGGGGCCCTTGACGTTGGCCTTCCTGCCATATGCCGAAGCGCTGCCCGCACAGACGGCGCGAGCCCAAGCCGCCGGCCACGAGCTCCTCGTGCACCAGCCGATGGAGCCGATCAGCGCCGACGAGGACCCCGGCCCCTACGCGCTGCTGACAGACCAGGACGACGCGGAAATCCTGCGGCGCTTGCGCTGGGGTCTTGACCGCTTCGAGGGCTATGTAGGAATCAATAACCACATGGGTAGCCGCTTCACTACCTGGGCGCCGGGTATGCGCGCGGTCATGGGCGAGCTTGGCACCCGCGGTCTTTTGTTCCTCGATTCACGGACCATCGCCAATAGCATCGGTGAAGCGATGGCCGAGAACGCCGGCGTGCCGCATCTCCGCCGCCACGTTTTCCTGGATAATGAGCGCAACATCGAGGCGATCGAGGCGCAGCTCCGCCTAACCGAGGCGATCGCCTGGCGCGAGGGTTACGCCATCGCCATTGGCCACCCCACCGAGGCGACGTTGACGGCCCTCGAGCGATGGCTGCCGGGGGTCGCTGAGCGCGGCCTTACCCTGGCGCCGATCACCGCACTAGTGGCACGTGACCGCTCGGGTGTGCCCCCCCAGCCCGACCCTCGTCCACAAGGGGCCCGAGAGTAGCTCGAAGGATCGCTCAGAAGGTTTCGGCAATCGCTTGTTGGTCGACTTCGACGCCCAGGTCGGCGACCAGGTGGGCGCGGTATTGCTGCCACAGATCGTCGGCGATGCTTTGGCGCAACGCGTTATCGATTCGGGCAAGCTCGGCCGATGTCGCGCCCGTCGGCGTGGCGATGACGTGGGCGAGTCGGGCGACGATCTGGCCCTCGAACTCGCCCGCGGGCGCCGTCACGACGTCCCCGATCGCGGCGGCGAACAAGGCGCTCGCAAGATCGCTCGAGATTGCTGGGTCCTCGCCGCCACGGCGCAAGAATGGCGCGGTCGTGGTCACCGTCAATCCCCGCTCGCCGGCGATGTCGGTGAGCGAGGTGCCGCTGTCGGCTTCCGCGGCCAGGTCCCGCGCCAGTTCAAGCGCTTTGTCCGCGCGCTGCGAGGCTTGCCAGGCGGTGGTGAGCGCATCGCGGATAGCCTCTAGCGGACGCGCGGCGGGCGGCCTCACACGTTCGACCACGAGGACAAAGTTGAGGCCGGCGTCGGTCTCGATGAAAGAAGTTTCGACACCTTCCTCGGCCTTGAACACCGCGTCGAGAAACTGAGGATCGGCAGGAAACGCGGTGGCCAAGGCACCGTTCTCGTCGCGGCCGGTATTGTCGATCGCCTCGATGTAACGGGGCTTGAGATCGACGCGCGCGGACGCGTTGGCGAGCGTTGCGCCGCTCGCCAACTCGTCCTCAAGCGCATTCGCGATCTCGAACAGCGAATCGCCGGCCTTGCGCAGCGCGACATCGGTCCGAAGTCGATCGCGCATAGACTCGAAATCCGGGTTCCGACCGGCCACGATCCGCCCGACGCGGTAAATGTGCCAACCGAAACCCGTCTGAACCGGATCGCTCACTCCCCCCTCGGCCAGCGCGAACACGGGCGCGCGTGCCTCCGTTGGTAGATCTCGCTGCTCGATCGTGCCGAGCGAGAGGTCGTCGGCATTGAGGCTGCCGAGATCGTGCTGGGCCGCCACAAAATCGGCGCCATCGCGAAGACGTGCGCGTGCCACATCGGCGGTGGCGCGATCAGTGAACAGCATCTGCTCGACCGTGCGCCGTTCGGGCTCGAAGAACTCATCGGCCCGGGCGTCAAACTCCTCGCGCAGCTCCTCGTCGCTGACCTGGACCTCGCCGACGAGGTCCTCAGGCTGCAGAGTGACGTAGGACACGGTACGGTACTCCGGCGCCATGAAACGCGCGATGTTCTCGCGGTGGAAGGCGATCAGCGCCGTCTCGTCGGGCGTTTCAACCGCACCGGCCGCCGAGAGCGGGATCAGCATTAGCTCGGCGACCCGGCGTTCCTCGCGATGACGGTAAAACGCTTCGCTCAATGCCCGTGGCGCCTCCGCGCCGGATGAGACGCTGATCAGAACCTGGCGCCGGGCGGTTTCCGCTCGGCTCCGCGCCTCGAAGTGTTCCTTCGACAGCCCGGCCCCGCGCAACGCCTGGCCGTATAGCTGGGCGTCGAAGGTGCCGCCCACGCCGTGGAACGCCGGATTAGCGTGAACCTCGGCGACCACCACGCTGTCGGGGACCACCAGGCGCATACGGCGCGCGGTCACGTCGAGCAGTGCGGAATCAATAATCTGTCGTGTGGTTGCCTCGACCAGCCCAAATTGGCGTGCCTGATCGGGCGTCAGTGCGCCGCCCAGACGGTTGGAAGCCACACGGTACCGCTGTTGGTATGTCCGGAGAAACTCGCTCATCGCAATCTCGCGATCGCCGACCACGATCACCGGGACGTTGGGGTCGGGGCGGAAGATGTCGTTGACGCCCCAGCCCGCGAAACTCAATGCCAGGATCAGCAGAAAGCCCTTGACCACCCAGCTGCCGGCCGATTTACGCAGGTTGATAAGCATCAGGCAATGATAGGGCCGGCGGCGGTATCGCGGCAAGCGGGCAGCGGGATCGGCGAAGCCGACAAAGGGATGCAGATCACCACCAGCCATGCTGCGGAAGGGCACGACAGGAGCCGTAAAGACAGGACTGCGGTCGAGCCTGGAAGGAAGGGCATTAAGGCTCGGGTGGTTATCCCGTATCCTTTCTGCTAAACGCGCGCCGTGAGCGCCACTTCCCTTTCGCCCGATTCGCCTGGACGACGGCCGCTGGCGGCTGGCAACTGGAAGATGAACGGGCTGCGGGACGCAGGGCGCGACCTGATTATCGATCTCGCCCAGCGCGCATCCGCCGGGGAGCTCCCGTGCGATATCGTGGTGTGCCCCCCAGCGCTGCTGCTGGCACAAACCGCCGCTGGCCTGAGTGCCACCCCAATCTACCTTGGCTGCCAGGATTGCCATGTCGAGGCGAGCGGTGCCCACACTGGCGACGTGAGCGCTGAGATGCTGGCCGATTCGGGCTGCCGCTACGTCATCGTCGGCCACTCGGAACGCCGCGCCGATCACGGCGAGGATGACGCGTTGGTGTCCGCCAAAGCGGCGGCGGCCCATCGCGCGGGGTTGGTGGCCATCGTCTGCCTGGGCGAGAGCGAGTCGGAGCGTGCTGCAGGCCAAGAGCTCGCCGTGGTTGAACGACAGCTCGCGGGTTCGCTGCCCCCGGGTGCGCGCGCCGCCAACACCGTGGTTGCCTATGAGCCGGTGTGGGCTATCGGCAGCGGCCGAACGCCGAGCGAGAGCGAGGTCGAGGCCGTTCATCTTCACCTGCGGGCGCGATTGGCCGCGCGAATGGGGCGCGAGGGCGCGGCCGTGCGGATCCTCTATGGCGGCTCGGTCAAGGCCGAGAACGCCGCCGGCCTGATGGCGATCAAGGATGTCGACGGTGCACTGGTTGGCGGCGCTAGTCTCTCGGCGGCGTCGTTCTGGCCAATCGTCGAAGCACTGGTCGCCGCCAAGGCTGGCACTTGAGCGTGTGCGCCGGTCGGACGGACCGAGTGGTGTAAGAGTCGAGCGGAATGGTGTAAGAGTGGCGCGGGCCAGCCGTCGGGCGCGCGCCCGGCTGTATAATGCAAACAATACTGCTTGTCATTCATTTGCTGCTCGCGATCACGCTGGTGATCGTGGTGCTGTTGCAACGCAGCGAGGGTGGCGGCTTGGGCATTGGCGGCGGTGGCGGCGGTGGCAGCGGGGGACCCGGCGGCATGATGAGCGGTCGTGCCGCGGCCAGTATTCTGACTCGGGCGACCGCCGTTCTGGCGGCACTCTTCATCGGCACCAGTCTGGTGCTGGCGATGATGGCCGGCGGCACCAACACGCCGCGCTCGGTGGTCGACGAGGCCGTCCCGGCATCCGAACTCATGCCCGAATCGGCGGTGCAACCGCTCGAGCCCCAGGAACCTGCGGTGCCGCTATCCGACTAGAGTGCCGGGCATGGCACCAGACTCGTTGAGACAAGGCTTGGCGATGTTGTATGCTGCCGGTCCATGACGCGGTACGTGTTCATTACCGGCGGCGTGGTCTCCTCTCTCGGGAAGGGTCTAGCATCGGCAGCGCTCGGCGCGCTCCTGCAAGCGCGCGGCTTTTCCATACGGCTGCGCAAGTTCGATCCCTATCTCAACGTCGACCCCGGCACCATGAGCCCGTACCAGCACGGCGAGGTGTACGTCACCGACGACGGTGCCGAGACTGACCTCGATCTGGGGCACTACGAACGCTTTACTGGGGTGCCGTCACGGCGCAGTGACAGCGTCACCGCCGGCCGCATCTATCAGAGTCTGATTACCCGCGAACGCCGGGGCGATTTTCTCGGCGGTACGGTACAGGTGATTCCCCATGTGACCGATGCCATAAAGGAGCTGATCGTCGCCGATACCGACGATGTCGACTTCGTGCTGTGCGAGATCGGTGGCACGGTAGGCGACATCGAGGGACTGCCGTTTCTTGAGGCGATGCGGCAATTCGGCAATGACATAGGACCGGGGCGCTCCGTCTTTATTCATCTGACCCTGGTGCCCTACATCCCCTCGGCAGCAGAATTGAAGACCAAGCCGACGCAGCACTCGGTCAAAGAGCTGCGCAGCATCGGCATCCAACCCGACATCCTGCTGTGTCGCTGCGATCGGTCGATTCCAGAGAATGAGCGCCGCAAGATCGCGCTGTTTTGCAACGTCAGTGACAGTGCGGTCATCCCGGCGCTCGATGTCGAGACGATCTATGAGGTGCCGCTGAGCTATCACGAACAGGGATTCGATACCGAAGTGTTGCGCGCCTTCGGATTGAGTGACGCGCCCGAGCCCAAGCTTGGGCGTTGGGCGGAAATCGTGCGCCATATCCGAGCGCCCGAGGGCGAGGTCAAGATCGCTATCGTCGGCAAATACACCGGCTTACAGGACGCCTACAAATCGCTCAACGAAGCGCTGGCCCACGGTGGCATTGCCAATCGGGTGCGGGTTGAGCTGCAATGGTTCGAAGCCGAGATCTTCGAGTCCGAGGAGCGAGTCCAGCGTCTCGCCGATGTGCATGGGGTTCTGGTGCCGGGCGGCTTTGGCGAGCGCGGCGCCGAGGGTAAGATCGCGGCGGTGACGTTCGCGCGCCAGCACAACGTGCCGTACTTTGGTATCTGTTTTGGCATGCAGTTGGCGGTGGTCGAGGTAGCGCGCCATCTTGCTAACCTGCCGGCGGCGGGCTCGACCGAATTCGGACCGTGCCAGGATCCGGTTGTCGGCGAACTCACTGAGTGGTTGCACGGAAATGAGCGCGAGGTCCGCGATCTTGGTGGCGATCTCGGCGGCACAATGCGGCTCGGCGCCTATGAGTGCGAGCTGCTTGAGCACAGCCGGACGCGCAAGATTTATGGCGCGGCGCGAATCTCCGAACGCCACCGCCACCGCTACGAGGTCAATATTACCTATCGCGACCGGCTCAGCGCGGCGGGCCTGGTGATGGCGGGGATGTCGCCCGATGGGACGCTGCCTGAGATCGTTGAGCTCGCCGACCACCCTTGGTTCGTGGGCGTTCAGTTCCATCCCGAGCTGACCTCGAAGCCGTTTAAACCGCATCCACTGTTCGCTTCGTTCGTCAAGGCGGCGGTCGAGCAGTCGAGATTGGTCTAGACGGTGGACGGACTCGCCTGCCGCCACGTCGCCATCGGTTCGGTGACGCTGGGCAACGACCGTCCGCTCGGTCTGATCGCCGGCCCGTGCGTGATGGAGGGGCGCGCGCACGCTCTCGACACGGCCGGAGCACTGGCCGAGATGTGCGCCCGGCTCGGCATCGGCTTGATCTACAAGACCTCGTTCGACAAGGCCAATCGCACCAGCGCCAGCGGTCCGCGCGGGGTTGGGCTCGACGAGGCGCTCGACGTCTTTGCTGAGATTCGCAAGACCGTGGGCTGCCCGGTGCTGACCGACGTGCACGAACCAGCGCAGTGCGCGATCGTGGCGCGCGCCGTCGACGTGTTGCAGATTCCGGCGTTCCTGTGCCGCCAAACCGATCTATTGCGCGCCGCCGCCGCGACCGGTCGGCCGGTCAATGTGAAGAAGGGACAGTTCCTGGCGCCGTGGGACATGCGCAACGTCGTCGCCAAACTCGATGAGGCTGGCAATCGCAATGTGCTGGTGTGTGAGCGTGGCGCCAGCTTCGGGTACAACAACCTGGTGTCCGACATGCGGGCGCTGCCGATCATGGCGGCCGAGACCGGATGCCCGGTGGTGTTCGACGCCACCCATTCGGTGCAACAGCCGGGGGGGCAGGGCACCAGTAGCGGCGGCGAGCGGCGCTTCGTACCGGCGCTGGCACGGGCCGCCGTCGCGGTCGGCGTCGCGGCGGTATTCATCGAGACCCATCAAGACCCCGACCAAGCGCCCTCGGACGGACCGAATATGGTGCCACTCGCGGAGATGGAACCGCTGCTGCGTTCCCTGTTCGCTATAGACGTCCTAGTCAAGAACACCACGGAAACGGGGGGAGGCACATGACCGCTATTATCGATATCGTCGGCCGCGAAATACTCGACAGTCGCGGCAACCCGACTGTGGAGGTTGAGGTCTCCCTCGAAAGCGGCTATGTCGGCCGCGCGGCGGTGCCGGCTGGGGCCTCGACCGGGGCTCATGAGGCGGTCGAGTTACGTGATGGCGGTGACCGCTACGCCGGCTTGGGCGTTGCAGGCGCCGTGGCGGCCGTGAACGGCGAGCTTTTCGATGCGCTCTCCGGGTTCGACGCGACGGATCAAATGGCGCTTGACCGGACCATGCGGACGCTCGATGGAACCGACAACAAATCGCGTCTTGGCGCTAACGCCATTCTCGGTATTAGCCTGGCCGCCGCCAAGGCCGCCGCCGAGGCGGTGGGGCTGCCGCTCTACCGCTATGTCGGCGGAGTCGCGGCGAGCGTATTGCCGGTGCCAATGATGAACCTGCTGAACGGCGGCGCGCACGCCGACAACGCGCTCGACGTGCAGGAATTCATGATCGTACCCCTTGGCGCCGCGAGCTTCGCCGAGGCGCTGCACATGGGCGCGCAGATCACGCGGACGCTGCGTCAGCAGCTGAGTGAGGCCGGACACAGCACTAACGTCGGCGACGAAGGTGGTTTCGCGCCAGGCCTCGATCGCACCACGGATGCCCTCGATTTTTTGGTCCGGGCGATCGAGGGGGCGGGCTTGCGACCCGGTGAGCAGGTGGCGCTCGCTCTCGATGTGGCGGCGAGCGGGTTTCACGACGGCGACGTCTATGAACTCAAAGGGGAGGGCCGTCGCGCCGACAGCGCCGAAATGATGGCCTGGTATCGCGAGCTCGCGGGCCACTACCCGATCGCCTCGATCGAGGATGGCTTGGCCGAGGACGACTGGGACGGCTGGCGCGCGCTCACGGACGCGCTCGGCGCGACGGTCCAACTGGTCGGCGATGATCTTTTCGTCACCAACACCGAACGCCTCGGGACCGGCATCGGACGCGGCGCCGCCAACGCGGTCCTGGTCAAAGTGAACCAGATCGGCACCTTGACCGAAACGCTGGCGACGGTCGATCTGGCACACCGAGCCGGCTATCGCGCCGTCATGTCGCATCGCTCTGGCGAGACCGAGGATACCACCATCGCCGATCTCGCGGTGGCCACCAATTGCGGCCAAATTAAGACCGGTGGCATGAGCCGCTCCGACCGTCTCGCCAAGTACAACCAGCTATTGCGCATTGAGGAGGCGCTCGGCGATGACGGGCGCTTCGCCGGCGCGGCGGCGCTGCGTCGCGGCGCTTGACCGGGTTGGGCTTGACGCGCCTGCGGCAGTCGTGATTCGGTTGGGGCGGTGAGCAATTCAGCCGACATGCGGTGGCGGTCACGCCACGTGGTGGGGCCACTGTTGTGGGCGTGCGCGGCGGCGTATCTTGGCTATCACGTTGTACAGGGCGATCGCGGGCTGATCGCGTGGTTGCACCTGACCAAGGAGGTCGAACAGGTTACCGCGAGCCTCGATCTCGCCAATGGTGAGCGGGCGCGCACTGAGCGCAACGTCGCGCTGTTGCGCCCCGACGGCCTTGACCCGGACCTGCTCGACGAGCGCGCACGGGTGGTTCTCGGCCTCGGTCACCCACGGGACCTGGTGATCTTCGGCGATTGATGGCGGTCGAAATCTTGGCGAGGCGCTAATAAATTAATTAACCTATTATAGGTTAATTATGAATAAGCGTCGCCGAAACAATCACTTCCATAACCTTATCGGCCCAAGATGTGGCCTCGCCAGCCGGCCCTTGTGCCGCTATCCTTTAGGTCGGACTAAGGGCGTGAGCCCAGGGGCGTGGGCGGTAAAATTGGGGTGTCATGGCGAAGGCGACTCGAGCTAAGAGGGACGCCGCGAGGGCCGGCAAGAAGAGCGACACCAGCCGGCCGAACAACACGGTCGGTGCCGAAGAGATGCTGGGCTACTACCGACAGATGCTCTTGGTCCGCCGCTTCGAGGAAAAGGCCGGCCAGCTCTACGGCATGGGACTGATCGGCGGTTTCTGCCACCTCTACATCGGTCAGGAGGCAGTGGTGGTCGGCCTGCAGGCGGCGGCCCGACCGACCGATAGCATCATCACCACCTATCGCGACCATGCACACATGTTGGTGTGCGGCATGGAGCCGGGCGGGGTGATGGCGGAGCTGACGGGGCGGCGCGATGGCTACTCGAAGGGCAAGGGCGGCTCGATGCACATGTTTAGCCGCGAGAAGAACTTCTTCGGCGGCCATGGTATTGTCGGCGCCAACGTACCGCTCGGCACGGGGCTCGGGTTCGCGCTCAAATACCGGGGTGGTGATGGCGTGGCGCTGACCTACTTCGGCGACGGCGCATCGAATCAGGGTCAGATCTACGAGGCTTTCAACATGGCCGCGCTGTGGCGCCTTCCCGTACTCTACGTGATCGAGAACAATCAGTACGCGATGGGGACCTCGGTTAAGCGTTCGAGTGCGCAGACGCGGCTGTCGCGGCGCGGCGTCAGCTTCGGCATCCTAGGCGAGCAGGTCGACGGCATGGATGTCCTCGCCGTCAAGAGGGCCGGGGCCGAGGCGATCGCGCGGGTGCGCGACGGCAAGGGCCCTTACATCCTCGAGATGATGACCTACCGCTATCGAGGGCACTCGATGTCGGATCCCGCCAAGTATCGTTCGCGCGACGAAGTGCGCAATGTACGCGCCGGTCACGACCCGATCGAAAACGTGCGCCATCTACTGATCGATCAAGGTCTGGCCGACGAGGTGGCGCTCAAGGCAATCGACGGCGAGGTTAAGGCCGTGGTCTCCGACGCAGCCGAGTTCGCCCAGAACAGCCCCGAGCCCGATGCGGCTGAGCTTTACACCGACGTCCACGCGGTCGTCTGATCGGCGTCATGCCAGACTGCATTTTCGCCAACGTGCTCCCCAACCTCGGCTTGCTCTGCACTCCACGCAGACCCCGCATCCATGGCGAGGTGCGATGTCCACCCCGATCCTGATGCCGGCGCTCTCGCCGACGGTAACCGAGTGCAACTTGGCGCGTTGGCTCAAGGCCGAGGGTGATGCTATCGAGGCGGGCGAGCCAATCGCCGAGATCGAGACTGACAAGGCGATAATGGAACTCGAAGCGGTCGAGGACGGGGTGCTCGGCAAGATCATGGTGCCGGACGGCACGGAGGGGGTGGCGGTCAACCAGATTCTCGGCATGTTGCTGGCTGAGGGCGAGGACGCGAGCAGCCTCGACACGGCCACGGCGGCGCCAAGGGCAGTGGCGGCTCCTACTGCGCGACCGGCTGACGACCCCGAGGCGCCGCCCGGCGCCGACATGACGACGATGACGGTGCGCGAGGCGTTGCGCGATGCAATGGCCGAGGAAATGCGGCGCGATCCCGACGTGTTCCTGATGGGTGAGGAAGTCGCTGAGTATCAGGGCGCCTACAAGGTGAGCCAGGGACTGTTGGACGAGTTCGGTCCGCGGCGCGTGATCGATACGCCGATCACCGAGCACGGCTTTGCCGGCATCGGCGTTGGCGCGGCCTACCAGGGACTAAGGCCAATCATCGAGTTCATGACCTTTAACTTCGCCATGCAGGCGATCGACCAGATCATCAACTCGGCGGCCAAGACCCTATACATGTCTGGCGGGCAGATGTCGGTGCCGATCGTCTTTCGTGGCCCCAATGGCGCGGCCGCCCGGGTCGGCGCTCAGCACTCGCAGAACTACGCTGCGTGGTACGCCCACGTGCCTGGCCTCAAGGTTATCGCACCCTATAGCGCGGCCGACGCCAAGGGATTGTTGAAGGCGGCGATCCGCGATCCCAATCCGGTGATCTTTCTCGAAAACGAGGTGCTCTACGGCCATAGCTTCGAGGTCCCGACAGGCGACGACTGGGTGCTGCCGATCGGCAAGGCCCGGACCGTACGGGCCGGGGGCGATGTCACGATTGTCGCCTACTCGATGACGGTGGCAAGAGCGCTCGACGCGGCCGAAGTACTCGCGGCGGACGGCATCGAGGCTGAGGTCATCGACCTGCGCAGCCTACGGCCGCTTGATGGCGACACGGTGGTCGCCTCGGTTGCGCGCACCCATCGACTGGTCGTGGTCGACGAGTGCTGGCCCGTTTGCGGCATCGCCGCGGAGATTTCCGCGATCGCTATGGAGCGGTCCTTCGACGATCTTGATGCGCCGGTGGTGCGGGTCACCGGCGAGGACGTGCCGATGCCCTACGCCGCCAACCTGGAACAGATGGCGCTGCCGCGCGGCGAGCAGGTGGTCGCCGCCGTCAAGTCCGTCTGCTATCG
>Ga0315338_1004056_pt1 | contig 12011 bp, 11 predicted proteins | sample ASW8metaG_FD_204518 | JGI IMG/M metagenome (GOLD analysis project Ga0315338, IMG submission 204518) | Ammonia-oxidizing marine archaeal communities from Monterey Bay, California, United States - ASW #8 | ecosystem: Environmental > Aquatic > Marine > Coastal | place: USA: California | collected...
CATCAGGTAATTGAAGAATTTTTTTAGATTTAATTATTACTTCGTTAAGCTTTTCTTTACAGACTTTATGTCTATGAGATCTTCCTATTGGTGTATTTTTTAATACATCAATGTTCCATCCAGGACGCTTAGCGCATGGTCCACTAGAAAAATTCGGATTCTTTGGTTTAGTGCTTGGTTTTTCCATATAAATAATTTTTTTTAGATATATTTCTTTTTAAAAAAACTTATCACTATTTTTTTTATATATATATTTTAGAACTAAATTTGAATTAAACAAAATTATTATTCAAAATCATAGGCGACAATTCCATCCAGCGGTTTGGGATCAAACCAAGTAGATTTCGGTGGCATATTCTTTTTTTTATCAGCAAAACTTATTACATTTTCCATTTGTGTGGCAAATAAAGCAAACCCGATTTTAGCTTCACCATTATTTACTTTTTTTTCAATACCTTCTAAACCATGAAAACCTGCTAAAAAATCAATTCTATTGTCGTGTCTAGGATCCCCGATTCCTAAAATGGGTTCTAGTAAATAGTAGTGCAATAAATTTATATCTAAATTAATAATGTGGAATAAATTTTGATGAGGTTTTTCTTTAAGTTCTAAAGAATACCATTGTTTTTCTAAATACATTCCAAATATTTGAGATTTTTTTGGTTTGAATGAAGAATTTTGTTTTTCCACTTTAAATTTTTTTTTAATTTCTTTAATAAAATCTTTAGGTGAATAACCGTATAAATCTTTTATAAGTCTATTATAATCAAGTATTCTTGCTTGGCTTGTAGGAAAAATTGCTATCATAAAAAAATTGTATGCTTCTTCTCCAGTATGATTGGGGTTCTGATGCTGCTTAAATTTTGAGAGTTTTAATAAAGCATCCATTCTGTGATGACCATCAGCAATATAAATTCTGTTTATAGAATTAAACAAATCACGTATTTTTAAAACTTTTTTTTCATCATTAACAACCCACATCTCATGCTTACTTTCATCCATACCTTTGAAAGAATATACTGGAGAATTAACCAACTCTTTTTCTACTAAATCATTAAGCAGTTTATCATCGGGATAAACCGCATATATAGGACCTATTTGTGCATTTAAATTGTCCATTTGTTTCATTCTTTTTTGAGATCTTTCAAAAAAAATTTCTTCATGACCTCGAATATGTAAATTGTCATAAGCAGACAATTTTGCAGTACCAACTATACCAACTTGTGCATGATCTTCTTTTGAAATTTTATAAATATAAAATGAATTATTATTATCTTTGTTCAGTATTGATTTTGTTTTCATTAATTCAAATTGTTCTTTTGATTTTGAATTATTTTCTGCATTAAAAACATTTAAATAACTCCATGGGTTATTTTTTTTGTGATTTGAAATAATTTCTTTTGATAAATGATCTGTGCTAGTAATAGCTACAGAAGAGGCTTTTTCTTCTGTTGGTCTTAATCCCTTAAAAGGATTTATAAAATACATGATTATATTTAATTAATAATAACAAATATAACAATTCTATTTTTTAATATTATTTTTACAAATATAGATTATTTTTTTATGCAATTTTAGGCAGTTTTTCGAGAGCTTTGTTTACTTCAGCTTCGTTATAGTTATCGTCTGAAAGTTTATTATCAAAATAATCCCCGTAAGCTTGCATATCGAAATGACCATGACCACATAAATTGAAAAGAATAGTTTTTGACTGACCGTTTTTTTTACATTCAAGAGCAGCATCTATTGCCCCTTTAACTGCGTGAGTAGCCTCTGGTGCTGGAATAATACCTTCAGCATTTGCAAATTTTATTCCCGCTTCAAAACATTCTTTTTGACCAAAAGCCTTAGCTTCGATTGCTCCTATATCCGCTAAATGACTAACCATTGGAGCCATACCATGATATCGTAATCCTCCCGAGTGGGTTGCCGGAGGCATAAAAGAAGAACCTAAAGTATGCATTTTAACTAACGGTGTAAAATTACCTGTATCTCCAAAATCATAAGCAAATTTACCTTTTGTTAGTGAAGGACACGATTTTGGTTCACATGCTATTACTTTAATATCTTTTTTTTCACGAAATTTTTTTCCTAGAAAAGGAAATACTAATCCAGAAAAATTACTTCCTCCTCCAGTACATCCAACTAATATATCTGGATAATCATCAGCTATTTCCATTTGTAATATTGCTTCATTTCCAACAATAGTTTGATGCATTAAAACATGATTTAAAACACTTCCTAGAGAATATTTTGTAGTATCACTTTGTGCAGCCATCTCAACAGCTTCTGATATTGCTATACCAAGGCTACCAGTATTGTTTGGATCTTTTTCTAGAATTGCTTTACCAGTTTTAGTCTCATTAGAAGGACTTGCAACACATCTAGCACCAAATGATTGCATAAGCATTTTTCTATAAGGTTTTTGTTCAAAACTAACTTTGACCATATAAACATCTAGTTCAATTTTAAAAATTGAACATGCAAAAGCAAGTGAGCTTCCCCATTGGCCAGCTCCTGTTTCTGTTGTGATTTTTTTTGTACCTTCTTCTTTATTATAAAATGCTTGAGCAACAGCTGTATTTGGTTTGTGGCTACCAGTAGGACTTACACCTTCATATTTGTAATAAATTTTAGCAGGAGTATCTAAATACTTTTCAAGTTTTCTTGCACGGTATAATGGAGAAGGTCTCCATTGTTTATAAATCTCTCTAACTGGCTCAGGAATTTCAATTTCTCTATCTTGTGAAACTTCTTGTCCTATAAGTGCCATTGGAAATAGTGGAGCCAAATCATCTGGTCCAACAGGCTTTAAAGTTCCAGGGTGAAGAACTGGAGACAAAGGTTTTGGAAGATCTGCAGCAATATTATACCAAGTTTTAGGCATTTTACTTTCTTCTAAGAAAAATTTAATTCTATCAGACATAATTTTATCTTTATATTCTCTCTACTTATTTTGCAAAAATCAAGTTTAAAAATTAAATTATTATCTCAATGAAGCTGCTATATTTCCACCATCCACCGTAAGTATAGCTCCAGTAGTTTTTTTAGAAATTGCCAAATGAAAGAAAGCTTTAGCAACGTCTTCAGTTTTAACCTCGTTTAATAATAAATTTCCTCTCATATAATTATCCGTTGAAACTTGCCTCGCTTTAGCTCTTCTTTTGATCATTTTATTAGTCATTAAGCCACTTCTTATTCTATCTGCATTAACTCCGTTAGATCTTATTCCGTATGAACCATAATCAACTGCATATTGTTTACATAAACTTAATAAAGCAGATTTAGGTAATCCATATGGACCAAAATTTTTTCCAGGATTTACTGATTGTTTTGAAATATTAAACAACAAACAACCCTCTGTATTCTGTTTTTTCATGATTTTAATAGCTTCTGAAGCGCAGTTTTGATGAGAAAAGAAATTATCCTCAAAACTTTGCCTTAGTATTTTATCATCTACTTCAGCAATAGAACCGCTAACTGCAGTGCCTGCGTTAGAAATTAATATGTCAACTCCACCATATTTTTCACAGATTTGATCAAAGGCTTTTTTTACACTTTTTTTATTTCTAACATCACAATAAATACAAAGTTCTTTAACTTTAGATTGTAAATCTTTTATTCTTTGCAAATTGTAATCAAGCAATACTACCTCAGCTCCGTAACTCTTAAAAATTTTATAAGTTTCAAAACCAATTGCTCCAGTGCTACCAGTGATTACTACAACATTGCCTTCAAGAAGTTTTTTAGCCTTTTTAATTTTAGCTTGTTCTAAAGACCAATATTCAACATCAAAAAGATCTTTTTCAGAGATAAATTTATAAGAAGAAGTTTCTTCAACTGATGAAATTACTTTCGCATTGGTATTTGTTAAATCTCCAGCTATTTTTGCACCATTTAAGTCTTTTCCTATACTAAACATTCCAACATTTTGAACAAAAACCACCCTTGGAGATGTATCTAACATCACTTTTTTGCCTTTAACTTTATTTTTATTTGTATTGAAATAATTAATGTATTTTTTTCTATAATTATCAAAGGCTTTTTTGGCAGTAATTTTAAAATCGTTAATAGAAGAATTTTTCTTTGGTGTTATTATTAAAGGAAAAGGTTTAACTCTAATTACATGATCTGGTGTTGCCGTTCCTTTAGATGAATAAGATCTTACATTTTTTCCATTCATAAAATATTTTAAATCTTTATTTAATCTATAATTAACTATAAATTTTTGATCGTTATTGTTAGATGAAAATCCTCTTATTATTGGAGCAATCTCATAAGCCTTAAACTTTGTAGAATAATTTTTAATTTGTTTAATTTTCTTAACTTTAAGTTTTTTTATTGCTCTTTCAGCTTGTGACACATATTTTATCATCAAACTGTAGGATTCTTTAGCATCATTGCTAAATGTGAAAATTCCATGATTCATTAAAATAAGACAATTAATCTTTGGATTTTTTAAATAAATTTCGCTTACTTTTTTAGACAACATAAAGCCGGGCATGACATAAGGAACGATAGCAACTTTATTTCCAAATATTTTTTTGCATAAGTTTAATCCACCTGATCGATTAGTTATATTTAAGATTGCGTTTGCATGAGTATGATCAACATATTTAAATGGTAAAAAAGCGTGCAAAAATGTTTCAACAGAAGGGTTAGGAGATTTAATGTTAATAAGGTTTCTTTTTTGATAACTCACCATATTCTCATCAGATAGGTATTTTTTCTTTTTAAGTGACAACAATGGATCAAGCTTTACAGCTGGTAGACCTTCGGGTTCAATTTCTCCCATATCCCATCCACTACCTTTCACACACAAAACATCATATTTTTTACCATCAATATCTTTTATTGACGTTTTTACAGAAGTATTTCCACCTCCATGCAAAACTAATTCACTATTTCTTCCTAATAATCTTGTTGTGTAAACACGTAGAGCGAGGTCTTTAGAGTGACCAAGATTTTGATATTTTCTAATATATTTTTTAGAGTCACTATTTGACCAATTGTTTTTCAAAATTTACTCCTTTGTGGATAAACTTTTACAGCAGTTTTTTATTTGAAAGAAGTAAAAAAATTTGATTAGCTAGAACAATAAAGAATCGGGGGAATTTATAATGGTTAAAGTAGGCGAACACATTACTTTAGATATAATTGGAACTAAGAAAGAGTATGACTCTTCATTTTTTGAAAAAACTATCTACAAAATTGCAAAAAAAGCCAAAGTAACAGTTCTTGAAATATCAAGACATAAATTTGAACCACAAGGTTTTACAATAGTAGCATTATTAGCTGAAAGCCATATGAGCTTCCATACGTTTCCAGAACATAACATTATAAGTTTTGATTTTTTTACTTGTGGTAAAGTATCTCCTGCAATTGCAATTGATATAATAAAAAAAGAAATTGAACACACTAGGATAATAAGAAAAGAATTTAATAGAGACACTATTTCTCTTTATCATGACATTTATAGCTCAGCAGGACTACAAAAATCATATGTGGTTAATAATGTACTTGAAGATTTTACATCTAAAGTTGGTCAACATATTGAAATACTTGATCTTGAGCAATTTGGAAAATCTTTGTTTATAGATAACGAAATTCAAGTAGCAACGAGCGATGAACATTTATATAGTTCAACATTTGTAAATGCAGGATTGAAATTGAATAATGACAAAGATAAAGCAGCAATCATTGGAGGTGGTGATGGTGGCGTTGCAAGAGAATGTATTTCTAAAGGTTTTAATTTTATAGATTGGTATGAATTAGACCCTGAAGTGGTTGAAGTATGTAATAAACATCTGGGTAAAATTGGAAATAAATCGACTGAAAAAAATTCAGTCAAATGCATATGGGGAGATGCATTTGAAAGTATTAAAAGTATTGAAGATGATAAATATGATAAAATTTTTGTAGACCTTAATGATGATCAATTTTGTGTAGACCTTGCTGCTAAAAATATGGATTCATTTATAAGAATATTGAAACCAAAAGGAGTTATTACTGCACAAGTTGGTAGTCAAGACAAAAAACCAAAACAGGTCGACAACTGGATAAAAATTTTAAATAAAAGCTTCGGAAATACAACTTTAGATAGGGTTTATATCCCTAGTTTTGATTGTTCTTGGAATTTTGCTTCTTCTATTAATCATTCTGGTTAAAAATATCTTTTTAATTTCATAAAATTGTGAAATACTTATTTTATAATTTTGGAGGTAATAATGAGTATATTTAAAAAAACAATTTTAACAGTTCTTGTATCTATATTATTAATCGGAAATGTATACGCCGACAAAGTAAAGATTGGAACTGAAGGTGCGTATCCTCCTTGGAACTCGAAAGATGCTTCAGGTAATCTTATTGGTTTTGAGGTTGAATTAGCTAACTGGCTTTGTATTTATGCTGAACATGATTGTACAATAGTTGAACAAGATTGGGATGGAATGATTCCAGCGTTGTTAATGAGAAAGTTTGATTTGATTATGGCAGGTATGTCAATTACTGCTGAAAGACAAAAAACAATTACTTTCTCACAAGGTTATGCAGACGAAGTTGCACAATTAGCAGTGATGAAAGGTTCTAGTTTAGAAGGTATGGACACACCATCAGGTATTAATTTATCTTTAGGTGGTTCAGATGTTAAAAGTGCTTTAAAAACTTTAACAGGTGCTCTTGCAGGAAAAACAGTTTGTGTTCAAACAGCAACTATTCATCAAAACTTTTTAGATTCAGGTGATGTTGGAAGTGTAAAAGTTAGAACATACAAAACTCAAGACGAAGTTAACTTAGACTTAGTAGCCGGCAGATGTGACGCAGCATTAGCTGCGGCAGTAGCATTTACTGATTATGCAGAAAAATCTGGTAAATCTGTAGTTTTAGTAGGTCCTACTTTTTCAGGTGGAGCTTTTGGTAATGGTGTAGGAGTTGGTGTTAGACAAGCATCAGACTCTACAATTGGTAAAAGAGATGCTCAACTTTTAAAAGACTTTAATGCAGCTATTGATACAGCAAGAAAACAAGGAAAAATAAGTGAACTTGCTATTAAATGGTTTGGCTTTGACGCTTCTATGTAAATATCTTTTTGAAACGGCGGTTATTTAATATAGCCGCCTTTTCTTTATGGAACTTCTTTATTTTGGTGACAATGGGTGGGGTGATGAATTATTTATTGCAACACTAATGACGGTTGCTGTTTCTATCACAGCAATGTTTATAGGATTTTTATTCGCATTAATCTTTACGCCTTTAAAATTATCAAAATATAAAATACTTAACTTAATTGGAAATTTTTACACAACAGTAATTAGAGGAGTACCAGAATTATTAGTAATTTATTTATTTTTTTTTGGTGGAAGTGGAGCAGTTATGTATGTAGCTTCAATTTTTGGTTACTTCGAATATATTGAAATTAATGCATTTGTAACGGGATCATTTGCAATTGGTATAATTTCTGGAGCTTATTCTACTGAAGTTTTTAGAGGTGCTATTCAATCAATAGACAAAGGTCAGTTCGAAGCAAGCAAAGTACTTGGTTTCAATAAATATATTCATTTTTTTAAAGTTATTATGCCTCAAATGTTAAGGTTGGCTCTTCCAAACTTAAGTAATGTTTGGCAAATAACTTTAAAAGATACTTCGCTTATTTCGGTAACAGGTTTAGTTGAGATAATGAGACAATCTTATATTGCGGCAGGTTCCACAAGAGATCCATTGCTGTTTTATTCTTTTGCAGCCGTTCTATATCTTTTATTAACATTTATAAGTATGAAATTTTTAAACAGATTAGAAAAAAATTATAGCAGGGGATTTTAATGGATTTTGATTTAATGATTACTAGTTTTCCAAAGTTATTAAATGCAGCTTTAATAACTTTAAAATTACTATCTGCTTCATTATTTTTTGGTCTATTTGTTGGTCTTTTATTTGCAATTTTAAGATTAAATAATAATCCAGTTATAAACAAATTTGCTTATGGATATTCTTATGTGTTTAGAGGAACTCCGTTGTTAGTTCAAATATTTATAATTTATTTTGGGTTAGGACAGATAGAATACTTTAGGTCTACATTTCTTTGGGTAGTTTTTAAAGAACCTTATTGGTGCGCGATTATTGCTTTTACTTTAAATACAGGTGCATATACATCTGAAATATTAAGATCAGCTTTTCAAACTATAAAACCTGGATTCATTGAAGCTGGTAAAAGCTTAGGAATCTCAAACAAAATTATTTTTTATAAAATTCAAATACCTATAGCAATTAAGCAATCATTACCTGCTTACGGTAACGAAATTATATTAATGATGAAAGGCACATCTTTAGCTAGCACAGTTACTTTATTGGACTTAACAGGTGTTGCTAAATATATTATTTCAACTACTTTTAAACCAATTGAAGTATTTATAGTAGCTGGAAGTATTTATTTATTTATGACTTTTGTAATTCACAATTTAATTAAATATTTAGAAAAAAAATTTAGTTACCAATAATGAAAGTTGCATGTATTCAGTTATCTAGCGGAGAAAATTATAATAAAAATTTTAAACAAATTATATTTTTTATAAAACAAGCAATCAAAAATAAAGCAGATTTAATAATAACACCAGAAACTTGTTCAATAATCACTAGTAATAAAAAAATTTTATTTAAAAATACTTATAAAATGCAAAATGATCCTCTGATTAAAACAATAAAAAATATTTCAAAAAAAAATAATAAATGGATTTTATTAGGATCGTTACCAATTAAAGATGGAAAAAAATTGAGAAACAGATCTATAATGATTGGTCCCAAAGGAAATATAGTTTCTTATTACGATAAAATTAAAATGTTTGATGTAAAACTTCCAAATAAGGAGCAACATAAAGAAAGCAAAACTTATAAACCAGGAAAAAAACTAGTTTCTGTTAATCTTCCCTGGGGAAGGTTAGGTTTAACTATATGTTATGATTTAAGATATCCTGAAATTTATAGAAATTTATCAAAGAAAAAATTATATTTTATTAGCATTCCCTCAGCGTTTACCAAAATTACAGGCCAAAAACATTGGTTGGCGTTACTTAAAGCAAGAGCAATAGAAAATTTTTGTTATATTTTTGCTCCAAACCAAACAGGCAAAAACACAAAAAAAAGAGAAACTTTTGGTCATACAGTAATTATTTCTCCAGATGGAAAAATCTTAAAAATTAAAAAACATGGAACAGGAGTTGTCTATGCTAATATTGACCCAAATTTATCAATGAAACTTAGAAAAATAATACCATCATTAATATGAAAAAAATTGTTTTTCTAATTTATTTTATATTTTTAATTTCTATTGGAAGCTTTTCGCATGCAACAATAATTGACAATTATTTTTATATAACAAAAACATTCAAAATTAAACTTTCAGAAGGAAACTGGTTTGATGTACGAAATTCATTTGGTGACCTAGGTTATGGATTTAAACAGCAAATAAAAGGAATAGTTAGATTAGAAAATAATGAAATTATGGAGGTGATTGAAGTTTACCAGGGACAATTAGAAGGTTTTTATGCAAGCGAAGTAGATAATGTTATTTATGAAATGACATTTAAAGATAAATACGGAGGTTGTTATGAAAGACCAGAATATTTTGTTTTAGAGTTATATAAAAAAGGAAGAGCTCATAACTGTTTAATGATAGGACATTGGGATGTTCATAAAGTTTTAACCAACCCAGAAGAACCATGGGGTAAAGCAGCAGCTGCAGCATATAATTATTGGATTAGATCTAATTCAATAGTTTATCCAAATATTCTTTTAGAAAGTCAGCATAGTTATTTTTCAAGAAGGGCAAGCAGCAACTGGTATAAAATGATTTATGCCATAAATCCTAAAGCTTTAGGTGGCCCTATATCAAATTTTAGAACAGAAGAAACATCTGAATATAATAAAAATAATATTGATAATTTTCCTGATCATAAATTAGTAATGGAAAAATGGGTTTCTATTTCAGCTAAAAGACATTTAGAATTTGAAAAATTTACTAGAGCTAAAAAAAATCATTTACTTAATTTAGATAGTTATATTAATGAAAATATATCGACAGATAGCTCAAATATAACAAATTTAAGTGAACAATTAAAAAAACTACATGAACTTTATAAATCTGGTGTTCTAACGGAAGAAGAATTTAAAAAAGCTAAATCAAAGATTCTAAATTAATTGTAATAATTAAATTTAAAAAAATAATTTTTTTACTTTTATTAGTTCTTGTGATTTTTAGCAAATATCTATTAAACCAAAATAATTCTAGCAAAATTAATAGTTGGTATATAACTTAATCTCTTTAATTTTTGATTTTGTTTGTTTATTGATTTCCAATTTTATTTTAGCTCTATCATCATTTAAAAAATGAACATTTCTTGAAAGATTAATGAATTTTTCTCCAAAATCTGAATTTTTTTCACAAAATCTTTTATCATCTTCAATAACCCAAAGTTTAGCATTAATTTCTTTTAAAGATTTAAAAAGTTTTTCTATTTTTTCATAAGATATAACATTTTTATCTAATTGTTCTTTTAAGATTTGATGTTCGTTATTGATAAATTTCAGTTTTTCAGAATCTTTAATTTTTTCTTTTTTTATTTCTAATATAGAGATTTTATCTAAAAGCTCACCAACTGACACTTCAACTAGAATTTTATTCATAAAGTTTTATAGTATGTTAAGTTGTTAATAATATGTCCAATATTTTAATTATTAAACATGGTTCTTTAGGTGATATAGCCCAAGCTAGTGGTGCAATTCAAGATATTTCTGAAAATCATAAAGGTGAACAAATATACTTATTAACAACAATACATTATTTTGATTTGTTTAAAAAAAATCCTAATTTAACAGATGTAATATTAGATAAAAGGCTTTCAAGATTTAATTTAGTTTATCTTTACCTCTTAATGAGAAAAATAAAAAAATTAAATATAATTAAAGTTTATGACCTTCAAAATTCATCAAGAACATCTTTTTACAAAAAAATATTATTTCCAAATTCTAACTTTAACTCCTGGTCATCATCAGAAACAACTCTTCCACAAGGTAAAACAAAAGAAGAATTTGATAAAGAACCTGTTCTTGATCGATTTGATCATCAGTTGAAAACTTCTGGTATAAACACAAAACATACAATGTTGCCTGATTTCTCATGGAGCTGTTCTGATATAAGTAAAATAAAATCTGAATATAATTTAAATAAATATATTATTTTATTTCCATTCTGTTCTCCTCATTTAACTTCAAAAAAATGGCCTTACTTCAATCAACTTGTCAAAATGATAAAAGAAAAATATCAAGATCAATATAAAATTATAGTTGCTCCAGGGCCTAATGAAATAAATGAAGCCAAAGACATTGATGCTTTATGTATTTTAGATAACGGTAAAGCTTTGGATATCACTCAATTATCATCAATAATAAAAGATAGCACCTTTGTAGTTGGAAATGATACTGGACCAGCTCATTTGGCAGCACATTTAAATACAAACGGCCTTACTTTATTTGGCTCTCATACAACAGCATATAAAGTTAGCATCGAAAGAGAAAATTTTAAAGCAATCCAAGTATCAGACTTAAATAAACTTACTCCTGAAAAAGTTTTTGAAAAATTATCTAGCTCTTTAAATTAGCTTTATTCATTATTTTTAAGATTGCAGGAACCATAAATAAAATAATTAATAATCTAATTATATGGTGAAAAGCTACAAAGTTTGGATCAAGATCAAAAGCAATAGCAATTACAGCAACCTCATAAATACCACCAGGGCAAAATGATAAAACAAGTGTTAAAAAATCATTGCTTACAAAAAAAGTTGCAACATATGCTGCAATTAAACCCAAGATAACAAGTAAACTTGTTGCAACAAGACTGTGTAAAGTATTTTTAACAACTTCTTTTACAGTTTTTTCAGCAAATCTACATCCAACAGATGCACCTAAAATCAATAAGCAAAAGTTAATTGAAGCATCAGGCAATTTATAAGAAGCAACTT
>Ga0315338_1004057_pt1 | contig 12011 bp, 8 predicted proteins | sample ASW8metaG_FD_204518 | JGI IMG/M metagenome (GOLD analysis project Ga0315338, IMG submission 204518) | Ammonia-oxidizing marine archaeal communities from Monterey Bay, California, United States - ASW #8 | ecosystem: Environmental > Aquatic > Marine > Coastal | place: USA: California | collected...
CAGCCGCCTCGTCGTTGTAGATCTCGACGAACTCCTGGCCCAGGTCGGAACCGAATGCGACCGGATCGAACTGGACTTCGGTGATCAGGAGTGCACTCGCGCTGCCGGCGCTCGTCAGAATCAGGCCAACCATCAGGCTCGCCGCAACGGCGGCGAAACGCAGACGTGCGCAACGGGCGCGGAAATCCTTTCGAGGGAGCAGCAAGCGCATGCTTGTTGCGTCGGTGCTTCACCCATCGGGCTTGAGTCGAACCCAGGTTGAATTTCACACATTCTCGCGAGCACTTCGACCCGTGATCGCGACTTCGTCCTGGCCCATTCGCGCGTTACGCGCATACCTGCACATGCCCTGCCTGTCGCCGCATTCGAGATAGGAAACGGAGTTCCGGGAAAGGCTAGTCGCCTTCTTCCGGGAGCGGCGGGAGTTCCAGGGCTTGCCGGATCGCTCCGGCGTCGGCGGCGTGCTCGACGCGCTCGATGACCAGGCTCCGAAGGAAGATCAGCGTCGCCTTCGCGTCCACGTCGGGAAGTCGGCTCGTCGCTTCGCCCGTTCGATCGAGCAGCATCGGATAGGGTCGCTTTCGCATCTTCGGTAGCGCGAACAAACGTGCAACGAGCGAAGGCATGCCGCTGATGTCGGAGACGTAGACAGCATCCTTCTCGGCCAGGAACCCGGGTTCGACGTCCGCGAGCGCCGCCTGCAAGAGTTTGCCCCCGTCCATGTCGCGACTGAAGAGGAGGATGCGCGTCGACTCGTCGACCACGCCGACTTCTCCATGCTGGTTCTCGAGTGAAATCTGGGAGATCGAATCGCCGACGACATAGGCTCCCTCGGATTCGGCGTAGGCAGCCACGGAGAGGAGAAAGAAAATCGCGACGAACGCGAGCGCTCGTTCGATTCCCGAATTGACTCGCATGTCGCATCTCCTTTTTGTACGCGGAACGACTTCACGCAGCACGACGACAGGTCATCTCTCGCAGCGCTGCGGACTCGTGCGATAGTCTAGTTCATCGAAAACTCTCGATTCCAAGACCTCGATGAAACGAAAGGGACGACATGACACTCGGATTGAAGATCGTGTGTGCTCTGTACGGCGTACTGATGGGACTGTTGGGTGTGCGCTGGTGGTTCTCCTTCGATGGCATCGCAGCAGAGTGGTTCGTCCAGCCACTCTCGTTGGTCGGGGTGAACAACCTGACGGCGGACCTGGGGAGCCTCTTCCTCGGCTCGGCCATCATGATCGGCCTCGGACTGCGGCCGGGACGATCCGCCTGGCTGCTCCCGGTCGCCGTACTGATGGCCATCGCCGCGGCCGGCCGACTGCTCGCCTACACCACCGTGGGTTACACACCCGACGCGCTGGTCCCCCTCGTCTTCGAGATCGCAAGCTGCGGCGTACTCGTCCTGACCCATCAGCGGATGAGTAGGCCCGAACCCGCACAGGAAGTGTGACGTTTAGTCTCGCTCCGTCGAGCAATGTCTCTTCGGTCGCGACGATGCGAATGTCTGCTGTTCATTCCTGGCCGTGCAGGGCAGAATGCCATGGGACGAATCTTGCACCATAGGCAAGTGGAGATTCGACATGGCATATACCCACTACGACCGATTGACGGCCCTCGACGCTTCGTTTCTGGAGCTGGAATCCGAGTCCGTGCACATGCACGTCGGATCCGTCGGGATCTTCGACCCGGGAGCGACGGGCGATACGACGGGCGGCGTCGACTTCGACCTCATCTTGCGCCAGATCGAAGCCGGCATGCTGCGGGCGCCGCGCTTCCGTCAGAAGCTCGACATAGCACCCATCACGGGCCACCCCGTGTGGGTCGACGACGAGCATTTCAATCTGCTCTATCACGTCCGGCACACGGCGCTCCCACTGCCCGGCGACGATCGCCAGCTGAAGCGCCTCGTCGGTCGCATCATGAGCGAGAAGCTCGATCGCACCAGGCCGATGTGGGAGATGTGGATCGTCGAAGGCCTGGAAAGCGGACAGGTGGCGCTGATCTCGAAGATCCACCACTGCCTGATCGACGGAGTCTCGGGTGTCGACCTTCTCGCGTCCTTCATGGGTCGGGACGAAACATACAGCGCACCCGAGAACGAACATCGCTGGATGCCGAGGCCCCCGCCCAGTCGCGCCAAGCTCGTCTTGGACGAAGCAAGACGGCGAGCCTCCATACCGGGCAAGGCGATCTCGGGCCTCTTCCGGGCATTCGAACGTCCGTCCAAATCGTTTCGCGAAGCGTCCCATACCGCTGGCGGATTCGCACAGGGTCTCGCGAAGGCGCTCAGCCCTGCCTCCGAGACGCCCTTCAACCAGCCGATCGGACCGCACCGACGCTTCGACTGGACTCGTTTCGATCTCGACGTAGTTCGTGAGATCAAGACGAAACTCGGTGGAACCGTGAACGACGTCGTCCTCGCCTGCGTCGCCGGCGCGGTCCGCAGATACCTGCTCGATCGGGGTTTCGAAGTCGACGACATCGAGTTCCGAGTCTTCGTCCCAGTCAGCACGCGTCAGGCATCGCAGCGTGGAAAACTCGGGAACCGGGTCTCGATGGTGGTCGCCTCGCTTCCGGTTTCCGAGCCGGACGCACGAAAGCGAATGCGCCAGGTGACGGCTGAGACCAGCGAGATCAAGAAGTCCGGCCAGGCCGAGGGCACCGAGGCGTTCGAAGAACTCGGCGACTGGACGTCGACCGGCCTGATCACGTCGCTCGCCAGGCTCGGCGCATCGCGCCGAACCTTCAACCTCGTCGTAACCAACGTGCCTGGCCCCCCGGAGCCCGTCTTCCTCAACGGCGCACGTCTACTCGAGTCCTATCCCCTGGTTCCCCTCTACGAGAACCAGGCGCTCGGCATAGCGCTCTTCAGCTACGACGGCGGACTCTATTGGGGCTTCAACTCCTGCTGGGACCGGATGCCCGAACTACACGAGTTCGTGCTCGCAATCGAGCAGGAGTTCGAAGACCTTCGAAAGCTCTGAGGAGGGGAGGAACATGCCGAGACCCCACTACGATCGGCTGACTCAGCTCGACAACTCGTTCCTCGTCTACGAAGACGCGGGACCTGCCGGCGCCATGCACGTCGCTTCGACGCAGATCCACGACGCGACCCCGCTCCAGCGCGCCGATGGCTCCCTCGACATCGAACGCATCGAAGAATACGTACTGTCCCGCCTCGACAGTATCCCGCGCTATCGCCAGCGTATCCATCGAACGCCGCTCGAAGGGCATCCCGTCTGGGTCGACGACGCCTCGTTCAACATCCACTACCACGTTCGCCACACGCGGCTGCCCCATCCGGGCGACGAACGACAGCTGAAGCGTCTCGTCGGGCGCATCTTCTCCCAGCGACTCGACCGCCACAAACCACTCTGGGAGATCTGGGTCGTCGAAGGCCTCGAAGACAACCGCTTCGCGCTCATGTCCAAAGTGCATCACTGCATGGTCGATGGCGTCTCGGGCGCCGAACTCCTCGCCGCCTTGCTCAGCCCGACACCACTCGAGAAACCCGATCCGCCGCCACATTGGTCGCCGCGCCCCATCCCGAGCGGCCTCGCGCTCGGGACCGGAGAAATCTCGCGCGTGGCCGGCGCGCCGGTGGCGCTCGCGGATTCGCTCGGGCGCCTCGTGCGCAACGACGACCACTCTCGCCACCAACTCGCCGAGCGCCTGCGTGCCATGCGTCGCGTCGTGAGCGATGCCGGAGGCGCGACGCCCGTGTCGTTCAATCGACCGGTCGGCCCGCATCGCCGAATCGACTGGACGAGCCTGCCGATCGACGAAATCAAGAAGATTGGACGGTCACTCGACGCCACCCTGAACGACGTCGTCCTCGCTACGGCGGCCGGCGCGTTCGGTCGCTTCCTGTCTCATGAACGCGGCTCCGATCTCGACGACGTTCGCTTCCGCGTGATGGCGCCGGTCAGCGTGCGCAGCAAGGATCAGAAGGGCACGCTCGGAAATCGCGTCTCGGCCTGGACCGTCGATCTCCCGATCGCCGAACGCGATCCGCTCGAGCGGGTGTCGTACGTGCGCGAGAAGACCGCGGAACTGAAGGAGAGCCGTGCCGCCCTCGGCGCCGAGAGCATCAGCCAGATCACGGAATGGACCGGCGCCGGACTGCTTTCCCTCATGGCGCGCGCCGTCAGCGTCGCGACACCCTTCAACACCGTCGTCACGAACGTGCCCGGACCTCAGCTGCCGCTCTATCTCCTGGAGTCGCGCCTGCTCGCGATCCATCCACACGTGCCCTTGATGGGCACTCTGGGCATCGGCATCGCCCTCTTCAGCTACGACGGCGCCCTTGCGTGGGGTCTGTCGGCGGACTGGGACCTCGTGCCCGATCTACACCAGCTCGCGACGGGGATCGAAGATGCGTTCGCGGAACTTCGCGCGGCTGTGGTCTGAATCCGGGACCCGCCGGCAAGATCCTCAGCGGGCGAAGGGGTCGCGGTAGGCTGCACGCGGTGGGCGCAGTGGACCCAGCCCGAAGTTCTCGGGAAACTTCGTCGTCGTCGCCCACATGTGGTCACCGTACTGGAAGGGTTCGAAGTGCTCGACGCCGGCCAGGGGCAGCGGTGCGATCACAGTGTCCGCACGCGGCTCGACGAAGAACGGAATCGAAAAGCGCTCCTCACCCGACGACAGCACGCGATGTTCCGTCGCTCGAACACGACCACCCGTCCATCGCGCGAGCAGCCCGCCGAAATTCACGACGAGCGCACCCGGCTTCACCGGCACGTCCGTCCAGCTTCCATTTGCATCTCTTGCCTGCAGACCTGAAGCGTCGCATTGCGCCAGAATCGTCACGAGACCGGAGTCGACGTGCCGACCGCAGACGATCTCGAATCGCCGGCCCTCCCAGGTCGTGTAGTGATGATCGTTCTCGGCCAGTTCGCCGACGTCGAGATTTCGCGCGGGATATCGCAGGAGCCGCAGCGTCGAGATGCCGTCTTTGAATGCGTCCTCGAAGATTGCCTCGGGGACACCGATGCCGCGCGAGAGCGAGGCAAGCAGAGCGAAGCCGATCGACTCCATGGATCGATAGTAGGCGGCGGCCGTCGCGCGCCAACCGGGTAGTCTCTCGTCGGACGGAAGCACCGAGGGTTCGTAGAGGAGGTCGTCCGCCTTGTCGTCGGGCAGTCGTCGCACTACATCGGGCCCGATCTCGAAGCCTTCCCGCGCGCGTGCCTCCGCCGATTCGAGAGGAAACCAGCCGCGATAGAGGTTCGGATTCTCCGGCGCGAAGTTCCGCTTCCAGAACCGGCGCTGTTCTTCGCCGCGGATTTCGAAGAGGCGGATCAGAGAAGCACGGGCGGCGGGACCGATCGCCTCGTCTGCCGGGAATCCGACGATCGTCATGAACCCGGAGTGACAGGCCGCCTCCCAGATCGCTTCATCGACGCACGAACGATCCCCGAGATTCCCGCCGAAGAGCGCTGCGATGTCGATCTCGGGCACCATGACGAAACTCTCCCCGACGACTGGGGTCTCGAGCGGATCACGAGCGATTCGCGGCGACCCGGACCGACGCGGCTCGGCTCGACTCGACTCGCGAATTCGACCACAGCGTCATGGCGATCATGGCATACTCGATGCCACTTCATCATCCGTCCAGGAGACATCCGAATGCCCCGATCGACAGCGGCCCGCGCGTGGCTCGGCCTCGCCCTCGTCTACGTCCTCTTCTTCTCCTGGTACACGTCCTTCGGCGGACCGCTCAGCGAGAAGGAAATCGCGCATTACCGCGAGATTCTCAGCGAGACCGAGCTTCCGCCCGAAACGATCGCGGTGTGGACCCGATTCATGGAGACGGATACGGGCGACGACTTCGTGATGCTGAACGCGATCGAACTTCGCGATCAACCGACGCTCGTGCCGGGCGTCGAACCGGGCGAGACGAGCAGCGAAGTCCTGATGAAGTACAGCGCCCCGTTCCTCGGCCGGGCGTTTCGCAGCGCCGCGCATCCCGTCCTGATGGGCTTCGCCGCGGGTCCGGCGATGGATCGATGGGGGATCGAGGGCGCCGAGACCTGGTCGCAGGGTGGGCTCGTGCGTTACCGGAGTCGACGCGATCTCATGGACCAGCTGGCCGTGATCTCGCAGATGGAGGATTCGAACATCCACGCCTTCAAGATCGCCGCAATGCAGAAGACGATCGCGTATCCGCTCGACCCGTGGTTTCAGCTCGGCGACCCGCGCTTCGTACTCGCGCTGCTCCTCGCGATCGCAGGGCTGTCGGTCCAGGCATTCGCCCGACCGGCCAACACCTGATCAGACGATCACGGCCGCCCGGAACGTCACCATCATCTGGTTGTTGCCCGAGAGCTCGGCGCGAATCGACGCGGGCTCGTCCGACACCTGCTCCGTCTGGAAGCGCAGCGTGATCGGTGGGATCCGCGGCGGGTCGGTCGGAAAGGGATCATTGCATCCGAGTGAGAGAACCACGATCTGACGCAGCAACCGAAGCGGCTGGATCGGAAAGGCGCGAATCGCCGCGTACTGCTCGTCGCTCACGCCCTTCGGAAAGGCGCGACTCGCATAGTCGGCGAGGTCCTCGCCGATCCCCTCTCCGTCTCGAAAGTCCCGCCAGCGCGCACAGCATGCGATCCGAAACTCAGGATCCTTTTCGCCGCGCTCCACCAGATCGTTCAGATTGTCGGTCACGCTTGCCATCTTGAATCTCCTACTTCCCCATCTCTTCGAAAACGCTAGTCGAATCCGTCAGAGGCGCGCAAGTCGACGAAGCGCTGGGCAACGCCCCTCATGCCGAGTTCTTCGAGCGCCTGGCTGGCCTCTGCCAGGGCCCGCTCAGCGCGAGACTGCAGGCCGGGACTTCCCTGCGCCGTCCACATGCGCGCCTGTTCGAAGCGAGCGATCGCATGATGAGGTCGCAGCCCCTCGCGCTTCGCGATCGATAGCGCCGTCCTGAAATGCTTTGCACTCGTCTCCCACCAACCCTTCGCCGCGGCGATCCTCGCCAGCTCGACCGCCGGAAAGGTGAGTGACAGAGTTCGGTGATAGGGAAGCAGTCCTGGGTACCACTTCATCGCCTCGTCGACCTCGTCGAGGTTGAGCCAGGCAGCCGCGAGCATCTGAGATGCGAGCATCCAGTTGAGGCCCACGCCATCGGTCGGATGTCGCTTCCCTGCCGCCGAGACGAGGTCCCGAGCATGGGGCGCGTTCGTCTCCGAAGCGATCATGCCCATCACGGCGAGTTCGGCCGTCTCGAGTTCCTCGAGCCCGGGATAGGCCGTGTCACGCGCCGCGGGAGATCCATGGAACTCGCCCTGCCAAAGCCTCGCCCGCGTACGCGCCCACAGGAACTGTCCGAGATGAATCGACCCCGGGACCTGCCCGACCAGGGACCTCGCCTTTTCCCATTCTTCCTCGACTCTTCCGAACTCACCTCTATGCGTGAAGCACAAGGCCCTCAGTCCGCGAGCATCGATGATCTTCGCGAGCGCACCCACATCGGTCGCGAGATCGAGGGCCCGATCGAGGGCCTCGAGAGCCGCGTCGATGCGAACCATGCTCAACTCGAAGAGACCGAGACTCTCGAGGAGCAGGGTCTGGTCCCACACGTCACCGCGCCTCTCTGCGCTCTTCAGAACGCGGCGCGTCAGGCTTCGAGCCTGCGCGACGTCCGTCGTGTGGTTCGCATGCCAGTTCCGATGGACCAGAAGCGCATGCTCACGAAGCTCGGGACTCCGCAGGGACGACGCCGTGGCAAGGATCTCATCCGCGGTGGTTCGCATCTCCTCCGATCGTCCCGTGAGATCCAGGGCCGTCGCGTAGTGCCAGAGCACTCGACCGCGCAGCGCCATCGCCTCCGGTCCAGCGCACTCCAGGGCTCGTTCGAGATAGGGCAGAGCATCGAGATGCCGTGCGTGCAGGACCAGACAAGACGCGATCGCCTCGCATGCAATGGCGACCTCGCCGGGTTGCCGCCCGCGCGCGAGCGTGCGGATCGCCGAGTCCGCGAGGGCGCGCGCGTCATCCAGATGCCCGGTTCGCCCGAGCGCCAGAGCACGCTTCGCTTCGAGTTCCGCGCGACGTCTTGCGGAATGACCCGGCAGCTTCGCGATCGCCGAGAGCGCCGCTTCGCACCAGCGATCCGCATCGCCGTAGGCGTGCAGAGCGATCGCGCGATCGGCGGCGAGGCTCGAATATCGCAGCAGCTGGTCCGCGGGCGCGCGAGCGCCCGCCCCAACGAGATGCCGAGCGATCCGGTCGACGTGGGATCCGCTGGCATCGCCATGTCGGGCGGCGAGCGCCGAGGCGATGCGCGCATGTCGAATGCGTCGTGCGGACGCGCCGAGGGAAGCATCGAGCACGTCCGCGACGAGGGAATGATGAAAGGCGTAGCTCGAATCTTCGCGCTCCTCGAAGAGAAGACCGGCGCCATACCCTTCCTCGATCGCATGGAGGATCTCGTCGCGCGATCGGTCGCAGCAACTCGCCAACGCATCGAGTTCGAAGCGGGTCCCGAGAAGCTGCGCCGTCTGGAGGACGTCGAGCGTTCCAGGCGAGAGAGCTGCGATGCGCTGTTCGAGCATGGCCGAGATGCCGGGCGGGACGACGGCCTCGTCTTCGACGGGCGGTCGCCAGTTCGGATCGGCGGGATGGAGTTCCGAACGACCGACGATGTCGCTCGCAATCTCCTCGGCGAAATAGGGATTGCCGCCGCTACGCGTCTGGACGTGCGAAACGAAGGACGCGCTGGGGCGCCCGCTGCATAGATCGCTCAGCAGAGGTCGGAGCTCCGCTTCCTCGAGTGAGGGGATGATCAGATGCTCGACGAGTCGATCGCGCTCGAGGTCCGAGAACGTGGAGCGGAACGCGGCACTCGTCGGGCGCCCCTCCTCGCGATACATCGCGATGACGAGCAGTCGAGCGCGCGACGCGCGGATCCCCTGGCCGAGCTGGCGGCCGAGAATCCGAAGCAGGTCGAGCGTTTCGTCGTCGGCCCACTGTACGTCGTCGATCACGAGGACGAGGGTTCGATCCTGCGCGATTCCGAGCAGCACCCGCACGAGCGCGGCGTAGAGCCGCGGCTTCTCCTGCTCTGGAGACACGAAGGAGTCGACCGCCTCGGATTCTCCCAGCCATTCCTTCAACTCCGCTGCGAGATGGCCTAGACCCGCGAGGGCCATCGCATCCTCCCTCGACAGCTCGAGTTCGGGTAGGTGGGCCTTGAGATCGACCAGGAGATCGACGATCGGTTGATAGGGTCCGCCGAGATCGGGAAAGCACCGCGTCGACGCGATGACCCCGATCCTCTTCGCAAACGCGTGAACGAACTCGAATGCCAAACGGCTCTTGCCGATCCCCGCCTCCCCCTCGAGCACGGCGACACGGCTCTCTCCGGCCTCGGCCGCGTCCAGAGCGCGTTCCAGCGCGCGGAGTTCATCGCGTCGACCCACGAAGGAAGACCCCTGCCACGGGCGAGAAAGGGGAACCGAGACGCTCCCGACGGGCCTTCGGCGAGACGACATATGAGGCGAGGACACTTCGAAGAGACGAAATCCCTCTTCGAATCCCTTCAGGTGGTATCGCCCGCAGTCGACGAAGTCGTGTTCTTCATCGCCTCTCGCTGCGTCGCGCAAGACTTCACTCACGAGGATCTGTTGCGCCCCGGCGCGGCCCATCACGCGCGCTGCAAGGATCACGGCCTCACCGTAGATGTCGCCCTCCTCGTGGAGAGGCGTGCCGAAATGGATACCCATACGGACTTCGATCGGCGGTCCTCGCCGATCGCCGTGCTTCTCGAACTCCGATTGCATCTCGGTGGTCGCGCGCACGGCATCGATCGCGCTCGGGAACACGAGCTTGAATCCGTCTCCCGTTGGCTGGAGCTCCACGCCGTCATGCCGACGCGACGCCGACCGGACGATCCGATCATGCGCGCGCATCAGCTGTCGAGCCTGCTCGTCTCCCAGAGATCGATTCATCGCCGTCGAACCAACGACGTCGGTATAAACGATCGCAAGAGGCTCGCGCTCGGGAAGATCCGAAAGCGCGCGAGCCGCGGATGTCGTCTTTTCATTCGACATGAGAAGCCATCCATCGCCGTGATCGAAGATCAGTATAAACGCCCGGTTCGATCCGTGATAGGCGGAAGTTCGGAGTCCGGATGACGTCGCATGGGGTAAGATGACTCGATGCCAGGCCCCGCACATCATCCCCGAACGAGTACCGCGATGCGTTCGAGCGCGGCGACGGGCACCGTACGCAACATCCTCCAGCGAGAGATCGACGAGCCGCGGATCTAGACGGAATGAGCCAGGCGATCGATACAGCGGGCGGGCCGAGCCCGACGAAGCCGAACTACGCAGGGCTCGGCACGGGGAGCGACGAGGATCGACTCGGCTTCCGTCTCGTCGTGGGTCTACTGCTCCGATGCATTCGCCTGCTTCGTCCGGTGCGGGGACATGTCGTCGCGCTGATCGGCGGCTACACCCTGAATGGCGCGATCCTGCTCCCCGTCGTCCTCATCTTCTTCGATCTCTTCTGGAACCGTGCGATGCTGGGCGAGCCGATGACACTGTCGGGCGCTGCGAGTCTCGGACTCGAGCCCGCCATCGCGGTTCACGTCGACATCCTCGGCGACGAGACGAGGCGCTGGATCGCGCTTCGCACGATCATCTTCGCCTGCGGCGTCACAGTATTGGCGCTCCCGGTCTATATCGGTCTCTACTACTACCAGGTCTGGATCCTGCAGCGGGTCAACCAACTCCTTCGGGTCGATCTGATCGGCCGACTGCAGTCGCTTTCCCTGCGCTTCCATGCCGAGAGCCAGGTCGGCGACACCATCTATCGCGTCTATCAGGACAGCGCGATGGTGACGCAGCTGATCGACGTCCTCTTCCTCACCCCGGCCTTCGCGATGCTCCGCTTCGTCATCATGCTCACGATCGTCTACGCGTTCGAACCGGCGCTGGCGCTCATCATGCTGATGGTCTGGCCGCCGGCGCTCGCCCTCTCCGCCTATCACTCGAAGCATCTTCGGACCGGGTTCCGCGCGGCACGGGAAGCGAACAGCGCCCTCACGTCTCGCATCCAGGAAACCATCGGCGGGATCAGGGTGATCAAGGCCTACGGCGCCGAAGCCCGGGAACAGCGCCGCTTCGAAGAACACTCACGCGAGGCCTTTCGCCGCGCCGAGAGCGCCCGCTCACGACTCGCCGCATTCAACGTCGGGACCTTCTGGATCGTCGGCGCCGTTCTCATCACGAACGCTTCCTGGGCGACGATCATGACGAATCGGGGCGACCCACTCCTCATCGGATCGTCCGCGGGGATCGCCGAACTCGCCATCTGGAATCTCGGCCTCTACAGCGCGTTCAAGTTCATCCAGGGAACCGGCACCGATCAGGTCCGCCTGCTCTTCCGAACCTGGGGACGAACCCAGGACATCGCGATCGGGCTCGACCGCGTCTTCGAACTCCTCGACCTCGAACCCGAAGTGAAGGAAGCCGAGGATGCTCGGCCCTTGTCGACGGTGAAGCAGGGCGTCGAGTTCCATGGTGTGTCCTTCTCGTACGAGTCCGATCGGTCCACACTGGTCGATGTCGACATGACCGCTTCCGTCGGCAGCATCACGGCGATCGTCGGCCCGACGGGCTCGGGCAAGACGACGCTGATGGCCATGCTGCTCAGGCTCTTCGACCCCGACGAGGGAAGGATCGAGATCGACGGCGTCGACGTTCGGAGCTTCACGATCGATAGCCTCCGGGCGCGCGTCTCGATCGCACTGCAGGAGAACGTGCTCTTCGCGACGACGATTCGCGAGAACATCCGATACGCCGCCCCGGATGCCACGGACGAAGCCGTCCGCGAAGCGGCTCGCATCGCCTGCGCGAGCGATTTCATCGAGGCGTTGCCCGAGGGTTACGACACGATGCTCGGCGAACGCGGCACGAAGTTGTCGAGCGGGCAGCGCCAACGGCTCTCGATCGCGCGCGCGGTCCTGAAGGAAGCCGATATCCTGATCCTCGACGAAC
>Ga0315338_1004058_pt1 | contig 12008 bp, 15 predicted proteins | sample ASW8metaG_FD_204518 | JGI IMG/M metagenome (GOLD analysis project Ga0315338, IMG submission 204518) | Ammonia-oxidizing marine archaeal communities from Monterey Bay, California, United States - ASW #8 | ecosystem: Environmental > Aquatic > Marine > Coastal | place: USA: California | collected...
TGTATAATTTTCAATCTAATACACCGCAGTTAACCACTTGGTAAATTTTTTGTTTTTATTCATTACTATGTCCGAATATGTTTGCATGATCATTTTTGTTGTCATACCAGGTTTACCACTCCCAATCTTCTTGCGCTCAATCTTGACTATAGGAGTAATTTCAGCAGCAGTACCAGATAGGAAAACCTCATCTGCTGAGATGAGTTCTTCTTTTGTGATTTTCTGAATCTTAGTTTTTAATTTAATTTCTTTTGAAAATGCAATTATTGAATTTCGTGTTATTCCATCTAATGCTGACGAACTTAGTGGTGGTGTAATTAAAACATCATTTTTTACCAGAAAGATGTTTTCACCAGGGGCTTCGCTTACATTACCAAATCTATCTAAAAGTACTGCTTCATCAAAACCTCTACTTTTTGCATCCTGAGTAGCTAAAATCGAATTTAGGTAATTGCCTCCCATTTTTGCTTGGGTTGGTGTTGATATATCAGAAAATTTCCTCCATTTTGATATGCATGCTGTTATACCATTCTTGTCAAACAGATCACCAAAAGGAAATGAAAACATTGCAACATGTGTTGGAGCCTTTTTTGTTACATGAAGATTAATTCCATATTGACCAACAAAGTAAAACGGTCTGATATAGCATGAACTTTTTATTTTATTTTTTTTGCATATCTTAATCACTGCATTTTTTATTTCTGCATTAGAAAATCTTAACGAAATGTTATAAAACGTACCAGAATTTCTAAAACGTTTTACATGCTCATCTAATCTGAAGATAAATAAATTATCGGAATTCCAGTAAGCACGAATTCCTTCAAAGACAGATGTTCCATAATGTATCGCATGTGTTGTTACAGGGACTAGCGCTTTGTCTTTTGGAATTAGTTTTCCATCAAACCAAATGAATTTTGAGATTGATTTCACAAAAAACTCTGAAGATGTGTATAATTAATCTATTTTGAATTATATCCTTCTTTTGGAAATTTCATTCCTGCCACTCTCATTGTATGGTCTTCTGATGTTGCAAAATTAGTTACAATATCCCAATTATCCTTAATAATTTCTGAAACTTGTTCTGGGACATCTTTTTCCCAGTTAGATTCCGTTCCTGATGCAGCAGTATACATATCATTTTTAACTGCAGATGCTGATAATTCTCTTCTAGTTCCAACCTTTGGTTTCAGCCTGTAAAGTTTTAGCATGAGTCCCTCTGCTTTATCTCCTGTGTATGTATAGTAATCATCTTGAATGCCATTAAGAATTTCTTTTCTCAGACTCCATGATTTTGGAGAAATTAATGGCGGAAAATATTTTTTGAATGGTGCATGAAATGTATAATTTGAAGAAATCTTAACAGAATTTCCAAACACCGATTCTATCATTTTTTTCCTAATTTCAAAACTGAATGGGAAACTTTTACTATTGATCTCTTTTTCTTGAACTAGAAAGCGTACAGGCATGACAACTACCTCATCTTTTTTCTCCAATTCTTTAATGATATCTGCATGAGCATTCGTCAGTGGATTTAGATGTGCTAAATATATTGCAGTTGTCATATCTTTTTACACATTGTGATATATTTCAATGATTGAGTTATTATAACCAGAATGGATCTCACAATCTTTAGAATTATTGGTGCCAATCTTAAAATTCAAGGAATTTTGATGTAGTTTGATGCCTGAGGACAAAAAAGAGGAAAAGGTTGAAAAAGTTGAAAAAGTTGAAGAGCCAACATCAGTTTCTGAAGCTGAGGCAGAGGCTGCTATGGCAAAAGCAGAACTAGATGAGGCAAAAGAAAAGGCATCAAAACCAAAAAGTGGTGCAAAACCAAAAACAATTTCAGATGCTGTTGGCACATCTGAAGAATCACTCACCGCTGGAGAGGCGGTTGCTGTTGCAGAGGCAGCATATGCAAAATCACAAGACAAACTAGAAGAAGTGAGAAAGGCATCAGAAGCTGCATGGGCTGCTGAATATGAAAAGGCTAAGGCATCAGTTGTAAAAACTGAAGCCGGTGAAACTTTTACAGATAAACATAGTAGAGAACGTATTTTTCGAAGGGAGATGGGAGAACCAGAATTTTTCTATAATCAACAATTATTAGCACCACCAAAACCAGTTCTCACTCAAAGTGAAGAAGAGGAAATTTCAAGAAAAGTACTCATTCCAACTGATCAAACCCCAAAATATGAGCCACAAAATATACTTAGTCCTAAGTATGGTGGCACATCCAATTATGAGACTGGAATTAGCAGTTTGGTAGATGAAAAAAAGGAAAAACTTGAACGATTGATAAATGATCCTGAATCACATCTTGATGATATTAAAAGAGCAGAACAAGATCTAAAATACTTGGATTCTCTTTATGAAAATTTTGATCTGGGCATGAATGTTTTTCGTACAGCCAAAGGTGGAAGGGCAAAACTACGGGATTGACGGTGTGTTAGATGGTCGAAGAAAACTTTGTTCTCATAAATGCACGAATCACTTTCAAAAACGTTCCATTGCATAAGTTGGCTCACTTTGCATTCAAAGATGTTAGTGTAGCACGTGAATCATTCATGAAAATTAAAGACGTTTCAGAATGTGTTATCATTCAAACTGCTAGTAGAGTTGAGGCATATATCGTGATGAACAAACCAAAGGGTGACATCCCGGATGGTCGAAGACTTGACGGTCAGAATCTTGTAATAAATAAGATACAAGAAACCTGGGTTGCAAATTCAGAATTGGAGCAATGGGATATAGAACACTTTGATCAAACTTTTGAGGTATATATCAACACAGATGTTTATGAGCATCTACTTAGATTAGCATGCGGTTTAGATTCTCTTGTTGTAGGCAAAGAAGAAATTCTTAATGAAATAAAAGATTCAAGTCAAACTGCAAGATCAACTAAACATTCTGGTAAAATATTGAATAAATTATTTGACAGTGCAATTAGAATTGCAACCACCATTAGAAATTCTTCCAAAGTATCTGAGAATACACTTTCAATGGGTGATGTGGCAGTTAAGATGGCAGAAGAAAATGCAGGCATTGATGGTAAGAAAAAAGTTCTATTGATTGGTACAGGCGAAATTGCCGGTATGGTTGCAAAGACTATGAACAAAAAAGGATATGCATTTGATGTAACAAGCCAGTTAATTGAGCGGGCAACAGATTTCTCAAAAATATTAGGTGGAAATCCTGTAGACTTTTTGGATGTTTTAGCAGGATTTGACAAATATTCCATTATTATTGTTGCAGCTACTGCTGATTACTTCATAATCACATTTGAAAAACTTAAGCGAGTCATGAAAAACTACAAGAAAGGAATGCTTATTCTTGATATATCAGATCCTAGAGCAATTGAAGAGACTGTAACAAAAATTCCTGGAATCAAATTGCTTTTCAGAGATCAAATCACTGAAATGGATGATGAAAAACTGATGGAAGCATTGAAAACCAAGGTTTCGTCTGTAGAAGCCCTAATTGAAAAAGAAGTACCAATTCTAGAAGCGGCAATGAAAAATCTTGCGCCAGAGCCAACTGTAAAAGATGTTATTGCCAGTGTAGACTCTATACGAGAAAGAGAATTACAAAAAGCACTGTCACAATTAGGCCTAAAAGATAAAAAACGGATAAAAATTATCGAAGATTTAACCAAATCTGTTGCTGACAGTATAATTTCAGTTCCTACACAAACACCAGAACAAGAATCAAAATAATTTTCTCAATTCATATAACGTTACAAATTTTGTCAATGCATGGTCAGAATCTCATGTCATGACTATTGATTTGACTGTGATTTTGTTTTGGATGATGAGATTGATCAAGTAGTTAAAAAATATAATGAGCATAACGAACAAATACACGGAATAGAGTATGTAAAAGAGGATCTAGAACAACGATTCCTGGAACTATCAAATTCACGATAGTTGAATAATCGAATTAAAATTTCAAAATAATTTGACTAAAGCTAAATATAGTGTCCTATCAGCAACTTCCAACATGGCAAAATTGGTTTGTGCAGATTATGGCTATGAATGTGAATTTATAGTTGAGGGTGAATCTGATCAAGTTGCCGAAAAATTTCGAATCCATACTGAAGAAGTGCATGGTATTGAATATTCCAAAGAAACACTAACAAAATTCATGTTAGATAATAATTACTAAAATTCTAGATTTTTTATCTGTGTTTATCCGTAGGATTCAAACTTTACAGAAAAGTTTCCATCATCGTCTTTGTCTTTTTCTATCCTAAATCCAGCAGGTTTCAAAAAGTCCATACAACCATCAACTGTTCCTTGCCAACCACATACATAGAAAATTGTATTCTCTGGGGTGACCTTTTCACCAACAAGTTCTTCAAGAGGTGATAAACCATTGCTTTTTGGTCTCAAAAATGTCTCAACACGTCCAGTTTGACCCTTCCAAGATCTGTTAAACCATTCTTGTGGTCTACTAACTGCTGCAGCATATTTAAAATTCCATTTGTCTTTTCCACGTTCCTCACTTTCTGCCTGCAAATCAGTTAATTCATTTTTGTAACTAAGTTCATCCACATAGCTGGAACCATGCAGTACAACAATCTCTCTTTTATCACCTATGTCATGCAAATGCCTTGCAAATGCCACAAATGGGGCTAGTCCAGTTCCACCACCTACGCAAACTATTCTTCTGTTATCTGGCTCACCATTAGGTAGTGTGTCACTAATTAGTAAAGCATTTCCAGTTGGTGGAATGTATGACACCTCATCACCTACACCAGCATTAAACAATGCAGTTGTAACACGACCAGGTAATGGTTTACGAACCCATCTTATTACAAATTCATAATATTTTTTATTTTCAGGATGTGATCCAAGTGAGTATGCTCTACGAACTATCTTATTGTTTTCACTAGGAATTGGCATTCCAAGTGTAAGGAATTGACCAGTTTTGTAATCTGGCACAACTCCATCTTCTGGCACAACTCTGAAAATGCAAAGATCCTCTTTTAATAATTCGATGTATGTAATAATTCCTTTTTTATCTACTGCCATACTCGTTTCATCTGAATTAACAGGTTAATAAGTTTCATTGAAATGAGTCCCACCTAATAGAAATTATATAAATTAAGTTAAATGTTGGTACACTTTTACAAAATCTGTTTCATTCTTAATGTTTGAAATGGGCCGGTCGTTCAGCCTGGTAGGATGCGCGCATGGCATGCGTGAGGTCAAGGGTTCAAATCCCTTCCGGTCCACCATTTAACTATTTTTTTTTAATATTTTTCTAAATTCAGAATCTTCTTGTTTTTCTAACTCAATTATTTCTGCATCTGAAAATTCTTTGTTAACTAAGATCAATGCATATGCTGCACTTTTTTTTACTTCTATATTAGAATCAAAAATACCTTGACGAATTTCATCACTTGCATTTTTTGCTTTAAGATGCCCTAATGCACCAAAGGCACATGATCTAACAGTACTATTAGAATCACTTGTAAGTTTTATAATAGACTCTATCGCGTTTTTGTCATTTCTATTTGCAAGTATAAGAGAGCAAAACGCTCGAATATTTTTACTCGTTTCACTCAAACCACTTATGAGTTTTTTAGATATATCATTCTCATTAAGATATAATGCACTAAATACTTCACCCCTAATTGTAATATCATTATCATCCAATAATGAGATCATTTTTGTGATTATTTTTTCATCTGCAGTATGACTTAATTTTGATACTGCAATGATTTTCTTATTATTATCTAAATAATCCATCTCTCTTAAAATTGAGTCATTTTCATTAGTCAAATCTTTATTCATACTTATTATTAGGTTCAACCATTATGAATTTTTCAAAATTAAGTTCTTAGCTTTAAATTATCCTCTGACTACTTTTTCGCATGTCGACCGAACAAAGAGATACAATATTCATCGGTAAGAAACCAATAATGGCGTATGTTACATCTACGTTAATTCAATTGGCAAACTTGCCCTCAGTTAGCATCAAAGCACGTGGCATGAGCATTGGCCGAGCAGTTGATGTTGCACAAATAATTTCAAGAAAGACCGAACACGCCGGATACACTATTGGTCAGATTTCCATAGGCTCTGAATCCTTAGAGTCACAAGACGGAAAAACACGAAATGTTTCAACAATTGAAATCCAAGTAAAGAGAAAGGACAATTAATCTTTACTAGTTTTCTTTTTTATTTTGAATATCTTCTTTCTAATTTGCTATATTTTGATAATTCCACAATATCATTGAATTGGTCAAAGCGAACAAGATTATTTTTTAATTTCATGGTGGTTCCTTTATTTTTTAATTCATACAAAATTTTTAGTGTTGCAAACGTATTTGCATACAGAATTGATAATGGGTACAAGATAATTTTATATCCCATTTTATTCAACTTTTTAGCAGAACTGATGGGAGTTGCACCACCTTCTATCATATTTGCAACTAATGGAGCATTAATTGACTTGCCTATTTTTTTCATCTCTTCGAGAGATTTTGGTGCCTCAACAAAGATTACATCAGCACCGATTTTTTTGTAGTAGTTTCCTCTTTCTATTGCTTGATCTAAACCCTCTGTAGCCCTTGCATCAGTTCTAGCAACAATGATGAAATCTTTGTTTGACTTTGCATCAATTGCAGACTGTAATTTTTCTGCATATTCTTCTTTTGGAATAACTTCTTTTCCCTTCATATGCCCACATCTTTTTGGCCATTTTTGATCTTCAAGAAACACACCAGATACGCCAGATCTTTCTAATTCTTGAATTAATTTTCTGACAGTTAATGCATTTCCATATCCAGTATCAACATCAACAATTAATGGTACTGAAATAGCATTAGATATTCTTCTTGCATTATCTAGAGTTTCGGTTGCACCAATAAACCCATAATCTGGCATTCCTAGTAATGTGGCTGATGTACCATAACCTGTTTGGAACATTGCTTCAAAACCAACCTTTTGTGCAATCTTTGCTCCAATTGCATCATATACGCCTGGAATTACAAGTGGTTTTATTTTACTGTTGATTAATTTTCTAAGATTCTTCATGAATGATAATCCTACAAGTTTTATTTATCCATTAGTCTAAATTATTTTTTATTTAGTCTTTGAAATATTATTTAGTTTTTTTAATTCAGATTCTAGAAATTTTTTATATTTATCCGCCTCAGATCTACTCATTTTTTCAACATTAGAACTTAATAGATTTCCCAAAATTGTTATTCTTTCTAAAACATCCATCGCCACAAATTTTCCAATATTTCCCATACGCAAAATTGTATCTAATTGTTTTTTCACAATGTCATTAAACGAGTCAAGATCGCCTAGCGTAGTTTTACCTTTCTGGGATACTTTGTATTTACCATCTTTCGTTTCCTCGATTAATTCTTCATCTAACAGTCTACCTAACAATGGGTAGATCAAACCTGGTGAAGGATGCCATTTACCACCACTTTCTTTTACAGCATTATCAATGATTTCTTTTCCAGTATGTGGTTTTTTTTGCAATAATTCAAGTATATAGTATCTGGAAAAACCTCTAGGAATTGAGCTTCCAACTCGTTGAAACCAATCTGAAATCATCACTAGTGATATCACTAGTGATATATATTAATGATCCGATCCACATAATTTTGTTATAATACATAAGTAACCTATTTGAAATTTAGACATCAGATGTCTGACTCTATAGAATATGATTTGATAATTGCGGGCTCCGGTATTGCAGGATTGAGGGCAGCTATAGAGGCAGCAAAGAAAAGTTCAAAAATTAAGATTGGTGTGATTGCAAAAACACAAGTCATGCGTTCTCATTCTGTTTCTGCTGAAGGTGGAACTGCAGCAGTTATACAAGAAGGTGGCGGTGATACTGTTGAATCCCATATTTATGACACAGTAAAAGGAAGTGACTTTTTAGCTGATCAAGATGTTGCAGCAAGACTTTGTCAGATGATGCCAAATGAAATATTTCAGTTGGATCATTGGGGAATGCCTTGGTCAAGAAAGGAGAATGGAGAAATTGATCAGAGAAATTTTGGTGGTTATTCTTATCCCAGAGCAACATATGCAAGTGATAAAGTTGGATTCTTTGAGATGCAAACTCTATATGATACATGTCAAAAATTCGATAATATTGAATTTCTTAATGAATGGTTTATAACATCAATAATACATGACGGAAGACAATTTTCTGGAATAACTGCAATAGAATTATCATCAGGAACATTTTACTCTATTAAAGGTAAAGCATTAATCATAGCAACTGGTGGTGCTGGAAGAATCTATAGTTATTCAACATACGCCTTATCTTCAACACCTGATGGAATTGATATGGCATATCGTGCAGGGATGGCTCTGAAAGATATGGAATTTGTTCAATTTCATCCAACAGGAATACTACCATCAGGAATTCTAATCACAGAAGGTGCAAGAGGTGAAGGTGGTTACTTAATCAATAACGAGGGTGAACGCTTTATGAAAAAATATGCACCAGGAAAAATGGAACTTGCTCCACGTGATATTGTTTCGAGATCAATAATGACTGAAATTAACGAAGGTCGTGGATTTAATCATGAAACAGGTGTTGAATGCATGAAACTTGATTTACGTCATTTAGGTGATGAAAAAATCAAAGCTAAGTTAGGAGGAATTAGAGAAATTTCAATCAAGTTTTCAGGAATTGATCCTTCTCAGGAAATGCTTGACGTAAGACCTGTTTGTCATTATATGATGGGTGGAATTCATACTAATATTGATGGCGAGGCAGAATTACAAGGAGTTTGGGCTGCAGGAGAAGCTGCATGTAACAGTGTTCATGGTGCAAATAGACTAGGTGCAAATTCTACATCTGAATGCATTGTTTGGGGAAAGATTACTGGTTCACTTGCAGCTGATTATATTGAAAAACAACATACACCAACACAGTTTCCAACTCATCTAGTTACAGAAGAAGAAACTAGAATTTATGATGGAATTTTCCGTGGTAGAGGTGAAATAAATCCATATGAAGTAAAACAAGAAATTAGTGACACATTAAATGAAAAGGCATATGTCTACAGGACAGAAAGTGAACTTGTTGAAGGTTTGAAAAAGATAAGAGAATTGAAAGATAAGACCTGGAAACATGTAGATGACAAAGCCAAAGAATACAATACAAATTTCTCAAATGTTATGGAGGTTGATTCAATGTTTAGAATTGCTGAAGTGGTGTTAGTCGGTGCCATAAATAGACGAGAATCACGTGGTGGACATGCAAGAATTGATTATCCAGTTAGGGATGATGCAAATTTCTTACATCACACTTTAGCATATTTTGATCCAAATCAACCAGTTATGAAAAAACATCCAGTCACTATCACTAAATACAAACCAGTGGAGAGAAAATACTGATGGAAAAAGAAAACAAGGCAAAAGAGGGAATTAAAGGCTGGATTAATCCTGCAAAATATGGTAAGTTTGGTATAGAAAGATTTGCATGGATTTTGATGCGAATAACTGGTTTGGGATTATTAGCATATTTTATCGGTCATATCTATGAAACAAGCAGTATTCTAAATGGTCCAGCTGCATGGGAAAGTGTGTTGGAATTGACTCAGACAACTGAGGGTCATATTTTTCTCTCACTAGTAATTGGAATGTGTGTGTTTCATACAGGAAATGGAATTAGACTAATGTTAGTTCAGATGGGATATGGTATTGGTAAACCTGCAAGACCTGATTATCCATACAAACCACAGTCACTTAACATGAAAGGCAAGGCTTGTATTTATGCAACAATTGGAATTGCGGCACTGGCAATGTGGTATGGAATTACAGTGATGTTTGGGTGATGATAATGAGAGAAAGTATAGTAATGAAAATCCATTATGGCACTGCCTTAGGTGCTGTTTTCTTAGTTGCTATACATATAATGATGCGAATGACTATGGATTTTCACGACTCATTACAATATGAAAATGTACTAGCAAATTATGAGATGATTGGTTATGCAATTTTACTTGAATTAATTCTAATTCTAATTTCTGTACATGGGTTTAACGGTCTAAGAGTAATTCTTCTAGAAATGAGACAGGGTCAATCTTATGAAAAAGGTGTTACGTATGGTTGTATTGCAGCTATGGTGGCACTTGTTGCATATGGTTCAAGAACTATAATTATGGCCAGCATGGGGATGGTATAATGTCAGCAGTTCATCCAAAAATTTCAGAAGAAAAATCACAGACTATTGTATCATCAACTAAATCTGTAACTCTTAGAATTAAGAGAAGTAACCCTGAAATAAGTTCTGAAGAAAAATTTGATCAGTTTATTGTACCAATTGAAAAATGGACAACCGTTTTGGATGCATTACTAGATGCGAAATCACATCTCGATCATTCAATTGGTATACGATACTCCTGCAGACAAGCATCCTGTGGTTCATGTGGAATGAAGATTAATGGAAAGCCTGCATTAGCATGCTTTACAAAAATTTCAGAATTAAACTCTAATGAAATAACTGTGGAGCCAATGGATAATTTTCCTGTTGTTAGGGATCTTGTAGTTAATTTTACTAGATTAATTAATAATCATAAAAAAATTATGCCATATGTAATTCGTGAGGATTCAGAAATAGTACCAGGAACAGGAGTTAGAGAAATACTTCAAACTCCTGAAGATGTAGAAAAATACATTCAGTTTTCAAGTTGTATAAAGTGTGGATTATGTAATTCAGCATGTCCTACCATGGCAATGGATACAACTTTTGTTGGTCCACAAGCTTTGGCACAAGCTTACAGGTATATTGCAGATACCAGAGATAAAGGGAAAAAAAATAGACTACAAATTATCGACGAATCACATGGAATTTGGCGCTGTCATGCAGCAGGTTCTTGTAGTCAAGTATGTCCAAAGGGGGTTGATCCTGCTATGGGAATTCAGATGCTTAGAAGCTATCTATTAGGAATAAGAGATTAATCTTTTTTGTGAGGATTTGGGCTATTATTTACTTGATTGTTAATTTGTTCAGCCATAAAATGGTTTGAAACATTTACCTTGACATCATCAATTCCGTCTATACTTAACAGATTATCATGTATATCCTGACAAATCTTAAACCCAAACACTGCTGGGCAAAATGGACTTGTTAGATGCAGATCTACCTTGACAGATTCATCTGCAATATCTACTTCATCAACAAGTTCTAACTCGGTTATAGTCGTATTAATTTCAGGATCTACGATTTTAGATAATTCATCAAAAATCTTTACTCGTAGTTGTTTTACATCTTGTGCCATTGAAATAAATCCGTCTATGCTATATATAGCGATTTTGAATTCTAGCTGATGTATCGTTCAAGACTGGGTAAAAAACTTGATGATATCACATTGAGCTATGTATCATCCATATCCGATGACTCAGATATTGCATTTTATGACATAATTGGAAGTGAAGCACATGTCATAATGCTTTATGAAAATAAACTTTTGACAAAAAAGGAATTGAAAAACATTCTTTCATCTTTAGAGAACCTAAAAGGTGGTAATATTTCTAATCCAGATTTTGAGCCAGAGGACATTCATGAACTAATTGAAGCACTCGTAATCAAAAAAGCTGGTTTAGAAAGTGGTGGTAAGATGCATACTGCACGTTCACGAAATGATCAAGTTGCATTAGACATAAGAATGAAAGTCCGTGATGATATCAACATACTCGTTCAATGTTTAGTTGAAACAGTTAGCACACTATTAGCTGTTGCAAAAAAACACTCTAAGACAATAATGCCTCTTTACACTCATCTACAACAAGCACAGGTTGGATTGTTTTCACATTACCTAATATCATATGCAGATTCATTACTAAGAGATATAGATAGATTCATGTCGTTATATCAACGAGTAAACCAAAATCCATTAGGTGCAGGTCCTATAGGTGGTACAAGTCTTCCAATTGATAGAAACAGTACGACAAAAATGCTTGGTTTTTCGGGATTAATAGAAAACTCAATTGATGCAACAAGTACACGTGATTTTGTTT
>Ga0315338_1004059_pt1 | contig 12007 bp, 9 predicted proteins | sample ASW8metaG_FD_204518 | JGI IMG/M metagenome (GOLD analysis project Ga0315338, IMG submission 204518) | Ammonia-oxidizing marine archaeal communities from Monterey Bay, California, United States - ASW #8 | ecosystem: Environmental > Aquatic > Marine > Coastal | place: USA: California | collected...
AGGCGGCGATGATGGACGTGGCGAGCTCGGGCAGGGATGTTCCAAGGGCCACAAGAGTCAGGCCGATTATTTCGTCGGAGACACCGGCAACAATCGCAATGCTTACGGCACCGTCAACAAGCAAGCGTGACCCCAGAACCAATCCGATCAGACCGCCCAGAATGAACAGGATGCTGACCCAAATATTCTTGGGCATATTCTGTTCGTACTCTTCCAGGGCTTCCTCCGCACCCTCATCACCTTCGCGGCGCGCCCGAACATAGGATATAATGATGACAGCAATCAACACGCCCAATAAAATGGCGCCTTGCCAAAAGCTGAGTAGGCCCTGCCAGGCCATCACCATAAATAGAATGGAGCCGCCAACCATTACGACAGAGTCGCGAAGGGCGGACCGAGTGTCACAAACAAGTGGATAAATAAGTGCTGGGACACCAAGAACTAATAAAACATTGGCGATATTGCTGCCGATAACATTACCGAAGGCAATTCCGGGAGCGCCTTCGAGTGCGGCTTCGATACAGACAACCAGCTCAGGTGCAGACGTGCCAAAGGCGACAACTGTAAAGCCGATGACAAGCTTGGAAATACCAATCTGCTCTGCCATGGCGACAGAACCTCGGACCAAAAGCTCACCGCATATCAGCAGAATTACCAAGCCAGCGGCTACCTGTAGGTACATCATTAAGCGTCAACACCGGGGAAGTTCATACGCGTTAGTTTCTTCTGCTGGGGGATGTGACCCCATATTTGCAGAGTCCGGCCCCATGATTTGGACTGTTGTTATATAGACATGAGGGAAGGTCAGTAAAAGAGTAAAACAAAATAAAAGTCTCTCTAATCATGACGTCTGTGGCCAAATTGCATGGTATTACAGGATGGGCCTGCCGCTAATATTTCCGCTCGACTTTAAATCCCTGTGCTTGCAAAAGGGCGAGGACGCCATCTTCTCCAGGCAGGTGAAGCGCCCCAATGCCGACGAATGTATTGCCCTGCTGTAAGGCAGGTGTCATGCGGCTGACCATACGCCGATTGCGTTCATTTATGAGTTTTTCGGTCATCAGACGGTTCAGACCATCGCTCGCTGTTTTAAGTGTTTCTTCAAGATTGCAGGCGATCCAGCCGGTATTCCCGGAGAGGTAATAGCCGGTGATGGTTTCAAGCTCCTTATTTATGTTGGCATTCTCGGCCATACTCTGGTCGAGATATTCGAGTTGCACCGCGTCTGAAAGCTGATCAAATATTCCCAACTGCTCGGCATTTGTCTCCAGTGCCAGGACTTGCTTTCCGGACTGGCGAGCGGATTTCTCAAGTTCCTTGTCCAGAAGGTTCATCTGCGCCGCATTTTTTTGGCGCGGCGGCGGTGGTTGGCTGATCACGGCAGCGGCCGCCCAGATTTTGACCCGGTCAAGGATTTCTGGAGCCATGCCGTAAGGAGCAGCTAATTCAGATAGCTTGGAAAAGCGCCCCGGGCCTATACGGGACTTAAGGCTTTGCCCTGTCGGTAACATCATCATGGCCTGACTGCTGGCGATATCTTCGTCTTTTAAAGATGTTTCGAAAACGGCAGTGGAGCTGTTGTTAAATGCCTGCATGATTATCCCCGGCAACTGCAGAATGCGGGGATCTTTCGAATGCATGGTGCCAAAAATATAACTTGGAAGGCTTCCTACTTTACTCACTTTCCACAGACGCCCTTTATCGAATGGCCGTTCCTGACAATTTAGTGGCGCGACCGTCTCGGCGCTGGCGATGGCAGAAGGCACTGCCATAAAAATCAGAGTTGTCAGAATAAAGATGAGTTTTAGAAGGTGCGGCATATCTGATCTCATATATTGCGAAAACGTCTATTTGGGGGCAGAGTATCATATTCCAATACAATTACACTGAAATGCAGTGAAGGGCCGGAAAATGACCGTAATGTGGATATATGGGAGACTGATCACCATTGTCCTCGTTACCCTATTTTTAGCTATTTCCAATGCAGAAGTGACAAAAGCATCTGACGAAAACCTGCTTGTCTTTGCGGCGGCAAGTACGACGGAAGCCGTTAAAGCTTTAACTGAAACATTTGAGGCTCGTACCGGAATTAACGTCACAGCCTCCTTTGCGGCCAGCTCAACATTAGCGAGGCAAATTGAGGAAGGGGCACCTGCCAATATTTTTATATCCGCAAACCAGCGGTGGCTTGCTTTTTTGGCGAAAAAGGGACTATTGCAGCAGAACAGCCCTCAGAATATTGTAACCAATAGCCTCGCCGTTGTTGCGCCAAAAGATGGGCATCCAGTATCCAGTTTTAATCTCGAAGATTTACCGGCATTTCTGGGAGGGGAATATTTGGCCATTGGAAACCCGGATCATGTGCCCCTCGGGATATATACTAAAACGGCATTGGTTTCGCAGGGACTATGGGAGAAAATTCAGGATAAATATGTGCAACTCCCCAATGCAAGGGCGGTCCGGGCTTTGGTGGAACGTGGCGAAGTGCCCGCGGCTATCGTTTATGTCACCGATGCAAGGAAAAGTGACCGGCTTAAAGTAATTGCTGCCATTCCCGCATCGGCTCAGCCTGAAATTATCTATGGAATGGCGATTGTAAAAAGTTATGACAGTGATGCAGCGCGGAAGTTCTTTGATTTTGTCCGCTCACCGGAAGCGCAGGAAATCTTTATCCAGTTTGGCTTCGCGCCTTATGTGAACTAACGGGAGCGGCCACCCAGAACATGACCATTGCCAGCGCGGCCCTTGCTGGAACGGCCTTGAGGGCGCCCCGTTCTTGGGCCCCCGATGCCAAGCTCGCGATCCTGCAATTTCTTGACCTCGTCGCGCAATCTGGCGGCTTCTTCAAATTCGAGATCGGCCGCAGCGGCTTTCATTTTCTTCTCAAGGTCTTCAATATGGGCGGTTAGATTGTGGCCAATCATATGGGTGGCATCTTCCAGCCCCAACCCAACATCATAATGATCCTGCTCATAGACGCTTTCCATGATGTCATCGATATTTTTGCTGATTGACATGGGTGTAATGCCATTTGCTGCGTTGAATTCTTCCTGCTTTTCCTTACGGCGCTTGGTTTCATCCAATGCGAATTGCATACTTTTGGTGATTTTGTCCGCATAGAGGATGACCCGGCCTTCCACATGCCGGGCAGCTCGTCCAATTGTCTGGATCAACGATGTGGAGGAACGCAGAAATCCTTCCTTATCCGCATCGAGAATGGCGACTAGCGCACATTCCGGAATATCCAGGCCTTCGCGCAGCAGGTTAATACCGACAAGTACATCAAAGGTGCCGAGGCGGAGATCGCGAATAATTTCGATGCGCTCCAGGGTGTCGATATCGGAATGCAGGTAGCGTACTTTGATGCCGTTTTCATGAAAATATTCGGTGAGATCCTCAGACATTTTCTTGGTGAGGGTGGTGACAAGAACCCGTTCGCCCTTGGCAGCACAAAGCTTACATTCACGCATAAGGTCATCGACCTGCGTTTCTACAGGTCGAATAATGCAATCGGGATCCGTTAGGCCGGTTGGCCGGATGACCTGTTCCACGAAGGCACCGCCGGTTCGTTCAAGTTCCCACGGGCCAGGTGTGGCGGAGACAAAAATCGTTTGCGGCCGCATTAATTGCCATTCTTCAAATTTGAGCGGACGGTTATCCAAGCAGGACGGCAGGCGGAAGCCATAATCGGACAAAGTCGTTTTTCGCCGGAAATCGCCTTTATACATGGCGCCGATTTGGCTCACCGTCACATGACTTTCATCGACCATGAGAACGGCGTTATCTGGTAGATATTCGAACAACGTCGGCGGCGGCTCACCGGGACCACGCCCGGACAGATAGCGCGAATAATTCTCAATCCCGGCACAGGCACCCGTTGCCTCCATCATCTCAAGGTCAAACATGGTGCGCTGTTCAAGGCGCTGGGCCTCAAGAAGTTTGTTGTGGAGGTCAAATTCTTCAAGCCGGGATTTCAGCTCAACCTTGATCTTCTCCTGCGCCTGTTTCAGAGTTGGCTTCGGGGTGACGTAGTGACTGTTGGCATAGATACGAACCTGGCCAAGTTTGCCGGTTTTCGCGCCCGTGAGCGGGTCAAATTCGGTGATGGTCTCCAACTCGTCGCCGAACAGGGACAACCGCCAGGCGCGATCTTCCAGATGGGCCGGGAATATTTCGATGGTATCTCCGCGCACTCGGAAGGTGCCGCGGGTAAAGCTCGCATCATTGCGTCGATACTGGATTTCCACAAGGCGGCGCAACAGATCCTGTCGGTTCATGTTTTCACCGACTTTAAGATCGATGGTCATCTCGCTATAGGTTTCAACTGAGCCAATACCGTAAATACAGGACACAGAGGCAACGATGATTACATCATCCCGTTCCAGCAGCGCCCGTGTTGCTGAATGCCGGAGGCGGTCGATCTGCTCGTTTACCGATGCATCCTTTTCAATATAGGTATCGGTCCGCGCCACATAGGCTTCAGGCTGGTAATAATCGTAGTAGGAGACGAAATACTCCACCGCGTTATTGGGGAAAAACGCTTTCATCTCCCCGTAAAGCTGTGCCGCAAGGGTTTTGTTATGGGCAAGTATAAGGGTGGGCCGCTGGACCTCTTCAATAACTTTCGCCATGGTGAAGGTCTTGCCCGAGCCGGTTACCCCCAGAAGCACCTGGTCTTTTTCCCGCTCACGGATGCTGCTGACCAGATCTTTGATGGCTTCTGGCTGATCTCCAGCGGGTTCAAATTCTGATACTACTTCAAAGGCAATGCCGCCCTGCGATTTTTCGGGGCGTACGGGGCGATGAGGGATAAAAGCTGCGGAGGCATCTTCTAGTCCCGATGTTTCAGTTTTGTTCTCGGACTGCATGCTCTGGTTATAGGGTGCGGGTATGAAAAATACCATCCCTATTTCATCAGGATGGCAAGAAGAGCGCTATTTGTGACGACCATCAAAAGGGCCGCCCGGAAAGCCCATAGACAGGAAGGAAAACAGACTTTGGTTCCGGGCGGTAGCTTGAAACTCTATGAGCGCCAGAATGGCTTAGAAACTTCATCTTGCGCAGTCCAATAAGTCATACCCATATCGGTCAAGTATTTCTTATCCAATGATGCAAGATGATGACGCGAGGAAGCACGCTCTTGCCAGACTACGACAGTGCCTATGATTTTTCCGAAGAAGCCATGCTTTGCTGTGGATGAAACACCTGTGTTCCGGCCCGTATTTCCTGCATGTAATGTTTTCGTAACCATTTTTCTACTCCTTCTGGACATCTGGGATGACCCTATGTCAAATCCTCTTGATTGTTTCGGTGAACCATATGTCGCTTTTTTTATACTTGATTACAAACGACAAATTCTAATATGATGGATTAGTATTTCTAATCTGAAAGATTATTATTATGCGCCTTCCTCCTCTCAACTCTCTGCGTAGTTTTGAAGCCGCCGCACGGCATTTGAGTTTTTCTAAAGCAGCGGAAGAACTGTTTGTTACCCCGGCTGCTGTCAGTCATCAGGTCAAGGCGCTGGAGGATTGGCTTGGTTTGAGTTTGTTTAAGCGATTGAACCGGGCGGTGATGCTGACCGATGAGGGGCAGAGTTATGTGCTGGGAGTGCGTAATGGATTGTCATTGATTGAGACAGCGACGGAGAAAATTATGCGGCAGGATGCGTCGGGCCATCTGAACGTGGACACCATGCCGTCTTTTGCAGCACGCTGGCTGCTACCGCGCCTCAGCCGGTTTCGTTTGGAACAGCCCGATATTGATGTCCGGTTGTCGGCATCAGAACATCTAACGGATTTCGATCGCGAGGATGTGGATGTGGTCGTGCGCTACGGCGGCGGCAGCTATCCAGGACTGCGGGTTGAGAAGCTTTTAACGGAAGACGTTTTGTTTCCGGTATGTAGCCCCAGCCTGATGGAAGGAGAGCATCCGTTGCGGGAGCCCGACGATTTGAAATTCCATACCTTGCTGCATGATGATATGCGCATTGATTGGGAAACCTGGCTGGCGGCGGCGGGCGTGAAGGGGATTGATAGCAAAAAGGGTCCAAGCTTCAATGACAGTTCCATGGTGCTGACCGCGGCCATGGCCGGGCAGGGCGTGGCTCTGGGCCGGAGCACACTTGCGGCAGATGATTTGATTGCTGGGCGCCTGGTGCGCCCTTTTAACCAGCAGCCCCTAAAAGCCGGCCACGCCTATTACATTGTTTGTCCGGAGGGGAAAGCCGATCGGCCGCGTATCGCCGCCTTTCGCGCCTGGCTAATGAAAGAGGCGGCAATGGATCCCGGACGGTTTATGTCCAGTTCCATTGAGAATCCAGCCTATTTGGAGGATGCAGACATCAACGCCAAATTACAGCATGGTGAGGGACGGTGACAGGACTGTCGAGCCCTTACAGATAAACGGTCGTATATGTAGAAAAACTTATGGCAGGCTGTTTCGAATAGCAGTATAGAAGCAAGGTATGATGGCGTATAAATGTGCCATCACTTTACCCTTGACCTGGAGAGAAAGAGGTTATGTCTATTATTGCGGATAGTCTGGGCCGGATTAAGCCCTCACCGACGATTGCTGTTACAACGAAAGCGGCGGAGCTGCGCGCGGCTGGCCGGGACGTGATTGGTCTTGGCGCGGGCGAGCCTGATTTCGATACACCCGAGAATATCAAAACGGCAGGTAAACGTGCCATTGATGAGGGCAAGACGAAATATACGGCGGTGGATGGAATTCCTGAGCTGAAGCAGGCAATCTGCGCCAAATTTAAGCGCGATAATGGTCTGTCCTATGAGCCGTCCCAGATTACTGTCGGCACCGGCGGCAAGCAGATTATTTATAACGCCATGGTGGCCACCTTGAACCCCGGCGATGAGGTAATTATCCCGACGCCTTACTGGGTATCCTATCCGGACATGGTGTTGCTGGGTGGGGGAGAGCCTGTTTTCGTGGAAACCTCTGCTGAAACTCGCTTCAAGATGCAGCCAGAAGATTTGGAAGCGGCCATTACACCCAAGACCAAATGGTTGATTTTCAACTCACCCTCTAATCCGTCTGGTGCCGGATATAGCAATGAAGAGTTGAAAGCGCTGACCGACGTTCTGGTCCGCTATCCCCATGTCTGGATCCTGTCCGATGATATGTATGAGCATCTGGTCTATGACGATTTTGACTTCGTCACGCCAGCGCAGGTTGAACCAGATCTTTACGATCGCACCTTGACCATGAACGGCGTCTCCAAGGCTTATTCCATGACAGGATGGAGGATCGGATATGCTGGAGGACCGCAAGAACTGATTAAGGCCATAGCTAAAGTTCAATCGCAAAGTACATCTAACCCCAGCTCTATTGGTCAGTATGCAGCTGTTGAAGCACTTAACGGAACGCAAGACTTTATACCCGAGCGGGCGGCAGTCTTTATGGAACGGCGGGATCTTGTGGTAGCCATGCTAAATGACGCAGACGGACTTGAGTGCCCAACACCGGAAGGCGCGTTTTATGTCTATCCGTCTTGTGCGGGTTGCATTGGAAAAACGACACCGGATGGTAAGGTGATTGAAAACGACCTCGATTTCGCCACGGCGCTGTTGGAGGCGGAAGGCGTTGCCGTTGTGCATGGCGAAGCCTTTGGCCTTTCGCCGCATTTCCGGGTGTCCTATGCAACGTCGACAGAAGCTCTGACGGATGCCTGTACACGTATCCAGAAATTCTGTTCTAGTCTCACCTAGGCGGGGACAAAACAGGGTAAAGGTGGCCAGCGATTCGGCCACCTTTTTTTATGCCAACTCCCCGATAGAAAATCTTCACCTGCAAACCCGCGCAAAAGCGCTGGTGAACGAGAGGTTTCTATTTTTTTCTTGCGCCTGTTCTAATGGAGGAAGAACATTAGATTTATCTAACGAAAAGGGAGGCACGTTATGGCATTAGACAAGCCAACGGGGCCTCGCAGCATTGCGCTGGTAGGTCCCTATTCAAGTGGAAAAACAACACTTCTCGAAGCAATCCTTCATATATGCGGCGAAACCGACCGAAAAGGCAGCGTAACCGCTGGCACTACCATCGGAGACAGTTCCAAAGAATCCCGTGATCGACAGATGGGTGTTGAGGTCAATACCGCCCACGCCAAATATCTTGGAGACAACTTCACCATTCTGGACTGCCCAGGTTCCATCGAATTTTTTCAAGAAACAGAGAACGCGCTCGCTGGCGTTGACGCGGCTGTCGTCGTTTGCGAGCCGAACCGCGATCGGGTGCTGACGTTGTCGCCGATTCTGAAGCGCCTGCAGGACAAGGGAATTCCCACGTTTCTGTTTGTCAACAAAGTCGATAAGGCTTATGGATCAGTTCAGGACTTGTTCGCGTCCCTGCAGTCCGTTTCAGAGCGGGCTTTGGTACTCCGTCAGGTGCCAATTTTTAAGGACGGTATCGTGACCGGCTATGTGGATCTCGCGTCGGAGCGAGCCTACGTCTATAAAGAAGGCGATGCGTCGCGCATTATCGATTTGCCGCCGGAAATGGCGGAAGAAGAAGGCTCTTCTCGCTTTGCTATGTTAGAAAAGCTGGCGGATTTTGATGATCATCTCATGGAAGAGTTGCTAGAGGATATCGACCCTGAGCGCGAGGAAATCTATGGGCTGTTGCAAAACGACTTGCAGGAAGGTCTAGTGACGCCAGTCTTTTTGGGCTCAGCGGAGCTTGGCCATGGCGTTCGACGGTTGCTTAAAGCAATCCGGCATGAGGTGCCCGAGGCCTCTGTCGCGGCGGCCCGAAATGGCATTGATGCTGGCGATGATCAACCTGTCGTACAAATATTGAAAACCTATATGTCTGCACAAGGCGGCAAGCTGTCTTTAGCCCGAATTTGGTCCGGTATATTGAATGACGGCGATAGTTTCTCAGTTGGTCGTGTTGGTGGTCTTTTTCGGCTTCAAGGAGGGAAACCAAGCAAAATCCCGACGGCGAAAGCTGGTGAGATCGTAGCACTTGGCCGACTGGATGGCGTGATAACTGGAGATATTTTGACGGTGGACGAAGTTATTCGAAATGCTTCCGCCCCACTGATGGAACCTGTCTTTAATTTCGCTTTGTTTGCGGAAAAGCGCGAAGATGATGTGAAATTGTCATCCGCATTAGGGAAAATCGTTGAGGAAGACCCTTCTCTTAAAGCCGAGCATAAACAGGAAACTCAGGAGCTCTTGCTATGGGGCCAAGGTGAAATTCACTTGAAAGTCGCATTGGAAAGGCTTCGCAACAAATACGGCCTTGAAGTCAAGTCAAAGCGGCCGAAGGTCGCTTATAAGGAGGCTATTCGTAAAACCACCAAACAACATGCTCGCTATAAGAAACAAAGTGGGGGGCATGGACAGTTCGGCGATGTGCAAATCGAGATCAAGCCGCTGCCGCGCGGAACTGGTTTTGTTTTCGATGACAAAATTGTTGGTGGATCCGTACCGCGCCAATATATCCCGGCAGTGGAACATGGCGTGAAGGATTACCTGGTGGAAGGCCCGCTTGGTTTTCCTGTGGTCGATGTGGCTGTGACTTTGCATGATGGGCAATTTCACTCTGTGGATAGCTCGGAAAACTCTTTCCGTTCGGCGGCACGGATTGCCATGACGGAGGGGATGCCAAAATGTGATCCGGTATTACTGGAACCCATTTACAAAGTCGAGATCGCGATGCCGTCGGAGTATACGTCCAAAGTGAACAGCATTGTCAGCGGACGCCGGGGTCAAATTCTGGGTTTTGATGCCCGCGAAGGCTGGGACGGATGGGATGCCCTGACAGCCATGATCCCGGAATCTGAAGTGCATGACCTGATTGTTGATCTCCGCTCTGCCACATTGGGGGTTGGCACCTATCGCAGTGAATTCGATCATTTGCAGGAACTCACCGGTCACAACGCCGATAAAGTGCTGCAAAACCGTGCCTCGTAGTGGCTGAACTAGGGTCCTGACCCTAAGCTATGTCACGGACTGTTGACTTGTAGTTTATCGACCGTAGACCGAATATCTAGTCGGTAACAGATAGACTGTACAAGGAGTCGGGCGCGTGCTGATCAAGATAAAAAAAGGCTGGGAACTCCCAGAATCTACCGTTATTTCTGAGAGCGACTATCTGAACCGCCGTTCCATTTTGAAAGGGATGGCCGGGGCAGGGATGATCGCTTCTATGGGAACGGCTGCGACATTCCAAAAAGCGATGGCGGAAACCGCCGATCCAAGCGCGAGCCTGTATCCCGTCCCAAGGAATGATCTCTATACGGTGGAACGGGCGCTAACACCTGAAAAAATCGCAAGCACCTATAATAATTTCTATGAATTCGGCTCGCACAAAAGCATTTCCGAAGCGGCGCAGGCGCTGCCAGTACGACCATGGACCGTCAAAATTGACGGGATGGTTGAGAAGGAAATGGAAATAGGTATCGATGACCTGCTCAAAAAGATGCCGTTGGAAGAGCGTGTCTATCGACATCGCTGCGTGGAGGCCTGGTCAATGGCTGTTCCGTGGAGTGGCTTCGCGCTCAAGGAACTCGTGAAGCTTGCTGCGCCCACATCTGGCGCCATATATCTGGTCATGCAGACCTTTGAAAATAAGGCGGTCGCGCCCGGCCAGCGGCAATTCTGGTATCCCTGGCCATATACGGAGGGCCTGACACTGGCTGAAGCGACGAACGATCTTTCCTTTATGGTGACCGGTCTTTACGGCAAGCCGGTCCCGAAGCAAAATGGCGCGCCGTTACGGCTTGCGGTGCCCTGGAAATATGGCTTCAAACAGGTAAAATCCATCGTTCGATTCTCCTTCACCGACAAACGCCCGGAGACGTTCTGGGAAAAGCTCAACAGTACTGAATATGGCTTCTGGGCGAATGTAAATCCGGAAGTTTCTCATCCCCGCTGGTCACAAGCGACCGAGCGGGACATCGGCACTGGAAAACGTATCCCGACCGTCATTTACAATGGCTATGGCGAATTCGTTGCTGACCTGTATAAAGATATGACAGGGCAGAACCTTTTTATCTAGGATGCCAAACGATTATTTTCGTCCGCTCCCGATAACGGCTGGCATCGGGATGCGATAAGTTCCATCTGCCGTATTATATGCTTCCACATTTTCTGCGGCCTTCGCGTAAATGGCGGCTCTCGCCTCGGCGGTTTGTGCCCGAAGTAAACCACTTGCGCGAACGGTTCCTTCGGCGATTGCCTGCATAAGGCCTGCTGCATCCGGAGTTTCAAAAAACTGCTCGGCTCGGGTAACCGAGATGTCTTTCAGGCCAATGGTGGCAAGAGCTGTTGTCATGGCGTCATCCGTGCTGAACTGAAAGAAATCCGGTCCGTGCGGTAGCGGAACCGTCATGTCGCCATATAGCTTGGCAGCTTCATAAAAAATACCGAACCCATTGCTGGGATCAGGAACATCCCAGACACTGATAGCCATCGATCCACCTGTCCGTAACACGCGGATCATTTCCTTTAAGGCGGCTTCCGGGCTTGGTACGTGAATAATACCAAAACCGCAGACCACGGCATCAAAGCTGTTGTCGTCAAAGGGCAGGGACTGGGCATCGCCTTGTTGAAAATCCGCTCCAGGAACGTTGCGGCGCGCAATATTTATGGCTTCTTCTGAGAAATCAAGCCCGATCGCATCGGCCCCGCGGACCGCTGCGGAGCTTGCGAGCATCCCCGGGCCAGTGCAGACATCCAGAACCCGCATACCTTTTCTGAGAATTACGGCATCCAGGGTTGGTTTCACAGATTGTTGGGTTATTGGACCGAAATGCTGATCATATCCTGTGCTGTTGTTTTCCCAACCCTGCAGTTCAAATTTGTTGAAGGCAGTGGCGTCATCTGATTTTTGTATGATCATCCTATCCTCCCCAACCTTTCCAAAAAGCTATCGGTCGAATGGTTACGACGCAATGGTTCTTTTACCAAGGAGTGACGCCCGTCAATATTATCAGTATGGAAAGAGCTGTCTAAAAAAAAGCCGGCCAAATAAATGGCCGGCACGT
>Ga0315338_1004060_pt1 | contig 12006 bp, 19 predicted proteins | sample ASW8metaG_FD_204518 | JGI IMG/M metagenome (GOLD analysis project Ga0315338, IMG submission 204518) | Ammonia-oxidizing marine archaeal communities from Monterey Bay, California, United States - ASW #8 | ecosystem: Environmental > Aquatic > Marine > Coastal | place: USA: California | collected...
TTATTGCAGTATTTGCTGTTGTTATTCCAGTAAGTATAGTAGGAATTAATTTTTTCGAAAAAACTGTAACAAATCCACGTATTTGGGATGATTGGACGTGTGAACAGATGGAAAAATTTGCACTTGAACATAAAGATGACACATTAAATGATTATCAAAAAAGCAAATTTCATGAAGATCTCTCAGAATGCCTTAGTAGATAGATTATATTTCTAAAATTTTCTTACATTTAGCGCATTGAACACGTGTTTGCTTTGATTGAAGTTTTTGAAATTTTTTTGAACCACAGTCTGGGCAGATAGGGCATGAACGAGCAGGCGTCATTGAATTTCTCCACTTCCAATTATTCTAATTGATTGAGATTCTGGTTTTAGTAGGACGCATACATCATGTGGTAATATTGCAATTGGCTTATCAAGTGTTAGTTTAACTGGTGATATAGATTGGAACTTTCCAGCCTTTATCTGCATTCCAACAGAAACAAGACACATTTCATTTTCTGATATGTTATTCTTGTAAAACTTATTCTGCTTGAAATCCAGTGATAACTCATTTACAATTTTTAGAGACTCGTCTGCAGACAAAATGTCACCGCGTGAAACATCTTCAGGTTTGATATTTTTTAATGATAAACCAACACGTGCAGGTGATACACATTCTTTCACATCATCATCATGCATTTGTATAGATTTCACTAAAACTTCAGTTTTTGATGGCAGATGAAATAATTTATCATATTGAGATATCTTTCCCGATATGACCTTACCTAATACAACTGTTCCAACTCCTTTAACATCAAAGCAATGATCAATTACAATTCGTGCTGGACCGTCTTTGGAAATAATAGGAAATTTTGAAATTTCTTCTTTGATGTTTAATGAATCTACTTTTTTGTAATGTTCTATAACAGTGCCTTTTATCATGGTGTTAAGTCTCGTTTCATCAACATCATATGAGTGGCTTAGCAATCCTTCCTTTTTTCCTAATGCATCTAGTGCAATTATCTGCTCACCAGTGAATTTATCTAATGATGCAACGTAAAATATTACATACTCAGCAATGTATATTGCCTGAAATAATGGTTGAATTTTTTCTGGAAACCCATTTGGGGCAATCCATGTACGAATTATGTCAGATTCTTTTCTATCGTATAACGTCAAATCAGTGACAGTGCCCTTTTTACCAAAATCATTGGCAATTGATTGTTCACCTAATATTACAAAATTTACAGATTTCATTCTTTTAGTTATTTTTGTGCTGTTGGTTTCTTAGTTGCGCTTACCAGTGAAATAACATCACGGTCTAATAATTGATAATGTGTTGGAAGTCTCAAATTATATCGTAAATCTTTTGCATAAAGTAATCCTTTAGAGAGAGTTGTGTGTATTTCGTTTGCCAAATCCTTTACTGTTGCACCATCTTTAAGCAAAATTAAGTCTGGTAAGATTCTTCCTTTTTTGTCTGTCAATGTTTCCTCGTTGGCAACTGGATACACAGCATTCATTTTTAGAAGTTTAAAGACAGTGACATTGATGGCAAACTGAACTCCAGTACGCATGTATTCTCCCATAATATCTTTTTTAATAAAATCTAGTGCATCACCTTGCTTTTGATTTAATTTCTCACTTTGAACAATCTCAAATTGTTCAGAGCCTGGTGAATATTTAATTAATTCTTGTTGCTCTGCCCTTCTCAAAGTTAATTCACTGTCAGCACTTGCAGGAACTGTTATGACTTCATTATAACGTTCGCGTAATCGATTAAAGTTCTTATCTGCTCCTGGAACATCAATTTTGTTAGCAACAATTAATGTTGGCTTTGAAATTTTTCTTAAGATCTTTGCAAATTCTTTTGTATCATGAAAGTCAAAGTTATCAAATTCTTTTTCCTCCAAATCACATATTTTTAATGCTTGTTTTACATGATTCTTTTTTACACCAATTCCCATATAGAGTTCGGTAAATGCATCAACTATGTCTACATCATTTTTTAAATTCTTTGACATCTTCTCACGGTTACCTTCTAAAATTTTTTGATACCACATTACAAGTTCTTCTTCGATATCTGCAAAATCAGATACTGGATCACCATTCCCAGCCTCAGTAATCTTCCCTGTGGAATCTATACTGCCAGAGCAATCAACAACGTGTAATAGTGCATCTGATTGTGCTGCAATTGAAAGAAATTGATTTCCTAGCCCTTTACCCTTCCATGCATCCTTGATTAAACCTGGCAAGTCAATTAATTCAATTGGGATGTATCTCCAGCCATCAACACATTTGGAATTATTTGGTTCATCTTTTACTTTGAATTCCATATGAACACAAAGTGTGATTGCATGACCCGTTGCAGACTCTGGTTTTTTTGTTGTAAATGGATATGTAGAAATTTCTGATGATGCTAATGTTGCAGAGTTAAAAAATGTAGTTTTTCCAGTATTAGTTTTTCCTATTATGCCAATCTTAATTGTCATGTGTAAAAATAACGTAGATGTTATTTATTTATGACTAAGTTTTTCACATGTGTTTTTCAATTCTCTCACATGCCAAAGTATTTCATCTAATTCATCACTAGTGAGTTCTGAATTCCACTTCTCCAATGTAGTTTTCGAAATTTCTGCACAGCTATAAAGTAACTTCCAATATGGATGATGTTCAGCTGTTGTATAGGATAATTCGGCCATTTTATCAACAAGATCTGTTAATTCTTTAACAAGTTGATTGAGATCAGAGTCCGACATATCACATCAAACGTTTGTGCTCTGCTAGCATACATCTATTAAAAATAACATCAATTCCATGTTCTCTGGCAAGATTTTCAGCTTCCTCATTATGAATTCCTTCCTGTAACCAGATTACTTTAGGATTTTTTTTAATTGCGTCTTTTACAAATGGTAGAACATCTTCAGAAGGTCTGAATACATCAACTATATCGATGTCATCTTTTATATCATTAATTTCTTTGTAGCATTTTTTGTTTAAAATTTCATCACTATTCGGATTAACTGGAATTATGTCAAAACCATTTTCTGACAAATATTTAGGAACAAAATGTGCTGCCTTCTCTTGATGTTTTGACATTCCTATGACCGCCACTTTTTTCAGATTAAGAATTTCTATAATCTCTTCATCAGAATGTGCGTCTTTTTCCATTTTGCTTCTCTATTTACCGTGATCATGTTCTGTTAAGTGGCAGTCACAACTACAAAGTTCAGTTTTGTGATCGTTTTGACAATCGATACACTCAAAATGTTTATGATTTTCACAACTAGCACAAATCATAATTATTACACAATACTCTAGTTTGAAAACTTTTTGCCATTATGCTTAAATCATATTCTGAATTCTAATGTTTTTTATAACCAAATTTAAGAAGAAAATCGTGAAAATTTCTGTAGGTCATACACCAGATTCTGATGATGCATTCATGTTTTATGCAATGTTTACTGATTTGATAAAATCAGATGAATTTTCGGTTACACATGTTATAGAGGATATTGAAAATTTGAATAAAAAAGCAACAAATCCAGAACTTGATGTCACTGCTGTATCAGTTCATGCCTGTGCATACATTCCAAATTATACGATTTTGAGAAGTGGTGGAAGTTTTGGAATAGGATATGGTCCAATTGTCACGGCGACTAAGAATATGACAATAGACGAACTGAAAAAATCAAAAATTGCAATACCTGGTAAAATGACTTCGGCTTTTTTACTATTACAGTTGATGATTGGTAAATTTGATCATGTTGAAATGAATTTTAGTGATATTCCAAAGGCGGTAAAAATGGGAGATGTTGATGCAGGATTAGTTATTCATGAAACACAATTATCATTTGAGCAAGAAGGTGTGATGAAGATATTAGATGTTGGTAAGTGGTGGGATGAAGAAACTAATGGATTGCCTGTTCCTCTAGGAATTAATGTGATGAGTGATAAATTCGATAGTGCTATAATAAAGAAATTTGATTCATATCTTCAAAAATCTATCAAATATGCATTAGAGCATAAGGATGATGCAATGCAATATGCAATGCAGTATAGCAGAGGAAAGTCTCGTGAATTGATTGAAAAATTTGTTCTCATGTATGTAAATAATGTAACAGTTGATATGGGTAAATCTGGTGAAGAATCAATCAGGCTTTTGTTTAAAATGGCAAAAGAAAAAAATCTAGTTCATGATTTTGAAATTAAAATATCTGATCAACTCTAATAAATGAACAATAGATCAATCATTCGTGCTGCTTATATTCAAAATAGTCATATCCTGAATATGAAATCAATAAATAAACATAAAAATTCAGAATATGATTATTCTGGATTATTCATTGATGATGATGAATTATAAGAAATTAGATTTGATTAAAAATGACTGGTATTTATTATGCCAAAGTGAGATTAAAGCATGAAGCTTTTCTTAGATTTTGAACCATGCAAAGAATGCCAAGAAATGATGAATGAATTGGGTTCAGAAGAAATGATGTTTGCTGATGATATCACACGCGCAGACGTATCAGCAAAATTTCTTAGACATCTAACATACAATCACAACGAAGTGGTAAAAGCTGTAATGAGTGAAGTAAAATCTCAAAAACGGAGTCCTGAATTTGACCTGTACAAATAATCAGATATGTATGGTTTGAACAAGTAATTCTGTTAACTCATCAATACTTTTTGCTAGACTGAGTCGTTTGCGTAATACACTTCCACCTACAAGGCCTTTTGTAAATCGAATTGCTTGTTGTTTTATGTTTACAAATCTGATGTTATAGTTTGATGTTGCATCAATGTATTGAACAAATGCATCTAGTCTTGCATTTATTTCATATTTTTTGTATTTTCCATACTCAAGATAATCATTTATTTGCTCAAAAATAAATGGATTTCCCATTGCACCTCTTCCAACCATCACATAGTCACAACCAGTGTAATCTAACATTTTTTTTGCAATCTCCGGTGATGTGATATCACCATTGCCTACAACCGGTATCTTTACAGTTTGTTTTAGTTTCTTTATCATATCCCAATCTGAATGACCAGAATATCCCTGTGAAACAGTTCTAGGATGTAATGTGATCATTTGGATTCCTTCACGCTCTGCAATCTTTGCTATATCCTGAAACAATAACTTGTTAGATACATCTACACCAATACGCATTTTTAATGAGATTGGCCGTTTGACACTATTAACCAGCGTTTTGAAGATTTCTTGTGTAAGTGATGAATTTTGTAATAGTGCACCGCCCGCCATCTGTTTTGTAATATGTGGTGCAGGACATCCCATATTGTAATCTATGACATCAAAGAATGGCTCTACGATTTTTGCAGCCTTTTCTAATGCAACAATATCAGAGCCAAATAACTGTACAGATAGTGGTCTTTCTTTTTCTGAAAATTCTATAAATTCTGTGATATCCTTCATTTGTGATTGTAATTGTTTCTGCTTTGCTACTATTGCATTTACACTAGTTAATTCAGTTACAACAAGACCTGCACCCATCTTTTTACACATTAAACGTAATGCAGGATCACTTACGCCTGCCATTGGGGCCAAAAATGCTCTACTAGAGAAATATGGTAATTCAGACATATAATTTCTGATATTTTTTTTATTTTTAAATGTGCATTTTGGAATTTACATGGTTTGTCTTAAATTATCCAAATAACTAATGATGATAAATGCTGGTTGACAAAAAAATTCTTACTGGTGGACTTGTACTGCTGGTGGTTGGATTTGCATTAACTGCTACATTTAACAGTGTAATACCAGTTGGTCGTGAGGGAATGACTGATGATGAAATTGCGGCGTTTCTCATAGAGGAACAAGAAAATCAGGATTATACCACATTGGCAGGTGCTATGATAGGCATTGGATTCTTATTAATATTGATTAGTTTTGGTGCCAGGAAAAAGAAGAAAGGTGGTGCTAAAAAAACCCAAAAAAAACCAGCTAATTAAATTTCTGAATAGTATTGAAATACGTATCACGTTGTTCTGGGGTTCGTCCGATTTCTTTTACTAGTGTTGCTAACTCGAGTAATGATGAATTGGTTGGCTTACCTGCAGCACGATAAATCTCCTCTGAAAATGCGGTTCCAACCAAATCACTTCCACCATGTGATAATGCAACTTGTGCCAATTTCTGACCATATGCAACCCAGTATACTGATATATTATTGAGAACGTTTGCCAGCATTAAACGTGATATTGCAACAACCTTAAGATCATAAATTGATGAGCATTCCTGTTCTACCTTATGCTCTTTTTCTAGTTCAGTGTTATCTAGACTGAATTTTAGCGGGATGAATGTAAGAAAACCATTAGTCTTTTTTTGTAAATCACGAATTTTAATGAGGTGATCAATCACATGTTCTGGCTTCTCTATATGCCCATAAAGCATTGTTATGTTACTTTTAATGCCGAGATTATGTGCCTGCTCAATTGTATCTAACCACTCTTGCCCTGTACATTTGCCACGGACTATTTTACTTCTTATATCTGGATGAAAAAGTTCTGCCCCTCCACCTGGCATAGTATCTAACCCTGAATCTTTAAGACGTTCTAGTATTTCTTTAACAGAGTTTTTTGTTAATTTAGACAAGTAAAAAATTTCTGCTGCAGTAAATGCCTTTATTGTTAATTCTGGATGATGTTTTTTGATAGTTGACATCATCTGTTCATAATAATCTAATTGTAAATCTGGATGGAATCCACCAACAATGTGAACTTCAGTAGCACCTAATTCTTTGGCTGCGGCAACACGTTTTTCAATTTGTTCTGGAGTTAATGTGTATGCATCATCTTCATCACCTTTTCTGTAAAAGGCACACATCTGACAGCTTGCCGCACATAAATTGGTATAATTCATGTAATAAGATGAAGTGAATGTTACAGTTCCACCAACTGTCTTTTGCCTAACAAAATCTGCTGCGGCTCCTAAAATATGTAAATTATCATTATTCATTAATTCCATACCATCATCATATGTGAGTTCTTTTCCAGAAATTGCACTGTCAATTGCTGAAGATTTACCTAATAAACTATCAAGCATGCCTTAATTCATACTGAAGAAATTATAAATCAATACAATATAGCTAAAATATGGTATTACCACTGATAGATGAAGACAAACCAAAGTGCTTTTTGTGTCATATAATGCTAGAAAATTATGATGAGTTAAGAAAACATCAAGAAACTGTACATAAGGATTTTTTTGAATTTCATGAAGAGGGATCTAAACATCAACCTGCTCCAGGAGATGTTACTATTTTTTAGATTTTAGTAACTCTAATGCTTTCTCTTTACTAATCTGTGCCAGATCATAATTTTTGTCTATTGCTAATGCCCTTTTGAAATGACTTAATGCGTCTTTGATTTTACCTTGCTCCCCCAACGCTAATCCTTTGTATGCAATGGCTACCGGAAATTTGGGATTAATGCTTAATGCTATATCATAATATGATATAGCACTAGAGAATTTTTTCTGTGCATGTAATGTAGAACCCATTCCAATTATGGCATCAATATTTTTTGGATTAATCTTTAATGCTCTATCAAACAGTTTAAGTGCTTGATGATTTTTTCCAATTCTTTGTAAAGTTGCAGCCTTATCAATTAATGCACTGGTGTTACTTGGATCGGATCTTAAAACTTTATTATAGATATGTAATGCTTCATCAAATTCTTCTAGTGATACAAGTTCTGATGCTTGTTCTAAGAGTATATTGTTTTTTTGTACCATAGAATAGGTTTGTATATTATGTGATTTATTGGTTTTCAAAATAATTTTTCTTTCTACTTCCATACACAATCATTATTAAACCAAATCCAATTACACCGATACTGAGTTTTTCTGCAGTGACTTCTGATGATGTAAGGAACCAACCTACAAATTCTGGACCCCAGATGATTATATTCTGAATTGGTATAATTAAACCAGATATTATAAACAAAATACCAAATGCGCCAAACACATTTTTAGGAAATGACATCATTACTTTTTTCTTCTAGCTAGTAATTTTGGAATTTTATCAAGAGTTGTATTCGTTTCAATTATAGTGGCATTGAAACGAGATTTCGTTCCATAAAGTGCCTGACCACCCACATAAACTGGTAACTTTTTATTTGAATCATAAATTTTTTTGGCAAGTCTTTGACCGGCTTTAATATTATCATTTAATGTTATTGAAACCAAAACTGCTGTCGGATGTATTGTTTTTATAAATTCCAAAAGTGAATCTGCAGGTGTTGATGGTGACAGGTTGAATGTTGTAAACCCCTTTGAGAGCAGAAATGATTCTAATACATTACATGATATACAATGCTCCTCTCCAACAGGCGTGGTTATAATGATTCTTCCCTTATCCAGTGTGGATCTTTTATGATTCTCAGATATGATTTTTACCAGACTCTGAGTAGTATTGCTTGCTATGTGTTCTGTTGCAATTGAAATACGACCCTCTGCCCACATAGTGCCAACTTGAGACATTACTGGATTTAGAATTTTTTCATAAAATTGTTCAATATTAAATAATTTTACAAATGATTCATAGATATGTATTGATTTTTTCAGATTGCCCTCTATGACAGATGAAAACAATTGAATCTGTAACTTATTGATTGATTCTTCATTCCTTTTTCTATCATCAGATGTATTCTCTAGTAAGAATGTGTTAATTTTTGGATCATTACGAAATTCTAATGGTATGTCATCACGTGTCACAGATTTGGATTGGCCAAGATATTTTATAGTCACTTGCTTTGATGTTTTTCGTTTTTTATCCCACAAGCTTTTTACAAGATATAGATAATCTACATCTTTCACCTTTTTTTTTCTGAGATAGGCCATATTTATTAGACATTATGAATAATGCCTAATAAATATAACTAGTGCCTAACATTTAATTTTTTACGAATTAATCTAAATGTTAAAAATCCAATGCCAGTAATTAAACCAATAATTATCAGCAGAGCGATTATAGGTGTATTGTAATCTTCTACAAAATATCTTGATTCAAACCATGCATAAGGCAGAACTGTCATAAAGTCAATTGCAGAGAAATCCTCAACATAGCCTATGGCCAATGCTAGTTTGCCATAATTTCCACTTGAATCATAAACCGCCAAATAATATGTTCCATCAACTGGAACTACTAGATTAATTTCCTGCCTTTCCCAATATGTAATTTGTCCAAACGGTTCATAGAATTCTTTTGATGGTAGTACACCATCATAATCGAAAACTATGGCATCATATCCATCTGGTATAGGAAAAGGAAATGACTCAGTTGAATCTAAAACTTTTAGCTCGGTGATTAGATTAACTGCAAATGATGGAGCAATGAATACTAGGGACGGAGAAAAATCTTCTAGTCCATCAAGCTTTGGTATGACAATGTTTGAAAATAACTTGTCACCTTTTTTTGCATCAAATTTATAATATAACACATTATTGCTTAACTCCTCATACATAGCCCAAGACACGACAAGATCTGGTATTTCTAACGCTGAAACTATATCATTATTTGAACCATCTGTTGGAATCAATTTATGCGCAAATGCTGATGCAGGTAAAATCAGTATGCAGTATAATAAAAAAGTCATCAAAATTAGGCGCTTCATAATGAAGTATTGTTTATTGAACATTTAATGGATGATTTGGAATAACATAGTGCTAACTTGAGATAATATATTGTGTCATTAAATATTCAGTTTAGCCAAGATTGTTATGGCCAAATTACCATTCAAAATCAAAATTTTATCCATTGATTTTCACAAAACTCAATTTGACGGTGAGATAGAATTTCATGAGAAGAAATTCCCACTCAGGATTTATCCAATTGTTGGTAAACAAACAATCAAAATTCCATTTGATGTAATTGGTGTGCAGAATCAAAACACTCTTGTCAGAATTTCAGGTATCAGTGGAATTTATGCTGAAGATCATCTAACACTTGAGGGTAAATCATCATCCCTGGAGATTAGTTCGTTTCCGATATTTGATGAGATTTCAAATAGATATGATGCACTTGACACTATTGAAATCTTTTTCAAATAATTATGACCATGCAAAAAGATTATGATACTTGTCATAGCCGAAAAAGAATCCCAATGTAATTCGTGCAAACTTACCCTTTACTGCATTAACTGAATGGTATTTTTTTGGATTGATTAGTACAAGATCGCCCTGATTGCATGGTATTGAAGTTTGAAATGCTTTTTTAATGACATTGTTAGAATAGCCGAATTCTGGCTTTCGATATTTTTCATCAGATCTTGTCCAAAATTTATCAAAGATTGAAAGTTTTCCTCCAAATTCTGCCGATTGTAAATGTAAAACTGCTGATAACTGCCCAAAAAGTTCAGATACAGAGAAATTAGATGCCTCAAACGATGCGTTGTCACGATGTATGTGAATCATAGTGCCAGGATTATGAAGCCGAATTATGCCATGTGAGTATGACCATGATTTTTCTCGTGCAAATTGAATTTTTTTACCATATGATGCGGAAATTCTTGCTAACATTCTCTGCCGTGGATCTTTAGATGAGAAAATCTTTCTTAATACAGCATTTGATGATTTTGACTTTTTGAAGTATTCAAATTTATTTGAAATGTATGAGTTTAGTGACTCACCAATTTTTTTTGTTGAGCCTAATCCTACTGATGTTTCATTAACATGCAGAATTTTTGCTGCCAGATCATGACATTCTTGCTTATCAAGTATTTTAGGAAAAATTATGGCTGGTATGCTTCCAACAGATAGTTCACGAAAACAGTCAGCTTGTAGATCTGAATTAGTTATTACTTTTGGTATAAAATGAGTTGACAATTAGTATCCACCCGCACCAGAATGTGAAACCTTACAGATTAGATAGTTTTGATCACTCCTGCTAGAAATTTCACATTTAATGAATTTATCTTTAAGTCCTTGTTCAATTTGTTCAATCGTTCTCAAATTTTCATCCACAGGGATACTCATGATATCAGTTTCCGTAAATTCAATTATTTCTTTTTCAGAATAGATTGAATTATTTTCCTCTTTTTGATGAGTTACATTAATTTCAAAAGATTTTTTTGAAAGGATATTTGTTGCAGTGCCCCAAATAATATCGTTCATTGGATGATGCTATGGAACTACAACTAAATTCAATGGTATGTCCATCTTTCCAAATGGTTCAGAAATTCTCAAGTAATAGTCCTTTCCAGAATCATAGATAAAGTCATCATAACTTCCATAACCTATTGCTGGTCCCCATAGTATATTCAAGAATCTCTCCTGACCTGGTTTCAATACAACATTACCAGATGTAAAGTCAGAGCCAGAGTTAACCCATTTGTGGCCACCGTCCCACACTGAATAATTACAAATTGCTGGACTAGTACACATCATCGTGACATTATCTGACGAACCTGTATTTTCAGCTAAAACTTTGATGTTTACTAATGCCTGACCAGTTGCTGTGTATGCAACATTATTGAATTGTTTTACAGTGTTTCTAGATTCCTCTTGCCAATTTGCTACATAATAATATGTGATTGGACCAACCTGATTGGTAGAGCCACTTGCTTTGAATTGATTAATTATGTATTCTTCTTTGATTGCTTTCTCACAATCTCTTACATCTCTTTTTGTTTCTTTATCTTGGCATCCTTGTAGCATATCTTCTAATTCACTACTAGATGATGTCTGCGATTCTTTAGATTCGCTTGAAGTAGATTGATACTGTGATGGTGATGACATATCATCAGTTACTGCAGTAGAACTTACCTGCATTATGCCCATCTTAATCAAATACTGGATTCCATTAAGAAAGTCATTTTCTGAGATCGTTCCATCTGACCACCAACCTGCATTGTTTTTTACCCAATCGGGGATGGCATCTGAAGTTGATGCACTTCTAGTCGTTGATGGGATTGTGATTATTCCTTCCTCAATTAAATATTGAATTCCGGTGATAAAATCAGAGTCGGCGATAGTTCCATCTGCCCACCATCCTGCATTGTT
>Ga0315338_1004062_pt1 | contig 11993 bp, 10 predicted proteins | sample ASW8metaG_FD_204518 | JGI IMG/M metagenome (GOLD analysis project Ga0315338, IMG submission 204518) | Ammonia-oxidizing marine archaeal communities from Monterey Bay, California, United States - ASW #8 | ecosystem: Environmental > Aquatic > Marine > Coastal | place: USA: California | collected...
TAGATAATAGCTTTGCGTCTGATCAACCCCAAGAGCGCATAAAAGCAACTGCTGATAAATTGCTGTTATCAATACACGAAAATAAATCCAAGTATGAAAAAAACGAGGATCTTCTTTTTAATTTTGTTGATCAAACACTATCCCCAATTCTTGATTTTGATGCTTTGACAAAGCAAATTCTAGGGAGAAAGTATTACAGTAAAGCAAGCGAAGAACAAAGACTCGAATTTTCTGAGGCACTGAAATGGCAATTAATACGACTTTATGCAAAAACAATTTTGCAGCACTCACACGCGAGAATTGGTTATTTGCCAGAAGCAGAAAAACGCACTGGCAAGATTCGTTTTGTGCGCACTGAACTTTATCTTGGAGGGGGGCAACGCCCATTTAAAGTTGACTATGCTATGAGACAAACCCAGGGAGAATGGAAAATAGTAGAAGTAGTGGCTAATGGCATACGTTTAGTAAAAAGTTTACGAAACACTTTTCAACCTGAAATTGAACAAACGGGTTTAACTGCGGTTATAAAGCGTTTGAATGCAACACAGGTAATTGATTAGAACTTATTTTATTATTTCAAAAATAAGTACAAATAAATCTTGTCTCAATAACCCTATAAAATGGAAAAATTGCTCATAAACGGCGGCAATCCTCTAGAGGGAGAAATAAAAATATCAGGGGCAAAAAATGCTGTGCTACCAATTTTAGCGGCAACTTTGCTAATAGATAAGCCTGCCACTATCAGCAATGTTCCCCATCTTCACGATGTAACTACTACTCTATCTTTGCTAGGTAGCATGGGTGTTTCTACCTTGGTAGATGAACGTATGAATATTGAAGTTGACTCAAGCACGATTTCTAAATTTTTTGCGCCATACGAAATGGTAAAAACTATGCGAGCTTCAATACTTGTGTTAGGCCCTCTGTTAACACGTTATGGGGAAGCTATTGTTTCTTTGCCTGGCGGCTGCGCAATTGGATCTCGGCCAGTTAATTTGCATTTAGATGGATTAGAATTAATGGGTGCAAAAATTGAAGTTGAATCCGGCTATATAAAAGCAACAGCAAAAAAACTGAAGGGCATAAAAATTAGGATGGAAAGTGTGACTGTAACAGGCACTGAAAATATCATGATGGCTGCAACTTTGGCTAAAGGCACAACTGTTATTGAAAATGCTGCGAGGGAACCAGAGGTTGTTGATTTAGCAAATTTCCTAATACAAATGGGCGCTGAGATTAGTGGTGAGGGTACAGATACTATTAAAATACGTGGAGTTGAATCACTCAGTGGTTGCAAATATGAAGTGCTTCCTGACCGCATAGAAACGGGAACCTTTTTGGTGGCTACATGTTTGACAGGGGGTAAAATAAAAATTAAGAATGCACGGCCAAAAGCAATTGAATCTATCCTTGAGAAGTTAGAATATGCTGGAGCGGAAATTAACACTGGGGATGATTGGATTGAACTACAGATGGACAAACCTCGACCTAATAGTGTAGATATTAAAACCGCACCTTATCCAGCTTTTCCGACAGATATGCAGGCACAATTTACAGCATTAAATTCTATTGCAAATGGGATGGGCACAATCACTGAAACTGTTTTTGAAAATAGATTTATGCATGTGCAAGAGCTTCAAAGAATGGGTGCAGATATAAGAGTAGAAGGTAATATTGCTATTATAAAAGGCGTCAAGAGCTTAAAGGGAGCACAAGTCATGGCTACTGACTTAAGAGCATCTGCTAGCTTAATCCTTGCAGGTTTAGTTGCAAAAGGAGAGACTGTAGTTGATAGAATTTATCATATTGACCGAGGGTACGAGTATATAGATGAAAAATTGTCACAACTCGGAGCAAAAATTATGAGAGTTCCAACGTGAGCAAAAACGACACGATCACTATAGCAGTTTCAAAAGGACGGATATTAAAAGAGAGTTTGCCCTTATTAGAAAGAGCGGGTATTAAGATATTAAATAATACTGAATCTAGTAGGAGCCTCGCTATACAAACAAGCGAGGATATAACATTATTGATCATAAGGGCTGCAGATGTACCTACATATGTTCAGTATGGGGGCGCGGATGTAGGAATAGCAGGCAAAGATGTGCTTTTAGAATACAATAACGAGGGAATATATGAGTCATTAGATTTAGGAGTTGCGAAGTGCCAGCTAATGTTAGCAGGGTCTGCCGATCACAAGAACATAAGTGGGCGGGTAGTTAAAGTTGCCACCAAGTATGTCAATACTACTCAAAAATATTTTGCTGAACGAGGACAACAGGTTGAGGTTATCAAGCTTTATGGGTCTATGGAGCTTGCTCCAGTGACCGGGTTAAGCGATTACATTGTAGATCTAGTAGATACAGGCAATACACTAAAAGACAATGGACTTATCCCAATTGAAAAGATTGCTGATGTTAGCTCTCGCTTGATTGTAAATAAAGCAGCGATGAAAATAAAAAATACTCATATTTCAAATTTAATAGAGAGATTAGAAGTTGCTATTAAGAAAACTGAATAGATGAAACAAACAATGTATGTAACTGATGATATAAGAATTAGGGAAATGATGGAGCTGAGTACTCCAAAGGAGGTTCATGATGAACTTCCTATTACTGAGCAAGCATCAAAGACGGTATTTGATGCAAGAAATCAAGCCCAAAAAATACTTTCTAAAGAAGATAATCGCCTTTTAGTAATTGTGGGCCCATGCTCAATACATGATACTGATGCTGCTTTGGATTATGCGCAAAAATTAAAAGAACAAGCCTATATGTTCCAAAAAGAATTACTTATATTTATGCGGGTTTATTTTGAAAAGCCACGAACGACTGTAGGATGGAAGGGGCTTATAAATGATCCCAATTTAGACGGGAGTTTTGAGATCAACAAGGGAATGCGAATGGCGCGCGAGTTGCTTCTTAAGTTAGCTGAGATGCATGTTCCAGCAGGAACAGAATATCTGGATCTCATAAGCCCGCAATATGTAGCAGATCTTGTGAGTTGGGGGGCAATTGGCGCAAGAACTACGGAGAGTCAATGTCACAGGGAGCTTGCTTCTGGATTGTCATGCCCAGTAGGTTTTAAAAATGGCACTGATGGGAATATTCAGATTGCGGTAGATGCCATTGGTTCTGCATGCCGACCCCATCACTTTCTGTCTGTTACAAAGGATGGCCGCTCCGCTATTTTTTCTACCGCAGGCAATGAGTATTGCCACATAATTATGCGAGGCGGGAGCAAGAATATCAATTACGATTCAGAAAGTGTCGAAGAAACAGCAAGTCGTCTGGAAAGAGCCGGCTTACCACTAAGAGTAATGATTGATTGTAGTCATGCAAATAGTGAAAAAATGCCCGAGAAACAGTTAAATGTTGCCAAAGTTGTATCTTCTCAAATTGCACAGGGAGACGAGCGCATCGTAGGAGTTATGATAGAAAGTAATTTAGTTGGAGGGCGTCAAGATATCAAAGAAGAGGAGGGGCTGGTTTATGGCCAGAGTATCACAGACCCATGCATTGGTTGGGATGATACTTGTAAAATATTGTCTAGTTTGTCAGAAGCAGTTGCAAAAAGAAGCTAGAATAGTGACTACATCAAATGATTGAAATTCAGCTTTTAGATACTTCCCAAAAAGACTTTTATCCAGCATTGAAGAAGCTACTATCGGCGAAAGAAGCTGAAGCAAGTGAGGCCGAGTCTGTAGTTCTTGAGATTTTGGAAGCTGTAAAGTTACATGGTGATGCTGCAGTTTTAAAATATACGAAGCAGTTTGATAAAAATGATGTCACTTCTGTTAGTAAATTAGCTTTAGGTCACGATGAATTTCACGCAGCCTTAAAACAAATTCCACAAGAAAGACGCAATGCTTTGGAGCACTCTGCTGAGCGTATTCGAGAATATGCAGAACGTCAAAAGCTACACTCGTGGGAGTATGAGGATGCTAGCGGAACCAAGTTAGGCCAAAAGATAACACCTCTAGACTCAGTTGGTATTTATGTGCCTGGAGGGCAAGCTGCTTACGCATCTTCAGTTCTTATGAATGCAATTCCAGCAAAGCTTGCCGGCGTTGAGAATTTGGTTATGGTTTCCCCTGCCACAAACGGAAAACTAAACGAGATGGTTTTAGCTGCAGCTGCTATAGCAGGTGTTGATATTGCTTACCAAATTGGCGGCGCTCAAGCTATCGCAGCTCTTACTTATGGCACTTCAACTATTTGTGCTGTTGATAAGATAGTTGGCCCCGGGAATACTTACGTTGCTATTGCAAAACAAAAAGTTTTTGGGGATGTCGGTATTGATATGATTGCTGGGCCGTCTGAGGTAGTTGTACTTTGTGATGGAATAACAGATCCAGATTGGGTAGCAATGGATTTGCTTTCACAGGCCGAGCATGACGAAAATGCTAGAGCAATTCTGCTAACAACTAAGCAGTCTTATATACAGCAAGTACAAAAGAGCATAGAAAAATTCATTGATAAACTTCCTCGGGCAGAAATCATTAAGAAATCTTTAAGTAGCAATGGTATTTTCATTAAGGTAGAAAATCTGCAAGAAGCCTCAGAAGTAGTCAATTTTTTAGCACCCGAACATCTTGAGTTATTTATTGAAGATGCTGGTTCTATTTTACCTTTAATCCGTCATGCTGGAGCTATTTTCTTAGGAGAGTACACACCAGAAGTTTTTGGAGATTATTGCGCAGGACCAAACCATGTACTTCCAACTATGGGAACTTCGAGGTTTTCTTCACCCTTAGGTGTCTATGAGTTTCAAAAGCGTACGAGCATAATACAATGTTCTTCGGTAGGCGCTCAGGCACTTGCAGACACTGCTGCAACAATGGCTGAGAGTGAAGGCTTGGATGCTCACGCTCTTGCCGCAAAATTCCGCATAGAAGAAAAATAAGGGTGTTGTACTAGGTATTTGTAGCACTAGAAAAACAAGGCATGTTACAATGCCGCACTGTGTATTTTTTAAATTTCACAAAACCAAGAAAGAAAATATCTAATAAACCCCATTTTTAATACTTTAGCAGCTGAGCGCCCAGATGGTTGAAAAAAAAGTTGACAAAAACCGCCGTAAGTTTTTGACAAATAGTGTGACTTTTGTTGGAGGCGCAGGTGCCGCTATCGCTATGTGGCCTTTTTTGGCTTCAATGAAACCAAGCGCGCGAGCGCGTGCTGCAGGAGGTCCTGTTGAAGTTGATATAAGTAAGATGGAGCCGGGGCAAAAAATAGATCTAATTTGGAGAAAGAAACCGATTTGGATAATTCGTAGAACCCCAGAGATGGTAAAAAGTCTTGAAGATAATAGGGTCAAATTCAGGGATACAAATTCTGATAATGAAGCTCAACAGCCTGATTTTGCAAAAAATAGACATCGCTCCATGAATTCTGAATATTTGGTGCTTGAAGGAATTTGTACTCATCTGGGTTGTAACCCAAGCTATAGACCAGAGATTGCTCCAGCTGATTTAGGTAAAGATTGGAGTGGTGGTTTTTTCTGCGCTTGCCACGGTTCGCGCTTTGACTTAGCAGGGCGTGTATACAGAGGAGTCCCTGCTGGGGCAAACCTGAAAGTTCCGCCCCACAAATATCTTAGTGCAACTAGAATCGTTATTGGTGTCATGCCGGATAAAGAGGTTGCTTGATGAGCAACAAGCCTCAAGGGTTGCTCAGTTGGATTGACGCAAGATTTCCACTTATTAAGGTTTGGGAAGAACATTTTGCTAAGTATTACGCGCCTAAAAATTTTAATTTTTGGTATTTTTTTGGTTCCTTAGCTTTAGTAGTTCTTGTAATACAAATTTTTACTGGTATTTTTCTGACAATGCATTACAAGCCAGATGCTAACTTAGCGTTTGCATCGATTGAATATATTATGAGAGATGTTGAGTTTGGCTGGTTAATTAGATACATGCATTCTACAGGCGCCTCAGCTTTTTTCATTGTTATTTATTTACATATGTTCCGAGCTTTGCTTTACGGATCTTTTAAAAAGCCCCGTGAATTACTGTGGCTTTTTGGTATGGTCATATATGTAGCTTTGATGGCTGAAGCATTCATGGGCTATCTTTTACCATGGGGGCAGATGTCGTATTGGGGTGCTCAAGTTATCGTAAATCTTTTCAGCACAATACCTTATGTTGGAGAAGATCTAGCAATTTGGATACGCGGTGATTTTGCGGTGTCAGATTCAACTTTGACACGCTTTTATGCATTCCATGTTGCAGCCGTACCTTTGTTTTTGGTCTTTCTAGTTTTTTTGCATATTGTCTCCCTTCACGCTGTTGGGTCTAATAATCCTGATGGCATCGAGATAAAAGAAAATAAAAATGCTGATGGAGTTCCTTTAGACGGCATCCCTTTTCACCCTTATTACACTGTCAAAGATATAGTCGGGCTAGCTGTCTTTTTATTTTTCTTCTCTTTGGTTGTATTTTACATGCCGGAATTGGGAGGTTATTTTATAGAGCATTCAAATTTTATACCTGCCAATCCATTAGTTACACCAGATCATATTGCACCCTTATGGTATTTCACCCCATTTTATTCAATATTGCGCGCAATTCCTGATACTGGAGGAGGTGCTTTTGCAATGCTGCTGTCTTTAGGTATATTATTTTTTCTTCCTTGGATAGATCAGAACCCAATTAAATCTATACGATATCGCAGCATGTTATTTAAAGTTAATTTATTTGTATTTGTTCTATCCTTTTTTGTACTTGGGTGGCTAGGCATGAGGGCGCCAGTACCTGTCTATAGTGAGATGGCTTTAAGATTTAGCGAGCTATACTTTTTATATTTTGTTATTTTATGGTTTCTTAGTAAACCAAGGCCGAGATTAATCTCTTACATGTATTTTATTTTTCTACTCGGTATTATCACTTTATATGATTTCATGCGCGTTAATGAAGATACTCAAGTTTTAGTTTCAATTGGGTGGTTGCTTCCATTTCTTTTTCTTGCATTTATGTTTTTACTTCCTATGTTTACAAATATCAATGAAGATAGGATCGTTCCCGAAAGAATCACATGAATAAGTATATAACTGCAATTTTTTTTATAGTTTTTAGCAGTCAAGTTATGACGGCCAGTGAAACTCCATCCGAACTTGCTAAATATGTGGCATATACTAATATTTCTGATCAAGCTTCTTTGCAACGTGGGGCAAAATATTTTGTAAATTATTGCTTAGGTTGTCATTCATTGGAGCATGCTAGTTACGAACGAACGGGTCGCGACATAGGGTTAACTAATGATTTAGTCGAAAAAAACTTGATTTTTACTCAAAATAAAATCACAGATAAAATTATATCTTCGATGGACCAGCAGGAGGCTGAGCAGTGGTTGCTTGCCAAACCTCCAGATCTTACTCTTGTAGCGCGCGCTAGGGGTGCTGATTGGGTGTATTCATATTTGATGACTTTCTATAAGGATGAAAACCGTCCTACTGGAGTAAATAATTGGCGTTACCCAAATACTGCTATGCCACATGTGCTTTTGCCTTTACAAGGTATGCAAGCCGCTAATTTTGTCAATAATACCGACGAGGATGGTATAACGCGCAAAGAAATTCAGTCTTTATCTTTGATTCAGGACGGATCACTAACTAGACAAGAGTATGCAATAGCAGTTCAAGATATTACTAATTTTCTTTCTTATACTGCTGAGCCCATGCAGTTAGAGAGAAAATCTATAGGTTTTTGGGTGCTTTTGTTCTTTATAATATTTGGTTTGTTAGGTTACTTTTTAAAACGCGAGTTTTGGAAAGATCTTCACTAGCAAAATCACAGAATGGTCTTACTTCATAATTAATTTTAGGATTAAAAAATAATGTTAACTTTGTATTCAAACCCAAGATGTCCACAGTGTCACAGAGTGCGCATTGTGCTTGCTGAAAAAGATATTGCAACAAAAATCGAGAGTATTGATACTAACGTAAAATCTGAGGATCTCGCTACATTAAATCCATATAACACAACTCCAACGCTAGCCGACAGGGATTTAGTGTTGTATGAAACAAGGGTGATTTTAGAATATCTAGATGAACGCTACCCACACCCCCCATTAATGCCTGTTGACCCTGTTGCACGAGCACACACGCGGATGGTTTTGCAGTATATACACCGTGATTTATATAGCTTGGTGCCAGATTTGAATTCGACTGGGGCAAAAAAATCTAGTAATGCAAGAAAAAAAATGAGAGAAAGTCTAATTGCCTCTGTTGAACTTTTTTCGTCAAAAAAATATTTTTTGGGTGATGAATTTACACTTGTTGATTGCAGTCTTGCTCCAATACTGTGGCGTTTGCCTTATTATTCTATTACTTTGCCTACATCTGCATCGGTGATTTTAGATTACATAGAGAGGGTCGCGGAGCGCCCTTCTTTTCAAGAAAGTCTCAGTGAGTTTGAGACCGAGATTAGATTACCTGATTTCTAATGGAAGGGCTTTCCCAGGATTGAGTATGTTATTCGGATCAAATTTTTCCTTTATCGATCGCATTATCTTGAGGGTGTTTGAGTCTAATTCTTTTTCTATGTAGTCGCGTTTTACAACTCCAACACCATGTTCTCCTGATAAAGTTCCATTTAATTTCAGCACTAGATCAAAGACATCTAAAAGACACTTTTGTAAATCTCTATCTTCATAACTAGAAGTGCTGGTTAGTAGATTTACATGTATATTGCCATTTCCAGCATGCCCAAAGTTAACTATATTGATTGCATGTTTTTGGCTAATATTTTTTAGACCAGAGATTAATTTTGTGAGATTAGTTATCGGCACGACGACATCCTCATTAATTTTTTTTGGGGCTACTTTTTTTAATGCGGGAGAGAGCGCTTTGCGTGTTTTCCATATTTCTTGCATTTTTTCTGCACTGCTCGCTTTTTTTATTTTTATGCAACCTGCATTATCTGCAGTTTTTTCTAATATTGATAAAAGATCAGCAATGTGTTTTTTTTGCCCATCTACTTCGATTATTAGCATAGATCTTGTTTTTTCGGGAAATCTTATATTCGAAAATGACTGAATTAATTGTATTGATGTGTCATCTATAAATTCTAGTGTATAAGGGACAACCGATTGCCCCATTATATTTATGACTGCCATGACAGCAGAGTCAATGTCTGCATAGAAAGCCTGCAACATGCCTATTGCTTCATTTTTTGGGAGAATCTTAAGCGTTGCTTCTGTGATTATTGCTAAAGTTCCCTCTGATCCAATTAATAAACGAGTTAAATCTAAACCAACCACACTTTTTGTTGTAGTTGCTCCTGTTTTTAGCAATTCTCCTGAGCCTGCTATTGCGCTTAAAGCGAGGGTATTTTCTCGTGGTGTCCCATATTTTATAGCTCTTGGGCCAGCAGAATTGTTTGCAAGGTTCCCTCCAATAGTGCAGTAATTGGAGCTTGAAGGGTCTGGCGGCCAGAAAAGATTATATTCGGCAATAGCATCTTGCAATGCTTGGTTAATTACTCCTGGTTGAACACAGGCAAGCCTGTTTTTAAAATCTATCTCGAGAATTTTGTCCATTTTCTCTAGACTTAAAACAATTCCGCCTTCTGTGGGGACACTTCCTCCTGTTGTCCCAGTCCCCCTTCCTCTTGTTGTTAAAGGAATATGAAAATCATTGCAAAATTTTACCAAGCTTTGTATTTGCTCTTGGGAATCTCCAAATACAACAGCGTCAGGGACTACGCGTATATTACTGTTGTCATAGGAGTAGGCCCAACAGCTACTTTTTTCTATTAGCAAGTTATCAGGGGAAATTAACTTTTTTAATGGGTCAATCCATTTTTCCATTTGGACGCAATTCTCTTTACGTAACTAGATTATCAACTAATGAACACAAGCAATGTATTATTACGGCATGCACCTCTTGGATCCTAGCTGTTGAATCTGAATTCACCCTTAGCTCTATATCGGTAGCAGTCAGGAGTTTAGAAATTTGTCCTCCTTTGTTTCCTGTCAGAGCGACAACACCCACACTACCTTCATGCGCTGAGCTAACAGCAGAAATTATGTTTAATGAGTTTCCACTTGTACTTATTGCTATAAGTATGTCTCCTGGTTTCGAAAGAGCTGCAATTTGCCTAGAGAAGACTTCATTGTAATTGCTGTCGTTTGCTATCGATGTAATGGTTGATGAGTCAGTTGTGAGGGCAATAGCAGCAAGTGCGCGGCGATCTTTTTCAAATTTATTTATTAGTTCAGATGAAAAATGTTGAGCGTCACTTGCAGACCCTCCATTCCCGCAAACTAATATTTTGTTTCCTTGGTTTAGTGATTGAGAAATTAGTTTCCCAGCTTCCACAATTTTACCCGAAAGCTCTTTGCATGTTTCCTTTTGCAGGGAGACGCTTTCCTCAAAAATTTTTTCAATATTGTTAATCATATCCATGCTCAATTATATATACCTTTTTCTGCTTACATATAGAGTATTTTCAATTTAGTAAGCGAGGGCGCCCTTTTGAGAATCTTGCCCAATATAGTTCTCTGTGTACACGCTGGAACTCATCGACCGATAGTTTCCCCGTGAACCCATAGAGTCTCTGCCTTTTTTTTATTTGCAGTCTATTTAAGTAAGGGATTAGTTTATATGTATCAATGCCGAGAGCTACAAGGCGTGGATAGGCATGCGGCTGTTCCGGATTTCTTAGTTCGCTCATTACCTCTGTTTGGTCTAAGTATTCAGTTGCGTCTAAGGTCCACGGCATATCACAGAAGAGCACACCATTGAGATCTTTATCTTTTGCAGCATCCGGGGTTCCAGAATATATGCTTGAAGTTGCATAGGTTGGCAAGTTCTTCGCATAAAAGTAGTCAAGTTGTGGTTTTAATTGCCTTGCCTCTTCGGGGAAGGCTGCGAAAAATACCATGTCAATATCTTGCCTCCTCTTTGGTCTAGCTATTAATTTTAAGCTCAAAATATTTTTTAAGCTTTTTATTCTTTCTTCACTTTCCTCAATTTTTAGAACTTTTTTAATTATTTCTGAATAGTTTTTCTTTTCAGTGGAATATTGACCATAGGCTGCTACTTTTCCTTCGAGCTCATTGAATCTAATTTTAAAAGTATTAAAAAATCTTTTACCCCAATCTGTATCTGGTGTAATTACGATTGCGGATTTTTTCCCATCTAGCGCAGCTTTTTCAGCAACAACTCTAGCTTCATCTTCAGGCAGTAAACCGAATTGATACAAATGCTGGGGAGCTATTAGATATTCGTCTGCATAGTTTAAAGTTAACATGCCTATCTTGTTTTCAAGGTTTTTTACTAAAGTTTCGACACGCTTTTTATCTAAAGGGCCAACTATAAAATCTGCCCCTTCTTGAATTGCCAAAGCATAGGTTTCCTCGATATTTATTGAATCCTCCCCTGTATCATAGATTTGCAAGCTCGGCTTGTTTTTAGAGGATGATTCTTTGTGTGCAACTTCTATTCCAGAGAAAATTGCTTTAGCAAATTTTGCATTTGAACCTGTCATCGGTAATAAAATTGCTATTTTTCTTGGTTGGTACATTAAATTATCAAGTTCTTGATATACTTTTTCGTATAAATTTTTGCTCGCATAATGGGACTCATTTTTTTCTTTCCATTCTAGCAGCAGCTCCTTAATGCTCGATGCTGGAAAAACTGTACTTTTGCTCAAGTATGCGAATTCTAGCCATGCTTTAAGCTCTGAATCTTTGACTGAATATAGCCATTTCTTTAATTGCCTTTCATCTTCGAGTTGAATATTTTCCCAAAGTAATTCATATGCTGTGTGTTTTTCTTCTTGAGCCATCACTCTGCCAAGTTGTAGTTGTGCTTTTATGGACATTAAGTTTTGTCTGTTTGCTTTTAACACCTTTGCTCTTGTCAGTAGAATATTTTTTTGCAGGTTAATCTCAAAACTAAAATTATAGCTAGGCAATACATCCAAAGCTTTTTTTGGATAACCCTCTAATAGGAACAGTCTGGAAAGAAGAAGGTCTATTTTTATATTT
>Ga0315338_1004063_pt1 | contig 11991 bp, 11 predicted proteins | sample ASW8metaG_FD_204518 | JGI IMG/M metagenome (GOLD analysis project Ga0315338, IMG submission 204518) | Ammonia-oxidizing marine archaeal communities from Monterey Bay, California, United States - ASW #8 | ecosystem: Environmental > Aquatic > Marine > Coastal | place: USA: California | collected...
GATCACCTATATTTGTGATTGTGAAATCATTATCAAATGAATTAGCCATAGATTAGAACTCCAGTGGCTCTTCCTCTACTCCTGCTTCCGGAGCAGCCTCTTTTTCAGCCTCATATTCTGGAGTAGTAGGCTCAGGTACTGTGTTTTTTAATTCGTTTTCGAATTTATCAAAATATAATTTAAGATTTGTAAGGAGATAATCGTGAAAAAGAGTTCTATCTTGCGAGTTAGAAAGAAGATCATATGAGTCTAAAATTTGTTGAGACACCTTCTTAAAAGTAAGCTCGGCAAAATTTCGGCCTGTGCCATCTTGACCTTCAATTCCAAAAGTATCTTCCTCTTCATCAGGTACGCCGTCACCATCAATATCGATAAATGCCTCGTCATCTGTTGGATCATCCTCAATTTCGATCTCTACGCCCTCTTCCTGCTCCATAACTGGCTCTTGGGTACCTCCGGCGCCTAGATTAACCTCAGAAGGAGCTAAGAGGTCTTCTGCGCCCTTTACGATGTGCGCACGGAAAGACTCTCGTTGAGTTGGTTCAGTTGTCATCCTCTTGAAATCTTTTTCAATAACAGGAATGATATTTTTCAGTAAATCTTCCAACACATTAATGCCAGTAGAAGCATGAGGTGATTCATCAGCCACAGCTTCTTTTTCCTGTAAAATAAGTTTTCTAACTATCGATCTCAGATCTTTTTCTTCCAAGAGTTGTTGTTTTTCCTTATTTTCAGCCCGGTCCAGAACAACATTGATTGCTTTTCTGATGTGTTCTCTTAGTAATTGTTCTTCCATATATTGTTTTCTATCGATATCCATTGTTATCTCCTCAATTTCTTAATAAATAGTCCAAAACTTGATTAACTATTATATCATTTTTCGATTCTCTTCGTAAAGTCATTGTTTTTTTTCTTTCTTCTTCATTATCTTCATCTTTGAATCCTACCCAAGCTCCCGCGGAATGTCCTTCGGCACTCGCACCAACTGAAGTCTCTGCGAGATCATAATGATTGCAATCCGGATCCTCATAACAAGCTTCCTCTTTGGCTTTCATCTCTTCAGGGTCACAATTTGGATCCTCATGACACGCTTGAAATCTCGGCTTCTCTCCACCAACAAAAGCTGGGGCCGAAACCTCTTCAATTTCTTCGTTTTCTTTTGCTAAAAATGCGTTTGAATTATTTTGGGCCCTTTTACTATTATATGCCGATCCTGGATCTTGTGGTCCTTGATCTAAAAGCCAACTGTGAGATTTGCTTAAGCGCTTTTTCATCTTTTTTTGAAAATCCTCGTTGATAACCTTTTCAATTAGCCCATGAAGAACGGTAAAAAAGTCTCCTTTTTTTTTATTTTCGGTAAGTTCTACAACACCGAGTTCTGTAAGGATTTCTTGGAACCTATCTGAAGCTTCTTGCGGTAAGAAGTATCTTATCCTCTCTAGATCATTATCATGCAACGCTTTCCTGAAATCAGTTGCGCTTATTCCCTCTTTTGGGTCAAATGCAAATTTCATCGGATCTAAAACATTAACGCCTTCCTTTGCATATGATTGCACATTTCTTGCAAACCTAGATTGGTCTCCGCCTTTTGTACTTGCGCCTAAAATGACACAATGACCAGCTTCCAAAGGACCATCAGGTCCAGTAAATTCATATGCTGCTCTAACTGGAGATCTCATTTTGGGAATATCAATAGATACTCTACCGCTTAATCCAGCAGCTTCAACATATATTTTCCAAATGCTTACAGATTGTTGAGTTGTTACATCAGCTTGGCCACCTGATTTAAACTCTTTTGCCTCTGAAGCATTTAAAGGGGAAATTAAAACAACAACATGATCTGCAATGTTTGCATAATGTTTTACCATATCAAGATGTCCTCGATGTGGTGGCTTAAATTTCCCCGGAATGACAGCGATAGTTTTTTCACAAAACTCGCTGTCCTCTTCTCCCTCTCCAAGATCTTGAAGAGGGCCCGAACCCCCGCGACCATATTTAAATAAGCCAAGTATCTGATTCATTGGCGCGAAATTACCTGTAAATTTATAGGTCATTCCATCATAATCAAATACAAAACCTTCCGCAGCAGTAGAAATGTCTTCGACACTCTTCAGCTTCCGCATCTGTTGTTGTAATATTACCATTGCTTCTTCATCACCAGAGTTTTCGATGGCTGCAATTGCACGAGCAGTTTCCTGCCTTAACCTCATCACCTCCTTGGGATTGTCTAAAACGAATGCACTCTGTAATCCACGAAGCATCTCAACAGAAAAGTCATGTACAATGTCCTCTAAAGGGGACATAATTTGTTTCAATAAGTTTTTAGAGTTCTTAACGATATCTCTAATAATTTCTTTCTTTCCAAGCTCTTCTTTAGGTAGTCCTCTGATAATATCATTAAATCCTGGTTTCTTCTTCAATTTTTGGTCTTCTACACCCAAAATTCTCTTTAAAAGAAGAATCTTTCGATCCTCTTCAAGTTCAACATTACTATCGATATAGGGAATTAACTTAGACACAGTATAATCAGCTATTGTGGCCGAATCGCTTAAGCCAACGCTGTTTATTAACTGTTCTAACCTAGTTGTCGCTGTATTGACATGTTCATCGCTTGAGAGGCCCTGAAGATTTCTGATTGCGTTCTTTTGTACGTTATATTCATCATCTTCAATGGCTTGTTGCATTCTTTCAAGTGCTTTGTCAAGAGCTTTCACATTTTTAGATACGTCAACATCAACGACTTTTCCAGTCTCCCTATTAAACTGGGCATGCCCAACTTGATGAATATTTAAGGTTTTAGTATCATAACTTACAATATTAGCAGTTCTAGGATCTTGGATCTCAGCATTGTAATATACATTTGCGTCCGGACCAAAAATAGCCATCTGTTCTTCTGGTTCAAGAGAACGAACTGCTTTTTCAAATGTTATAAAAGCATCGCCAAAAGATTTGACCAAGTTTGGATTTCCGTGACCAGCAAATTTATCAATTAGGCCAGTGACATTTAGGCCACCAGTTTTTATATTACCTTTGTTTCTAACTGCCCTAGCTTCTCCATTCTTTACAGAATAAGAGATAAACAAATTTTGACCATCTGTTTTTTCAGTTCCAACCAATTCCCCACTTGATGCCTTAATAAAGACGTCCTTCATTTCTTTGAAAGTAAGTTCTGGATTCTCATATAAATGAGACATATGGCCGCCTACACCGCCCATTTTTAATCCTCCTTGCTTTCTTCTAAAATTTGCAACTTTTCTTCGAGGAGATTAATCCTCTCATTAAGTTGACGGACTCCTTTCTTAACTGATCTTAAATGTTCTTTTGCCATTTCTAGTCTTCGAGTATCTGTTTTTGAACGAGGTGTTAAATTATTTAAAGCCTCACTCAAAGACTGAATATAGCTAATCAAACTTGGACTGCTGGAGCCCTCCATCAAAAGAAAATCTTTTGTCATTTTATTAAAATCGGTTGGCATTATATAATGTTCCTATTAGTTGGCTGTTTTATTGGTTTTAGTCGTTGCAGTTTTGGTTGCAGCCTTTGTGCTAGAAACTTTTGTTGTTGTTTTGGTAACAGTTTTTGTAACTGGCGTTTCTTTTACAACTTCTGTTGGCTTAACAACTGGTTTAGCAACTGGTTTAATAACAATAGTTTTATCTGCCACTGCTTCTACCTTGCCACCATTTTCGATTCTTGCTCTAACTTCAGCGCTCAACTTTCTCCACTGTCTTTTTCTTGGTGTAGTCATTATTTATTCTCCTTTTTTGGAATCCAGGACTCACAAAGACGAGTATAAAGTGATTTATTATACCACTCTTTGATCTCTTCATCATCGCTCTCTTCCACAACTTCACTTTCGTCAAGATCTTCATCTTCTTCTTTAAGTTGACCAGTAGCGGTATCTTTGACGCGACGAGCCGGCTCTTTGCCTGTGGCAACATCGGAGGTCTTTGTGCGCTCTTCAATCTCTTCACTTTCTTCAAGATCAGCTTCTTCAGACTCAGTTACGCCAGACATGGCGCCAGCAATCTGATTTCCAAGCTCCTCTTCATCATCATCTTTATCGTCAGACTCCTCATCACTGTCGGCGCCTTCAGCGATTTCAGTTTCTTCGGTGACTTCCTCTTCTGCAAGAATTTCTTCAAGCATTGCTTTAATTTCCTTTTTCAAGGTTTCCTCGTTCATTTTTTTGTTCTCCTGTAGGTTTAAATTGTATTGGTTTTCCCAATCTCTGAAACAAAGGTTTCCAAGTTCATATGCTTCTCTTTCCATTTCTCGAAGATGTGGATTTTTTTGGGCATATCCTTCTTCGGTTACGGCCCCATCAGCAAATTCGCCACGACAATTCTGCGTGTGATGAACTAGCTCATGAGATAAAGATCGCATAATATCCTTGGGGTGCCTATAATCTATATAGACAGTAATTTCATTAATGTTCGGGTTGTAATGTGCTGTGTTTCCTAATGGATTCTGCGCATTCTCGACATCAGATGAAAAAACGATTGACGCTGGCTTATTAAATCCCATTGTTTTATGTGCATAGGGATAAAACTGACCAACAAGTTTTTCTAGGATACTAATATCCTTGGTAGTATTATTTGTTATTTTGTAACTCATTTTTCCTTTCTTTCAAGAGTCTTTCTGTATATAATTGAATAATATGAACAAATTTGCTCATATGCTTTTCGTTCTCGGCAATAAGTTTGATATCTTCCTTGCCCAATCTTTGTAAATGCCTCTTTAAGAATCTTCTCACAACTTTCTCAAGGTTTTTAGCAAATTTTTGTCCTTCTGGAGAATTTAAATCAACTCCTGCACTTTTAAGTTGAGGAGCAACAATTTGTTTTGTATTAATTGTCCCCGCTGCGGTGGCAGCATCTTTTGGTTCGTATCCCTTTTCTTTAGGCTCCTTTACTCCCCTGGCATCTTTTGATGCTTTGGCAGCGCGCTCTGCATCTGCAAGACCCTCTCTTTCAAATGTCTGGATCATATCGCGCAACCAGCTTTCAACTTCGCTCTCCAAACCGAGATCTTGCTGTTCTGCTTCTTTTAATTTCTGAGTTCCACCCTGTACGCGAGCCGGTCCTTGGGAATCGGGCGTACCCCAATCTCTTCCGAATAGATATGTCATGACTTGTTTATATTTTACGTCATTGTCGTCCATTTCCAGAGCGTTCTTCATTGCTTTGTAGAGCATGTATGCCCCAAGGTACGCCTGTTCGTTTCCGGGCTCTGAGGCCCCATAGCGTCCTTCTGTGGAGTCAAGATCTAGTTTCTTGATTCTCTTTTTAAAGCCGTCTAGGATCTGGTCAGAGGATCCAGGAACAGGAGGCGCTTCCACTTCCGGCTCTGGCTCTGAATCGTCTTCTGGAGGAGTTAATTGGAAATCGTCATCTTCTGGCTTTTCGTCCGCGACCTTTAATCCAAATAATTCTTTGTCTCCAAATTCATCTGTAAGTGCTTGGGCCAATCTTAAAGCTGTTTTATCATCTAATCTTGCATTACGCATAAGCTCATCGGCCAATTCTAGCATATTTACGGCTTCTGTAACAACATTAAATTTTTCTGCCCTTAAGAAATCCATTGCTACTTGCAAAACAGCGTCAACATTCAGATTTTTAAAAGTGCCTCTTTTACCAATCTTGCCTTTGGCAATACGCTGAATCATCTTCTTTAGTTCGCCGCGATCAATAGAGCCTCCTTGTTCACCTCTTCTGGTTATTAAACTGCCCGGTCGGGCCGACATTTCAGCTAGCATTGATTTTACATAATTTACAACCTGGTTTTCTTGAATGGCAATGTCGTTTGCTTTAAGTTGCGCAGCGACTGCTTTTACAAGTCGACCAGCAGCTTGTTGTAGAGCCTTCTTATCAACCTCGCCAGGTGCGTTCTTAGCGAGCCAATTGGCTAGGAGGGCCTGGAGTCCCTGGCCACCCTCTTTGGCGCCTACACGGGCCATTTTGCCTGTTTCTGGGTCCTTTACGCGCATGTCCTTAAAGACTGGAACAGGCCCGTCTCCGCCGGTCGTGGGAGTTTTACCTCCTCCGCCTCCGTCAACACACTCACCAGTGTCAGGATCTCTAACCTGTCCCTCTGGACAATCATCTTTGCTTGGATCTGGGTCTTCGCCACCGCCGCCAGTTAAACAGTTTGGAGGAAGCTTATATTTATATGTGTCAGCAATTTTTTTAAGCTCTGACATCCAAGGATCCCCAACGCTACACATTTCGCCGCCGACAACTCGTACTGCAGAATCTCCTCTATCTCTGAACAACTCTGCAATATTTGTTTTTCTCTCAGTATCTAAATTCATACCATTAGCAGCCATAAATTTAACATAAAGCACAAAAATAGAATGATAAGGCTCTTTTAATTCTTTCCATATTGGAAGCCAGCTTTCGCCCTCTTTTTCTTTTTCAGCATCCTCGGCTTCTTTTTCAGAACTGGTTTTTCCTAAGCCAAAAACTTCTCCAGCTTTTGCTTTTACTTTATCGAAAATTCCTTCTCGTATAATCAGCCTTATTTCTTCCTCAACTTCTTTTGAGAAATCCGTAGTTTTCTTGTCTTTTGACATGTAAATATTCCTATGTTAAAGATTGTTTTAAATAATTAGTTTTAAATAGCCAGAAACACCAATAAATAGTCCATTTGGCAATATATTATTGCATATTAAATGAACCACCCTTAATGGTAAACTCTCCACCTCTGATTGTGAAGACTTCTGAGGGAGGCACTGGTACAATTTCGAAACTATACGCCCCTAAGCTTGGTGGAGATTCGTAAGAGGCGCTAAGTATATCATACAATCCTCCGACAACATCGTTCGATCCAGACCCAACATGTTTCGCTGGAGAGGTTGTTAACAAAGAAAAATCTTTTGCAGATCGATCAGTGTATGTTGGGTCTGCCGTTATAATGTTGGATGTGGGATCTCCGTCAAAAAAGAAGCTTCCCGAGCTAGTTGTGTTGTTATAGGCCAAACAGTTTTTTATGGTCCCCTCGTTGTCGACGTCATAAAATCTATAAGATGAGACCACAGCACAATTGCTGACTATGGAGTTAACAATATCCGAATAGTTTGATAACACAACCGTTCTTCCCGTCGTACAATTGTCGACAGTTATGTGTCTTATAATTCCGTAATTTGATGAATTCCCAGAATATTGAACCGCGTTAAAATCAAAGGTGGAATCAAAAACTAAAATAGATTCCCAGACACTGACATCATTAGTTGGACCCCAAAGCGCAGCCGTACAATCTAGGTTTTTAAATGTGCACCTCTTAACCCATGAGTCATATCTGCTAGATCTGGAATTATCACCACCTGTTGCAACACAAACAGAATCTGTATCTGTGCAGTTATCAAAAGTACAATCTTCTATTCTATACTGTGTGCTACTATATTCAGTTTCAACCGTCGAATCCGTTGTTGGAGTTACTGAGGCTGTAAAATTAAAGCCCCTGATTGTTGAATAAAAAGTTAAATGTGCACCGCGAGTTTTTCTAGCGCAGTCCAAAACAACATCGTGTGGGCCCGCAGCAACGACTGTCGTACCATATTTTTGACCCTGTGCAGTGTTTATTATATTTGAGTTATACTGTGCATGATTCCCAAAATATGTTGCCGCGGCGGAAGCACTGGAATACACCCTGATTTCATTTTGATCGTAACCATTGCCGTAATTAACGCTTCCAATCGCTTGAATGGCGCCATTGATCGTTCTCATCGAGCGCCCGGGCGCGGTTCCGTCATTAGAGTCACTTCCGGTAGGGGTTACGTAATAGATGGCCATGTTAACAATTACTCGTCAGGTGTACCACAAGCTGTGTCTTCAAGTACTTCCATTAAGTTAGTGAACATTTGAGTACTATCAGTGACTATTTCAAACCATTGTCCAACATCGCCGGCAGTGGTTAACGGCTCCCATCCAGTAGGGACTTGATTCCAAGTTCCATTCAGGTATTGGCTTTTGGTGGAGGTTTTTGTCCCTGTTGGTGAGAAAACAAAGACTTTAAGATCTTCTGTGCCATTAATGGCGTCGACGACAATTTCTTGAGTTATTGCATCGCCATTGGTGTTTGATTCACCAGGCTTTGTTATATAAGATTGACCCTGTTCATCTGTAAACACAACTATGACCTTTCTGGAATCTTCTCTCCAATCCAGTATGAAAGAGTTCATCTCCGGTGAAGAAATATTACTGTATTTCCAATTCAAATCTGAAACTTGATATTCTAACATTGTTGGATCACATATATCATTAATGGATAGATAGACAGCATCATAGAGAGGTTCAGAACCACCGTTCAGGGCAATGTTGTTTATATCCTGCACAGAAGCTAAAAACGAACTAAAGGCGCCAAAATTAGTTTTTAATTTCAGTTGTTCTTTATATATTCCAGACCCCTGAACCGTGTATGGTCCAATTATTAATGCCCAGTTAATATTAGGCTCATCTTGATAGGAGAGAGAGAATGAAGTCAGCGCTGTGATGATTGCATCGATTTCTTGCTGCATAGATCCGGACATGTCAATAATAAACACGATATCGGTCTCTGTCAACTCCTCTTCAATAATTCCATCACAGTCGTCATCTTTTCCGTTACATATTTCCTCTTTTGGTAAAACTTGACCATCACAATAATCTTCAACGAAAACCTCTGATGTGCCACTTTCCACATAGCCGCCCCAATTTCCGGCAACACACACCAACTCTCCCTCTTTACATTCTCCAACGTTTTTAGTTATTGCAGGCCCTTCATAGCATGCTTTATATAAATTCTCATCAATTAAAAAATTACAATTATCATCCCAATTGTTACAGATCTCTGGAAATATCATTCCATAGATTGGATCGCACGGTTGCAGATTAAACAGTATGCACGCCGCCTTGCAGGGAGTAATAATAAAATCTAAACACTCAGTGGTCTTACATTCACATGTTTTATATCCTTGACCACATATCAAAGGATCCTCAAAGCACGGAATAAGAATTCCAACATCTTGCAACTGACATTCACACTCAAGACCATCGTCAACTAAGCCGTTACAGTCATCATCTTCGCCGTTGCATTGTTCCGGCCATGGCGGCTGTGCTGTACACATTGACCATATGCCAAACATGCACGTTTCGAAACCAGTCTCGCAAACAGTTTCACACCCCCTAATCAGATCTTCATCCGTCAAGCCATCGCAGTCGTCATCAAAACCATTACAAATTTCCTCTGGGACGAGTCCACATTTATTACAAGCATTCCTTTGGCCTTCATCGGTTTCGCCATCGCAGTCGTTGTCGATAAAATCACAGATTTCTTCTTCAGGGCCCTCGGCCTCACAAATCAAAACTCCATCAACACAATAGGCCGGCCCTTCCCCGCATTCTGTTTCACATGTGTATTCACCCTCGTCGATTTCACCGTCGCAGTCGTTGTCTTTGCCGTCGCAGACTTCTTCTGTACAAGGAGTACATTCTGTTAATTGCACTTTTCCCTTATCACATATCACATCTTGAATACCTTCTCCACCATTGGGCATTTGGCATGGTTGGCTCTCGACAATCATTGGGTCTAAAGGATCGCACTCATGCTGCATTCGGCAGTTTTCTATGAGAATAATAGCATAGTTATCACAAACATCAATCCATGCTTCCGCAATCCAATACTCAGTATACGGAGGGCATCTAAGAAAAACTTGTTTTAGACAGTCTTGTTTATATTGTTCATCGTAATCATCTAAAGGATTATATATTGGTATATCCTGAATAATAAAAACATCGGGGATTCCCGCGGGCCTCTTTCCCTCATCCGGTAAAGGTTGTTTTATTGGGCTCGGCGCAAAATCTGTGCCACAAGATACAAAAAACGACAAAATAATAACAATTTTAGTAAATGTCCGCATATATTACCTCTATAATAGTATATATTCTCGTTTTATTTAAATATTAGTGAAAAAATTAATAAAATGAAACATTAACGTCAAATAAACTAGGAAACAAAGAACAATACCAACCCTCGCGAAGGTCTTGTTCCTTCTTTTCCAGAGAAGATAGCAACCACCGATGATCGTCAACAGTTTTACTAAAATAAAACATGGGATTCCCCAGCCGAGTATGTGTCTCATAATCGGATTTACTTCATAAGTAATGTCCAAGGAGACTATTGTGGATGTCACACTAATATCCACAAGGTTAAATATTATTATTAAAACCAGAAGAATTTCGTAAAAATCAATTTTTCTTCTGGTTTTCACCCCTTCTTCGTAGCTCCTTTAGCCTAACATGCGTTTGATTTTGTCCGGACATCATATTATCATATGAGTCGACGACAGAATCCATTAACTTTTCAACATATCCATTTCTTCTCAGCGCTTTGAAGGCAATATTCTCACTAGAATATTCGCCCTCGCGATCCAACCCACATCTTCTAAACTTCTTCAGTTTATCCTTCAACATCTTTCCAAAACGATGTGCAGTCTTATAGTGCGTTGAATTCATTAAGTTTTCTACTTCATCAATCATATTCATCAAAGATTCTGCTTTCTTTTTAACATCGCTCCAATCAATATTCACTTCTTTTTTAATTGGTTTAACAATCCATTCATCTTTTGACACAGAATAAACTCCTGTGGATTTATGAATTTCACTGACATCTTGAACATAGATTTCAACCTCGAATCCCTTAAGGAATATATTGTGTCTTCTGTTCCAATTTGATTTAATGGCGTTGAAATAATCTCTTACTAGCTGTGTGTTTTCATCAACCGATTCAAAATCAACAACTAAGTGTAAGTCAATGTCAGAATGTCTAGACCAATTATAGTTTGCTAATGATCCAGTGAAAGTAACATCCATTACCTCATTCCAATCGAGTTCTAATTTTGCCCAGAAGTCTTGAGCAATCTTCATTAGCTTTTCCCTTACATCTGAAACTAATTTGTCATTCTCGTCCCAAACTTGATTATGCAAGGCATCTCTAATAGCAAACGAACCATGGTCAATTGCTCTTGATTCTTCTTCTAATTCTTCAATATATTCAGTTAGTTGTTTCATTTTTTAAGCGACTCCTCCGTGGCATTAATAAGGGCCTCCATTATGTCTATCACATCAATTGGGATTTCAGACGTATTACCATAAAATTCTCTCAGCAATTCTCCAATTCTGCCTTCTAAAGCAATAACTTTCTGAAGATCTTCTTCCGAGATTTTAGGTTGATGAGGAAAGTCAAGAACCTCTCCTTCTAATAATTTACGCCAATTTTCAAATAATTGTTTCATTTTTCTACCAATTCCTTATCAACTATGTCATACCCATCGACGGATCCGACGTTATATTTATCAAATCCTTTTAATATAACTATCTTTTGTTCTGGGAATTTCCCATAATTTATGAAATAAGCCGCTTGCCCAACAACTTCCGTAAACAGAGCTTCTCTCGCTGCTTCCGGAACTGTCTTCATGTGCCCATTAAATGCTGCGATCTCACCAGGAAGAGTAAAATCTGTGTCTCTTTGACAATGTGTCATATAATCGTGTACTGCTCTCATCTTAGCATTTAACTCGGGATCAAAAACAGGATGTTTTGTTCCTCCTGTCCATATTTTGAGTACTCCATTTTGCATGGCATCTTGGCACATTTCTACTTCCGAGGGATATGGATCGTAATCTACAAACTGTACATCAACTCTAGATTGAATTTGTTTAAACATTTTATTAGTGAATGGGCCCAGAGCTTCAAAAGAAGAAACTGCTTCGGGATCATACGACGGCGCGTTCTTATACGCTTCCGCAACTAATTTGCCGTATAAATCCCAGCCGTTTGGGCCGGGTTTTAACATGAGTTTTTCAGTTAATAAATACTTCTTCCAACTTTCAAGTAGGAGTTTCATTTTCGCTGTCCTCTACTTCCCATTGATCAGGGTTACTTAAATATTCTTCTAATTGAGCAATGCTTGATTCTGCAGACGTATGTTCAATAGCATGTCCGCCGGCAATCC
>Ga0315338_1004064_pt1 | contig 11990 bp, 8 predicted proteins | sample ASW8metaG_FD_204518 | JGI IMG/M metagenome (GOLD analysis project Ga0315338, IMG submission 204518) | Ammonia-oxidizing marine archaeal communities from Monterey Bay, California, United States - ASW #8 | ecosystem: Environmental > Aquatic > Marine > Coastal | place: USA: California | collected...
CTCGAGAACCCGACCTGTCGCTGGTCTACCTGGGATGCGATTCGCGCCGGCGTGGCGCCGCGTTCCGATCTGCACCAGACGCTGCAGGAACGCGCGTGGTCGTCACCGATCCGGATCGTGCCCGCGAGCTGAGCCGACTCGACTCCATTCCTCTCTTCGGGCGCCGCCGAAGCGCCGCCGAGAGTGCTAGAAAGTCGGAATGTCACTGCTCCCTCCCGACGACGATCTCGACCTCATCCATACCCGAAATTACGAAACGCGTGTCTATCAGATCTCCGACGACGAGCTGCTGGTTCGCGGTGCCGTCTCCGACCAGAAGCCTCCCGGTCTCTACGTCGTTGGCGACGACGAGCCGATGGAGATCCATCAGATGCAGCTCGAGCTCCGCGTTTCGCTGCCGCGCCTCGAGATCAAGAGCGCGCGCGTCGTGTTCGAGACCCATCCGCATTCGAAATGTCCGATCATCGCGAACGACTACGAGAAGCTCGTCGGCCTTTCGATCGCTCGCGGCTTCACGCGCGAGATCCGAAATCTCTTCGGCGGTCCGAAGGGATGCACGCATACGAACGCGCTGCTTCAGGCGATGGCCCCCGCGGTGGTCCAGGCGACCTGGTCCGTTTCCGTCCGGAGCGGTCGACTGAAGGAGGATTCTCGAGGTGGGATGGATCCGAAGGAGCGGGAGAAGCGACTCGCCGGAAATCTCAATACCTGCCACGTCTGGGCGGAGGACGGGGACCACGTCGCGGCCATTCGGCGCGGCGATCGTTCCGACTTCCCGCCGATCCCAGTGCGCGAACGGTTGCGCGCGATGGGTCGTGACGAGAGAGATTGGGACTGAGTGAGACTGCGGAGACGCCTAGCGTCGGTCGCGGGGCACGTCCGCGAGCGACTGAGCGAGGAGATCCTGTACGACCCGGCCGCGTGATCCGGGAATCGGTTCGGTGGCGCCGACGAGCGTCAGGATCATGTTTCCGTGCAGCAGAGAGACCAGCGTCGTGGCGAGCTCCGACGCGCGGCGCGAGTCGCCCATCAACTCTTCGAGGGCGCGTTCGATGCTCGAGATGAACGCCGTATGCAGAGCGAGCAACTCGTGGCGAAGCGAGTCGGCGGGCTCCGGCGACGAGAAGACCCAGCTGACGAAGGCATGGATCGTTTCCCGATTCTCGGAGACGAATCCTTCGTAGGCGGCGATCTGGCTATCGACGCGCGCGCGGGGCTCGAGATGCACGAAGCCCTGCTCCAGGGATTGTCGGAAGGGCACGAGGAAGTGCTTGCAGGTCTCCTGGAAGAGCGTGGCCTTGTTGCCGAAATGCCAGAAGATCGTCGCGCGACTCACGCCCGAGCGCGCCGCGATCTGAGAGATGCTCGTTCGGTCGAAGCCGCGAGCCGAGAAGAGTTCCATCGACGCGCGCAGAATGCGGTCCTGCGTGATGGCCTTGCGCCCAGGTCCGTCGTCATCAGCCTCGCGAGGTTCGGCCACGTTCGAGGTTTCCCCTTCCAGATCGCCGGTCGATCTTCGATGCGCAGGTATCGTGTTGGTTGTTCGGATCTCGCACAAGTCCAATCGCTGACCCAGGAGCGTTCGGCGTCGGGTAGTGACGTTCGAAGGTTCCGGAACCTTTCACGACGCGAGTCTCGACTGGCGTCTCGTTTCGTAGGCCGAGAGCGCCCAGAGCGGAAAGATCTGTCGGTAGAGGTCGTATTCGAGGAGTGCGGTTCGAAAGAAGAGTCCGGCCGGGTCCTGTCGTGGCCAGCTCCCGTCCGGCTGCTGCGCGTCCATGAGGAAGCGGGCGCCTCGTGTGAGGCATGACCAGTCCGACTCCCCCGCTTCCTGCAGGGCCAGCATCGCCCAGGCCGTCTGCACGATCTGGCTCTTCTCGTTCTCGACGTAGTTTCCATCGAGACAGCCGACATGGCTCTCGCCCCAGCCACCGTCCTCGCGCTGGTGTTCGACGAGCCATCGCCGCGCGCGGCGAAGCGAAGGGTCGCTCGGCGGCGCGCCTCCTGCGACGAGGCCGCGAATTCCGAACAGCGTTCCGTAGACGAGATGAACGGCCCAGACGCCCTGCCAGGCTCCGTCCGCGCGCTGCGCGGCGCGCAGCCTCGCCACGGCACGATCGATGGCGGCGCTCGTCTTCGAGGTCGCCAGCTGCGGGAAGTGCGTCGTCGCGTTCGCGAGTGCGGAGATGCACGACCCCGTGCATTCGACGTAGGAATGCTCGCTCATGGAGTCGCCAAACATCTCCGCCGGATTCAGCCATTCGAGTCCGACTCGTGATTTGCGCGCTTCATAGCTTCCGAAGCCCCCGTCGTGGTTCTGCGTGCGGAGGATGAAGTCGATTGCCCGACGATGTATGTCGAGCGTCGACTCGTTGGGCTCCGAGTCCGGATGCCCGTTCGCGTCGCGTGTCGAAGCCAGGAGGCCTTCGACGGCTTCCGCTGTGCAGTCGCTGACCGGCCAGCCATGCCAGCCGTTCGCGAAGCACCAACCGCCGTCCGGGTCGAGGCGATGGGCTTCCGCGTATCCGGCGCCGTCGCTTCGGATTTGTTGTCGTCGCAGGAACTCGCTGCCGGCATCGAGCGCGCGCTGCGCCTCCGGGCGGGCCGGTATCGCGCTTGTCGATGCGGCGCCGTTCGGCTCCCGCTGTGGCGTCGCGTCACGCTTCGACGTGAGGTGGGGGGAGGCGGTGGCCAGCGCTTGAAGGGCGAACGCGGTGTCCCAGGAAGCGCTGCGTGCGCCGGCGATCCGAAATCCATCCGCCTCGTCGTGCCAGACCCATGCCTCGAGTTGTTCGATCGCGCGCTTGATTTCCGGGTCGTTCGTGTCGCCGCTCCTGAGTGCGAGGATGTTGAGCAGACCGCTCACCGGAGACAGACTCGTGTGATCGGTCGCCCGGAGTTCCCAGCGGATCCGCTCCTCGAGATCCCCGAGCAGTGACGCTCGGAAGCCGGCGCGATGATGACGCTCGTAGAACGCGGCGCCTTCGTAGAAGAGGCGAAGAGGCCAACTCGGTTTCGTGACGACCTCTTCCATGCGCAGAGCGCGCCGTGCCGAGGACCAGTCGATGTCCTCGAATCCTTCGCCGTAGAGTTCCTGGCGAATCCGAGAGAGGACGCCCGTTTCGGGGGGTCGCGGCTTGCGCGCGTAGAGCACCGACATCGCGAGATAGATGGCTCGCGTATGGCAGTAGTAGTTCGCGGGATGCAGCGGCAGTCGCTCGGGTAGCGCCCAGACTTCGGGGATCACCGGCGGAACACCGCGCCAGTCGTAGAGCCCGGCCAGGGCGAGCCAGAACTTGCCCCAGCTGGGAATTCGCTCGACGCCTTCGGCGCGGATGAAGACCCCGGCCCTCGCCAGAAGGGGCGACTCTGCCTCGACACCGAGCATCCGACAGGCGACATAGACGAGCGTCGTGACGAAGAGATAGGGAGGCGACAGCGGATGCAGTCCCCAGAGTCCATCCGGCGACTGGGTCTTCTTGAAGTGCCGAAGGAGTCCCCTTCGACGGTCGGGATCGAGATCCGGATCGATGCGCATCAGATGGGAGAAGATCACGAACTGGGCCGCGAGCATGGGACACCAGACGACCTCGCCCTCCCAGCCGCCCGGGTTCTGCGAATTCAAGTCCGCGACACCCGGTCGCTTCCGCCCGTCGAGCTGCAGCGTCGAGAGTCGTGTAGCCGCAGCCTGAATGGCCTGTGTCGCGACCGCGTCGTCGGTCGACGCGCGCATCGGCGTGCGTTTCGCCTCGCTCGCGGAGCCTCCGCGGGACTCTGTGCGCCACCGCTCCCCACGAACGAGCCACGTCGCTCGCGAAAAGATCTCACCCGTCACATCGAGCGCTCGCCTGGGATCACCGCGTAGCAGAGCGCGCCCGGCGAGTTTCGACAGGGCGGGCAGGGCGACACGCGCGAACGTCCGCGCGAAGGTGACATGGCTCTCGGGCTCGCCGGCGATATAGCGCATCGTTCGCGCGCGTTCGTTCGGATCGTTTCGCCAGAGGGAGTAGATTCCATGCCGGATCGCAGTCGACACCTCCGAGTCGTCCGCAAAGACCTCGTGCAGCACCCCGCCCAGCATCTCGGCCACGCGCGTTTCGCGCCTTCGCTCCGTTTTCCAGTCCGCGAAGCGTTCGTGTCCAGCGAGGGCGACGGCATCGCCGAGTCCGAGCGTGATGCCCGCGGCGGTGAGCGGATGACGGAAGCCGACGGCGTCGCCGATCAGGCAAAGCCCCGGCCGGCCATAGCTCGAACGCGCCCGGACCTGGTTGGCAGCCCACTGGATGCCCCCTTCGCGCAGCGAGTCGCGAAACGCGCCGCGCATCTTCTCGGGGAGGATCCGCGAGTAGGCGTCCCATAGGGTCGCCGGATCGATCGCGAGCTGCATCGGGACATCGATGCAGATTCGGACCTCGTCCGGGCGGATTCGATAGGAGAGGATCGGCCCGGGCCCGCCCAGGAAGATATGTCCATAGCCCTCGAAGGGCAGCTCGACATTCGAGAGCCGAAGACCGGCCATGCGCGAGATCGTCTGGGTCTCGGCCTCGAGGCCGAGCGCGGTTCGAGCGCGCGAGGAACGTCCTTCGGCGCCGATGATCCGCGCTGCCCGCACGCGCATCGGCTCGTCGCGCCCGTGTCGGAACGTGAGTTCCTGCCCGACGATCTCGCCGACGCGGGCCTCTTCGAGCAGTCGCACCCTCGGATGGCGGGCCGCTTCGGCGCGAAGCCGGTCGACCAGCCCGCGATGTTCACCACTCCATCCACGGGCGCCGTCCTCGTAGTCGAGGCGAATCGGCGCGCTTCCGTCTTCCGGGAAGACGACGAACCCCCTTCCCGAGTCGAAACAGGCGTCCTGGCGTAGGTCGACGCCGAGACCTTCGAGGATCTCGACCGCCGGAGGATGCAGCCATTCGCCGGCGAGACGATCCGCCGCATCGGGGTTCGCTTCGAGAAGGAGCACGCTTGCTTCGGTTCGTGCATGTGCGAGCGCGGTGGCACAGCCGGCCGGCCCCGCTCCGATCACGGCTACATCGTGCGCCTGTATGGATGACATCCGGCAAATCGTTATCCGAGGACGACCCGAACCCGCAAGGCATCCGTTCGGAAACCAGACCGATACCGCGCGATCGGTCAGCGATAGCGAAGCGCCCGTCGCCGCTGACCGCTTCGGCTCGATCGGTCGGCGATTGCATTGCGTAGACGCACGCCGCTTTCGATGCTCTACGCGAGACCGGCGGAGACCGACTGGGTTCGGCCCACTCCTACCGGAACGGCCCATCCCCCTTCGTCGCCGTCGCGACGGGAGAAGAATGCTTTCCACGATCGACGACCCGTCCATCCTTCGAGGGCTTCCGAATAGCGAACTCATCGACGTCGCGGATGCCCTTCGCCGACATCTCATCGAGCTGGGCTCGGGCAACGGCGGTCATTTCGCCGGGAGCCTCGGGACGGTCGAACTGACCGTCGCGTTGCATGCCGTCTTCGACACGCCCCACGACCGCATCGTCTGGGACGTCGGTCACCAGGCACATGGTCACAAGATCCTGACCGGCCGACGCGAGGCGATGCGTCGCATCAAGCACGCCGACGGTCCGGCCGGATTCCTGCGCAGATCCGAGAGTCCTTACGACGCCTTTGGCGCCGGACATGCCGGCACTTCGATTTCCGCCGCGCTCGGTATGGCGGAGGGCTCTGCGCGACTCGGAGTCGAGCGCTTCGCGGTCGCGGTGATCGGGGACGGATCAGCGACGTCGGGACTCTCGTTCGAGGCGCTGAACCATGCGGCGGGCATCTCTTCGAACCTGCGCGTCGTGCTGAACGACAACGGCATGTCGATCGCGCCCAGCACGGGTGGGTTGAATCGAACGGGTGACGTGTGCGGCTACGTGCGCGCGCTCGGTTGGCGATATCTCGGACCGGTCGATGGACACGACCTACCGGCGCTGCTCGGTGCGATGCGAGAGCTTCGATGTGGCGATGGCCCCGCCCTGTTGCATGTGAAGACACGTAAGGGTTGTGGCTATGCACCGGCGGAAGCCGATCCCTATGGGTGGCACGCGACGAGTCCCTTCGAGGTCGCGACAGGCGATCGCGGGAAGAAGAAGGCGCCGAGCGCCAAGAGCTGGACCGAATGCTTCGCGGAGTCCTTGTCGCGGATCGCGGACCGGGACGATCGCGTCGTCGGGATCACAGCGGCCATGCCCGACGGCACAGGTCTCGATCGTTTCGCGAAGGACCATCCGGACCGGGTCTACGACGTCGGGATCGCCGAACAGCACGCCGTCACGTTCGCGGCGGGTCTGGCCGCGGAGGGTCTTCGTCCGGTCTGCGCGATCTACTCGACGTTCCTGCAGAGAGCCTTCGACCAGATCGTCCACGACGTCGCTCTCCAGGATCTGCCGGTGACCTTCGCCATCGACCGCGCAGGTCTGGTGGGTGCCGACGGGCCAACGCATCACGGCGCCTTCGATCTTGCCTACCTGCGCACGATCCCGAACCTCGTCGTCGCCGCACCGCGCGACGCGAACGAACTCCAACATCTCCTGGCGACCGCGATCGACTCGGGTCGTCCTTTCGCGATCCGTTATCCAAGGGGCTCGGCGGCCGGAGAATTCACCGACCCCGATCCGAAACTGCTCCCGATCGGTCGGGGTGAGTTGCTTCGCGAGGGGGACCAGGTCGCTCTCGTGACGCTCGGCAACATGGTCGGTGAAGCCCTTCGTGCAGCAGACCGACTCGCCGAGTACGGGATCGAAGCCGCCGTCGTCGATGCGCGATTCGCGAAGCCGCTCGATCGAAACCTGATCCGTCGCGTGGCCGGACTGACGGGCTGCGTCGTCACGATCGAAGACCATGCGCTCGCCGGAGGCTTCGGCAGTGCTGTCGTCGAATCCCTCGCCGAGGACCTCTCCCGGGTCAAGGTGGTCCGCCTCGGACTGCCCGATCGGTTCATCGAACACGCCGAGGCTTGCGAGCAGCGGAGTGAAGCGGGAATCGACTGCGACTCGATCGTCGAGGCCACGCTGTCCGCGCTCCGCGAAAGGACGTATCCCTGATGGTCGCTCCCCCGGACGCACGCACGCTCGAGGCCTATCGACATTGTTCGAAAATCGTACGCGCCAGCCATTCGAGCTTCGCCGCGGCCTTCTGGATGTTGTCGCGTGAACAGAGGCGGGGACTGCATGCGATCTACGCTTTCTGTCGCCTGGCCGACGACATCGCCGACGACCCGGACGTGCGCGGCGATCGGAGACAGCTCCTGGCGCGCTGGCGCGAGGAACTCGACGACGCCTACGCCGGCCGTCCTTCGCATCCGGTTGGTATCGCGATGGCGGATACCGTCGCCCGATTCGCGATACCGAAGCGATGGTTCGAGGATCTTCTCGAGGGAATCGAGATGGATCTACTCGGTGTCGAGATCGTTTCCTTCTCGCAGCTCGAGAGATACTGCTATTGCGTCGCTTCGACCGTCGGGCTGTGTGTCGTGGCGGTGCTCGGCGTGCGGGGTCCGGAGGCCGAGCGCTATGCGGTCGACATGGGCGTCGCCGTACAACTCACCAACGTCCTGCGTGACGTCGGGGACGATGCATCGACCGGGCGCGTGTACATCGCGCGCGAAGACCTGGAACGGCATGGTGTCGCGCGCGAGGCGCTCGCTTCCGGACGATCGAGTGTGGCGACCCGAGCCCTGCTTCGGGAGCACGCGGAGCGTGCCCACCTTCGATTCGATCGCGCACGCGCCGGCCTACCCGTCCAGCATGCACGGACGCTGCGTCCTGCGCAGGCGATGGGCGAAATCTATTTCGAACTCTTGAGGCGCCTCGAGCGCTCGGACCTGCCGTGTCTCGAGCGGGTCGTCCGTTTGTCGAAGGCAGAGCGGGTCGGTATCGCGGCGCGAGTCTGGCTGCGCCCCGGTCTCGCGGCATGACGAAGATCTCGACTCGCAAGCTCGAGCATCTCGATCTCTGCGCACGGGGTGACGTCGAATCGAGGCGCACGACGCTGCTCGAGGACGTACAACTCCTTCACGACGCGATTCCCGAAATGTCGGTCGACGAAGTCGATCCGTCGGTTCGCCTCCTCGGCCGGAAGCTGGCTTCACCGATCGTGATCTCGGGCATGACCGGGGGCGCCCCGCGCGCCGGTGAGATCAACCGCGCGCTGGCCTCGGCGGCGCAGAAGTTCGGCTTCGGGATGGGGCTGGGGTCGCAGCGGCCGATGCTCGAGGAACCACACCTGGTCTCGACCTATCGCGTGCGCGACGTGGCTCCGGACGTGCTGCTCTTCGCGAACCTGGGATGTGTCCAGGCACGGGATACGCCGACAGGTCGCATCGAAGATCTCGTTGGCGCCGTCGGAGCGGATGCCCTCTGTCTACATCTGAACGTCGCCCAGGAGTTGGCTCAGGACGAGGGCGATCGGGATTTTCGTGGGTGCTGCGAGGCCATCGCGCGTCTCGTTGTCGAACTGTCCGTTCCGATCGTCGTGAAGGAGACGGGCTGCGGGCTCTCGCCCCAGAACCTCTCGATGCTCCGGGAGTTCGGCGTCGCGATGGTCGATGTCGCGGGGGTCGGCGGCACGACCTGGCCCGGTGTGGAGGCGCTGCGCGGGTCGGCGCGCCAGAGAGCGTTAGGCGAGGCGCTTCGCGAGTGGGGCATTCCGACCGCCGCATCGATCGTCTATGCAGAGCGTGTCGGTATCCCGGCGATTGCGTCCGGTGGGATTCGAAGCGCCCTCGACGTGATCCGCTCGCTCGCGCTCGGCGCGACCGCGGTCGGACTGGCGCTGCCCTTCCTTCACGCCTTCGAGAGCGAGGGTGAGGCTGGCGTCCTGGCCTATTCGGAACGACTCGACGAGACGCTGCGTGCCTTGATGCTGCTCGTCGGCGCCCGCACGATGCTCGACCTGCAATGCTCACCGATCCTGCTCGGACCGACACTCCAGTCCTGGACCGCAAAGGAGTTCCAGGGCACGCCAGGCAGAGCCAAGGGCCCGGGTAGGCCGAAGGGAGCGTCGCTCTGATGCCCGCTCCCCTGGCGGCTTCGGCTCCCGATTCGGCTTCGGGTCCGCTCTCCACGGACGCGATCCTCGCCCGCGCCGACGGCGAGAATTTCCCTGTGGTGCTGCGCGGCATCCCGCGTTCGCTGCGTCAGGATCTCCTCGCGCTCTATGCCTTCGCGCGCCTGGTCGATCAGCTGGGGGATGACGCGGCGGGCGACCGCATCGCACAGCTCGATGCACTCTCGAAGGATCTCCATCGTCTGCCCGACGCCGACCCGAGCCATCCGATTCTGCGTCGATTGGCGCCGACGGTTCGCCGACACGCGCTGTCGATCGAACCCTTCGAGCGCTTGATCGAAGCGAATCGTCGAGACCAGTTCCTTCGCGCCGTTTCGACCTGGGAGGAACTGGTCGATACGTGCACACGCTCGGCCCATCCCGTTGGCGAGCTGGTGCTCGGGATTCTTGGGCAGTCGAACGAGGAATCGATTCGACTCTCGAATGACGTCTGCACGGGTCTGCAGGTCGTCGAGCATTGTCAGGACGTCGTCGAGGACCTCCAACGAGGACGCATCTATCTGCCCGCGAAAGACATGGAGCGCTTCGGCTGTGGCCGCGCGGATCTCGAGGCTGCTGCTCTCACGCCCGCATTGCGCGACACCCTCCGGCTCCAGGTCGAGCGAGCCCGCGAATCGCTCGGCGCCGCCGACGCTTTGGTCCTCCGACTTCGTGGCATCGCGATTCCCCTCGTCGCCGCCTATGCAGCCGGAGGGCTCGCGACCTGTGATGCCCTCGAACGACATGGCTTCGACGTCGTCCGCCGACAGATCGAGCCGGCGCGTCGGGATCTTCTGCGAAATTGGATCGGGCTCGTCTGGCGAGCATTGCGACGACGAGGGCGCAGATGATCGAGCCGCACGTCGTCGTCGTCGGGGGTGGTCTCGCGGGGCTGCAGGCCGCGATCGAATGTGCCGACGCCGGCGCGCGCGTGACGCTACTGGAATCGCGCACTCGTCTCGGTGGGGCGACGTGGTCGAGGCCGCATCGCGGACTCGGCTTCGAGATCGACAATGGGCAGCACGTCTTCATGCGATGTTGCGAGTCGTACCTCGCATTTCTCGAACGACTCGGCGTTCGAGAGCTCGTCGCGTTGCAGGACCGATTGGCCGTGCCGGTCGCGCGACCGTCCGGGGCGATCGATTGGATCCGGCGAGACGCTCTACCGACACCGCTCCACCTCGCGCGGAGTCTCGTCTCCTATGGACCGCTGCGGATGCGCGAAAGGCTGGGTGCGGGGCTCACGGCGCGTCGTTTCTCGAGCCTCGATCCGAGTGATCCCGATCTCGATCGATGGTCGGCCGGGGAATGGCTGACGGCACGGGGAGAGAGTGATCAGTCGATCGATCGCTTCTGGGACGTGTTGATCCGATCGACCCTCAACCTTCGCGCGCGCGAGGCCTCCCTCGCTCTCGTGACGAAGGTCCTTCGAACGGGTTTCCTCGATCGATCCGATGGGGCCGACATCGGCTGGTCGAAGGTGCCCCTCTCGCAGTTGCATGCCGACCCCGCGCGTCGAGTCCTCGAGTCGCTCGGGGCGCGGATCCGCGAAAGAGCGCCCGTCGACGCGATCGAGTCCGCGACGTCCGGTGGGCGAGCGGCGGTCTGGAGTCGCGGCGAGCGAATCGAGGCGGACGCCGTGATCGTCGCCGTGCCGAATGAAGCGGCGGCCCGATTGCTTCAGCGATTCGACCGCCCGCGAGCCGCCAAAGTCGCGCAACTCGGTCGTTCGGCGATCTTGAACCTTCACGTCGTCTTCGATCGCCGTGTCTTGACTCTGCCCTTCATCGCCGGCGTCGATTCGAAGCTGCAGTGGACCTTCGACCGGACGCAGTCCGCCGGCTTGACCGAAGGGCAGTACCTCACAGTGTCACTCTCGGACGCGGATGAATATCTCGGCCTCGGCGTCGCTGACCTACGCCGCATCTTCCTGCCCGAGTTCCATGCCCTGCTTCCCGAGAGTCGCTCGGCGCGCGTGCTGAAATTCGCCGTGACGAGCGAGCCCGCCGCGACCTTTCGACAGGCTGTGGGCAGTCTGGATCTCCGCCTTCGACCGGGGCGGGTCGAGGAGGGGATCTTCGTCGCGGGCGCTTGGACCGACACGGGCTGGCCGGCGACGATGGAGGGCGCCGTGCGCAGCGGCCGCGCCGCAGCCGCCGAAGTACTCGACAGCCTCTCGCGACGAAAGACTGCCGGCGCACCTGACCCGCGTTCGCATCCCGGATCTCATCCCGCACCCCATTCCGCATCGCATTCCGAAACGGAGGCCGCATGACGAAACTCCACCTTCCGAAATCATTCGAGCGTGCACGCCACGCGACGACGCCCGTGCTCGGTGCCGGGAGCGCTTCTCTCGAATCGCGACTGCGGAATGTCGTCGAATATCACTGGGGATGGGTCGATGCGGAGGGGCAACCGGCCGAGACGCGGCCCGGCAAGGCACTTCGTCCCACGCTGGTGATCCTGTCGGCGGAAGCCGTAGGCGGGACGGTCGACGAAGCGATCGCGGGGGCGGCGGCGGTCGAGATGATTCACGACTTCACGCTGTTGCACGACGACGTGATGGACGACGACGCTGAACGCAGGGGCCGACCCGCGGCCTGGACCTGTTTCGGAATCGGTCCGGCGATCTGCGCTGGGGATGCACTGGTGCTCCTGGCGCAGCAGATGTTGCTGGCCGACGCGAGCGTGCATCGCGCTGCGGCCCTTGCCGAACTCCTCTCAGCGACCCAGGAAGTCATCGCGGGGCAGTCCCTCGATCTCGCCTACGAGGGTCGGGTCGACGTCGGGGTCGAGGACTATCTCGCGATGTCGCAGAAGAAGACCGGGGCGTTACTCGGCGGTTCGGCTGCGATCGGTGCGATTCTCGGCGGTGGATCGCCCTTCCAGATCGATGCGATGCGTGAATTCGGGATCGCGCTCGGACTCGCGTT
>Ga0315338_1004065_pt1 | contig 11988 bp, 8 predicted proteins | sample ASW8metaG_FD_204518 | JGI IMG/M metagenome (GOLD analysis project Ga0315338, IMG submission 204518) | Ammonia-oxidizing marine archaeal communities from Monterey Bay, California, United States - ASW #8 | ecosystem: Environmental > Aquatic > Marine > Coastal | place: USA: California | collected...
CCGGCGTTGGAAGGAATTTTACCCGGAAACGCTTGACGATACGGGGCCAGCGCTATAAAAAATGCCACCCGCCAGACGCGGGCAAACACGGATTAAACATGGCAAATTCTCCATCGGCAAAAAAGCGTGTTCGCCAGTCCGAACGCCGTACCGAAGTTAACCGGGACCGGCGGAGCCGGATTCGCACCTCGATTAAGAAAGTCGAGGAGACCATCGCCAGCGGTGATAAAAGTGCCGCGCAAGCTGCTCTCAAGGATGTGCAGCCTGAATTGATGCGCGGTGCACAAAAGGGCATTGTTCACAAGAACAACGCGTCGCGAAAAATCTCGCGGCTATCGGCGCGGATTAAAGCACTCGCCTAAAAACCAAGATTTTTGGTGATCTGATTAGCTGTTTGCAGCGGACGCTGGGGCGCTAATTCCGCATGCCTATGTGGCAAATCAAAGGCCAATTACAGCGACCCGTGGCATCAGTCCTGCGTTGGCAATCGACCAAATATTTAGGGAGTTTGGGCAAGCCCTTGATTTCGCGCGCCCTACCCTCGTTGTCGCCTTTGTCAAACAATTTTTTTTCATCTTGCCCAATGAATCGTTTGCCATCTGCCGTTGGGGCCGCTACATTTGTTGCACGGTTTGTAAGGCGCGTAAGTAATTATAAGTAATAGTTAAAGCGCATTAAAATAATAATAAGAGAAAACTAAAATAGTTATTGATACAGGGGGAGAATAACACAGTTATGATTTGTATTCATCCCGGAATTAAAGTGTAAAAATAATAGGCATCAGGGCACGGGACATTCTCGTTGATATATAGGCTTTAGTGTAGCCTGCCTTCTCTGCAACGGTGATCTTCGGACGCGGCTCTGCGGCAAATTATAGACAAGCCGAAAACGGTTTTTGGGGGACTGGGGACATAATGCCGGGATCGAGGTTTGATCCGAAGATTACTGCGCAGTGGGCCCGCGTTCGCGGCCTGATGCGATCTGAAGTTGGGGATGCATCCTATAGAAGCTGGTTGAAACCACTGACACTTGTGGAAGTGGAGGGTGGTGAGGTCCGCGTCGCCGTTCCGACCCGTTTCATGCGGGATTGGGTTGTTAGTCATTATGGCGACCGCCTGCGGGCGCTATGGATGCTGGAAAATACAGAAGTTGAAAATCTCGAAATATTCGTCGAGGCACCGAGGACCAAGCCGGTTGTGCGTCAGGTAGGCGTACCGCGAAACCAGGCCCCGGCGGCACCGGCGGCGGCACTCAAGAAAGTTGAACCCGCTACGGCAACGGATATTTCCAGCATCAGCGCACCGCTGGACCCGCGATTTGTTTTTGAAAATTTTGTAGTCGGCCCACCCAACGAATTTGCCTACGCCGCGGCAAGGCGGGTTGCTGATTCAGAAGTGGCGTCTTTCAACCCGTTATTTCTGTATGGCGGCGTCGGGCTCGGCAAAACCCATCTGATGCATGCCATCGCCCACCACACCCAGCAGAAATTTCCGGAACGTCGGGTGGTTTATCTGTCGGCCGAAAAGTTCATGTATCATTTTATTCGGGCGCTTCGTTTTCAGGATACGGTTGCGTTCAAGGAGCGGTTCCGGTCGGTTGATCTGCTCATGATCGATGATGTTCAGTTCATCAATGGAAAGGAATCGACACAGGAAGAATTTTTTCACACTTTTAACGATTTGGTGGACAACAACCGGCAGGTTGTTATTTCCGCCGACAAGTCGCCGTCCGATATGGAGGGGATGGAAGAACGGCTTCGCTCACGGCTTGGCTGGGGTCTGGTTGCTGATATTCATGCCACAAATTATGAACTTCGGCTTGGAATTATGGACGCCAAGGCGGAGCGGATCGGTCTTGAGATTCCGCCACAGGTGAAGGAATTTCTGGCGCATCGGATAACCTCCAACGTCCGCGAGCTTGAGGGAGCGCTTAATCGTGTCGTCGCGCATGTGACGCTGGTTGGCCGGGAAATCTCTCTCGAAACATGTCAGGATGTGCTGCATGACATTTTGCGGGCCAATGACCGGCGGGTTACGATCGAGGATATTCAGAAAAAGGTCGCTGAGCATTTCAATATCCGGATGGCGGATATGCATTCCGCCCGCCGGGCGCGCGCCATCGCCCGCCCGCGCCAGATCGCCATGTATCTGTCAAAGCAGCTAACGACGCGGTCGCTGCCAGAAATCGGCCGTAAATTTGGTGGGCGTGATCACACCACCGTCATGCATGCGGTTAAAAAGGTAGAAGAGCTTCGCCAGGCCGATGTGACTTTCTGTGAGGATGTGGATTTATTACGCCGGATGCTGGAGGGCTGAACTCGCTTTGTCGATCTGGCGCCGTGAAGCCGGGTCGTGAAATGCTTGAATTTGGTCCAAATTTTGGTTGAATTAGCATTGTTCTATCAGCGCCAGAATTCCATCTAAACCCGTGCGGGACTCCCGCTAAAATGCTATACATTCTCTGGTCGTTATGGTGGCCGGGCGCTGCGGTGTACGGGTACCTGTTTGTGGTGACTCTCCTTGCTGCCGAAAATGGCGCAAAACCGAGTCTTCAGGGCGTATAAGGACGCTATTGATGCTATGAAATTCACCATCGATCGCGGTGGTTTGCTTAAAGCACTGACCCACGTGCAGAGCGTTGTAGAGCGTCGCAATACCATTCCGATTCTCGCTAACGTGCTATTACGCGCCAATGAAGGCGTTGTCGAACTTGCCGCGACCGACATGGATATTTCCGTTATTGAGAAGGTGGCAGCCGAAGTCAGTCAGCCTGGCTCAACCACCGTATCGGCCCACACCCTATTCGATATCGTCCGCAAACTCGAAGACGGCGCCCAAGTGGAACTGGGCGGCGGCACCGAAGAAGGACAGCTCGCGGTCCGATCCGGCCGCTCAATGTTGAAACTCGCAACCCTGGCCAGCGAAGATTTTCCGGCGATGTCGGACGATGACATGCCGCACGGCTTTTCGTTGGGCGCGGCTGAACTGCGAAGTCTGATTGATCGCACGCGTTTCGCCATTTCAACGGAGGAAACGCGCTACTATTTAAATGGCATCTATCTTCACGCGGCCGAAGGGGTGAAAGGCCCGGTGCTTCGCGCCGTGGCAACTGACGGTCACCGGCTCGCGCTGATGGAATCACCGCTACCGCAGGGCGCCGAGGGCATGCCGGGTGTTATCGTGCCCCGCAAGACGGTGAACGAGCTGCGCAAATTGATCGACGAGGCAGAGGATGAAATTGCCATCCTGCTATCGGATACTAAAATTAGGTTTGCCGTCGATGGCATCATTCTGACATCGAAATTGATCGATGGCACGTTCCCTGATTACGATCGGGTCATCCCGGATGGTAATGACAAATTCATGGAAGTTAGCTGCAAACGCTTTGAGCGGGCGGTTGATCTCGTGTCGACTATATCGACTGAAAAATCCCGCGCCATAAAATTGAGTCTCGGGGAAAACAGCCTTACCCTGTCGGCAACCAGCCCAGACGCTGGAAGCGCGACAGAGGAGCTGGAGGTCGAGTACGGTGACGAAGAATTGGAGATCGGGTTCAATTCAAAATATCTGATCGATATCACCCAGCAAATTAATGGGGATTCAGCGCGCTTTGCCCTGTCCGATGCGGCCTCGCCGACAATTGTTCGCGATAGCACCGATCCCAGCGCGCTTTATGTCCTGATGCCGATGAGAGTCTAGGGGCGCGATTCTGGCCAGCCTACATCCCGTTCCCGTGAACATGCTTGGCGCCGAAATTCATGTTGTTCGGCGCCTGATACTGACCGAATTTCGATGTTATGAATCGGTGCAGTTAAACATTGACTCCCGCCCGGTCGTGCTGACCGGGCCAAACGGTGCGGGTAAGACTAATTTACTCGAAGCTGTTTCTTTTCTGGTACCGGGCCGCGGTTTGCGTGGTGCCCGATTGACGGAAATATCCCGCCGGTCACCCGCCGAAAGGTTATCGGATGATCAGCAACTGCGCCCTTGGGCGGTGGCTGCCCGTATCGAAAACGGCAGCAAGCTATTCAATGTCGGGACCGGACTCTCGCCTGACACGGCTGATCTCCAGGCGCTGCGTCCGCGCCGTGTTGTGCGTATTGATGGCGCTGCGTCGCGGGGCCAAGCGGCCCTGGGCGAAATTGTTGCCGCCCTGTGGCTGACGCCTGATACGCAACGGCTGTTCGTTGACGGTGCCGCGGGCCGTCGCCGGTTTCTCGACCGTCTGGTCTTCGCCTACGATCCCGCCCATGCGGGCCGTTTGCAGGGGTACGAGAAGGCGATGCGAGACCGGTCCCGGGTTCTTGGCGATGCGGACGCCGACGGTCGGGCGCCTGATGGCACTTGGCTGGATGCGGTCGAGGCTACCATAGTGGAAAAAGGTGTTGCTATCACCGCCGCCCGTACCGATCTGGTCCGCCGGCTCAATCCGGCGTGTGCCATGGGTGTTGGCCCGTTTCCTGCCGCCGGTCTCGCCGTATCGGGCGAGATCGATGACTGGCTCGCCCATATGTCCGCACTGGATGCTGAGGATAATTTTAGTGCTGCCTTGGTAGGGTCTCGAGATCGTGGATCCCAAGTGCGCCGCGTCCCCGTGGGCCCCCATATGAGCGATTTTGACGTCACGCATCTCGATAAAAATGTGGCGGCAGCGCTTTGTTCGACTGGCGAACAAAAAGCGCTGCTGATCAGTATAGTGTTGGCCAATGCGCGGCTTCAGGCCCTTGACGTCGGCGCTGTACCGCTTCTTCTGCTCGACGAGGTGGCCGCGCATCTCGACGAGGCGCGCCGCGAGGCGTTATTTGAAGAGATTACGGCAATGGGCGCTCAGGCATGGATGACCGGAACCGATCCGGCCCTGTTTGCCCCCTTGGGTTCGGCGGCACAACATTTTTCGGTCGCTGATGCCCGGATCACCCCTTCTTCCTGATGTGTAACCCAAACCAGTGATATAGCCATGACACCACCGGCCGATACTCCCCCTGTTATTGCAGCTCCCCCGGCGGCGCCTGCGGAATACGGCGCTGATTCCATTCGGGTTCTTCGTGGTCTGGACGCGGTCCGCAAGAGGCCCGGCATGTATATCGGAGATACCGACGACGGATCCGGCCTGCTCCATATGGTTTATGAAGTCGTCGATAATGCGATCGATGAAGCCTTGGCGGGGATCTGTGACCGTGTCGAGGTGACGATGAATGGGGATGGCTCTGTCTCTGTCCGCGATAACGGACGCGGGATTCCGGTGGCGGTCCACGAGGAAGAAGGCGTCTCGGCGGCGGAGGTCATCATGACGCACCTGCACGCCGGGGGGAAATTCGACCAGAGTTCGTACAAGGTATCCGGCGGTCTGCATGGCGTCGGTGTATCGGTGGTCAACGCGCTGTCCAGTTGGCTCGAACTCCGCATATGGCGCGATGGAGGGGAATGGACGCTCAAATTCAGCGACGGTGTCGCGGACGCACCACTGGCGCGGGTCGGTGACTGGGATGGGCCTACCGGCACCCAGGTGACGTTTCAGCCGTCGGGAGATACCTTCACGTCGCTGGATTTCGACGTCGCCAAGCTGGAACACCGGTTGCGTGAACTGGCGTTTCTGAATTCCGGCGTCATGCTGGTTCTCAACAATTCACGCGGGGTCGAACCGAACATTGTCGAAATGCATTATGAAGGCGGTCTGGCCGAATTCGCCAGCTATCTCGACCGTGGCAAGACGCCGCTGATCAGCGAGCCCATCACCTTAAAAGGCGAACAGGACGGCATCGTAGTCGAATTGGCGCTGGAATGGTCGGATAGCTACCATGAAACCATGCTGTGCTTCACCAATACTATCCCGCAGGGCGATGGCGGCACGCATCTGGCGGGTTTCCGCGGCGCGCTGACCCGGACAATTAACACCTATGCGAACAATTCCGGCATCGCCAAGAAGGAAAAAATATCCCTTACTGGTGAAGATATGCGCGAAGGGCTGACCTGCGTGCTATCGGTTATGGTGCCGGATCCCAAATTTTCGTCGCAAACCAAGGACAAGCTGGTTTCTTCGGAAGTCCGCCCGGCCGTGGAAAGCCTGGCCGCGGACAAGCTGTCCCAATGGTTAGAAGAACACCCCAACGAAGCCAGACGCATTGTAGGTAAGGTTGTCGAGGCAGCCGCCGCGCGCGAAGCGGCGCGCAAGGCGCGCGAACTGACCCGGCGCAAGGGGGCGCTCGATATATCCACGCTGCCGGGTAAGCTGGCCGATTGTCAGGAGCGCGACCCGGCGCTGTCTGAAATCTTTATCGTCGAGGGTGATTCGGCGGGCGGGTCCGCCAAACAGGGGCGCAACCGGAAAAACCAGGCGATCCTTCCCCTGCGCGGCAAGATTCTCAATGTCGAGCGGGCGCGTTTCGACAAGATGTTGTCGTCGGCTGAAATTGGCACGCTGATCGCGGCGCTTGGCACCGGCATTGGGCGTGAGGATTTCAATATCGAAAAGGCGCGCTATCACAAGATTATCATCATGACGGATGCTGATGTGGACGGTAGCCATATCCGTACCCTGTTGCTGACTTTCTTTTTCCGCCAAATGCCCGAGATCGTGGAACGCGGTTATCTCTATATTGCGCAGCCACCGCTTTACCGCGCGAAACGCGGCAACGAGGAGGTCTATCTGAAAGATGATGACCGGCTCGAAAATTTTCTGATCGAAGCAGGTTTGCGCGATTGTGTGCTGATCATTCAGGATGGCGCAGAAGTAGCCGGTGCCGAGCTTCGCGAGGTTGTCGAAGATGCCCTAAGAAGCAAACGTCTGATGCGGCCTGTCTTGCAAAAACTCTCCAACGCGATGGTGGCGGAGCAGACGGCCATTCTTGGTGCGTTTAACCCGGCGTTACTAGAATCAGAGGAAACCGAAGCGCAGATTGCCGGGGCGATCGCGCGCCGGCTCGACGGGCTTACAACCGAAAATGAACGGGGCTGGCAGGCCGAAATCATTGATGGCGGTGGCTTTGCCTTTGCGCGCACGCTGCGGGGTGTTACCGAACGCCATGTCATCGATGGCGCGATGGTACGAAGCGCTGAAGCGCGCCAACTTGATCAGATGGCACCCGAATTGCAGCATATCTACGCACGGCCCGCCATTTTGCGGGTCAAGGATAAGGATGAACGGATCATCGGCCCCCTTGGATTAGTTCAGGCGGTAATGGATCTTGGCCGCAAGGGCGTTGGCATTCAGCGCTATAAAGGGCTGGGCGAAATGAATCCTGGCCAGCTTTGGGAAACCACGCTGGATCCAGATGCTAGGTCATTGCTCCAGGTCCGCATCGAGCACCGCGCGGAAGCTGAAGAAGTTTTCTCGACCCTGATGGGCGACGTGGTGGAACCGCGGCGCGACTTTATTCAATCCAACGCGCTCAAAGTGGTTAATCTCGACGCTTAAGTGAGGTGGATACCGGTTGCCGCGCCAGCCGGTCGAAGCTGTCGCCCAGGGCGGCGCATAGAACGACGTCTCTGAGTTCCGGCGCCAGGGTTTTGTAAAATTTTCGCGCCGCCCGGTTGCGCTTGAGGACCGACCAGAACATCCATTCACCACCCAGGTCACTGCACGCCCGGGCCACGGCCTTCATCAGCGCGCGCCCGACCCCATATCGCCGATAATCGGCATCCACATAAAGATCGGCCAAATAGACGCCCCGGGATGCGCGATCAGTGTCGTAGCCGGAAAAATAGAGCGCATACCCGGCAACTATGCCGTCTATTTCGGCGAGCAACACGCGGAAGGCCGGTTCGGCCCCAAAACCGTCACGCCTGCAGGCTTCCTCGGTCAGTCGGGACGCGCGCCCGCCATCGGTTCGACTTAGCCCATGGGCGAGCCGCACGATGGTGGCCGCGTCCTCCGCCATCGCGGGCCGCACGGTGATTGGATCAAGAACCGGCCTGGCTCGTAATTTTCGTCCGAACAGCGCCATGAGGAGGATATTAGCCGACGATGGCGGCGTGCGCATATATTTCAAATAATTTTAATGACCACGCCGCCGGGCGTGGGCGCTGGGCCATACCTATTTGGTTCAAACCACTCAATAGAGGGTTCCGTTGAATCGCGGCTGCGCTCAAGATAGCGCATGGTCAGGCAACCAGATAAAACGTCGCGCGCGCGCAAGGACAGGTCTGATGGGACCATAAAGCCGCGCAAAAAGCGTCCATCTGAGCCAAAGCGGCGCTGGTGGGTGACGGCGCTGCGGCGGACGGTGGTGGCGTCTATCTGGGTCATGATTGGCATCGGCTGTTTGGTCGCCTGGTATGGGTATGAGCTACCGGATCTCGAAAAACTCGAAACACCGTCCCGCCGCCCCAGCATCACATTGCTGGCGTCTGATCAGTCGGTTTTGGCGACCTACGGTGATTTACACGCTGGTGCGGTCAAGTTCGACGACGTGCCGCCGTACCTAATCCAGGCTATTGTTGCCACTGAAGATCGCCGGTTTTTCAATCATAGTGGTATCGATGTGATAGGCATCATCCGCGCGGCCTATATAAATTTGTGGGCTGGCGCTATCCGCCAGGGCGGCAGCACGCTGACTCAGCAGCTTGCCAAGAACCTCTTTTTAACACCCGAACGATCCCTGAAACGAAAGATTCAGGAGCTATTGCTCGCCTTCTGGATGGAGGCGCGGTTCAGCAAGAAGCAGATATTTTCGATCTATTTGAACCGCGTCTATCTGGGCGCCGGCACCTATGGGGTTGCGGCGGCCGCCCGGCATTATTTCGGCCGCCCGGCACGGGCCTTGTCGTTGCGCCAGACCACGGTGATCGCCGGCCTGCTCAAGGCGCCATCGCGCTATTCGCCGTTTCGCGACCCCAAGGCCGCCGTCCAGCGCGGCAATCAGGTGATCGCGAACATGGTGGACGCAGGCTTTCTCGACATGGCCGATGCCAGGATAGCGTCCCGTGCACCCCTCCAACTGGTGACGCGGGGTACCGGCAGTGGCGCGCGCTATTTTTCCGACTGGCTTCTGGAACGGGCCGCCGGATTTGTTGGCCATAGTGATCGCGACTTGATTGTCCGGACCACCCTGTCGCCACGCCTGCAGCGCATTGGCGAGATACATCTGTCCCGAACGCTGACGGCCGCAGGGCGTCGGTTAAATGTTCATCAAGGTGCGGTGGTGGCCCTGGCGCCCGACGGCGCGATCCGGGCTATGGTGGGCGGGCGAAATTACGGGGCAAGCCAGTTTAACCGCGCGACCCAGGCATTGCGCCAACCGGGTTCCGCCTTCAAACTCTTTGTCTATCTCGCGGGACTTGAATCCGGCATGACGCCCGATGCCCCTGTGATGGATACTCCGATCACAATAAATGGCTGGCGGCCGCGAAACTATGACGGAAAATATCGGGGCCGGGTGAAGATGCGCGAGGCGCTGGCACAGTCGCTGAATGCCGCTGCTGTGCGGATCTCCGAACACGTGGGTCGTCGCAGAGTAGTTGCTGCCGCCGAGCGCCTTGGAATCACGGCGCCGCTGAGAGCCGGCCCTAGCGTCGCGCTGGGTGCCAGCGAAGTGAATCTGATGGAATTGACCGGCGCGTATGCGGTGCTTGCCAATCGCGGCTATCCCGTCTGGCCCTATGGCATTATTGAAATACGCGATGGCGCCGGAACATTGCTTTATCGCCGTAGTGGGTCTGGCGCGAATCGATTGGTTGCGCCGCGGATTGTCGCCGCCTTGCACTCGATGCTGTCCGATGTTATTCGAACGGGAACCGGCCGGGCGGCACGCCTCACCCGCCCGGCAGCCGGAAAAACCGGGACTAGCCAGGATTTTCGCGACGCTTGGTTCGTCGGGTTTTCCGCCGAGCTTGTTACCGGCGTGTGGCTCGGCAATGACGAATCTACACCGATGAAGAAGGTGACCGGCGGCGGGTTGCCGGCCCGGCTGTGGCGCGTTTTCATGATCGATGCCCTAAAGGGCGCACCAGCGCGGCAATTGCGCGCGGATTGAGAATCTTTGCGAGGTGCAGACTATCCCTCTCGTGCTATCCCGACGATGGCCGATCCTATATAGCTGAAAGTTATGGCGCCACCCCCTTCTTCGCATAACACCCTTTTTCCCCTTGCCTTGCTCTTCACAATAGGGTCGCTGTGGGGCTTCTTCTTTATTCTTATCAAGACCGGCGTGACCGGTGGTGTTGCGCCGGTAAGCTACGTGTTTTGGTTTGCGCTCGGCGCCGGCACCATCGTCTTTTGTATCGGGCTCGTGCGTCGTGAAGTGCCGCGGTTGGAACGCCGACATTTGGTCTATTACGTGAAGGCGTCGTTGGCGCGGTTCACCTTCGCCAACTTGATTCTCTATACAGCGCAAGGCAAGCTGCCGATTGGTCTGATGGCAGTAATCATGGCAACAACACCAATATGTACCTATGCGCTGAGCCTGGCGTTTCGCGTCGAAAAGCTGGTTGGGATCCGGGTCATTGGGGTGGCGCTTGGGATCGGCGGTGCAATGATGATAGTGCTTCCCAAGTCCAGCTTGCCGGATCCATCGCTCGCGATCTGGGTGCTGATCGGGTTCTGCGTACCGTTGATGCACGGTTCGGCCTATGTGCTGCTGTCGGAAAAGCATCGTCCGGAGGGCAGTACCTCGCTTGGAATCGCGGCCGGGACATTATTCGCCACGGCCATCTTATCGCTGGCACTGGCGCTCGCCATGGGTCAGTTTCAGTTGCTCGCGCCGCCCTTTTCGAAGGGAGAACTTGCCCTGATGCTGCATTTCACGCTGGCTGGCTTAAATTTCTATGCGGTATTCGAGTTGATCCGCATCGCCGGCCCGACCTTTATGAGTCAATCGAGCTCCCTGGCTGTTGGGTTTGGCGTGCTGTTTGGTTACCTGATCCTCGGTGAAACGCTCAGCCTGTGGGTCTGGGGCGCAATCGCCCTAATTCTGTCCGGTGTAGGTCTGGTCAGCATGAGGCGGCGCGGTCCAGCGTGAAAGTGGTTGCTACCAGCTGCTCCACAAGCGCGGCGGCATCCTGTTTTGTCAGTGACCCCAAAGGCGGTCGCTGCCGGCGCCAGCCCGGTTCGCCGATGGCTTGTCCACAACTTCCTTGAGGGCGGCGACGAGCGGAAATTTCTGGATGGCCGACCGCACATCAATTACGGCTTGCTGCAGGGCGTCGGCATCGTCGTTCAGCCAGTTATTGAAGACGCGTGCCTATAGGGCGGCGCAAATATTATTGCAGGCCGTAATGGCGCCCGCGCCACCGGCCCTCAGTATATTGAGCAGAAAATCATCGTACCCGGAAAAGACGCGACAATCAGAAAATTTTTCATCATGCCCTCCATGTAGGCGAAATCACCGGCGCTGTCCTTTATCCCGACAACAATTTCAGGATAGGCGGTGCGGAGCTTTTAATTCAATCCGAACGTGATCGGCACCCCTGAATTCTGCAGAATGTGGTAGAGTTAGATCCGCAGCCGGTTATCCGTTAAACCGTCGATCACAGCCGAATAGGCATCAAACAATCCTTCTTCGGTGACCGGTTTATAATAGAAAGGCGGCAGCATCAGCACCCTTTCCGCCCCGATCTCCATCGCATTTTTCGTCAACGCAACCGTGTCGGGGAAGGCTCAGAATCCGGTCCCTGGGATCAGCGCAGCGCCCGGTATGCCGCTTTCCGCAAGGGTTTCAAGCATGGTCCGATGCGCCACTACCGAAACGAAGTTGCCTCGCTGGTGGTACCCAGCACGGCAAACCCATCGCAGCCCTGATCAATCCGCGGGGTTAGGTCCGGTGCCGGATCCTCACCAATCGGTGTCAGCACGGCGGCGAGGACGCTGCGATCGACAGGTTTGCCAGCCATCGTCAAAAGTTTTGCTCCTTTTGGGCATTTCTATGCAGGCCAGGTGACAATCCGGCCCTCCGGGTCGTCGCCCCGTTCTTCGGGGACCACGCGATTGCGCACCGAAATACCAGCCTGATGAACCGTGTCTGGATCACCTGACTCCAGTGGGTGCCACCAGGCA
>Ga0315338_1004066_pt1 | contig 11987 bp, 11 predicted proteins | sample ASW8metaG_FD_204518 | JGI IMG/M metagenome (GOLD analysis project Ga0315338, IMG submission 204518) | Ammonia-oxidizing marine archaeal communities from Monterey Bay, California, United States - ASW #8 | ecosystem: Environmental > Aquatic > Marine > Coastal | place: USA: California | collected...
TTGCTCACTTGGCAAAACTTTTGTTAAAACACAATGTCCCAATGGGCGTTAGTTTGATCAGTCCATACAAAGAAAACCGTGCAAATGCAAAAGAGATCATTGGTGACGACACCAAGTTCTTTGAAGTTTATGTGAATGCCTCTCTGGCAGAATGTGAGAAGCGTGACGTCAAGGGCATGTACGCAAAGGCACGCTCAGGCGAGATTAAGGGATTTACAGGCATAGACGACCCATATGAGGCACCAGACAATGCCGATTTGGTATTGGATACCGAAAACAAGTCACTTGACGACAGTGCCGCAGAAGTTTTAGAATTTTTGAAATCGAAAAATCTCATATAACAACATCCATTTCTAGTCATTAATTTTTAAAATGAAAATATGGTGTATTATTTTGCTAGTTTTTTGGATCCAATTTATCTAAAAGTAATTGATCAGAGATCATGACTAGTCTAACTTTCTACGGCGGTGTCAACGAAGTTGGAGGAAACAAAATTCTCCTAGAAGACAAGGACACCAAAGTATTCCTAGATTTTGGAATGAGTTTTGGAAAGCGTGGTGCCTATTTTGACGAGTTTATGAGCCCAAGAACTGCTGCAGGCCTGAAAGATTTCATCGAAATGGGATTGATTCCAAAATTAGACGGAGTATACAGAAATGATCTCAATGTGATGCTTGGCGAACAACCAAAACCAGCTGACATTGATGCTGTTTTACTAACACATGCACATGCAGATCATGCCGATTACATTTCATTTCTACATGAGGATATTCCAATTTACATGGGCGATACTTGCAAGTTAATTTTAGAGGCAATACAAGAGCGAGGACAGAGAAGTTTTGAAAAAGAAATTTTATCATTCAAGCCAAGAACTGCCGCAGGAATAGATAGAAAATCAGACGAAATAGAAAGAACTGTTAATACTTTTAGAACTGGCGATAAATTCAAGGTTGGTTCCCTAGAAGTTGAGCCAATTCATGTAGACCATTCTGTTCCTGGCGCTTATGGTTTTATCATTTACACATCATCTGGCCCAGTTGTATATACTGGTGACATCAGATTACATGGAACAAGACCTGACATGACTGAAGATTTTGTAAAAAAAGCGGCAGAGGTTGACCCTATCGCATTATTATGTGAGGGAACAAGAATTACAGATCCTGAAACTGATGAATCTGAACAAAAAGTCTACAATGATTGCAATACTCATGTAAAAGACAATGACGGACTGGTAATTGCAGATTTTAATTTCAAAGATATGGATAGAATGAGGACATTTTATGATATAGCAAAGGATAATGACAGAAAATTTGTAGTTGATATCAACAATGTTGCATATCTAAAACATTTATCAAAAGATCCACAACTTGGAATTCCTGATTTTTCTGATGAACATATAGCAATATTCAAACCACTAAAGTCATCTTGGTCAAAATCTCAAAAAGAGTTGTTTGATGAACCAAATCTAATCACTGCAGATGATGTCATAAAAAATCAAGACAAGATGATTTGTGCATTTTCATTTTGGAACTTTGGCTCTTTGATTGATATCAAACCAGCCTCAAACTCGCTGTATATCCACTCGGCAAGCGAACCGTGGGATGATGAGGGAGAATCTGATAAAAAACGAGTGAATTTATGGCTGGATCACTTTGGTTTGAATAGACTTCAAAGTCATTGCTCAGGTCATTCAAAGGGTAGTTACTTGTTAGAGGTAGTAAAAACAATTGATTCTGACATGCTTTATCCAATTCATACCGAACATCCAGATGCATACGGGAAAGTGACTGACAAACTTACCATTGTACAGGAAGCAAAAAAATACGAATTATCTTAGGATCTTTTTATTACCAAGTTAATGGAGAAAAAGATCTCTTGCCAAGTGAACAATGGACTACAAATCAGAAGGAGATAATGAAAAGTTATCAAAATGACCAATTTAGAGATAAAAATGAAAGAACGTTTGAGGTTCCAGTAAATGATGATGGAACATATGAAAAATTTGATGTATACAGAATTCCTACCGAACATCTAGTCTATAATTTTGATAATATCAGATTAAAAATTGAGAAAAAAGCGAGAGAGCAAGAATTAGGACATAACCTTAATCCTGAAAATAAAGAACATGGTAAAGAAATTGAAAAATTACTTTTCGAGTCAAAAATTTATTCGGCTAAAGCATCTAAGACAATGGTAGAACAACTTGATAAACAATCAGGGGGTCCAGGACAAAATGATCCTTTGTTTGTAGCAACAGATGGTGTTGTTTGGAATGGAAATAGGAGGTTAAGTGTAAATAATCACATTGCAAATGATCCAAAATCAAAAAATCCTAGTTATTATCAGAAAATTGACGTAATTTTTCTTCCTGAGATGACAATACATGAATTGAGAAAACTAGAGCGTAGATTACAAGCAACAAAAGATTACAAAGAAGACTATGGCAAACTTCAGAAATATTTACAAATTAATGATGATGCAAAACCAGATTCAGACTGGTCATTACCAGAATTAATTGAATCATTTAATGGAGAATATTCATCTAAAGAGATAACAAAAATTCAACAAATAGTTTCTCTCATGGAAGAATTTCTAGAATTTGTTGACAAGACAGATCAGTGGATCTATATTTATGAAAATGGCGGGATAGAAATGTGGACTACTGTTAACACACAACTTCAAAAAGAGATTAAAAAAGTAACTGGTGATCCAACCGATACAACACCAGATGTTGTTAAACAGCAATTTTTTGTAATTTTATCTCAAGGAACATTTAATGATGCCAGAGCTCTTAGTAGAATCTTAAACGCCCCAAAATCACGTATTAATCTAATGAAGAATTCAGGTGTTTTCAAAAATCCTGAGGAATTTTCTAGTTATAACAAAGCGTTGGTAAAAAAAGAAAAACAAGTTTTGGAAAGAGCTACTGAGATTTTCAATTCATTAAAAAAAGAACCACTTGAGATCCTAAAAGATTCTCATGAAAATATAGAAAAAATAGATGATGATAGAATTCCGCCTAGCGATAAAATCATTTCAACGATTAAATCTATACGTAAACGACTAGACGAAATTGAAAAATTGGCTAAAAAATGAGAATAAATCTTGAAAATAATGAATTTCAGATAATTGATGTTGAGAAACATCAAAGTAAAATTTTCATCAAATCACTCCTAAAAAGATGCAATTTTGTCGAAAATGATGGAATTTGGAGCCTAAAAAATGCTGAAACTAGGATTATTTCAGGAATTGTAGATGCTTTACAGCAATATGAAAAAGAATTAGATATTCCTCAAGCAATTGGGCTAAAAAAACAAGAACAACAACAAGAAGAAGAAAATACAGACGAATTATTCAAAAAAGCCAAACAAATCAAAGCAAAAGAAAAGATTGATGATTCAGATGAAATATTTCCGATACCAGAGATGACTTCATCTAATAAATTGAAATGGTTTCAAACAGTTCCTGTAAAACATGCTATAGCATTAGGAAATTCAGCCAATTTCTCTGTTCCAGGTTCTGGAAAAACTTGGATGGCGTATTCAACATATTTTTCATTAAAAAAAAGAGGCGATGTAAATAAATTACTTGTTGTTTGTCCGTTAGCTGCTTTCAAACCATGGGAAGTAGAATATGAATATATTACAGGCAAAGAAAAAGTTCATAAAAGAATTATTGGTTCTCCAGAGAAACGTTGGGAAATATATCAAGATCATGATGATATTGAAATTTTTCTTGTTTCATATGGAACTTTGATTAGGGATGTAGATAGTATTATAAAATTACTAGACAAGTCTGAAAATAATTTTATGATCATATTAGATGAGGCACATCATATTAAAAATTATAACACAGCTTCTGCAAATGCAGCATTACAGATTGGACCACATGCAAAAAAAAGAATGATACTAACAGGAACTATGATGCCTAGACAAACAGAAGATATCTGGACACAACTAACATTTTTACATCCTAATCCACCAGTTTTAGGAAGCTATGAATCGTTTTCTTATGATTTAGAATCAAGTGATGTAGAAAAGCTTTCTCAAAAAGTTTATCATTTATTCACTCGTGTTTCTAAAGGAACACTAGATCTAAAACATCCAAATTTTGATCCTATAAAATTAGAAATGACAGATACACAAAGACGTATCTACAGTGCCATAAGAAAACATGTAATTGATCAATATTCAGATTCTGAAAATCCTGATTTAGTTGCAACACGAAGATGGAGAAAAAATTGTTTTGTTTGGTTAATTCAGGCTGCTACGGATCCAAGTTTACTTATGCATGATAGTCAGTATGGTACTGATTCTATTCAAACTGAAGGATTAGGTTTGCAGGAATTAATTATGAATTATAATAATCTTAAAGATGAAGAGCCAGTAAAGATTACAAAAGTTAAGGAATTAGTACAAGAGAGCGTTAAAAATAATGAGAAAATTCTTGTTTGGTGCACATTTATCAATTCTATTAAGAAAATTGAGAGTGAATTAAGAGAATGGCTAGAATCTAACGGAAATGCACCTGCAATCAAAATTTGGGGTGAAGTTCCATCAGATCCAGAGAAAAATGATGAGTGGAATAGGGAAGATGAGATAGAAAAATTCAAGCATAGTAGTGAACACAATGTTCTAATTGCAAATCCTGCATCATTATCTGAATCAATATCATTACATAAACAATGTCATCATGCTGTGTACCTTGATAGAACATACAACTGCGGGAACTATATTCAAAGTTTAGAAAGAATTCATAGAATAGGTTTAGATCGTAATCAAGATACTAAATACTCAATTTTAATGACAAAAGGCACTATAGATGCTAGGATTGATAGAAATTTAGAAATTAAATTTGATAGAATGCAAGAATTTCTTAATGAAGACAAATTTGGTGTTTTGAATTTAGATTTACATTTTGACATGTTAGCAGATAGTAATGCCGAAGAGGCCATGGAATTTAGAAATGCATTGGATTTGTGAGAAAAGATGGGATATCTTTTTCAAATAAACAAAATGCTAGTTGAAATTAAAAAAAATACTAGTGGAGATGCAGGTGCCAATAAAATTCTAGTTGAAGAATGTATTGAAAGAACACCACACATTGGTGAAGTTAATCCATTTGATATGATTCTCTTTTTTTGTAACGAATTAAACATCATACAAGAAAAAGACAGTAGATTAACAGTAACATCTGTTGGTGATGAAATTATTAATTTAATGCCTTTGATTAATGATTCAAGACAAATTGATCCTAATGATGAACAAAAGGAATTTCTAATAGATTTATTTTCAAAAACAGAATTTAAAAAGAAACTAAAACAAATTTTTGATTCTGTAAAAAAAGATTATACGAAAAAGCCTACAGTATTTTATTTTAATAAAAATCAATTTTACACCTATGGAGACGAATTGATTTTTCTATTAGAGTTGAGATTTATTGTAGAAAAAAATTCAAGGTATGAAATTTCAGATAAGTATAATTCAGTTTTGATGAGCTGCATTACAAATTTTTCAAAAGAAGAACTGATTGAATTACAAAAAGCACAAGATAAAATTGGGATGAGGGGTGAAGAACTTTCAATTGAATGGGAAAAAAATCGACTTAAAGCTGCTGGTAGGGAAGATTTAGCCACGTTAGTGTCAGATGTCAGTGATGATCTTACGTTAGGATATGATATTGCTTCATTTAATGAAAACAATGAAGATTACAAATTTGATAGAAAAATAGAAGCAAAAGCAAGCTCTACTGAAAAGCGTTTTTTCTGGTCTGAAGGGGAAGTGCAAGCAGCTGAAAAATTTGGTGAGAATTTTTGGATATATTTTTGGTTTGACGTGTGGTCAGAAAAACCAATTTTAACTCGAATCCAGGATCCATTTAAAACAATTAGAAAGAATAAAGAATTTGTGGAGCAACCAATGAAATGGAGAGTCAAAATTGAAAGCGATTAGTATAAAAATTTTTGAGGATTTTACTACAAACGAATTCTTACGAGAGAATATTTTAGATTTCCAATTTGTTACCAGTAATAGAACAAAAGATGAATTGATTTGGAAGATTGTTAGAAATGGAACTGTTTTGAATAGATTTATTCCATTTTATGTCAAGGACCTTTACAAAGAAGAAATAATTTTTCTTTGTAATGAATTACAAATAAAGACTGAAGGACAGATTATTGATGATTTAAAAAGACAAATCTTGAAGAAGTGGAATTCAGATAGCCCAGATATTTTACATCACGAGTTAATTGGAAAATTTTCAGATAAGGAGTTTCTTCGTGATTATTTGAAAGAGTATGTTTTTGCAACTACAGGAAAAAAAGACTTTCTTATTTCAATTATTACTGAGAACTTGGAACTTCATGAATTTGTTCTAAAGAAACTGTTTGATAATCTTGAAACTGAACAATTAACTGAAATTTGTATTTATTTAGAGCAGAATAAAAAAGATCTGTTTGAATTTTCTTCGTTGACAAATGCTGGTATAATGAGAAAGGAATTATCTGAGCAATGGAATAAAACAATTTTTGAAATTAATGAGAATGATGATGAAAAACCACAAGGATTATTTGAAAAGATGAAAGAACTCAAATCTAAATTAGATGAAGCATGGCAAGAAAGTGGAACTGCCCAGACCATAGATTTTGAAAAATTAAGAAAGTTGAAAGATGATCTTACTGATAATTTGAAAGATGATTTTACTGATATTTACAGAAAGGTTGAGAACAAAATTGATGAAAATATTGTTAAAACAATCGAGATTATGGAAAATAAACCAAAACCATCTTTTGAATTTAAGAATAAAAACTTCTTTATGATTAATGGACCATGGGTAAATTGGAAACACTCTCTTGAAAATAGAATTAATGGTGAGGATGTTTTGTGGGCAACACGTGGTGCAGATCCATCAGATGTTGGAATATTCAATAAATTACGAATAGGCGATCTGGTATTTTTTTCAAATTCAACAAAAGATCCAGGTCCTTTTTCAAAAAAGGTAATTTTTGGTTTTGGTGTTGCAAAAGAAAAGTTTCAAGGTTCTGAACCATATTGGCCTGATGAGCGTGAAAAAAATACAGTAATTTACAAATACAGATTTTCTATTAAACCAATCTTTGAGACATATGATGAAATAGAGGCAATTCCCTGGATCGGGGGGTTGCCATTTACTAAGGGATTTAATTCCATAGCAAATCCAGAAAAAATATCAGAATTAAGTAAAACAGTTGGGGAAAAATGGAATGTTACAGAAAAAACCCAAGAAGAACTTGATGGAGAATTCTATAAAGATAAAAGCTTTGAGCGAGGGGAAAAAATTTCAGAACAACAATTAGAAGATTTGAAAGAATCAGCATACCCTGATAAATTAAATTCTGAATTTTCTGTTTGGGAAGAAAGAATTTTTAAAAAAATAACGGGTAATAATATTTTATTTGAACCAAAGCCATGGACTTATCCATTACCGGATGAACAAGAAGGTTATATTCCAGATGCCGAACTGGATGGGTTATGTATGTGTGGAAGAAAAGTTGTAGTTGAGGCCAACGAAAATTTTACAGAAGAAGATGCAAAAAAATATCAAAAATTTGTTTTAGAATACTATCAAAGTAGATATCTAATTCTTATTGTTCCAGATGAGCAGAAAAAGATCTGGGAAGATTATCAAAAATTGAATAAGATATTATCGTGTAGAGAATTATGGTCGGAGACAGAAGCCGGTGAGAAAATTGATGCAGTTTATCAGTTAAGTGATAGATATGCAATGACTCAACTACCTGAATATACTATATGCCCTCAATGTCAGATGGAGGCAAAAAGTCAGCAAGAGGTTTTTGAAATATTTGGATCAAGAAAAAAAACAGATGGACGGATTATAACACAATCACACTGTAAACAATGCAGATAATTCCTAGAAATTTTTTGTAATTGAATAAGTAGCCTTAGTAACCAATTCTATCTTATTTGCCTGTTTTAGACCATAAAGTGCACTTCGAATTCGATGTTTCAAAGTAGAGCCTTCTAGGTTTACATCAGAATTTGAATTTAATGTATCGTACAATTGTTGTAAAGTTCTAGTTTTATGCTGAGTAAATTCATTTTTTACAATTTGAGCAAAGGTCATACTATTTTGTAAGATGAATAATATTAAAAAGAATACCCATTGTATAACAGAATGACAAAAAATCTATCTCCACTACGATATCCAGGAGGGAAATCACGAGGGGCAGAAAAGATCTTTGAATATATTCCAGCTGGAACCAAAGATATTTGCTCACCATTTTTTGGTGGTGGCTCGGTGGAATTATTATGTGCAAAAAATGGCATGAATGTATATGGATATGACAAGTTTCTGCCACTGGTTGATTTTTGGAAGTGTCTGATAAAGAGACCAGAGGAGTTAGCAATTTTGGTCGCTGGGTGGTGGTCAACAGGAACAAACGGTCTTTCAGAAGGTTTTGAGACAGGAGAAGAGTATCGTAAACTAAAAACAGAATTACTATCAACGAAAATGAGTCAGTTAGAAAGAGCTGCATTATTTTATGTCATAAATAGAACATCATTTTCTGGCTCTGCCCTGTCAGGTGGAGTTACACCAGGAAATCCAAGATTTACTGCATCATCAGTTGACAGGATTTTAGAGTTCAAAACTCTTAATGAAACAAAAAATATTTCCATGAACTGTCTAGATTTTAGAGAGTCAATAAAGAAAAACACGAAAACGATGATGTATTTGGATCCTCCATATTGGCTTAAGACTAAACTCTATGGCAAAGAAGGAGACTTGAATTTTCAAGAAAAAGATCATTTGGAATTATTTGAGATTTTATCAAAGTGTAAAAAATGGATCTTATCTTATAATGATTCAGAAAAAGTAAGAGAAATTTATCATGACTATCGAATTATTCCATTGGAGTGGGCTTATGGGATGAAAAATTACTCGGGACCAAAAAATGATGACAAGAAAAAGAAATCTATGCCTAAATCTAGTGAAGTATTAATTCTCAGCGATGGAATTTAATTTTTAGATATAACTTTACGATTGAATACAAACTGAATTTTGTTAGCATTACACTCGTCAATTATTTCCTGATACTTTTCTTTTATTTTATCAATAGGGGGTTTTCCTTTTCCTGTTACATAGCATGTTAATTGTTTGTCGTATGCTTTTCCCTTAATGTGAAAATCACAATTTTTGAAAACCATTAGTTTGACAAGTTGTTCTAACACCATATCTTTTTCTGGAAATTCATCTCTAGTTGAATTTTTCCCTTCTAGCAGATAAACTATTTTTTTATTTGGATCGTCTTTCATACTATCTACAGTTAAGTGTAATTTTGGGAAATCTGGCACGTTTATGTTGACTATGCCTTTTTTGCCAGGAATATTTTCTAATTTTTGTGAGCTATTGTACTCTCTGTTTTGCGCACTAACAGATCTCTCATCAAATTCATTTAAAAATGTATTATGATCTTTCCAATCTTTAATTTTCCTTTCCAGGTTACTAAAATTTTGAACTTCCACGCCAAGTTTTTTTCCTAATTTTTTATTGTAATCTGTAGATCTCTTTAACAACATAGGAATTTTGTGAATCTGTGCTTGGTTCCAGAGATTAACATCTGGATTTGTTTTAACAATTTCAGTAATTTGATTTACAATTTCATCTAGTTGATACTGAAATTTAGTAAAAACCATATTGCCTTGAGTTGATTGTTTCGATGATTTTGTATTTGCAGATGGGGCACCTTTTGCTCTACGTTCTGCATGTGCATATATGCCAATTATGACATAGATATCAGCAATAGCTGTAATCCATGAAATGGTATTAGGTTGAATGATATTTTGATCACCATAGCGTCCATAACTTGCTTGTACAGGAATGATAGTGAATTTCTTTCCATCGTGAGGTAATGTGTAGTATATACGTGGCCATGGAGGAGTTTTTGTTCTCTTTGGTGTTGTCCAAACACTAATTGCAATTTCTTCCCCGTTTGGAAATTTGGATAAAAATGATCTTTTTCTCTTTTTCATAGCTTCTAAGAAAGGAATTTCATCCAACCTGTGTCTGTGTGTAAACTTGTAGTTTCGTTTTCCAAACTTTCCTTCTATCAAATCAGATCATATTGAAAATAGTCCAGTTTAACTTTTAGCATAAAAAAAGAAATGGGGTTTCTCAGGCCTTACCTGAGTTTTTTTCAGCCTCTGTGACTTTGTCCATCTCTGGATCTAGCAGCCAATGTACTGCGCACATCATCTCTTCCACCAATCTAAGTCTCCCATTTGTACCCCATGGGTATCTCTTCGCCATTCTTATGGCAAAATCCTCAACCATTGGCATCTCATCTGCCGTCTCTGCCAGATTTTTACATCTAGACATGTAGATGCAACAGTACAAAGCCAGGTTTCTGATGATTTCTAATCCTGGGACATTTTTCTTTTCTAGTTCTGCCGCCCACTTGCCTAGTAGGACGATGAGATTGTCTCTGATAGCAGATCGCAGCTCCAGTCTGTTTTGCTCGATGGATTCTGGATCCAAATATGACGAGCTCATCTGTAGTTCTCACCTGTTGGTTGATCTGTCTGGTTCACTAGTTCGTAACTTCTCTCACATATGCTACAGATTGGTCTGTCTATTCGCAGCAATCTGAAATTGCCACAGCCAATACAGTCAGTCTGCACCATGAAATCTTCCTCAGGAAAGTAATTTTGGAGACCAGTTCGTTTTCTCCTAAGCAATTTCTCTTCTTTTGCTTCTTGCTCTCTTTTTCCTTCCAGAATTAATCTCTTTTCTGCGATTTTTTGCTCCAGATAGGCTCGTTTCCGAACCTTATCTTCGATGTATTTTTCTAGCGAGTTAGTTTCGAGTTTTGTTACAAGTTTTTGGCGATTGTGCCTTCTTTGCAAGCTCACTTGTAAAAGTCTCCCCGTGGCGCATTTGATTTGCTTCTTACGAAGCTTATGCCATGGATCAACTCTTCAAAGTCTTCATTCCAGATGTATAGCTTGGCTGTACCATACTCTAAGATGACTGCCTTGTTTCCTTTTTCGTCTTTGTAGTCATAGAGGCTTATTCTATTTCCGTTGAATACTTCTTTTTCGTTTTCCATTTTCTGTTAACGCATAATTACGGCACCGTTGGATAAAAGCACATCCCATATAGTCCAAATAGTAATTGTATGTTAAGTAATACTTAATGAGAAAATTTTGTAATGCTTAATGAAAAACTTTTAATACATTAGTTTTTTTTTATAGAAAATTATTTTTTGTGAGAGTTGATTATTTCTTTTACTCGATTATCAAATTCTATCAATTCATCCATCGTTGGCACACCCTCAAACATAGGCTCACAATGAAATGTCCAATAACAAGAAAACCCTTCATCATCATCTTCTACATCCATTTCCAATGAGTGCAGATCCATGTCATGGTCAAAGATATCATCATCTTCCAACCTCTGAATCTCATCGTCAATCTCACTTGCGTCACAATCAAGTTTAGGGAGATCATAAAAGAATGTAAACATAATATTAGTTGAATCACTTGTAAGAGTCGCCGTATAAGATGCAACACCATCTAGATCACCACCTATGGTTAGTCCACAACCATCATTCGCCTGTCCGTCGTCAATTGAATAACTGTGACCTTCTCCAAATGCGACTTCCAAAACACCCTTCATTATTTGCATCACTTTTCCATAATCATTCAACATACTTTTTGCCTCAGATTCAGTCATGAACCGAGCCCAATGTCCGTATTTTTCAACCATTTTTTCTTTGTCGTCGTCCATGTGAAACTAGAACGACATACTCTTAGAAAAGAATGATCTAATACATCATATTTACATCATATTTCTACTACCTAAAACTCAACATTTTTGATTAGTCAGAACTATTACAATCTCATTTGTTTGGTAGTTGGAAAGAGCTTAAGTGAAAGTCTCAATTAGACTCAAATCTTATGTCTCATTCTCACCTTATTTTCATTTTAAGA
>Ga0315338_1004067_pt1 | contig 11984 bp, 9 predicted proteins | sample ASW8metaG_FD_204518 | JGI IMG/M metagenome (GOLD analysis project Ga0315338, IMG submission 204518) | Ammonia-oxidizing marine archaeal communities from Monterey Bay, California, United States - ASW #8 | ecosystem: Environmental > Aquatic > Marine > Coastal | place: USA: California | collected...
GGTGCGAAGTGGCGCCGTATCCTATAGAGCGTGTCGAGGTACCCTTCGACGATGGCAAAACTATATCCTGTTTACTGCATTTGCTACCGGATCGTCGTAAGGCACCATGTGTTATTTACGTGCCGGGTATGGATCAATCCAAGGAGGCCTTTCCAAAGGTTGTTAACAATCCAGCCATTGCCCGCGGAATGCATATTTTGTCCATGGATGGACCCGGGCAAGGAAGTTCTAACCTACAAAAAATTCGCGCCGTTGGTGACAATTATGAACGAGCTGGTGCTGCCGTAATGGACTACCTTCAAGCACGTGATGAGGTCGATAGCGAAAAAATTGGTGTCTACGGCATCAGTATGGGTAGTTTCTGGTCACTCCGCCTAGCGAGTTATGATCACCGAGCTGCAGCCCTTGCAAGCGGCGTTGCCTGCTTCAACCCCAATAATACGATTTTTTCCCAATCATCTCCACGTTTTAAACAGGTTTTTATGTATATGGCCGGAATGGATGATGAGGATGAGTTTGACAAGATGGCTGCGGATATGACGGTTAAAGGATACGCCGATAAAGTTACTTGCCCAACCTTGCTAGTGACTGGAGAGTTTGATCCGTTGTGTCCATTGGAGGACGCTATCGAAGTTTATGAAGATCTTACCTGCCGTAAGGAAATGTGGGTGATTGAGGATCAATTTCACCCCCTTTGGGGGCTCCCCAACCTTGGTGGTTTGGATTGTCATCAATATGTTATTGATTGGCTGCAGCGGGTACTCGTTAATGAAACAACTAACAATGGCCGAATAGCTTATGTTGCCAAAGCGGGTGATGGTCCATTCGGTGACTGTGAGTGGACACCAACTGTCGGGCCAGGACAGGCGTACTTCTGAGTTTGATTGTTCACGCGTAGAAGTCCTGGTGTCATGATTAGCAACACGGCTCAGCAGGGAACTGGAATGCTGGCAATGTTTGTCAATCTGGATCCTGGATGGCGTGATGAATTCAGGGTATGGCTCAAAGAAGATATGTTTACCGCAAGGATGAAAATCGGCTTTCACGCCTGCGCTAGCTATGATTTGTTGCCCGAGACGGATGTTGTCAAAACACCTAACCAAGCATTTCTAACTGTATACGAAACAGCATCTCTGGGAATTTTATATTCAGAGCAGTATCAGGCTCTCCGCCGTAAGCGCGATGCAAAAGACGCGGCATTTCACCAAAAATTTTTGGATGCAGAACGTTATACTTTGTCTTGGGTAGGACCAGAGTTGTCTGCCGGCACACCGGGTTTTTTGCCATTTGTTTACGTCGATAGGTTTGATCTAACCACAGAAAATGTTCAGAAATTTAATCAGTGGTTTATTGATGAATACTTGCCTGCTTGCGAAGAAATAGAATCATTAGTGCGCTTGCGGCGGTATACGGTTATAGAAGGTAATCGGAGCATATTTTTGTTCCATGAGTTTGATGACGTTTCTGCAATAAACAATGACTTATGGAAAACTTTAAGAAAAAATATGGCTTGGGATGGAAAAAAAAGTCACCTTGGCGGTCCTGCCGCTTATAAGCAAATAATATTTGCTCCTTAAGTCCCTGTCTGTTTTCTTAAAAATTTTAATTCTTAAAGATTGAAAATTAAAAACAAAAATGGACCAATACTAGAAATTTTTCAGCCGACTTTACCACCAATGTGATCTTCCAGTTTTGTCCGAGAACCGCAAAGATATTTCTTTTAACAAAATGTACCAAATAATATCTTGTTTCCTTAGGCGGGGCTTTTTAGATAAATTCAATTTGGCTTGTTTGATAATTTACACCGTAAAAAATTATTAGAGATTAAGCCTAATACGACGTACTCAAATATCGGCATTAATCTTGATTAGGTATTGACCAATGTATTTGAAGCAAAATTTTATGAATGGAATTGTAATACTCTTTTTTTTCATAATTATTCTATTGAGGTTTACCGGTGTTCCTAATCAATACGCTAATTTATTCAATTTCTACAATGCGCAGAACGCATTTCCTACAGACATTTACATGAACAATAGTTTTTTTTGGGAGAGCTCGGCGTATTTTAATTTAAACAAATTTCTAAGATTGGAAGAAAGTGATTTACTTAGTTTAAGTTTGTATTTTGCCGTTGCACTGATAGGCGCCTTCTTTCTTTATTTAATAATTCGCGACTATTTCAAAGTACGTGATCCTTTAACGATTTTTCTCATAATTTTATGTGTTGGTTTTTTGGGGCGTGACATTCCTGTGAATACTTGGGGTGGAATCATCCCGATACAACCAGGAACTGCGACGATGTTTTCAAAAACTCTTGGAATTATCGTTCTCTATTGTCTTCTCACGAGTCGATATTGGTTGGCGTCGATCACAATGACGGTGGTTTTTTCGATTCATATTTTGGGTGATTTTATACTATTTCCAATATTTGTGTTTTATCTTTTTTTTACAAAAAATTTGAAAGCTAGAGACATTCTTTCGCTTATTATACCGGTCACCTTCCTGATTTTTAAATTGGCTTCGTCAAATATGGTTTCATCATCATTTTCCGATAGTGATATTTTGTTTGATACTGTTATGACTTATGGGAGACAGGACTCGGATTTTCTCTACCAGTCACCATTGGCATTAATTTTATTAGCTATATCATTTTTTGCATTTCCGATTTTGGTGCGACAGAATATCCAGTTTGTGCCTCGACTAAATGAATTGTTACGTTCGATACTAATAGTGTCAGTTTTATTGGTAATTGTAAGTTCAATTTATACGGCGATTGGTCATGAATTCATTAAAATTAATATGTTCATCATGTTAGCTCCTGTACGGGCCCTGAATTACTATACATTGTTTTTTTATCTTGTTGCGTTTGTCTGGATAATTAGTAACGAAAAGTTCAATCAAGCTGAAAAAGCGTGTTTACTTATTGGGCTAATATTCCTCCATGGTGAAAACTTAAAAGGAATATTGTATCCACTAATTTTAGTCACAGGTGTGTTCGCTATGCGAATATCCAGCCGATTAATTTCTTTTGTAGACAATAGATTTACATTTCACCATATAACTATTTTGCTACTATTCTTTGTTACCCTTGGACAAATCGAACGTGGTGGGGTCTATAATCTTGTTTTTAATGATTTAGCATGGAAATATTTAAATAGATGGACAGTACAATTCCACGCGCCTCCGGATGTTTGGCATTCATACTATTTGCTGAGAAAGCATGGAAAAGATTTTCCATTGCTTGCGATTTATTTAAATGGCCAAGGTGTTCCAAGTTTTGAAAATTACTTAAATATCGTTGGGCGAAAGTCTTTTTTTATCGAGAATGGAAACCACTTTTATTTTAATGCCAAACTATGGAGGGAACATTTAATCAGGGAAGAAATTGTCAAAAAGATCTTGAAATCTCTAAATGAAGGACTCCCACCTTCACAAAAGGTTCTAACCCAATTGCAAACTCGCAATATGGGTATAATGGTACCAAATAAATTAGCTCAATATTTTCCTACTTCTTTAAAACGCAAAACATTTGGATCCTATAAACTTATACTTTTTAGTTAAAAAATTTCTCAAATATTTTTGAAATTAATAGGTAATTAAAAGTTATAGTATTAAAATATTGATTCATATTGATTTTGGATGACTCATCCAGAGCAGGTTGCCGAGTTTTTTGATTTGCATTTAGGCAAACTGATGGATAGTAGTTTCTTAGATATTGTCAATTTAAATTGAGAAATCTAGATCACGTTAATTTCAACATTCCCTTTTAGTTAATTTTATTTTTTTGTTATAACTATTTTTGTTATAACTAATAGTAGAATACCTATATTAAATTAATTAGTCAGAATGAAATGTAGATTATGCCAGCTATTTGTCTCGTACGTCCCCCTACGATTTATGCGGCTAACAATTTAACCACAATGTACACTCCGCCGTTAGGAGTTGCGTACATTGCAGGCTCCCTGAAATCAGCTGGCTTTGAGATTCAGGTAGTTGATTCTGTTGGCGAGTCTTTAGACACGAGACATCGAGTGGGTAATGACTGCTACTATTATGGGCTTTCATTTGATGAAATCGTTGAGGCAATTGATCCAGAGACAAAAATAATTGGAGTAACATTTAATTTTTCATTTGAATATCCAGAAAGTCGCGACTTAGCGAAACAAATTAGGGAGAAATTTCCAAACTCTTTGTTTGTTGGCGGGGGAGAGCACATAACAGCAGTTCCAATCCAGAGTTTAGAGGAAAGCGTTCTGGATGTCGGTGTGTTGGGTGAAGGTGAAGAAACAATGGTTGAAATTGCCAGCCTCTACTTGGAAAACAAGCTAGACCTCAAATCTGTGAATGGAATTGCGTACAAGGATAAAAATGGCGATGTGGTTGTTAACCCGCGTCGGCAACGTAAAAGGGAGATTGATCAAATTCCTTGGCCCGATTGGGAATTGATCCCAGTGGAAAACTATTTGGACAGAGGTTATGGGTTTGGTGTTAATCGCGGGCGCTCGATTCCTTTGATGGCTAGTAGGGGTTGCCCGTACCAATGTACATTCTGCTCAAATCCGAGCATGTGGACTACTCGATGGATTGCCCGTGATCCAGATTTGGTTCTTGATGAGATGCAGTTTTATCAAGACCGATATCAGATAGAAAACTTTGATTTTTTTGATTTAACTGCCATCGTAAAAAAAGAATGGATCATTTCATTTTGCGAAAAGATTAGGGCACGTGGCCTGAAATTCACATGGCAGTTGCCAAGCGGAACTCGTACTGAGGCAATAGATGGGAAGGTTGCAAAGCTGTTGTATGATTCTGGTTGCCGGAACATGTCTTATTCGCCGGAAAGCGGTTCACTTGGGGTATTAAAGCGGATAAAAAAGAAAATACATCCTGACACTTTTATAAGCTCGATAAACGCGGCCTATAATAATGGTATAAATGTTAAATGTAACATTATGCTGGGTTTCCCCGGTGAAACGTATTCTGAGTTATTAGAGACGTACCGATTTATTATTAGACTCGCTAGGGCTGGGGCCTACGATTTAAGTGTTTGGGCCTTTTCGCCATATCCTGGTTCTGAGCTATTTGAGCAAATTAAAATCCAAAAGCAAATGGTAATTGATGACAAGTACTACAATAGTTTGCGCTCCTATGCAGACCGCAACGCGACGGTTTCTTTTAGCGAAAATTTTTCCAATGAGAGGTTAAGAAAATTACGCATTATTGGCATCTTGTTGTTTTATGGCACTTCATTTTTTGTACGGCCTTATAGACCATTTAAGATTATTTGGAACTTACTGAAAGGAAGACAAGAATCACGTGCCGAGCAGGGAATGGTTAATTTGATCCGTCGTAAATTAATGAGTTCGGGAAAGCAGGCAGCCTAGTAATTAAAAACAATTATTTCCAAATAAAAATTTCGCGAAGTAATTGGAAGTAGTAGGCTACGCCCCATCTTATTATCTTTAATTTGCGTTCTCCACCTATTCTAGCTGGCTCATCTCCAGGGATTTCCCCAATATTTAATTGTCGTTTTGCTGCCCTAATTGACAGTAAAGGCTCAGTTCCAATATCTGTTTGCACTAACCTTTCTGCCCTCAAAAATCCTTCTTCTTTGTCTAAATCAAGATCGGTTAATAACTTTGTTTTATAACCCCGATACATTACCATTGCATCTGTGTAGGCGGCTCCATGAAATAGATTTATAGAAGCCGTAAACAACCAGTTACCAAAAGCTGTAACAATGTCATCATCCTCGCTCTTTGCATCGTCCAGATATCGCGAGACTATCACCATGTCATATCCTTCTTTAAGCTTATCGACTAAGTTTGGGAGTAGCTCGGGAATTGAATTGCCGTCGGGACTAAAGGTGATTACATAATCTCCCCTTATATGAGGTATTGCTTCATTATAACCATTTCTAAGCCCAGTTTTTGTTTGTCTAATAACATCGTAACCCGCCTCCTCTGACCATTCGATCGTACCATCTGTTGATCCACCATCAATTATCAGAATTTGGTCAACCCACCCTTTTTGAATTCTTGGCATAATTATTTTCATGCCATCAATTTCATTAAGAGTCATAACGATCAAAGTGAATTTCATTAATTCCGGCTCTATAATGTTTGACAATTTTTTCGAAAAATACTCACAAATACCAGTTGGAACGTTAATGATGATCCATAAATAATTGCAAACAGTATTGTTTATAAAGTTTCATTTTAATGCATATTAACTAGTAAAAGATGGATTAGATTGACGCACTTGACGCGAGAAAAAGAAATTTAAATTTGGCCAAGCCTAGATTTGGAATATGAATATAGAATATCAAGGTCTCTATTAAAGTCATCACGATCAATTGCGAAGTATACCACCTTGTTTCTATATTTTTTGTTTATATTTTGCCACATAAAATAAATTTCAATGCACACAGCAATAATAGGTAACAATTATGAGCAATACAGTCATGACAAACCGGGAAAATAGAATTTTGACGATTACAATGAATCGACCGGATGCCTTGAACGCCTTAGATATAGACCTTTCAGCAGCTTTATATAAAGAGATACTTGCAGTCGAGGGAGATAAGGAAATTAGGTGTGTTGTTATCCGAGGTGGCGAACATTTTATGGCTGGTGGAGACATTAAATATTTTGCCGAAAATCTTGATGTTAACCCCAATGAAAAGCGGATCATGTTTGAAGGGTTTATTAACCATGTTCATAAAATTATTATCTCAATTCGGCGCATGCCAAAACCTGTTGTGGCATCGATCAGAGGTCCTGCAGCTGGTTTTGGTCTGAGTCTAGCTATGGCATGTGATCTCGCAATAGCTGCCGACGACGCATTCTTCACTCTAGCATACGTCAATATAGGGACCAGTCCTGACGGTGGATCTACTTTTGCCTTACCTCGAATCCTCGGCGATAAGAAAGCGGCGGAAATAGCGTTTTTGGGCGATCGTTTTGGTGCTGCCGCTGCTAAGGAGTTTGGGATAGTAAATTGGGTGGTGGCAGGCACCGATTTGGAGACTGAGACGTCAAAATTGGCAAATCGACTGGCGGAGGGGCCTACCACTGTTATTGGTAGAACCAAGGCTTTACTGCGGCAATCTCTGAATACAACTTTGGAGAGCCAGCTTCAGGCAGAGGCCGAAAGTTTTTCTAGTTGCGCGGTAGAACCTGATTTTGATGAAGGTGTTTTGGCTTTCATTGCTAAACGAAAACCAAAATTTAAAGGATAATTGCAAGATAATATGGCTAATTTAAAAAATAAAACTCTATTTATAACTGGCGCTAGTCGAGGCATTGGAAAGGCTATTGGGCTTCGCGCTGCTCAAGATGGAGCCAACGTGGTTATTGCGGCCAAATCCTCTGAACCTCACCCGAAGCTTCCAGGCACAATTTTTGAAGCGGCACATGATTTTGAAAAAGCCGGGGGTCACGCATTGCCCATCAAAATGGATATTCGGAATGAACAAGAAATATTATCTGCAGTCGAGCAAACAGTCGATACTTTCGGAGGTCTGGATATCCTTGTTAATAACGCTTCGGCAATAAGTTTAACAGGGACATTGGAAACTCCAATGAAACGTTTTGACCTTATGTTCGGAATTAATGTGCGAGGTACCTTTGCTACTTCCCAGGCTTGCATCCCACACTTATTAAAATCTAAAAATCCTCATATTTTAAATATAGCATCTCCACTTAACATGAACCCCATTTGGTTTGCTGGTAGTACTGCCTATACCATGGCGAAGTATGGCATGAGTATGTGTGTTCTCGGTATGGCAGAAGAGTTTCTGAAACAAGGTCTCGGTGTCAACGCATTGTGGCCGAAAACGATTATTAACACGGCGGCCTTGAGATTAGTCCCTGGGGTTGACCCCGAGACTGGGCGAACACCAGAAATTATGGCAGATGCTGCTCACGCAATATTTATAAAAGATAGTAAAGTTTGTACTGGTAATTTCTTTATTGATGAGGAAGTTCTAGCAGCAGATGGAGTAACCGATTTCAGTAAATATCGCGTGAATTCTGAAAAGCCATTAGCTTCTGATATTTTTTTGGATTAAGATTTTTAAGATTGGTTCATTTGAGAAGTAGATAATCAAATGGAAACAGATAAAATTACGCGGTGAGTGGAAATGCAAGTTTATAAAGCCCCATTAAACGACATGAAGTTTTTGTTTAAGGATTTTCTGCATGATGGTGGCTTCGACATTATTTTTCAAAATAGTGATTTTGAATTCTCTGATTTAGATTTGATCTTGGATCAGGCCGCACGTTTCTGTGAGGAAGAGTTGTTGCCAATTAATCAAACCGGCGATGGTGAAGGTTGCACTTACGAAAGAGGGCAGGTGATCACTCCAACTGGTTTTAAAGAAGCATATGGAAAATACGTAAGCAACGGTTGGCAAAGTGCGACACTGGATAAGAGATATGGTGGCTCAGGTCTCCCATATGTACTCGGTGTCTTCCTGGACGAAATGATGAGTTCATCGAATATGAGTTTTGGAAACTTTCCTGGGCTTACGACTAATGCATTTGCTGCCATCGAAAAAAGTGCATCTGAAGAACTCAAGGATCTTTACTTGCCAAAACTAGCAACTGGCGAATGGTCCGGAACCATGAACCTTACAGAACCACAATGTGGTACCGATTTGGGCCTAACCAGGACTATGGCTCTGCCTCAGGATGATGATTCCTATAGGATTACTGGAACGAAGATTTTTATTACGGGCGGTGAACACGATCTCAGTGAAAATATAGTACATTTGGTGTTAGCTAAAACGCCGGGAGCGCCCAAGGGAATTAAGGGCATAAGTTTATTCCTGGTTCCTAAGATTATTCCTTATCCCGATGGATCTCTTGATAAAAATAATGGTGTGGAATGCGGTTCGATTGAAGACAAAATGGGAATTAAAGCGAGCCCAACGTGTGTCATGCGTTACAACGATGCAAAAGGTTGGTTGGTTGGTGAATTGCATAAAGGTATGAGCGCCATGTTTATTATGATGAATGGCGCGAGGTTGATGGTTGGCGTTCAAGGCTTGGGTATGACTGAAATTGCATATCAATCAGCTTTGTTTTATGCCAAAGACAGACTGCAGGGACGACATCCGGGTGGAGCTAAACATCCAGATAAACCCGCTGACCCAATTCTGGTACATCCGGATGTTAGAAAAAACCTGCTGAAAATTAAAAGCTTAAGCGAAGGGATCAGGGGACTCATTGCTTTGACCGCTGCACAGGTAGATGTAGCAAGATTAGAAAAAGATAAGCTAAAAAGGCAAAGAGCAGAGGATTGGATCGCGCTAATGACGCCCATCATTAAGGCGTATGGGACTGATATAGGTTCTGAGTCGGCTAACCTGGCGGTCCAAATTTATGGCGGGCACGGGTACATCAAGGAACATGGCGTAGAGCAACTCGTTAGAGATGCAAGGATTGCTCAACTATATGAGGGGACGAACGGAATTCAAGCTTTGGACTTGGTCGGGAGAAAGCTTACACAACACAATGGCCGTTTGCTCCGAAGTTTTTTTGACTTGGTAGAGGGTTACATTGAAGAAAACTCTCTGAACGAGCAGCTGGAAGACTTTGTGCCATTGTTGAAGAAATCTGTTGAAAGACTGGATCAGGTCACTGCCTTTATTGTGGCAAAAGGGTTGTCCGATCCCAGCGAAGGTGCCGGACCAGCAGCTGATTATTTAAAGATGTTTGCTCTTACGGCCATAGCGTATGTTTGGACACGTTATGCAGATATCTCCTACAAAAAGCAGAACGATGATCCAAAGGGGTTTTATAAAGCAAAGATTGAATCTGGTAAATTTTACATGAGTAAGCTATTGCCGGAGACCGGATACTTGACGGCGAGCATAATGTCAGGCGCGGGGTCCTACACCAATTATGATGACGAAAATTATGAAACCGGATTTCAACTATGAAAATTGAATTAAGAATAACCAAGTAGTTGAGTAAGCTAATTTTCTTTGTTGGGCCATTGTTCGTAGAAATTTGAAATTGGAATCTACCTATGACAGGGTAGCAGGCTGCTGAAAATCGAGCGCGAACGGATACCTTTTAATATCAATTGTAATTTTAGTTGGCGGGTTTCATGACAAGAATTCTCATTGTTGATAGCGAATTTGAAAAATATCAGGAGTTTCTTGAACCGCGATTTCCAGAGGTTGATTTTACCTATGCGGTCGATGGCGAAGAGGCATTAACACACGTGCCAGAAACTGAAGTTATCATTTCTATTGCCCGCTGGTTTTCGAAAGAGGTGGTACAAAAAGCAAAAAACCTGAAGTGGCTACAATGTAATATAACAGGTACTGACCATCTAATCCCATCACTTGCCGATCGTAGGGACATTATTCTCACCAGTGGTCGCGGTATCCATGGGCCACAGATGACGGAGGTTACGCTCCTACACATGCTGGCGTTATATAGGCAAGTACGCCGTCTAGCCAAAAACCAAGAAACCCATACTTGGGATCGGTTTTTACCTTATGTGCTTGAGAACCGTTTAGTTGCTATTTTGGGTCTTGGTGCGATTGCGGAGCATATGGCACGTTGTTTCAAGGCCCTGGGTATGACTGTTTACGGTATTTCACGGACAAATCGTAAAATTGAGGGTATTGATAAGGTTTTTAGCCGCGACGACCTTACGAAAGCCGTAAAGGACGCGGATTTCTTAATTGCTTTAGTTCCCTTTAACCTTGAAACTCAGAATATAATAGGTGCTAAGGTGTTTTATGCTATGAAGCCGTCCGCTTGCCTTATTAATGTTGCGCGGGGAGGTGTCGTAGATGAAGCCGCCTTGATTGACGCGTTACAAAATGGAGAAATTTCTGGAGCTGGTTTAGATGTATTTGAGGAGTCGCCGCTACCCGATAATAGCCCATTATGGGATATGGAGAATGTTTTCATTACCCCTTTCACTGGAGGTCGCAGTGATAAATATGCAGAGCGCATACTGACCGTCATAGAGCCAAACATTCGTGCTTATCTAGATGGCACGACAAAAAATATGAAGAATATTGTCCAATTCTAAATTAGAAAGACCACAAAGTTTAATATCGTTACTAAAGTTGTTTTAACATGTTTAAATAGGTCAACTGACAAAGTCTGTGTAATGAACGATAAAATAGGAAATATTGAGGCTTGTGTATTTGATGCTTACGGAACTTTGTTCGATGTGATGGCAGCGGCAGCTCATTGCAAGGATGAACTCGGTGAGAAGTGGGAACCTTTGGCAGAGATGTGGAGAACTAAGCAATTAAATTATACGTGGTTGCGTAGCCTAATGGATGAATATGTAGGATTTTGGCAAGTAACCGAGGATGCCCTGTCCTTTGCTTTGGAGACACTGGAAATAAATAACGAAGGGCTTAAGTCTCGTTTACTAAATCTATATCAAGAACTGGATGTTTACCCAGAGGTTTCCGGAGTTTTGCGCAAATTAAAACAGCAAGGTCTAACGACTGCAATTTTATCAAATGGTACGGAGAAGATGTTAGATAATGCAGTTCGCAGTGCCGATATTGGTCATGACCTGGATCATGTTATTTCAGTCGATCGTCTTAAGATCTACAAACCCCACCCCAAAGTTTATAAACTCGCTGTCGATGAACTATCGTTGCCGGCAGAAAAAATCTGTTTTATGTCTTCGAACCCTTGGGACATATCGGGTGGCGCTAACTTTGGATTTAAGGCGGTTTGGATTAACCGATTAGGTCAAAGAAAGGAAAGGCTCCCAGGAAAATATGTGGCGGAGCTTACTTCTCTCCAAGAACTACCCACCCTGATCTAGGGTTTAACTATCTAGTACTCGTATCTTGAAATTTAGGAGATCACACTTTGGATTTCTCTTTTACTGAAGAACAACAGGCCATTCAAAATATGGCACAGCAGTTTGCTGAGGAACGGATTGCCCCTCATGCTTTAGAGTGGGATGAAGATAGAAAGTTACCAGTTGAC
>Ga0315338_1004069_pt1 | contig 11982 bp, 8 predicted proteins | sample ASW8metaG_FD_204518 | JGI IMG/M metagenome (GOLD analysis project Ga0315338, IMG submission 204518) | Ammonia-oxidizing marine archaeal communities from Monterey Bay, California, United States - ASW #8 | ecosystem: Environmental > Aquatic > Marine > Coastal | place: USA: California | collected...
AGGCGATAAGTGCAACTGAGAGACAGCGTGAACTTTATGCCGATTTAGATATACGGATACAAAATTTAGAACGTAAATTACGCGATTCTGTAAATCAGGTCAGTATTCTGGGTGGATATTCTCTTGCTCCTGGTCAACTACCCGTGCCGGGGGGCTCTGATCAGGATAATTATCAGGCCTCCTTCGAGTTTCTCAAAGAACAGCGTTATGATTTGGCTGCGATGGCATTTCGGCAATTTCTCGTCAGCTATCCTGACAGTCAGCTGGCTAATAATGCCCAATATTGGCTTGCGGAGTCGTATTACGTGACGCAAAAATTTGATATAGCACTCGTTGAATTTGAGAAACTCATCAACAATTATACGACGTCACGTAAAGCATCAGACGCCTTATTAAAAGTTGGCTATTGTAACTATGAATTGAAACGATGGAATGCGGCGCGGTATGCACTTGTTAAGGTACAGACTGACTATCCTGATACAACTGCGGCTCGATTAGCTAAACAGCGGCTGAAATGGATGGACAGCAACAGTCAGTAAGACTAATTGGTGGATCAAGAAGTTCGTTCTCTAATATGAATCCCTTATCATTGGGTGCTTGATATTTGTCATTTTTTGGCGGTCGGGTATTATGCCGCCCGGTACTTGCATAGGCCTGCTATTTAGACGATTTTGGACAAGCATTATTATTAGGAGAAGGGGGGTATAGCTCAGGGGTAGAGCATCGGCCTTTTAAGCCGTTGGTCCTAGGTTCGATTCCTAGTGCCCCCACCATCTTTATTAACATCTCTTAGAAAAGACGCGACGATTGAATCATCTGTCGCTATCATTAGTGATTTTGTTAAGCGGACAAAGTGTCCGCCAATTTGTTGCGACTTGCGACATATCCGGACGGCAATGCAATGACTAAGATCAACGATATATCGATGGTTACCGCTTTTGCACCAGCCTCTATCGGCAATGTTGGTGTTGGCTTCGACATATTAGGTCTCGCGCTTGCAGGTGTAGGTGATCGTGTAACAGCAAGGCTCACCAACACCGCAGGTGTTAGAGTATCTGACGTTTACGACCTCGATGGTAAAAATCATCCATACCTTTCCAAAGAAACTGATCACAATACGGCTTCGATTGCGGTTAAAGCACTTTGGGAGGCGCACGGTAATTCGACTGGTGTTGAATTATCTATTCGTAAAGGTATACCTCTACAGTCAGGTATGGGTAGTTCGGCTGCGTCTGCTGTCGCAGCGACCGTCGCAGCTAATGTTCTTTTGCCTAAACCCCTTGCTCGTGAACAACTTTTACCTTTTGCACTGGAGGGTGAAAAGTACGCGAGTGGTGAGCTACATGCCGATAACGTAGCTCCAAGTCTGATGGGTGGTCTCGTACTTTGCCCAATCGTATTGTTACCAAAAATGATGCAACTCAGGACGCCTACCGATGTTTCTAGTGTCCTAGTTCATCCTGAGCTACAGATAGACACTGCACGCGCACGTCGTAGTCTAGCGAAGAGATATACAATGAAGAAATGGTTGTCACAACAGGGATACTTGGCTGGGTTCATTACTGGTTGTGCTACCGATGATTATGAGTTGATTCGTAGCAGCTTTCATGACGTCATCATAGAACCGCAACGTTCCGTGGCCATCGAATGTTTTGACATTGTCAAAGAAGCGGCAATCAAAGCCGATGCGTTCGGTGTGTCTATATCAGGCAGCGGACCGAGTATTTTCGCTTTATGTATGAGTGTAAACGCATCTAATGTTGCGATTGCTATGGAACAGGCTTGTCGTACATTTGGCCTCGAATGTCAGTCTTGGATCAGTGCTATGACAGCGCCTGGTGCATACGTGGAAGGCGATTAATGAATTTCGTGAGCACTCGCGGTGTTTCGGCGGTAACTTTCGATGATGCACTTCTAAATGGAATCGCAGCCGATGGCGGTCTATTTTTTCCTGAGGTGTTGCCGCAATTTCATACAGATGATTTTGCTGACAGCGATTCCATGCTTGATATCGCGAAAATTTTGCTAACACCATTCTTTGCTGGATCCCAGCTTGCCGATGAGCTAGATAGCATATTGCATGAAACTTTTAATTTTCCGATCTTCATGACTCCTTTGTTAATTGGTACGAGAAAAGCGGCCCTATTAGAACTCTTCCATGGTCCCACAGCAGCGTTTAAAGACGTTGGAGCGAGGTTCTTAGCCGCATGTATTTGTCGCCTCGAACAAAAAGTGGAAATACCATTGACAATTCTCGTTGCAACATCCGGTGATACGGGTGGAGCTGTTGCAGCGGCATTTGATGAGCGACCTGGTATTCGCGTAGTGGTGCTTTTTCCTGATGGTAGGATATCTGAACGTCAGGTCCATCAGCTGACTTGCTGGAGCGATAATGTTCTATCTCTCGCTGTACGGGGTTCCTTTGATGATTGTCAGACGCTAGTTAAGTCGACTATGGCAGAAACATCTTTGTGCGAACAATATCGTTTTAGCTCCGCGAACAGCATCAACATCGGTAGACTTTTGCCTCAATGTACCTATTACGCAGCAACTAGTCTGGAGCACTGGCGTGAAACAGGCCGGCGACCTGGATTTATTGTGCCAACAGGCAATTTGGGTAATGCACTAGCTTGCCTTTTGGTCAGAGAAATGGGTCTACCAGTTGGAGAAGTCGTTCTAGCGACAAATGCCAACCGGATTATTGCCGATTATCTTGAGGGATCGAAATGGTTACCACGAGACAGTATTTCTACACTTGCTTCAGCAATGGATGTCGGAAATCCAAGCAACATGGAACGGTTAATATATCTGTTCGGCAGCCCAGCTGTATTGAATGAAAAAATCCGTGTATGTACGGTTAGTGATGAAAATATAAAACAGCAAATAAGGAAAAATTACAGTGCTTTCGGTTTTGCAATCTGCCCACATACAGCGACGGCAAGCTATGCTTATGAACAACTGAGTGCAGCTATAAGAGAATCTCAAGATTGGATCATTGTTGCTACTGCACACCCTGCAAAATTTGAACTGATCGTTGAGCCATTGATTGGTGATGAAATACCTTTACCTGCTTCTCTACAGAGAATCCAATCACAATCAAGCCGGTCCGTGTCGATCAATGCTGACATGGGCTCATTCGAGAAGGCACTTAATGAGCAATTTTGTCTTAATGATGGTGTGTGATCAGGTGATAAATGGCACTATCCTTTGTTTATTGGGATATGGAAGATTTGGATGGTGAATGACCTCCTTGTTAGCGATTCTATCGCAATCTATCTGTTGTTGTTTTTATTATTACTCTTGGCGTTACTGTTTATTTATCGACGCCGAAATCAGCAGGAGCGTAGACTTGAAAAAATCTTTGGATCGATTTCCTTCGATCGCATCGAGCGGTTTGTTATTCCAAGTGCTGAAATGGGGGAGATTCAGATTGATCATCTTTTGTTGACACCCGAAGGATTTTTGATCGTCGATATTAAAGATGTCAATGGGGCTGTGTTTGGTAGCGACAAGATGCGTGATTGGACAGTTATCAGTGATGAGTCTCGATATACGTTCTCCAACCCACAGCACGCGCTATACGATCGCATTTCAGCTGTGTGTCAGATCGTACGACATGTCCCTGTGATTGGCTGTATTTTATTTCTTGATAGTGCTGAATTTACCAAAGATGTTCCCAGTTTGGTCAGTACACTCGATGGTCTGCTTAAGAAATTTGGCGAAAATGACATGGCAGTAGCAAAAGCTAAAATTGAGGCTTTTAAGCCGCAATGGGACCTTATTAGAGGAAAGGCGAAGGTAGTATAATTTTCGCTGGATTCAAAAGGAAATAATTCTAGTATTACAAGCCGAAAAAGCGCTCGGCATTCGCACTTGTCTTCTTGGCTATCATTGTTGTTGGTTTTCCCATTGCCTCGGCTACCACCCTGAGTACTTCAGTCAAGTACATAGGCTCGTTGCGGCGCGTTTTTGGTTTTGGATTTAGCGTTCTCGGTAGTAGATAAGGTGCATCGGTTTCGATCATCAAACGATCCAGAGGAATATCTGTAATAATTTTCCTAAGCATTTGTCCACGACGTTCATCGCAAATCCATCCGGTTATGCCGATATAAAATCCCATTGATAGGTAATTGTGCAGTGCGTCTCGATTATCCGTAAAACAATGCACCACAGCTGCAGAAATTTTATTGATCATTGGTTTCAATATTTCAATGAAATCTTTATGAGCATCCCTTTGATGCAGGAATACAGGAAGGCCGGATTCTGCCGCAAGTTCGAGTTGTGCTTGAAGAGCCTTTAGCTGTGCTTCTCGAGGAGAAAAATTACGAAAATAATCAAGACCACACTCACCAACAGCGACGACGGTGTCTTCTTGTATCAGCTTGGCCAACGTTGCCCTAACACTTGGCGAATAATCGTGCGCATGATGTGGATGTAGACCCGCAGTCGAAAAAAGTTTCCCGGGCCTAGTTTTAGCTAGTGCCAGTGCATTCTGACTGCTTTTATCACTGGTTCCAGTGACTATGATACGTGTGACACCGACATTTTCGGCTCGTTCAATCACCTGGTTACGATCATCATCAAAACTATTGTGTGTCAGATTTGCACCTGTATCGACGAGATAATCAGTCATCACTCATCTATCACTGTGTTTAGAAGTTGTAACCTAATTCCATCAAGCTACTTTATTGGCTGTAGCTAACTGGCGAAGAACGTAGTGAAGGATGCCGCCGTGTTGGTAATAATTGTGTTCCTTCGGTGTATCAATGCGGACTGTAACTTCGAATTCGATTATGTTGTTGCTATCGGGAGTGGCTGTAACTTTGATAGTATTTTGATTGGCACTGGTACAATTGTAAATATCGATTATTTCTTTACCAGTTAGTCCCAGAGAATCGGCGTCCTGACCATCCAGGAATTGCAAAGGCAATATACCCATACCGATCAAGTTGGAGCGATGAATACGTTCGAAACTCTTTGCAATCACAGCTTGCACACCCAGTAACAAAGTACCTTTTGCGGCCCAGTCGCGGGATGAACCGGTGCCGTATTCAGTGCCAGCAATAACCACTAGTGGTGTACCTTCCCTTTTGTATTTGAGCGAGGCATCGTAGATTGACATTTGTCCATTGCTTGGTTGATGTCTAGTCCAACCACCCTTGGTGCCTGGTGCAAGTTGGTTACGCAAATGAATATTGGCAAATGTACCCCGCATCATGATCTCGTGGTTGCCACGCCGGGATCCATAGGAATTGAAATCAGTGGGTTTTACTCCTTGTGCTCGCAGATATTCAGCCGCCGGACTATCTGCAGCAATACTGCCTGCGGGTGAAATATGGTCAGTTGTTACCGAATTACCCAGTAAAGCGAGAATTCTTGCATCGCGAATGTCTTCTATAGGCTCGATTTGTAGGCTCATACCATCGAAATAGGGCGGATTCTTAACGTAAGTTGAATCGGGGTCCCATGTATAGATCGATTCGGAAGATACAACGAGTTTATTCCAATTCTTGTCGCCGGTGAAGAGGTTGTCGTAACTAGATTTGAACATACTGGGATCAATATTTTTCGTAATCACTTCATGTATTTCTTGTTGATCTGGCCAGATATCTCGCAAATAGACGGAATTTCCATCTCCATCATTTCCAAGTGAGTCATTGTAGAGATTGATGTCCATTGTCCCCGCCAAAGCGTAAGCGACGACAAGGGGAGGGGAAGCTAGATAATTCATCTGCACTAGTGGATGGATGCGTCCTTCAAAGTTACGATTGCCCGATAAAATACTGCATCCAACGATGTTGCCACTTTTGACAGCATCGGTAATTTCTGGTTTTAGTGGCCCGGAATTACCTATGCATGTGGTGCAACCATATCCGACAGTGTAAAAACCTAGTGCATCTAGATCTTCTAAGAGGTTGGATTTTTTGAGATAGCTGGTGACAACCTTAGAGCCTGGTGCAAGGCTGGTCTTAACCCAGGGCTTAGTTTTAAGCCCTTTCGCACGAGCATTTCTAGCCAGCAATCCTGCGGTGACCATTACAGTGGGGTTGGATGTGTTGGTGCAACTGGTAATGGCCGCAATTAGTACTGCACCATCGACAATTTCGACTTCCACTGTGTTAAGCACAGTTTGTGCTGAACCACCTTTCTGTCGAGTGGAGACAGTATTCTTTAGATTTTTTCGGAAGGCCGAATCCGCTGTGCTCAGTGGAATGCGATCTTGTGGGCGTTTTGGTCCCGCAAGACTTGGTTCGACCGTATTCATATCGAGTTCAATTATATTGCTGTAATAGGCATTAGTTTGGCCAGTGTAACGCCACAACCCTTGTTCTTTCGCATAAGTTTCGATCAACTTGATATGTTCGGCATCTCGACCGGAAAGTTTCAGGTAGCGTAGTGTTTCATTATCAATCGGGAAGATTGCACAAGTGCTGCCAAATTCGGGTGACATGTTACCGAGAGTTGCTCGATCTGCGAGCGGCAAATGTTCTAGACCGTCGCCAAAAAATTCGACGAATTTGCCAACTACTCCACTTTGCCTGAGTATTTCGGTTACGGTAAGAACCAGATCGGTCGCCGTTGTTCCTTCGGTGAGTGCTCCGGTCAATTTAAAACCAACGACATTTGGGATAAGCATGCTGATGGGTTGTCCCAGCATTGCGGCTTCAGCTTCTATACCGCCGACACCCCAGCCGAGAATACCCAACCCGTTGATCATCGTTGTGTGCGAGTCAGTGCCGATCAATGTATCTGGATATGCACACTTTTTCCCATTTTTTTCGGTATCAAACACAACACGTCCTAGATATTCTAGGTTCACCTGGTGAACAATACCGGTGTTAGGTGGCACTACTCGAAAGTTTTTGAACGCCGATTGACCCCAACGAAGAAAAGAATATCGTTCCTTGTTTCGATTGAATTCGATTTTATTGTTCAAATCGAGTGCGTCAGGTGTGCCATATCGATCGACTTGCACGGAATGATCGATGACCAGCTCAGCTGGCAACTGTGGATTGATGCTATCAGCGGAGCCTCCTAGATTAATGATGGCATCACGCATTGCGGCCAGATCAACAATTGCTGGTACACCTGTAAAATCTTGGAGAATCACGCGACTTGGTGTGAAAGACATCTCTGTACTTGGATCGGCTTTCGCATCCCAGTTGGCAAGTGACAGGATATCGTCGCGCGTGATATTGCGGTCATCTTCGTGTCTGAGAAGATTCTCTAAAAGAATCTTCAGCGAAAAGGGCAGTTTATCGACATGTCCTTCTCTGATCGCATCCAGTCGATAAATCTCAAACTGACTATCGCCGACGTCAAGCGTTGAACGAGCGTCGAAGCTATCCGTCATCTTTTTTCTCCGGGATTATTGGTGTTTTCGCCCAACAACCGAAATAGTCGTGGAGCGAGAGCGCCATTATAACGAATTTCGCAACATCTAATCCTGGACTGTATTAGATTGCAGTGCGGATAGATTCGTAGCGAGCACATGGGTACTCAATGGTGGCACCACCCAGACATCTATCGCCATCGTAGAAGACAGCAAATTGCCCGGGTGCGATAGCTCTTTGTTCTTTTTCAAATAAGACTTCTAGTAATTCGCTATCAATTTGTTTGATAAGGCATGTCTGATCGGGTTGGCGATAACGAATTTTGACACTGCAGCTCAAATTTTTGGTTCGCGATAGCTTTATAGGAGTTTTACCAATCCAATTGACATTGCTTACCACCATCGAAGTGTTATAGAGCATCGGATGTTCGCCCTGGACAACGATGAGGGCGTTCTCATCTAGGATTTTGCCAGCCACATACCATGGTTCATCACTGGAATCTTGGCGTCCGCCAACTCCCAGTCCTTGTCGTTGTCCCAGCGTGTAATACATGAGACCGTAGTGCTGACCTATTTCCTTGCCTTCCTGAGTTCGGATGGGACCAGGATTTGCCGGCAGATAAGTCGAAAGGAATTCTCTAAATGGTCGTTCTCCAATAAAGCAAATACCGGTGCTATCTTTCTTGTTATGAACCGCTAAGCCATGATTGTGCGCGATGTGCCGGACATCGGTTTTTGTCAAATTTCCCAGTGGGAAAAGCGTATCAGCTAATGCATCAGTAGCTACTGCGCTTAGAAAATAACTCTGATCTTTGGTTTCATCGGCGGCTTTCCACAATTCCACTTCTCTATCGGAGATTTTAGTTCGTGCGTAGTGTCCTGTTGCTAATAGTTCTCCGGCAAGTCGTTTAGAGTAATCTCGGAATACGCCAAATTTAATTTCACGGTTACACAGCACATCCGGATTCGGTGTACGTCCGACTCGGTATTCATCGAGAAAATATTTAAATACTTGATTTCGATATTGCCTCGTGAAATTTACGCGGTGTAATGGAATGTCTATTTGCTCGCAGATCAGACGTGCATCCTGAAAATCTGTAGCGGCCGTACAATAACCGTCGTCATCTTCCCAGTTGGTCATGTGTAAGGCCTGTACATTGGCACCTTGCTGCTTTAGAAGTAAGGCGGCAACGGCTGAATCGACACCGCCAGATAAACCAAGGATGATTTTTCTGCCTTTTAGATTAGTGTTAAGTGCCTCCATAGAAAAAAGATTCTAGCTCGAAAATTGCAGGAGATCTCGGATATGTGAATTAGAGTTCAGTTTTGGTGAGTGAGTTAGCGAGTCCTGTATAGGTTGCAGGAGTGAGGCTAAGAAGTCGTTGTTTTGCGTTATCTGGTATATCCAGTGACTTCACGAATTCGTGGAGTAGTTCTTTAGTGACTGGTTTGCCACGTGTTAGTACCTTAAGTTTCTCATAGGGCTCGGATATGCTGTAACGGCGCATAACCGTTTGTATGGCTTCACCAAGGACTTCCCAACTTTGGTCGAGATCCTTTTGAATCGCTTCTGGATCTGCTTGTAGTTTGTCAAGCCCTTTCAAACAAGAATCAATTGCTACTAATAGGTGGGCGATTGCCACTCCAAAATTTCTCTGTACCGTTGAATCTGTCAAATCTCGTTGCCATCGTGAAACTGGCAGTTTATTTGCGAAGTGATTTAGCATAGCGGTTGATAAACCCAAATTACCTTCTGCATTTTCGAAGTCGATTGGATTAACTTTATGCGGCATGGTCGACGATCCCACTTCGACTTTGTTGACGCGCTGGCGAAAGTATCCAAGAGATATGTAGCCCCAAATATCGCGGCACAGATCTAAGAGAATCATGTTCAAACGGATCAATGTATGAGCATATTCAGCTATCCAGTCATGCGGCTCAATTTGCGTTGTATATAGATTGGAATGGAGCCCTAATGATTCAATGAATCTTTGACTCATATTCGGCCAGTCGATCCCAGGATATGTAGTGACATGTGCATTGAAGTTTCCAACTGCACCATTGAATTTACCCCGTACCACTACATTGGCAAATTGATTATTTGCTCGTGCAAGGCGGGCGATGAAATTTTTGATTTCCTTGCCAAGGGTTGTCGGGCTAGCGATTTGCCCGTGAGTACGCGACAACATTGGAAGGTCAGCATATTTGTTGGCGATCGTTTTAAGCTTAGCAAGTACTTTTTCCATTTGTGGTAACAAGATCTCGTCGCGAGCACTGTGCAACATGAGTCCATAAGCAAGGTTGTTGATATCTTCTGATGTGCAGCCGAAATGAATAAAATCTCTGATATTGGCTATATCGGTATTGCTACTAATTTTTTCTGCGATGTAATATTCAACCGCTTTCACATCGTGATTTGTCGTCTCTTCAATTTCTTTAACGCGTTCAGCATCGCTGATAGAGAATTCGTTAATTATTCTATTAAGAAAATTTTTACTAGCAGACGGCAAGGATTTTATTTCTTCGATGCCTGGTTCGTCGGCAAGCCATTGTAGCCAGCGAATTTCAATTAGTACGCGGTGGCGAATGAGGCCGTATTCGCTGAAAATGTTACGCAAGGCGCTGACCTTATTTTCATATCGGCCATCGATGGGGGAGAGTGCTTTTAGGTTCGCATGTTGCATTAGGTTTATGGAGCTGGACTTGAAGCTATAAAGCGCGAATCATACACCATCGGCTATATGTCGTAGTGAGCATTGAAACATGTGTAAGATCGCACCATATTAAGTTATACAATTTGTGATTGCAGATGTTATTCAAATAACCACTCGGAGATCAATGAACGATGAGTACCAAGTCATATCGTACGGAACGTGACAGTATGGGTGAATTAAAGGTTCTCGCGGATGCTCTATGGGGCGCTCAAACGCAGAGAGCTGTCGAAAATTTTCCGATCAGTGGGCTTACTATGCCTCGACAGTTCATTATGGCTCTCGGCCTTATCAAGTGGGCAGCAGCCGGGGTTAACTCCGAGCTTGGGTTGCTTGCCGTAGACAAGGCTAGCGCGATTCAAAAAGCAGCACTTCAAGTGGCAGAAGGGAGGCATGACGATCATTTTCCGATCGATGTTTTTCAGACCGGCTCTGGTACCAGTTCTAATATGAACGCAAATGAAGTTATCTCCCGACTGGCGTCTGAGGGAATTGGCGCGAAAATTCATCCAAATAATGACGTTAATATGAGTCAGAGCAGTAATGATGTGATACCGACATGCATTCACGTTAGTGCTGCATCCAGCATTCACGATAGTTTGTTGCCGGCATTGCGTCATTTGGCATTCGCTCTACAAACGAAGAGTGAACAATGTAATTCGATAGTTAAGACAGGGCGCACCCATCTCATGGATGCAATGCCAGTAACTCTTGGTCAGGAACTCGACGGCTGGCGTTCCCAAATCGAGCATGCCATTGAACGTGTTAACGACTCGATGGTACGTTTATGCGCTTTAGCCCAAGGTGGTACTGCAGTTGGTACTGGAGTCAATGCACCCACGAAATTTGGTGAAAAAGTTGCCGTCCTGTTAAGCGAAAAATGTGGCTTCGATTTCACCCAGGCTGATTCCTTATTTGAAGGTCTTTCCAGTCAGGACGCTGCGGTAGAGATATCGGGGCAATTAAAGGTACTTGCAGTCAGTTTGATGAAGATTAGCAATGACCTTCGTTGGATGAACTCTGGCCCAATGGCCGGTCTCAATGAAATCGAATTACCTGAATTGCAGCCCGGATCTAGCATTATGCCTGGTAAGATTAATCCAGTAATTCCCGAGGCAGTTGCGATGGTTTGCGCGCAAGTCATCGGCAACGATGCCACAATTACCGTAGCCGGCCATTCTGGAAATTTCCAGCTCAATGTTATGTTGCCGTTAGTAGCCTATAACCTGTTGCAGAGTATTGAATTACTTGCAAATTCGGCGACCTGTCTCGCCGACAAGGCAATTTCCAATTTTAAGGTAAATCAGACTAATCTGGATCGCACACTAGATCGAAACCCTATTCTTATTACAGCGCTGAATTCGATAATTGGTTATGAAAAAGGCGCAGTAATCGCAAAAAAAGCCTACGCAGAAGGGCGGCCAATTAAAGATGTGGCTCGGGAAATGACTGATCTCAGTGACGAAGAATTGGATAGACTACTTGATCCAACTTCATTAACCGAAGATGGAATTAAGAATTAGGGGTCTGCCAAAATTACATCTGCTCCAATTACTGCCGAGCACATACGTGAGAGCATGGTTAGCACAAGGATGCCCGTGGATCCACTGGCTGTATTTATGTCACAAGGTAGTCAAGTGTGGCCAGAAGATTTGCGAAACAAGATATGCGAGAACCTGAAAGCGGCCGGAGTTCTAATTCCTATTATCGAGTATTCAAATAATCTCTCTATATTACTAACGCAAAGATCTGCGGATTTAAAAAACCATGCTGGTGAAATCAGTTTTCCTGGTGGCTGTATGGAATCAATCGATACAGATATTAGAGAGACTGCGTTGCGTGAAACTTATGAGGAGGTGGGTATTCGACCTGAGCAGATAGATATATCAGGTTATCTTCAGCCGATGTTGACCATGACTGGTTATGCTGTAACAGCAA
>Ga0315338_1004071_pt1 | contig 11981 bp, 13 predicted proteins | sample ASW8metaG_FD_204518 | JGI IMG/M metagenome (GOLD analysis project Ga0315338, IMG submission 204518) | Ammonia-oxidizing marine archaeal communities from Monterey Bay, California, United States - ASW #8 | ecosystem: Environmental > Aquatic > Marine > Coastal | place: USA: California | collected...
CCTTGGTCAGGTCTGGCCCAATCCGGCGGTGGGCTGCGTCCTAGTGAACGACGGTGCCGTGGTCGGGCGCGGGTGGACCCAGCCGGGCGGCCGGCCCCATGCGGAGACCGAAGCCCTGCGACGTGCTGGGGGCGCCGCGCGCGGGTCGGTGGCCTACGTCACACTCGAGCCCTGCGCCCATCGCGGTGGGACTGGGTCGTGTGCCCAGGCTTTGATCGATGCAGGCGTTGTGCGGGCGGTGGTCGCCCTCCGCGATCGGGATCCGCGAGTCGATGGCCGCGGCTGTGAGCTATTGGAGGGCCACGGTATTGATGTCGTGGTCGGCGTCGGTGAAGAGACGGGTGGAGAGATCAACGCGGGCTTTGTTAGTCGAGTGACGCAAGGCCGGCCGTTGATAACATTGAAACTTGCGACGACTCTGGATGGCCGCATCGCCACCAGCAGTGGCGAAAGCCGATGGATCACGGGCGCACCGGCGCGGTCGCGCGCCCACATGCTACGCGCGCAGGCCGACGCCGTCATGATTGGCGCCAGAACCGTCCTCGCCGACGACCCGGAGCTTACCTGTAGGCTGCCAGGCCTGGAATCGCGCTCGCCGATTCGCGTCGTCATCGATGGCCAACTCACTACCCCGACGACGGCGAAGGTCGTTTGCGACGCCTTGACGGTACCGACCTGGATAATCACTATCGCGGGCTGCGATGAAGGGCGGCGGGCCGCCCTGGCCCGCAACGGCGTGGAAGTCATTGAGGCCGTGGCGGACTCAGCGGGTAAGGTTGAAATCGAGGCAGCGCTAGCGCTGCTTGGCGACCGTGGTCTGACCCGCGTTCTGGTCGAGGGCGGCGGCCAGCTAGCGGGGTCGCTAATGGCCAACGACTTAGTCGACCGGATGGTATGGTTTCAGGCGCCCAAGATCATAGGTCGCGATGGTGTTGCAGCCGTCGCGATATCGGAAGTCGTTTCGATTGATGACGCCCGCACTTTTCGACGGCTGTCGACCGCCGCGCTTGGCGAAGACATGGTTAACTACATGACACGGCTGGACTAGCTCGTTCTAATGTTTACCGGAATAGTCACCGATATTGGCCGCGTCCGATCACTGAATCGATCTGGCGATACCCACATCGTCATCGCGACGTCATACGATGTCTCGACGATCGATACGGGCGCCTCCATCGCGTGCTCCGGACCATGCCTCACTGTCGTCGACAAGGGTGACGATTGGTTCGCCGTGGACGTCTCGGCGGAGACTGTGTCGCGGACGACCATCGGCGCTTGGTGCGCCGACAGCCGAGTCAACCTCGAGCGGAGCCTGCGGGTAGGGGATGAACTGGGCGGACACATCGTCGCTGGTCATGTCGATGGGACCGCCGAGATCATTGGCCGCTACCCGGAGGGTGAATCGCTGCGCTTCGTGTTCGAGGTGGGCCCAGAATTGAAAGGCTACCTGGCCGCCAAGGGCTCGGTCGCGTTGGATGGTGTCTCGCTCACCGTGAACGATGTCGACGATGCCCGGTTTGGCGTCAACATTATCCCGCACACACAGCGTGAGACGACTTTTCCCCTTCTGGAGCCGGGCGACCGGGTCAACGTGGAAGTGGACGTGATCGCGCGCTATGTGGCGAGGCTCAGGGGAAGTTTGGTCGATGAGCCTTACTGACAGTCTGGCGAGCATGGAAGAGATCATCGAGGACGCGCGACGCGGCCGAATGATTATTCTTGTCGACGCCGAGGATCGAGAGAACGAAGGCGATCTCATCATTCCGGCCGAGAGAATCACGCCCGAGACCATCAACTTCATGGCCAAATACGGGCGCGGACTGATCTGTTTGGCCCTGACCGGAGATCGCGTTGACGAGCTTGCCCTACCGCTCATGTCACGCGAAAATCAGTCGCGACATCGCACTGCCTTCACCGCCTCCATCGAGGCGCGGGAGGGTGTGAGTACCGGTATCTCGGCCGCGGATCGCGCCCACACGATTGCTGTAGCCATCGATCCCGCCAAAGGCAAGAACGATATAGCGACCCCCGGTCATGTGTTCCCCTTGCGCGCGCGTGAAGGCGGAGTGCTGGTGCGCGCGGGCCACACCGAGGCCGCCGTGGATATCGCACGCCTGGCAGGACTAGTCTCCGCTGGGGTGATCTGCGAGATCATGAACGACGACGGCACGATGGCTCGGATGCCGGACCTCCTCGTTTTCGCACAACGGCACGGCATCAGGATTGGTAGAATCGCCGACCTGATCGCGCATCGGCGGCGCTATGAGACGCTCGTGGAACGGGTAGTGGAAACCGATCTCCAGAGCCTCTATGGCGGTCTCTTCCGGATGATCGTCTATCGCAATACCATCGAGCAGACCGAGCACATCGCGCTCGTCAAGGGAGACAACTTCGACGCTAAACCCGTCCCGGTGCGCGTCCATCAGTTTAATATTCTGGAAGACTTGATGTGCGACCGTGGCGGTAGGGGAGGGTATCTCCACGCGGCGATGCACATGATTGGCGAAGAAGGGCGTGGTGTTGTCGTGATCATCCGCGAGAGGAAGACTACCGGGGTGTCTGATCGGGTTAGCGCGAACCGGGAGCATGGCGAGACCGATGCGTCGGAGCTCAGGGATATCGGCATCGGAGCACAGATACTGAGGGATCTTGGCGTACGCGATATGGTTGTTCTTTCGCACTCGCAGCGACCGTTGGTGGGTATCGAGGGCTATGGCCTCAAGGTAGTGAGTCAGCGCGACATACCGTTGCTGGCGGTTGCGGACGAGGTGTGAACGTGACCGGTGACGAGCCCCATGTCTTCATCATCGAGGCTCGGTTCTATGAAGACATAGCCGACGACCTCGCGCGCGGCGCGGTTGCCGCGATTGAAAGTGTGGGTGGCACCTATGAACGGGCTGCCGTGCCGGGCGTATTCGAGATACCTGCGGCGATCCGTTTTATGATCAAGTCGATGGAGCTGATCGGGATGCGCCGGCGGATCGATGCATATGTCGCACTGGGATGTGTCATCCGTGGAGAAACGTCGCATTTCGACATTGTCTGCGGCGAGAGCGCGCGGGGCATCGGAGAGCTTGCCCTCACCTATACGTTGGCGCTCGGCTACGGTGTTCTCACCTGCGACGACAAGGAGCAGGCGCACGCTCGTGCCGCTCCGGACGGCCGCGACAAGGGCGGCGAAGCGGCGCGTGCCGCGCTCCATATGCTCGGCCTCAAACGCCAACTCGGCTATTTTCCTCGATGACGAGCGCGAGCGATCCCGCGCCGCGCGCGATGGCGCGAAGTGCCGCACGCCTGCAAGCCGTGCAAGCGCTCTATCAGATCGAAGTTTCCGATGCCGACGCGGGCGCCGCGATCGACCAGTTGACGAGCTACGGGCTCGGCCGCGAAGTCGAGGGGGCTGTCTTGGCCGAAGCCAACGTGGAGTTGTTCGGCGATATCGTTCGGGGGCTGTGCGCGCGGCAGGGTGAGATCGACGGGCACATCAACGAGGCGATGCGCGGCCGTGAGCTGTCGCGGCTCGACAGTGTGGTTCGCGCCATCGTGCGAGCGGGCGCGTATGAACTGATCGCCCGCGCTGACATACCAGTGCGAGTCATCATCAACGAATACGTCGATCTCGCGCATGCGTTTTTCGATGGTGGGCAAGCAAGCTTCGTTAACGGCGTGCTGGATCGTCTGGCGCGAACGCGGCGGAGCGCCGAGTTAGAAACGGCGGATCGTGACGGAACGACGTCAGCGGGGTGAGTTCCAGCTCATACGGGAGCTCTTCGCCCCGCTCGCCAAGGGTGCTGAAGGTGCTTTCGATCTGCGCGACGATGCCTGTCTTATCCGCCCGGATCCCGGCCACGACCTGGTCGTGACCTCTGACGCGATCGTTACGGACGTCCATTTCCTGGCCGACGACCCACCCGAGACGGTTGGACGCAAGCTGTTGCGCGTCAATCTTTCCGACCTTGCGGCGATGGGCGCGACGCCTCTTGGCTACTTGCTGACAGCGATCTTGGCACCCGAGCACCGTGGTGATTGGATCGACTCCTTCGCGGCAGGGCTGGGCGCCGATCAAGCGAAGTTTGGCATTACGTTGCTCGGCGGCGACACGGTTGCCACCACGGGGCCTTCCACGTTCGCCGTCACGGCATTTGGTCAGGCACGTCGGGACGCCGTGCTGCGGCGCGGCGGGGCGCGCGTCGGTGACTTAGTCTATGTGTCGGGGACTATCGGCGATGCATGCCTGGGCCTGATGGCACTGCGCGGGGAGCTACCGGCCCTGGCCGATGACAGACGACCGGCGCTCGTGGCTCGCTACCGGGTGCCCACGCCACGGGTGGCCTTAGGGCGTCGGCTGGCCCACTTGGCCTCCGCCGCCATCGACATTTCGGATGGACTGCTGGCCGACCTCGGACATCTGTGTGCGTGCTCTGGTCTTGGCGCGGAGATTCGTGCGGCGGCGATACCGATGGCTCAGGCGGTTGCCGTACTGCTCGCCCAGACGCCCGCGCTGAGGTCGCGGGTTCTGTCGGGTGGGGATGACTACGAGCTTCTCTTCACCGTGCCGTCCGGCAATCAGCGTTCAGTCGAGGAGGCTTCCCGCGACACCGGAGTGCCGATTCGTCACGTCGGTGAAATGGTCGCGGCAGACGGGGTGCGCTGCTTAGACGAGGACGGCGCGACGATCCCGAATGAGTCCGGTGGCTATGCCCATTTTTGATATGCTCTTGGCTCGTGATTGCTACTTGTAGAAACGGATCTCGGTACGATGTGTCGGAGCGATCATCTCGACACAGTCAGCGACCAGCCCGTCTTCTGCATCGCAGGTCGCCGCGTCATTCAACAGAACCTTGCCAAGCTCGGCGCATTGGAGGGTTGGCACATCGAAGAAACGCAAGATGGTCTTGCGAGGGCTAACTTTCAGAAAGTCGGCCGTGGCATTGTTGATGAAGCCGCCCGTGCGATCGAAGAAAGCAATCTGAATACGGAAGCTGTTAAATGCGGCATCTGTCTCGTTGTTCAGGAGAAAATGAAGCCGGCAACTGTCACCCTCCTGCGCGACCTTGTTGAGCTCGAGCAAAATGTTCTCGTCGGCTCGCGCGGTGGGCGGCGAGGCCAGCAGCAGCCCAGATACCGCCATCGCGTAGCAAAAGTAGCGCATTATCGACAACATCGGTCCGCTTCCCCCATGTCCAAAACGTGCTCGGCCCCACCCGCGCGGTGGCCTCGGGGTGGCGCCCCTTTGGACGTTGGTCAGCCCCCACCACGACCCGCGCAGTCTAGGGTAGGCGACCCGGTAGGACAATATTGGGCACTCTCCCCGCGTCGGCGCACGCCGCGTCAAGGGCTTGTGGGGAGTGCACGGGAGCGGGTTTGGTGAAAAAAAGGCTCCTGATCCTCCTCGCCGGCCTGATCCGTGAAAAGATGCCGTTCCTTCGCGATGCCGTCATTTGACGGCTGCACCGCACGCCGCTGCGCCCCGCCGGAGGCAAGGTGGACATGGCACCCTTACGGGAGACCATCAAGGCCGCGGCCGACGTGGTGGTGGGCCCAGGCTAAGTGGTCGACATTCTCATTTCCAAGATTGGGAAGGGCAGGTAAGTGCGCTCCGCGCCAGGGCCCGACTCGGGGCCACGCGGTTGCCTTTGCGGTCCAACTCTGGCATTTTCCCGGCGGCCTCGACGGCAGGCCAGCCAATGAGGGGCCTAATCGCCGCCGTCTTGTCCATCGTGAATGATCGTTGGGGGGTGTAATGTCGACTGCGTTGTGGCTGGTCGTTGCCTGTGGTGTGGTTGCCCTGCTCTACGGTGTTTACGCCGCACGGTTGGTGCTGATCGCCGATGCCGGAAACCAGCGCATGCAAGAGATTGCGAGCGCCATTCAGATCGGCGCGAACGCATACCTCAACCGTCAATATCGGGCGATTGGCGTCGTTGGCCTGGTAATTTTCGCCATCCTTTGGGCTTTGCTCGGGATCAATGTCGGCATTGGCTACCTGATCGGCGCGATCCTCTCGGGCGCGGCTGGCTACATCGGCATGAATGTCTCCGTGCGGGCCAACGTGCGCACGGCGGAAGCCGCGCGCGCCGGCCTCGCACCGGCGCTGAGCGTCGCCTTCAGGGCGGGCGCTGTCACCGGCATGTTGGTGGTCGGCCTCGCGCTCCTCTCGGTATCTATCTACTACGGGATTCTGCTCTCCTCGGGAGTTGAGACGCGCACCCTCTTGGAAGCCTTGGTGGCGCTCGGATTCGGTGCCTCCCTCATCTCAATTTTTGCGCGGTTGGGTGGCGGCATCTTCACCAAAGGTGCGGACGTTGGCGCCGACCTGGTGGGCAAGGTCGAAGCGGGCATTCCCGAGGACGATCCGCGTAACCCGGCCGTCATCGCCGATAATGTGGGCGACAACGTCGGCGATTGCGCTGGCATGGCAGCGGATCTCTTCGAGACTTACGCGGTCACCATCGTCGCAACCATGCTGCTGGCCGCGATCTCTTTTTCGGGGGAGCAGGCCGAGCAACTCATGCTCTATCCGCTCGCGATCGGGGCGGTGTGCATTCTCACCTCCGTCGTCGGCACGTTCTTCGCGCGTCTCGGGCGAGGCACCAACATCATGGGGGCGCTCTACAAGGCCTTCGGTGTTACAGCGGTTCTATCCGCGATCGCCCTTTGGCCGCTTACGGAATATGTCGTCGGCATGTCGACAGAGTTGCAGATCGGTGAGTCCGTATTCTCCGGCGGCGACCTATTCGTGTGCGGGTTGGTCGGCCTGGCCGTCACCGGTCTCCTGATTTGGATCACCGAGTATTACACCGGCACGAATTATCGGCCGGTGCAGAGCGTGGCCAAGGCGTCGACGACCGGCCACGGCACCAACATCATTCAAGGTCTCGCCGTCTCTATGGAGGCGACTGCCGCGCCGGTGATCGTTATCTGCGCGGGGATTATCGTCGCCTATCTTATGGCCGGCTTGTTCGGCATCGCCATCGCGGCGACCGCGATGTTGGCCGTGGCGGGCATGGTGATTGCGCTCGATGCCTATGGGCCGGTGACCGACAACGCGGGCGGCATCGCCGAAATGGCGGACCTCGACGTCGATGTCCGTAAGACCACTGACGCACTCGATGCCGTGGGCAACACCACCAAGGCGGTGACCAAGGGCTATGCGATCGGCTCGGCGGGCCTGGCCGCGCTGGTCCTTTTCGCCGCCTACACCGAGGATTTGAAGCACTATTTCCCGGAGCTTGAGGTGTCGTTTTACCTCAAGGATCCGTTCGTCCTGGTGGGGCTGTTGGTGGGCGGCATGCTGCCCTATTTGTTCGGCTCGCTCGGCATGCAAGCGGTGGGGCGGGCAGCGGCCTCGATCGTGGTCGAGGTGCGACGGCAGTTTCGCGAGATCTCCGGCATCATGGAGGGGACCGGCAAGCCCGACTACGAAACAGCGGTTGACCTGCTGACCAAGGCGGCGATCCGCGAGATGATTGTCCCCTCGCTCTTGCCGGTGCTGGCGCCGATCGTCGCCTACGTGGTCATCTTGGTCATCGGCGGTCAGGAAGCCGCCTTCGCCGCCCTCGGCGCCATGCTGCTGGGGACCATCGTGACAGGCCTGTTTGTCGCCATCTCCATGACCTCCGGTGGTGGGGCATGGGACAACGCGAAGAAGTTTATCGAAGATGGCAACTACGGTGGGAAGAGCTCGGAAGCCCACAAGGCGGCCGTCACAGGCGATACGGTGGGCGATCCCTACAAGGATACCGCAGGACCGGCGATCAACCCGATGATCAAGATCATCAACATTGTCGCGTTGCTATTGCTGGCCGTCCTTGCTCACTAGCGAGACAAGGTCATACCGGGGGATCGCGCCCACGCGTGGGCCCGGATTCAGCTGCCGTCGGCGCCCTCGGGCGCGTTGAACCGGCCGATGTTGCCAAACAACTGCTCGAGGAATCCCAGCTCGTTGCCGCGCGTCGCCGTGGTCCGCGTCACGAGATCGATCACCCTGCCATCCTCGACACCATAGCGGCGGACCTCGGAGACGACCCAGTTATCGTCGAATGTTACCGCCACGACCTGTTGGTCGATGATCTCGTCCTTGAAAAAGGCGACGCCCTCCGTGCGGCGCGATATGTAGTACCAGGTTCTGCCGTCGAAGGTCGAGGCGCCTGAAGGCGAACCCAGGATCTCGGCGATATCCTGGCGGCCGTCGACCCCGGGCGCGATCTTATCGACTCGCTCGGGATCAGGAACGTAGCCTCGGACATCGATCCGGGGCGTGCAGGCCGCCGACCCCAGCGCGATCGCAATCAGTGCGGCCCATCCGATCTGCGTCAAGGCTGACCGGTCGAGCCCGACCGACGCCTCTCTGCAAACCCGGCTCGGGCTCGTAGGTCTATGGATGTTGTGCATGGCGAAATGCTAACACAGCGAGGATCAGTGAGGTGTCGATCAGAACCGAACATGTCCAAGGATGTGAAGAAAACGCCGGCTCCGGCGCACACCGTTCGCGAAGGCATAGAGTTTAGCCGGGTCGTCCGCGTCCATCGCAGTATCGGCCGCGTGGATGGAGACGCTTCGGGCAACGCGCGGCGAATGCGCGGGGCTCGCCCATAGGCTCTCGTTGGTGGCGCTCGAGTATCTCTGAGCCAAGGCCGAAATGACGCCTCGATCCGGGCGCTATGGTGTTAATGCGTGTGTAAGTTTCCAGAGAGGCGTGATACAGTCCTTCGTGCTTACGCTTAGCCCGGTTTGCGCTCGGGTAGAGGGGCGCTTCGAAATCACATTTTGTAGTAGACATGTTGAAGGTGGCGTGACCGGAACGGGCTTCGCGGCTGTCGGTAACTTTGGCGACGAGCCACGGCCGCTGATTGCGTTGATATCGGCGAGTTGGTGGCCGAACATTTGGCGCTCGGGGGCCCCCTACCCGCGGAAGCCAGGTGCAAAGCTCACCGGCATTGACCCTGCGCTGATCGCGTCGCACTCCGATGGACGCTTCGCTGCGTTGGCGGCCCTGACAAGACGGGAGAGCTGAAGGTTAGTCATGGCGGTACCGAAACAAAAAATCTCGAAGTCGCGGCGCGATATGCGTCGCGCGCATCATCGGCTGCGTCCCGCAGGTTACGTGGAATGCTCCAACTGTGGTGAGGCGAAGAGATCTCATCACATCTGCCGCGCCTGTGGGCACTATGGCGACAAGGGCGAGGTCATCGAGGGCGCGGGCTCGATTTGATGATGGCGAGCCACTAGCCACGGAGAGGCGAGTGGCGCCTATCACGATAGCGCTCGACGCGATGGGGGGTGACCACGCGCCCGTCTTTGTGGTGAATGGCATCGACATCGCGCGGGCTCGCTTTCCGGACACGAATTTCATCCTGTATGGCGATGAGCAGCGTATTCTTCCTCTCCTTCAAAAGAAGAGGAAGCTTAAGGATCGCTGCGAGATCCGTCACACCGATGTCGTCATTGGCGCCGACGACAAGCCTTCGCAGGCGCTTAGACGTGGCCGGCGGTCGAGCATGCGCCAGGCGATCGACGCGGTCGCTTCGGGTGACGCGCAAGGCGTGGTGTCGGCGGGCAACACAGGCGCGCTCATGGCGATGGCTAAGTATGTGCTCAAGACCATCGAGGGCGTTGACCGCCCCGCCATCGCCTCGTTTTTCCCCACCGCGCGCGGGGAAAGCACGATGCTGGATCTTGGCGCCAACGTCGATTGCGACGCCAACAACCTGGTTCAGTTCGCAGTGATGGGTGCCGCCTTCGCGCGGACGGTGCTCGGCGTCCAGCGCCCTTCGGTGGGTTTGCTGAACATCGGTGTTGAAGAGGTCAAGGGCCACGATGCCGTGCGACGAGTCGCCCAAATGCTACGCGAGTCCGACCCACCGTTCGACTTCTACGGCTTTGTGGAGGGCGGGGACATCGCCTTGGGCACGGTGGATGTCATCGTCACGGACGGGTTTACGGGAAACGTCGCTTTGAAGACGGTCGAAGGGACCGCGCGTCTGTACTCTCGATTCTTGCGCGCGGCGTTTCGGCGCTCGGTATTCTCTCGTCTTGGGTATCTGCTTGCGCGGCCCGCGCTTGAGACACTGCGGCACAAAGTCGACCCGAGGGTTTACAACGGCGCCATGTTCGTGGGTCTGAACGGTATCGTCGTCAAGAGCCACGGAGGCACCGACGCCACCGGTTTCGCGAGCGCCATCGGTGTCGCGGTGGACATGGTCAAGGGTCGCTATGGCGATCTCATCCTCGCGGATTTTGAACGCTTCGGCGCACCGATCCAACCGATACCACAGGCCGCCACTTCCTGATGCGGCGTTCGCGGTTTATCGGTTGCGGGGGGTATTTGCCGGAGACCGTACTCACCAACGACGAGTTAGCCGCCTCGGTTGACACCAGCGACGAGTGGATCGTTGCGCGCACCGGCATTCGTGAAAGGCACGTGGCCGCGCACGGCGAGTTGACCTCCGATCTTGCGTTGAAAGCCGCGAAAAAAGCTCTTGACGCAGCGGACTTGCGGCCACCCGACGTTGACCTGATCGTGGTCGCCACGGCGACTCCTGACGAGACGTTTCCGGCGACAGCGACGATCGTGCAGGCGAAGCTTGGCATCACCGCCGGCGCGGCTTTTGACGTCGGGGCGGTGTGTTCGGGGTTCATCTATGCCCTCGCCGTGGCGGACAATTTTATCCGTGCAGGGCAGGTCGAGACGGCACTCGTCATTGGCGCCGAAACGTTTTCCCGCATCATCGATTGGCAGGATCGATCGACTTGTGTGCTGTTTGGAGATGGCGCGGGCGCGGTCGTCTTGCGCGCCGCCGAGGGCGATGGCACGGCGGGCGACCGGGGAATACTCGCGACTCGTCTGCGCTCGGATGGGCGACAACACGATTTGCTGTATGTCGATGGTGGGCCCTCGTCGACCCAGACGACGGGGCACCTGCGGATGCTGGGCAAGGAGGTCTTCCGACATGCGGTTGCCAATCTGTCGTCGATCGTGCGCGAGGTCATGAGTGAGCCGGGCCTCGAGGGCTTGGAAATTGATTGGCTGATTCCCCACCAGGCCAATCGCCGCATTCTCGATGCGACCGCGAGAAAGCTTGGCCTGCCGCTCGACAAGGTCATCGTTACAATTGACCGGCACGCCAACACGTCCGCCGCATCCGTCCCTTTGGCGTTGTCGGAAGCGGTCGGCGATGGCCGCGTCAAGCCTGGCGATACCCTGTTGATGGAGGCCATGGGCGGTGGCTTCACCTGGGGCGCCTGCGTTGCTCGTTGGTGAAGTGTCGGAAATCCGCCACACAACGTGAGGGTCGCCCCGCATCTCGTTGATATTGACGCATTTATCCCGGCGCGCTAGGTTACGTCTAGTCTAGCGGGGAAATGCATGGCTACCATAACGCGCGCTCAGCTTAGTGACGCGGTGTACCAAGAGGTGGGACTTTCGCGGAACGAGTCTGCGGAGCTCGTCGAATCGGTGCTCGGCGAGATCATCAACAGCCTGGCCAGCGGTGACGTTGTCAAAATATCCTCATTCGGCAGTTTCTATGTCCGCAAGAAGGGGCAGCGGATGGGGCGCAATCCCAAGACCGGCGAGGAAGTCCCGATCCTGCCACGCCGTGTGCTCGTGTTCCGGCCTTCTCATGTGCTGAAGGATCGGATCAACGGGGCCCTGTCGGCGCCGACCTAGGCATGGCCGAGGCAGCGGAACAGCCGGCATCCGGGTCCAAACGCGGCGTCAAATCGCCCGACGCGTTTCGCACGATCAGCGAAGTCGCGGAGGAGCTGGACGTGCCGCAGCATGTATTGCGGTTCTGGGAAAGCAAGTTCAGCCAGGTGCGGCCGCTCAAGCGGGGCGGCGGGCGCCGCTACTATCGGCCCGAGGATTTAGAGCTCCTGCGTCGCATACGCGCGCTCTTGTACATCGAGGGATACACCATCAAGGGTGTCCAGAAGGTCCTTCGCGAGAATGGGCGCAAGGGCGTGCTCTCCGGGAATCA
>Ga0315338_1004073_pt1 | contig 11980 bp, 13 predicted proteins | sample ASW8metaG_FD_204518 | JGI IMG/M metagenome (GOLD analysis project Ga0315338, IMG submission 204518) | Ammonia-oxidizing marine archaeal communities from Monterey Bay, California, United States - ASW #8 | ecosystem: Environmental > Aquatic > Marine > Coastal | place: USA: California | collected...
GGAAGCCGTTCCGACACCGGCCAAGGAGTCAGGATCATGACCCCGAATCCGGACAAGCAAAAATTCTCAGCCGCGGCGGAGATTCCCGAGGACGACGGCGAACGCGGGACCCACTTGTTCTTGGCCCTGTGCACCGCCTTCGTGGTCGCTTTCTTCGCCTGGAGTTATTTAGGCAAGCTGGACGTGGTCTCGGTGGCCCTGGGCGAGGTCATCCCATCGTCCCAGGTCAAGAGCATCCAGCACCTGGAAGGCGGGATCGTCCGCGAAATCCTGGTCCGCGAAGGCGACGCCGTGAAGCAGGGCCAGCCCCTGGTTAACCTGGAGCCGTTGGCCTCCGGCGCCGACGTCGAAGAGCTCAACGCCCGCATCACGTCGTTGCGGGCCGAAATCGCCCGCCTCAAAGCCGAGGTCAAGGGCGCCGACGCGCCAGCCTATCCCGACGACATTCGGCGCGATCACCCGGAATTGGTTAAGGAAGCGACGGCGTTCTTCAACACCCGCATCAGCCTGGTCAGGAACCAACTGGCCGGACAGCGCCAACAGATCGCCCAACAGGAACGAAAGATCGACGAGGTCACGGCGCGGCTGAATAACAACCGCCACCGGTTGACCCTGCTTTTGGAACAGATCGGTATTTCCGAACAGTTGCTGAAGGAGAAGTTGTCCAACCGCATGCAGCACCTGAACCTGCTCAAGGAAGCGGCGGGGCTGAAAGGCAAGATCGGCGAGGACAAGGCCGGCCTGCGGCGGATCACGTCGGCCCGCAAAGAGGCGCTGAACAAGCTCGGCTCCATCGGCGACGCCTTCCGCGAGAAGGCCCAGGAGGGCCTGGAAAAGAAACGCCGTGAGTTCGAGGAATTTTCCAACCGGCTACGGAAATACGAGGATTCCCTGAAGCGGACGGTGCTGCGTTCGCCCGTCGACGGCGTCGTCAAGACCCTTTACGTGGTCACCATCGGCGGCGTGGTGGGGCCCGGGGCCACCGTCGCCGACGTGGTACCGGTGGGCGACCGCCTGATCATCGAGGCCAAGCTACCGACCCAGGATATCGGCTACGTCCTTCCAGGGCAGACTGCGTTGGTGATGCTGGCCTCGTCGGACGCGATCCGCTTCGGCAACCTCAAGGGCGAAGTCGTCCACGTCAGCCCCGACGCCATCGAGGACCCCGGCGGTTCGCCGTTCTACAAGGTCCGCATCGCCACAGAAAAAGACTTCTTCGAGCGCCACGGCGTCATATACCGCCTCGTGCCCGGAGTCCAGGTGATGTGCTCGATCCGCACCGGCCAGCGTTCGGTGCTAGCCTACCTGACGGACCCGTTCCTCGGCTCCTTTCAGACCGCGCTTAGGGAACGCTAGAGCGCGTCAAGTTTGAAAGAAATCATTCGAACTTAGTGCGCTCTGGTTGCGGGGCTAAGCCGCAACCCGCCGCGCAGTGGGCTTCAGCCCCAGTGGCGCATGAACGGGCGTCTGAACGCAGGGTTGATCGTGTGATCGCGATCAATCCTGACACGCTATAAAGGTTCGAAGGCACGGACATCGACCGCAAGGGCAGCTCAAGTTGCGGCCAGGAAAGCCTGGTAATCGGCGCTCAATTCGGCGACCGCGGATTCGAGCAGCCGTTCGCCGATCTCTTCGGTCGCCAGGCTCGGGTCGGAGCCGATGCGCCCGTCAGGGGAAACGGCGGCGGTAGTCCTCGGCGTCGTAGATGGGGCCTTGGGGGGCGCGTTTCGGGATCAGTTTGTTTTTCTTCACTCTTGCGGCGTCGTCTGGGTAGCCGCAATAGGTCAGCGCCACCTCGGACGGCGTCGCGTGGAAGCCCTCGGCGTCGCCGAACACCTCGTCGGCGATGGCGATGACGCTTTTGATTTGCCACCAGTTACGGACCTCGCAACGGACCGGGGGCTGGTTGCCGCCGTTGGCGGCGAAGCTGCGCTCGGCATAGATTTCTGAGAACGCCGCCTACACGGACGGTACGTTGCCGCCGTGGCCATTGATGAAGAAGAAACGATCAAATCCGTGCCGCGCAAACGATTTGACGATATCGCCGACGACGGCGATCAGGGTCGATGGCCTGAGCGACGCCGAACCGGGAAAGCCCAGATGATGCTGGGCCATGCCGACGTTGATGGTCGGCGCCACCAGGACGTCCAGTTCGCCGCCGATGCGCTCGGCGATCAATTCCGGGCAAATGGCGTCGGTGCCGATGAAGCCGGTGGGGCCGTGCTGTTCAGTGGAGCCGATGGGCTGGATAATGCCCGTCGAACGCTCCAGATAGGCCTCGACCTCGGGCCATGTACAAAGCTGCAACCGCATGGCGCTTCCCTTCGGCCTTGATCCTTATCCAGCGGGGTTGGAGACGTAAACGACAGGGGCCCAGACAAACCGGCCCGTCAGTCCACGGGCGGCGCATCGTCTTTCGTTACGTCCGTGTCCGTTGCACCGAGGGCGGCCTTTTTCTCCGCCGCCTTTTCTCTTTTCGCCTCTAGCCGGGCGGCTTTCTTCGCCGCTTTCGACTTCTCGCGCTCAAAACGCTCGAACCTGTAGTTGGGTTTCCGGGCCATGGTGACAGCTATTCCTTTATCGATCGTATTTCCGTTGTCGTTGATTTTAGCCGTCAATGGAAACGGGTACAATCACGGGGACGCGAACAAACCACTAAATCGGCCGAAAGGCAAATTAATTCAAGGGCTTAGAATGGTGCCCAGGGAGGGAGCTGTCCTGCCCCCTTAACCGGATCCAAATGTTTAGTTAGAGAAACTGGGCATCTGGGTCCTAGGAAGAAGGGGACAAGCAACGGGCAAGCAATCGATCCAGTGCATCGATTGCCCGTCGAACCAAGTGCTCATCGAACACTGGAGACAGCACTACAACACGATAAGGCCGCACAGCTCACTGGGGTACAGGCCCCCAGCAACGAAAACCGTCATACCGGAAAGCCCTGATCAGGTCTTCGTTCAATGGGTTACGACCGGATCAGGCCTTCCCTCGACATCGAGTCTAACTTAAAAAGTGGTATCGTTCGTGGGGGCAGATCACCCTGATGGCACAGTTTTTCATTATGGAAAATCCGGACGGCTACCAGATCGAAGTATTGGAAAGGCATGGCCGGTATGGCTGAACGTTCCGGCAAAGCGGTCGTGTCTCGGCGTGGTGCCGAACATCGCTTCCTAGCCAGTAGCGGACGGTGGGATGCGGTGGTTAACGTCGGAAACCGTACTCCAGCGTGAAGAACTGGGGTTTAAGATCGGCCAGCGGTTCACGCAACGCCGCCAATTCCTCCTCCGGGCCGTGAACTTCCAGGCGCGTGAGATCTGAGATCTTCAGCGCTTGTTCCAGCAACGGACCCACGTTCTCCAGGTGCGCCAACGCCCCAGCGGCATCTTCATATCCTTCACGGCAGTGGACCTCGTCGCCATCGAAGCTGAAACCGTAGTAAAGACACTTGGGCTCCTGTTCGGTTTTCTCAACGAACTCTTCGCACATTGCCTTGAAGTCCTCGAACTTGCCGCTGTGAACCTTGAAGTAAGGCACGATTGTGCAGCACTTATCTTCTGTCGCCATCTTCACCTCCTTGTCTCCGGAAAGGGTACGGCAAACACTTCTTGTCCGTAAACCCTCGCGTTCCGACTCTTGCTTCCAAACAAAGGCCCTGCTTATAACGCGCAATGTCCGCTATTGGGGGTAAAGCGGACGTCCCCCGGCGCGCCGGGTTGCGCCCGAATTTCTGTGAAAAGTGCATCTTGTTACTGTCATCGTCGAGCTGGGAGGACCACTTGGGGAATCCAGGCTTAAGCGGGGGGCGTCTTCCCGAGCACGATGTCGAAGGAGGCAACGCGGGAGCCGGGCTCCAGGTCCGGAGGCGGATTTTCGAGCGCCACCACCAGCCGGGCCCGGGCGGAGGGATCGCCGACGCCGTTCAGCAAGCGGTCGGGGGCATTCAGGGGATCGCCGGCGAAGTACATCTGGGTGATGAAGGGCTCGGCCCCGGGGGCGAGGACCGCGAAGTGCACGTGGGGCGGCCGCATCCAGTCAGCCGACGCCGGATAGGGCTGGGGCTTAATGGTGCGGAACCGATAGGACCCGTCAGCGGCCACCGTATCGGCGCCAAAACCCTGGAAGTCGGGGTCGAGGGGCGCGTCCCGGGAGTCCCTGGGGTGTTCATAGCGCCCATAGGTGTTGGTCTGCCAGATCTCCACCCTGGATCCGGTGACGGCCCGGCCATCGGTATCCAGCACCCGGCCCGAGATGTGCAGGAGGTCGCCCTTCGCCCGCCCGGGTCGCCCCGCTACTTGAGCCAGATCGTTATCCTTATCGAGGGGCTTGCGAGCCGGATAGAAAGGACCAGCGCTCTGGCCCGGCGTTCGTGACAGCAGCGCCGCCAGGGCGGGCGACATGCCGGTAACCACTGACGCCGTTGCACCGAGGGCGCCCCGCAGGATCAGGCGCCGGTTGAGGGATGGTGTGGACATTGGATCAATTTTCTCACACCCAGCGGGGGCGGCCAAATCAAGTTCCCGTCACCAACATCTCTCGTGTCTTGTGTGCAGTCATGACCGCTCTCCTGCGCGGGCCAAATTTCCCAAAGCCCAAGCCGATAGAATAGGGCGTAGCCGCACTTGAGGCCACTCTAACAACTGCGAAACCACCTTATGGAATGTCCTCTTTGGGTCATAAGCGGACATTGGAAGGGACGGCCCGTTCGCCAAAATTCAGCATCCTCATGGTCGATTTAAGAATGCCTCGCGTATGGCGTCCTTCATTGGACCGTCCAAGACACTGATGGTGTCCTGATTTCGATTTGAGACGAGCCGGCTGGTCTGTTTTTTGGGCGTTCTCCTAGATTTCTTTTGAGCGGGTTTCTTCGCAGCTTTCTTAGCCGTACGAGCCATTGATTGTCCTCCCCAAATTTATCGGCTCATTTTACCCCAAAACGGCCCGCCCATCCCCGAGTCGGCCTTTCTGGTCTCTTGCAGGCATCAACAGGGTGAGGCAAACCCCAGGCTTCAAGCGGCTTCCGGGGCCTCTCTGGTGGGGGCCTGCCGGCTATCCTATTCTAGGGTCGCCGGTCCTGCATCGGGCACGGGGGGTTCTTTTGGAAAGACTATTCGATCCCGTTTTCATCGAGGAAACGCTCGCCGAGATCCTGGCCTGGATCCAGGCTAATATTCTAGTCCTCAGCACCGCCATCCAGTTCGCCGTTGTTGCCGTCGCTTTCGTGATCGCCTGGATCGCCGCCGACCGTTTCCAACGGTGGCTGAAAAAGGGCCTGGATTATCAGTGGTACGAACGGTTCGCCCGGCCCGTCACCCAGGCGTTGGCGCCTTTGAGCCTGCCGGTCCTGTGGCTGACGCTGCAGTGGTTTTCTGTATTTGCCGCCGAGAACGCCGGATGGCCGAACCATCTGATCGAGATCGTCGTCAGCCTGCTGACCGCCTGGGTCATCATCCGGCTGGCTTCCACCCTGATCCGTAACGCCGCCTGGTCGCGGACCATCGCGCTACTGGCCTGGACCATTGCCGCCCTCAACATTACCGGGCTTTTGGACCCGACCGCCGAAGTGCTCGACGGAATGGCCATGATCCTGGGCGAGGTCAAGATATCCCTTCTCAGCGTGATCAAGGCCGTCATCGCCCTGGCCATCTTGTTGTGGCTGGCGGGCGTCGTGTCCGGGCTGATGGAACGGCGCCTGAGCGCCATGCCGGGCGTGACGCCAGCGGCGGGGGTGTTGTTCGGCAAGCTGTTCCGCATCCTGCTGTTCACCATCGCCGTCATTGTCGGGCTCGAATCCGTCGGCATAGACCTGACCGCGTTTGCCATTTTCTCGGGCGCCATCGGCCTCGGCATCGGCTTCGGCCTGCAGAAGGTCTTCTCCAACCTGATCAGCGGCGTCATCCTGCTCATGGACCGTTCCGTCAAGCCGGGCGACGTGGTCGCCATCGGCGAGACCTACGGCTGGATCAACGCGATGAGGGCGCGCTACGTCTCGGTCATCACCCGCGACGGCACCGAACACCTTATCCCGAACGAAGAGTTGATCTCGCAGCGGGTCGAGAATTGGTCCTATACCCACCGGCTGGTCCGGCTGCGCCTGCCGATCGGAGTTTCCTACGGCAGCGACATCAGGAAGGCGATCGAGGTTGCCACAGAGGCGGCGGGCGAGATCAAACGGGTGTTGGGTGATCCGGAACCCGTCTGCCATCTGCTGGGCTTCGGCGACCACGCCGTCAACCTGGAACTCAGGATCTGGATCAAGGACCCGCAGGAAGGTCTCACCAACGTCAAGAGCCAGGTTCTGCTGAAAGTCTGGGACCGGTTCCACGACTACGGCATTGAATTCCCGTTCCCGCAACGCGACCTGCATCTCAAGAGCGCTGTGCCTCTGAAGATCGAGACCGCCTAGGCCCGGGGATTTATTTCACGTTGGCGGCTTGCAAGGCATTGCTCCCGCCGCCCCAAGTCGCCCCCACGACATGCGCCCAGCATCTCACAGATGACCCGGGGAACCCTCAACCGTGGCGGCACGATTGAGATGACGATGTCCGCTTTTGATCATAAGCAGACGTATAGCTTTCGCCTTTCAGATGTCCGCTTTTGAGGGTAAAGCAGACGTAAATCATAGCCCAGCCGAATTTCCGCTAATAGCCAAAAGCGGAAGTTCTGTGAGCCTAGGCCAACATGAAACTTTCAGTTATCAGATCGTTGCAGAAGGCGTCCACTTCTTATTGCGAAGGCACTTGTTTATGGTTGTCTTGGATTGGAACTTGTCGGGGAATGTCGATTAAAAAATGATCTTGATGGGATCATTGTCCGCCGGTGTAATTCTGGGTGCGATGGCACTTGCGTCCTCTGTCGAAGCCAAAAACGCAGTGATCATCGCCGCAGGAGATATCGCCCGTTGTGGATCGCTGGGACATGGCAAAACGGCAAAAATTATTTCTAAAATGGCAGGGACTGTTTTAGCGTTAGGGGATCAGGCGTACGAAGCTGGTTCGCTTAAGGAATTTCGGGATTGCTATGAGCCCACATGGGGCAAATTTAAGGACCGTACCCGTCCGGCCCCCGGCAACCACGAGTATCGAACTGACGCCGCGGGCGGCTATTTTTCTTACTGGGGCAAGCGGACCGGACTTAAGGGAAAGGGATATTACAGTTTCGACCTGGAGCAATGGCATGTCGTTGCCCTCAACAGCAATCTCCAGGACTCCGCCATGCAAGAGCAGAATACGTGGCTTGCCGCCGATTTAGAGCGGAACAAACGGCGCTGCATCTTGGCCTTTTGGCACCATCCCTTATTCAGTTCGTCCAGTCACGGTGACAATCCAAAAATGCGTGACATCGCCAAAACCCTATTTGCCAAAAGAGCCAGCGTTATCCTGGCCGGTCATGATCATGTCTATGAACGGTTTTATCCGCAGAGCCCGACGGGGAAGCAATATCTGAAACGGGGAATCCGCATGTTCACAGTGGGGACCGGAGGCGCGTCTCTGTATTCCTTTAAATCCTCTCATCCCAACAGCCAAGTTCGCTATAATGACCGCCCCGGCGTATTGAAACTGGTTCTAAAACCCACAAGTTATAAATGGGAATTTATCAACACAAAGGGGCAGATCAAGGAGATGCGAACTGCGTATGAGGCGTGGCGCGTTCCTGCCGGAGAGGTTTCTCATCCTGATTTTAACCTAAATCCAAAATTCACAGAATGTCCGCTTCGGGTCATAAGCAGACGTTTTTCATGCTTGCCCAAAAGGTCCGCTTTTGGGGGTAAAGCGGAAGTAATTTAGGGGGTGCCGGAATGTCCGTTAATAGCCATAAGCGGACATTGGGGTGTGTACTGAAACCACTAATTTGCGGCGGTAGGTTCCGATAATGTTGGATTATCGGAAGTTATAAATTAGTCTTACATCAGACCCAATCAATCCAGTTTGGAAATTTCGTTATGAATTACAATCGTTTAGGAATGAGCGGTCTTATGGTGTCGCCGATCTGCCTCGGCACCATGATGTTCGGCGGACGCACCAGCGAACAGTTGTCCAGAAGGATCGTTGCGTCTGCCCGGGATGCCGGAGTTAACTTCATCGACGTTGCCGATACGTACGCGAAGGGCGAATCGGAAAAAATCGTCGGCCGGGCCATCAAGCGCCGCCGCCACGACTGGGTCCTGGCGACCAAGGTCGGCAATCCGATGGGGCCGGGGGCAAGACCGAACGAGAAGGGGCTCGGGGCCAAGCATATCCATCAGTCCATCGACGGCAGCCTCAAGCGCCTCAGCACTGATTTTGTCGATATATATTATTTCCACCTAGACGATCTCGACACGCCCCTAGAGGAAAGCATTCAGGCCGTCGCCGCTGTGGTTGCCCAGGGCAAGGCCCGGTATTGGGGAATCAGCAACTATTCAGGCTGGCGCATCGCCGCCTTGTGCGGCCTGGCGCAGGCCATGGGCGCCCCGCTACCGGTAGTCTGCCAGCCCTATTACAACGCCATGAACCGGATGCCAGAGACCGATGTGCTGCCGGCTTGCGAGTATTTCGGGCTCGGCGTCGTGCCTTACAGCCCCTTGGCCCGCGGCGTTCTGACCGGCAAGTACAAGCTCAGCAAGAAGCCGGAAAAGGGAACCCGAGCCGGACGAGGTGATAAACGGATGCTGTCGACGGAATTTCGGAAAGAATCATTGAAAATGGCCCAAACGATCAAGAAACACGCCGAAAAGCGTGGCATGACGGCGGGCCAGTTTGCGTTTAACTGGGTGCTTAACAACCAACTCGTCACCTCGGTTCTAGCAGGGCCCCGGACGATGGGGCAGTGGAAGGAATACCTGGGCGCCACCAAACACGAATTCACCGTTGAGGACGAGGATCTGATCGATGGTCTTGTGCCGTCGGGCCACCCCTCGACGCCCGGTTATTCCGACCCCAAGTATCCCTACGCTGGCCGCCAGCCATGGACGGGTTAACATCGCTGGTTCCGATCGTCGCCGATATGGTCGCAAACACCGAATGGGTCAAAGGGCGGGAGCGTGCGGACTGGCGCGGAATGGACCTGAAAAGTCATCCAGTGCGACTCTACCGGGATGGTGAGCTCGTGGCCGAGGGCGTCGGGGCCAACGCACTGGATGATCCCCTGACTGTCCTCGAGTGGACCGCTAGCCACCTGTCTGCGCTCGGCGATGGCATTAAAGCGGGCGAGGTGGTGAGCACCGGAACCTGCACTGGCGTCTCACGCCGTTTCTTCGTTATAGCGGTTGGCCCAGGCGCTGATCACCTCGGCGACGTAATAGGCGTCGGCCCGATCGGTCAGCATGTGATCGGCGGCGTCAAGGCAGACAAAACTTTTAGGGTGCCGGGCGGCCTCGTAAATGCGCCGTGCGTTGCCGATGTCGACAATGTCGTCGATGGGGCTGTGGAAGACGAGCAGCGCCTTGCCCATGTCACGGATGGATTTATCCAGAGACTGAGCCTCAATGTCCTCCAGGAACGAGTTTTTAATACGAAACGGCCGCCCGCCAATGGTCACCTCCGCCTCGCCGGCGGCCTCGATTTCGTCGCGTGCGTCGGCAAAATGATGGACGACATGCTCAGGATCAGCTGGCGCTCCGATGGTACAAACGGCCCGCGCCTCCGAAATTTTACCGGCCGAAGCGAGGACGGCGGCACCGCCGAGGCTGTGGCCAATCAACACCGTCGGCGCCTCGCGGCACTCGCGCAGGAACGACGCCGCAGCGACCAGGTCGCCGACGTTTGAGGAAAAAGTCGTGTTGGCGAAATCGCCTTGACTCTCCCCAAGACCGGTAAAATCAAACCTAAACACCGCGAAGCCACGCAGCCAAAGCGCTTTGGCGATACGGACCGCCGCGAGCACGTCCTTGGAACCGGTGAAGCAGTGGGCGAACAATACGTAGCCGCGAGGCTCGCCCTTATCCGGAATGTCCAGGCGTCCCGCCAGTTGGTCTCCGGATTCGCCGGTGAAGGTCAGTTTCTCCTGTGTCATGTCTCGATCCGTTCGGTTGGTTGGCGCCAAGGGGCATATTTTTGTATTCCATTTCGCCCTTCCTGGCGATACCAGGCGAACCGTTGAGTTAGTTTCATGCGCCGTATTTATTATGGCTGGAAATCTCGGGCCATCCTCTCCCCAGCCGGCACGGCGGCGAAAATCTCGCGCCTCAATAAATCCCGCTCCAGCGCCTCCAGGGTTCGCCCCCGGCGGCCCATCAGTTCCGCCGCTCCTTCGGCGCCGTGGACGCGCTCGAACTCGTCGATGTTGGCCTTCTCAAAGCCGAACATTTTGCCGAAGTTTTCGCTATATTCCGCCGTCACATCGCCCCGGGCGGTGACGGCCCAGCCCGTGCGCGTCAGCATTTCCGCATAGTCCATGGGCGACTCGATGAACGTCGGGCCGCCGGCGGCGGCGGTCTCATAGTCCGCGTCCGACAACCCCGGCGCGATGGAGATGACCGAGAACACCATCTTGGCTTCGTCGCCGGCGACGCGACGGCATTCCTCCAGGACCGCCTGTTTCTCGATCAGGCAGCACAGCACGTCGGAATGATAGATGGCGTCGAAGCCCCCGGGCCCACCACCGGCGAACGGCAGCGCTGCACCGTCGGCCTGGACGATCCGGCATCGATCCGCCAAGCCGTCCTTCGTGGCCCTTTCTCGGGCCGCTTGCAGGCCCTCCAGGGGCAGGTCGATGAGGGCCGCCTCGCAGCCTGTCCGTTTTGCCAGATAGAGCCCCGGCCAACCGGACCCGGCGCCGATTTCTAGGTACCGCGTTGCCGGGCCGAGACCCAGGATATTGCCGATGTCGTCGGCTTCCTCCCTTGTCGTCCAGCTTGTGCAGCCGTAATCGCAGCCACACACGGCGCGCTCGATCCCGAGCATGGTTTCCGATTGGGTCAGGTGCCGGTAGGTCCTGGAGAAGCGCTCGATCAGCGCTTGTTCGCTGGCGGTGCGTGGCATCTAACTTTAACCAGAGCGCACCTTGACGTAGGTTCCCGGCGCGTCGCAGAGCGCCTTCAGCTTGCCCGAGCCGGGGTCGCCAGGGGCGCTGTCCGGAGCGCTGCCAGACCGGCGGGCGAGGAAATTGGCGACCAGTTTTTGACTGCTTTCGGCGATGTCGGCCATGGTTTGGGAAATTTCTAGCGTGTCCGGTTGATCGTTCATGTCAATCCTTTATGATCGTTCTTCGTTGGCTTTGCACTTGAAAAGGAATCCAAAGCTGCGCCCGGTTTTCTAGGGCGACCGGCCCTGTTGATCGGCCGTCGGAACGTAAAATAACGGAAAGTCCGTCATGTTGCACTGCAATATGACATGGGGCGACGTTTGTAAACGGTTAACCTTTTTCGGGCAACGTGCAGTTCTAAGGAAAAAACCGGATAGTCGGAATTCCGGCTGAACGAGGGGTAAGGCAGAATGGCTAGCAACGAATTCCGCCCCGGGCGGAAAAACCATCTATTCAATTCGCTCAAATCGGCGCTGACGGCCGGTGTGTTCTTGGGCGTCTTCGCCCTCGGCGCCTGTGCGCAGGCTCCCGACGCCCTCGATCCGGCGTCCTGGTACAAAAGCACGGTCGATCTTTTCGCCGGGGATAAAGCCGAGAAAAAGAAAAAAGAAGGCAAGGAAGGCGCCCTGGCCGCCGACCGGGGCAAGGCGCCGCCGGGATCCGACAAGGCTTTTCCCAATCTCGCTTCGGTCGATCAAATGGCGCGCCGGCACGACAAGACCGGCGGCGGTCTCGCCGCCGACCCGGACCGGCCCAAGTACGCGCCCGCCATTAGACGCCAAGGAGCGCCGTCCGACATTTTGAGGGCGGCCCCGGCTCCGGCCCCGGCCCCGGCCCCGGAACCGGAACCGACCATCGCCACCACCGCGCCGCCGCCGAGCGCCGCGCCGATGGCCCCCGCGACCACGATACCGACCGCCCCGGCCTCGGGTCAGCCCCCGGCCCTGACCACCCGGCCACCGGCGATGCCGAAGCTGGAACT
>Ga0315338_1004074_pt1 | contig 11971 bp, 9 predicted proteins | sample ASW8metaG_FD_204518 | JGI IMG/M metagenome (GOLD analysis project Ga0315338, IMG submission 204518) | Ammonia-oxidizing marine archaeal communities from Monterey Bay, California, United States - ASW #8 | ecosystem: Environmental > Aquatic > Marine > Coastal | place: USA: California | collected...
TGCGCCAGCGGGTTGGGCAGCCCTAAGGTTTGTACGCTGCTTAAAACGATTTCGTATTGATCGAGTGGCGGAAGCTGACCTTCGGCGTCGGTGATGAACAGTTGTTTGCCATTGCGAGTGACCAGGTAGCTTTTGCCTTCGACCACCTGAGTGACTTCCGCATTGGGGTCTGCTGCTGTGGCAGGTTGCGCTTCTGGAGAAACAATTCGAGACATTGGAAACGAAACCTGGGCTCTACGGACTTGGCCTTGGGTAACTTCGAGGGCCTCGATCAATCGCTTTTGCCGACGGCGGATGGTGGTGCTACTTTGATTAGCGACTTGCCCCGATTGTACGATCTTTGAATTGATTTGCAGGTCGACGTTGATTTGCTGCAAGACCCGATTGCCAACTTCGGCCGGTTGTTGAGAAAACCTGACGACCTGTGCCGAGGAAGACGATTGCGGTGACGCTACGTACCTGGCTGGTTGAACGGCTGGGTCGGCCGCACTTGATGCAGCGGCGGTAATTAGGGTGAGCGTAACCAGCGTGATGGCAAGCAGGAGATTTTTCGTAAGCATGATGACGATCCGCATTAATCCACAAGGCAGTAAAGTAGGGCGATCGAGTGAAGGCGTAATGATCGCAGCCACGCGAATCGGGTCAACCTCGATCGCAGCTGCATGCTGGCAGTGGATTTTTATTCGCCGAGCATGGCGTCGAGTGCTGCCAGGGCAACTGGCCAGCGAGTGTTGCTGGTTGCGTAGGCTTGCCACCATTGGTGCAAGCGTGCGGCCATGTCTGTGGGGAGGTGCCAGCAGGCGAGCGTCTCGACGAGCGCGTCGGGCGACAACACAGCGAGTTCAACGGTTTCGGCTGCTGACAAAATCAGAGGGACGGTGGCCAAGTTGGCGACCAGCGGCAGGCGATTGCTGTTAATCAGTTCGCTATAGCAGGGTAGATCGAGATTCAGTTGTGCTAGCAACCAACCTAGGCGGAGAGTTTCGGGCAGCGTGGGGTGCGGGTTGGCTAGTACGGCTTCGAAGGTAACCCGATTGTTTTGCAGGTGTGCTTGGCCATGGCCACCGACGATTGGGGCAACCAGCACAATTTCAGCGGCGGGACATAACATCGAGTCGTCGGTGAGCCGCGCTACCTGCCGTAGCAAGCCAGGGCCGCGGGCTTCCCATTGTTCGCGGAGCGGCCGTCCGCGGACGGCTAATTCTTCGACCAGGTCGGGCTGCTGGCGAAGCAGGGCGGCTTCTAAACCGGCCACACAACCAGCGAGACGAGAGAGGGCCTCGCCACTGAGTGTGTCGTCGCTGAGTGTGCCGCTGCCAAGCAGTTTTGTGATGGCGACTTCGATCAACTCGCGATTGTTTTCGTAGTCGGCTGCTAAGCTGACAAGCAGCGGGTACGTTTGCTCGGGTGGCAGACGGCTTGCTTTGAGCTCGCGTGTCAGTTCTTCGGCGGCTGGTAGCAGCGTGGCGAGGAACGTTTGGTCGGCGATGGGCAGACCCTTATGTACACAGGCAGCGGCGTGCAGACAGGTGGCTGAGAAACTGGCTTTCCAGCGTAATTGCATCGCAGGGGTTTCTTTCTATCAGACAGTGCTGGCAGGAATTGCTGGCAGTGCTGGCATGGTAGTCGGTCTGTGCAAGCCGCTCTAGGTGCATTTTGCAGCGCTTGCTATGATCGCCGCCCTTCGTAGGCTGGTCAAACGGTCTGCTGTTCCCGACGAACTTGCTTGAGTTCTTCCCCTGCACTGTTTCCCAACACATTAAGCAAGCCTACCCCTGAAAGCCTTGTTATGTATCGACGCCTCGTACGTAGCCTTGTTGTCGTACTGGTTGCCAGTTTTCTGTTCGCTGCAGAGATGCTGCCCGTCGTGGGGCAACAAGCTCCTCCTGCAACCCTGGGTGCTCCTGTAGCCCAAGTGACTCCGGCAGGGCAAGGAGCGCAGGCCCAGACGCAACTAGGTCAGCCCCGGCAAGCGGTTGCCCCGGTGAATCCGTTAGGCCCTCCCTTCCAACTGACGCCGGTAGAAAAGCAGTTTGTTAATCAAATTCTGATGATGTGGGAAAACGAGAGTGCGAAGATTAACACGTTCGACTGTCAGTTTGAGCGTTGGGAGTATAATGCGGTGTGGGGGCCAAACAAAAATATCCCCTTAGTCAAAAGCGAAGGACGGCTTACCTATTCAAAGCCCGACAAAGGAAGTTTCAAAATTGAGGAAATGCGCCACTGGAAGAAAATAGATCCCAATCAACCAGGCCCCGAACCTTGCGAATGGGTTACAAAGAAAGACGAAGTCGGAGAGCACTGGGTTTGCGATGGAAAGTCTGTTTATCAATACGATCACAGCAAGAAGCAACTCGTTGTAGTGCCGATACCGCCTAATATGCGAGGGGCTGCGATTGTAGATGGCCCGCTGCCATTTCTATTCGGAGCCAAGGCCAAAAAATTAAATGAACGCTATTGGATCCGCAGTAAACAAGGCGAGGCGAATACGATTTGGTTGGAAGCTTACCCTCGTCGCCAAGCCGATGCGGCCAATTATCACCATGTCGATATTATGCTAGAGCGCAAAACAATGCAGCCCACGGCTTTGCGTGTGCATGAGCCCAACGGTCAATCAACGGCTGTCTACATGTTTAAAAAGCCAACCGTCAACGGTACCATGAACAAGCTGTTTGGCAGCTTGTTTAATGCTCCTCGCACCCCGTTCGGTTGGAAACGGGTAGTGCAGCAAGTGCCGGCAGGAGCCCAGGCAGGACCGCAAGCCGCTCAGCCGCAGGGTACTCAGCAGCGGTAGTGCAACGAGACCTACTGGGCGCATTTAGCTGAGCAAGTCCGTAATCACTTTGCCGCCGTTGGCGATTTTCATAGGGCGGCCGTTGGTGGCCTTGAAATTTTTGTCGAGCGAGATTCCCATCGACGAGCAGACGGTAGCCATCAGGTCTTCGGAAGAGTAGGGGTCGGTGGTGACTTGTGTGCCGTCTTCGCTGGTGGCACCGATCACACGTCCGCCGGCGATTCCGCCGCCGCCGGCAACCACGCTCCAGCTTCGTGCCCAGTGGTCACGGCCTGCATCGCCGTTGATTCTTGGTGTGCGACCGAATTCGCCCATCCACAGCACGGTGGTGTTTTCTAAGAGACCCCGGCTGGCGAGGTCTTCGATCAGGGCACTCATGGCCTGATCGACCTCGGGTAGTTTTTGTTCGAGTCGGTTAAAGCAATCTTGGTGTAGGTCCCAGCCGCCTAGGTTCACCTCGACAAAGGGCACGCCGGTTTCGACCAGCCGACGAGCCATCAGGCAACCGCGACCGAAATTGGTATCGCCGTAACTGTCGCGATATTGCTCGGACTCGCTGCCGACCTTGAAAGCTTCCATCTGGCTGCTGGTGAGTAGTGAAACGGTGCTTTCCAATACCTTGGCATGTTCGGCGGGTGAGGGGCCGCGATTCTCGCGGATGAAGCGTTTCTCCAGCAGGCCGAGCAGTTTCATGCGATCCATCATGCGAACATCTTCGACATTGGCCTTGGCATTGCGTACCCGACCGTTGGAGTCGACCTGGAACGGTGCGTACGCCATTCCCAGAAAGCCGGGTCCTTCGCTGGCGCCGCCGATCGAGACGAACGGCGGGATTTCCAAATCTTTCAGTTCGCTGGCCATCTCATGGGCAACCACCGAACCGTAACTGGGGTGTTGGATGTTTGGGTTGGGCACAAACCCGGTGTGCATGTAGTAGCGGCCTCGCTCGTGATCCGCTTCGCGGGTGCTCATCGAGCGCACGATCGAGAGATGATGCATCTGCTTGGCCACTTTGGGCAGCAGCTCGGTAATTTGGCCGTCGCCGGTAGTGCTGATCGGTTTGAAGTTACCGCCGGTGGCGGCGCCGGGTTTCATATCCCAGATATCAATCGAAGGCGGTCCGCCGCCCATCCATAACAGGATGCATGACTTTTGGCTGCTCTTGAGCTGAGAGGATTGGGCCGCGATGGCACGCGTCAACGAAAACGCCGGCGCCATCAACGCCGACGCACCGGCTAGATGGCTGAGGAAATGACGACGGTTCATGCCACTAGGTGTCGAGAACTGGTTCATCGCGAGGTAGCTCCTCTATTGTGTTCAGTCGGCGTCGGAGACGCCTCCAATTATACATGGTCTTTAATGGACGAAGATAAATTCGTTGCTGTTGAGTATTGCCCACCAGATGTCTTGCAAAGAGCCTACTGCATCCCACTTGCGTGAGAGAAGCAGTTGATTGCACAAGTTGGTTTCTTCTTTTGAGGGCCGGCGGGCCAGGGCGGCTCGATAGAGATAGTCAATTTTCTGTCGATTCGTCATCTGGTTGTCGTTAGCTACCTGATCGAGAAAACTGCCGCTGCCCGTGCTGCAAGCGCGGCGAATTAAGTCGCCATTCATCAAGGTGAGCGTCTGGGGAATCGAGCCGTTGAAGGTGGTTGATTCGGCTCCATCGTCGGTGCCATTTGCAGTGCTGAACTGTCGGAGCCAGGTTTCTTTCATCGTGGCACGACGTTCGTCCGATACGGTCTCGTCGGCTTGGGTGGCGACGAGCAGCGATTCGTAGAGTTGCTCGGCTTGCATTTGCCGAACATAGAATCGGCTAAACTGTGGGCTTGTCGTTGCCGGATCGTCCTGGGCGTTGCGTCCTGCAATGCGACTGCTTAACGCATAGGGGTCGCTGAGTACGATCCATTGCATGAGCAATTTCAGATTGAAATCTGTGGCGCGGAAAGCTTGTCCGAGCTTGTCGAGAAGCTCGGGATGCGAGGCCGAATTGTGGGGGCCCATGTCGTCGTAGGGTTTGGTAAATCCATAACCGAAAAAATGTGCCCACATGCGATTTACCAGTGCACGGTCGAATTCACGGGCGTCTGTTACCAGCTTGGAGAGTTCTTGGCGTCGGTTGACGTGTTCGAGGTAACCGCTGTTGCCGTGTTCGTTGCCGTCGTCGTTGAATTGATCGCCTAGTGACTGGCCGTCGATGAACACCGGGTAGGCAACTTGCAGTTGGCCATTGCGGAGTTCGTAGTAGATCGGCGCAGCTTTGAGCTGCTGAGCGTCTCGATCGACGAGTTTGCCGTTGCGAGTTTCGAGAAATATCTCGCGTCGGTTGTCGCCGTAGAGTTGTCGGCCTTCACCGGCAAAGTCTTGGTTGACGATACGACCGAGTCGACGGTTGTCGTCTTCGGGGTCGCGCATCCGCTCGACACGTGCTTGGCGGAAGAAAGCGTTGAGTTCCCAGAATTGATTCTGGCGGTATTCGTTGAACGGGTGGTTATGGCATTGGGTGCATTGGACGGCGGTACCGAGAAAAATCTGTGCCGTTTTCGCGGTCGCCTGAAGGCCATCTTCGGCGAGCTTTTCGACCAGGAAATTAACGGCTCCGTTGTGGTCTGCTTCTCGTGGGTCGGCGCTACCGGTGGCGGTGATAAGTTCGATAGCCAGCTGATCGTAGGTTTTGTTTTCACGGAGAGCCAGCTGGAGATAAGTTTCCAGAGCACCTCGATTGATCAACGAGCGACGTTCTCTGCCGCCGGTCCGTCCTACCAGGATGTTGGTCCAGAGTGCTGTCCAATTGCTGCTGTAGTCGTCAAGATATTCGTCGCTGAGCAAGCGGTCGACGAGCTTGCTGCGTTTGTGGGCCGATTTATTACCGATAAACTCGTCTAGCTCGGTAACGGTCGGTACGCGTCCTATCAGATCGAGGAATACGCGACGGCACCACTCGGCATCGGTAGCTTTGCGCGAAGGGCGGAGGTTATTCGCCTGCCAGCCTGCGCGGATCTGTTGGTTGATCAGGTCGACTGGGTCGAGGCTCTTGGAGTTCTGTTCGTCAGACTGCTCGGCAACTCCGGACTTCTCTGCAGAAAATAGTCGGTGAGCTAAATGAGGGCTTATGCCAAAGCAAGTCGCTGCAAGGGCGACAAAGAAGCATCGATAGAGAGTCTTGCGAGCTGGTTGGGGCATCGGACGATTTTCTTGAGCGAGAAAAGTTGGACTAGACTCAAGCGGTTGTCTACTAGCCAATGGTAACCCGATTTGGCCGCTAGCTATACCACCTACGAGCCCCCAGCTCAGTAAATGCGTCCCCCTATTTCACCAAAAGCATTATTTGGCGGCCACGGGAGATTGTGGCGATTTTTATATTTTTATGAATTCAGATGGCCTTCTGAGTGAGCTGGTGTGTATCGAAAAGGTACAGATGTATGTTTTTGATACACCTGAAATGCAACAGGCGAGCCAGGTAGGTTCTAAGAACGCTTCCTGGCTCGCCCAGTGTATTGGACCTGGGCAACAACCATTGGCGGCCCTATGGGGAGGGATGGGCCGCCAAAGTTGTTACCTCTTCAATGTTTTGGTCCTAAAAAGGTGCCTCTTCTTGCAACCGACCCCAGTGTTTGCCTCTCATCTGTTCCGGCCCAGTCGTGCGTTCCAAACACTTCTGTTCCACACTGAACATCTTTTACAACTTTCTCTAATGCAAAGGCCGTGCCAAAACCGACAGGCCCAGAATCTGTGAGGCACCTGGCCATTGATGCGCGTCATAGAAATCAGAGAGAGCAAATCTTTGCTAACCGTACATAAAGGCACAGGCGAAAACTCTTAACATGTTGCTATCAAATGCTTTACAGGGAATTTCTGAGACCAATTTGACTACATTTGTTGTCACACCGACAACTTTTTTTGTAGAAATTGCGTCTTCCCGATCAGTATGAATATAACTTAAGTCACTTCTGTATAAAGACTTATGTGCGACTTAGAAAACACTGGCACGGCAAATGCAACCTTAGTTGCAGCATGAGTCGGAGAGGGGGCCATGAATTCCGGCAGACAGAATTGTTGTACGGGCAATCGTGCCCAAGGAGAATGCGATGTTAAGAAAAATGGTCCTCGGCGTGGTAGCGGTTGGTTTATTGGTACTCGCTGCACCCTCCTCAGCTGAAGCTCGGTGTTACCGTGGCGGCCACCACGGATATCATCGGGCGTATCGGAGCGTGCATCATTACGGCGGTCCAAGCTACTACCGCAGCTACCATCATCACCACAGATACCATGGGCATCATGGCTATTATGGCCACGGGTATCACGGTGGGCGAAGTGGAGTGTCGTTGTCGATCGGGTTCTGAGGCTGCGAAATAAGCGAACAAATCAATTGAGCAGCGGGCCAAGCCCGGGGATTTCGATCTCCGGGCTTTATTTTTGTGTTGGCAGCGTGAGAGTGTAGTCCAAAACAAGGATTAAGTGTCGCGAAAATGATGTCACTCGAAATGCTTCTCAGTTATGATGCTGGTACTCGACAAGTCGTAAGCACCTTGGTATCAAAGGCTTATGGCATAGCATAGTCAATTGGCACACGAAGTGCTTTTAGTCATGCTCAAAGCGGCAAACCAACCTTCACCCGCCACTCAGCCGCACACGAATCACTATTTAAGGAGAGGGAACCATGTTTAAGAAATTAGTAATCACGTCACTTTTGGTCGGTGGATTTGCGTTTTCTGGAGCTGCGGATGCCAACGCTTGGGTCGTCCGGCGAATTGCACCTGTGAGACGAATTGCACCTGTCCGACGCATTGCACCTGTGCGACGACTTGCGCCTTTGCGACGAATTGCACCGGTACGCCGAGTGGTAGCAGGCCCAATCGTTCGTAGACCTTACGTGTACGCCGCGCCCGTAATTTATGCAGGCCCCTCCGTTTACATCGGATACTAATCCTGCTTTTTCGATAAGCGTTGCCCCTGGGGAGTGAGCCATGCTCAGCGGGCAATGGGACGAGCCTGCCAGCTGTGTCGAGCTGGCAGGCATTTTTTTGGGGTAATGGATTTGCGTGGGCATGATTGGCCGACTCGCAGCCAAGGAATCGGCAAATTCGGAATAATCGTTAAGCTTTGCAGACAGTCGTTCCGATGACAGAAAGGGAGAGTCCCAGGATAGTAGGCGCACGCCTTGTGCACCTGGGGTGCAAGCATTTCTGTTGCCGAGAACTAAAGTCATGTTGGTTATTATCAGCGACCTTCACCTGACCGATGGCACGAGTGGTGCCACGATATCGCCAGGCGCTTTTCGTTTACTCGGTGAACGGCTTGCCGATTTAGGCATGAGTGCCTCGCGCAGGCGCGACGGCAGCTATCGACCGATCGAACGCATTGATCTGGTGCTGCTGGGCGATGTTTTGGACGCGATTCGTTCAACCAAATGGTTGGGCAATCGTGTGAGACCCTGGGACGACACCAAGTCGACGACGTTGTACGACATGGTTTCTCAAATCACCGACGATATTCTCGTACACAACGACCCAGCACTTAGCGAGTTTCGCAAGTTAGCGCAGCAAGGCGTCTCGCTACCTGCGGTCACCAACGATGGGCGGCTGGTAGGCGACCGATTGCAGCCGGTGCCTGTGCGTATTCATTACATGGTAGGCAACCACGATTGGTTCTATCATTTACCCGGCGAAAATTACAATCAACTGCGTCGCAAAATTGCCGCGCACATGGGTTTGGCAACCTATCCCGATGCTCCGTTCCCGCATGAGATTTGGGAAAGCAACGAGCTGGTGCAAGTCATGCGAAGGCACAAGGTGTTTGCTCGGCACGGCGATGTTTTTGATCCGTTCAATTACGAAGGCGATCGGGACGCCAGTAGCTTGGGCGATGTGATCGTTCTGGAGTTGCTGAATCGCTTTGGCGTGAAGGTCCGAGAAGAGCTGGGCGATGAGTTACCTAATGCGGCGCTCGCAGGTTTGCAGGAAATCGATAACATTCGGCCGCTGCTGTTGATCCCGGTTTGGATCGACGGACTATTGGAACGCAGTTGCCCGCAACCGGCGATTCGCAAAGAAGTTAAACGCATTTGGGACTGTCTGGCAGACGAGTTTCTTGATCATCCGTTCGTGCGTCAGCGGGATACCTGGTGTCCTGTGGATATCGTGGATGGTTTGCAGAAGGCGTTGAAATTTAGCCGTCGGTTGTCGGTCGGCTGGGCCAGTTGGGTGGCACAGTGGGTTGCCGAGCTCCGCGGGGCGAACCATAGTTCTTATTATTCGCATGCTCTGACAGAACAGGACTTCCGAAATCGTCGGGCGAAGCATATTGTTTATGGACATACGCATCATGCCGAAGTCGTGCCGTTGGATGCCAGCTATGCAGACGGATTTGTGCTACATCAAGGTTATTTTAATTCAGGCACCTGGCGACGCGTCCATCAGCAGACGCAGTTTGCTCCGCGGGAGCACGAATTTATTGCTGCCGACACGATGACTTACCTTTCGTTTTACAAGGACGACGAACGTGGCGGCCGACCTTACGAGACCTGGACAGGTACACTAGGATTGCATCCCCTGACCACGAGTAACTATCGCGTGGATTCGGGATCCCAAATCGGAACCAATGCAAATGCCCCGGGTCAACCAATTTCGACACCAAACATACCGGTCCGAGCGCCCCATTTCGCCGTTCCACTTGCTCCCAGCAGTCAAACCATGCCCCACGCAGACGCCTGAGTTTGCTGAGTCTCTGAGCACAGCTGGCAAGTCCTTTGGCAAAGCAAATGTCGCGGCGGTGTACTGCGTGCACGGCACCTTTGCCGGCAACGATGCCTTGGGGTTGCTGACCGAGTTGGCCAGATTCTCGCCGGGCCTGAGTCGATCGCTAAGCCATCTCGGCAAGCAAACGGTTAATCTAGTTGCCGGCGAAACAGGCAACTATACACCGGCGTTTGTCTCTACCATGCAAGCAGGCCTGAGCCGAGGTGCTGGTCGAGACATTCCTGTGCGGCTTTTTAATTGGTCGAGTCAAAACAATCACATCGGCCGAGCGGACGGTGCCATTCGCCTGATTGACGAACTGGCCCGCTTTGCTGAGTCGGTTGACTTTGGTATCGCAGATGCCCCTCAACCGCGTGTTGTGTTGTGGGGGCACAGCCACGGCGGGAATGTGTTTGCGTTGCTGACAAATTTGTTGGGGAGCGATTCGCAAGCACGCAACGACTTTTTTACGGCGGCCCGATCATTCTACAAGCCGTATGTTCGGCGGAAGATCGATTTGCCTGCCTGGCCCCATGTGCAAAAAGTGCTTGCCGATCCTGAGCATCCGTTGCGCAGGCTGGCCCTTGATGTGGTGACCTTTGGCACGCCGGTTCGTTATGGCTGGGATGCGGATGGTTACAGCAAGCTGTTGCATTTTGTTCATCATCGACCTTCTGAGGGAGCGCCCGAGTATCAGGCGCCGGGCCCGATTGAACCGCGTCGACTACTGGCGGCGGCAGACGGCGACTACATTCAGCAGATCGGTATCGCGGGGACAAATTTGATCCCAAACATCTTCGCCATTCGAACTTTGATTGCGGATTGGCGGTTGGATAAGTTCTTGGAACGTGACGTAACCCGCGAAAGCGTTTTGGCTCGACTGAAACATCGCACCCGGGTGCCAGACGAGGGGACGACCTTGCTGGTAGATTACCAAGGCATTGAGTCGGGTGTACACAATCACCTGGCCGGGCACGCGCTATATACGCGTCGAAAATGGTTGCCGTTTCATTTGCAGCAGGTGGCTGAGCGGTTGTACGGCGTCGAATCGGCCTGCTGAAATAAGCGTGCCGGTGGTATAACTTGGGTTATGACCGATTTTATTCAAATCGCGACCACCACAGCCACCGCAGAGCAAGCTGAGCAAATTGCCCAGGCGTTGGTTACCGACCGCTTGGCTGCGTGTGTGCAGATTAGCAGCCCGATCCGCAGTGTTTATCGTTGGCAGGGCAAAGTCGAGCAAGCGACCGAATGGCTGTGTGTAATTAAAACGCGCCAAACGCTTTTTTGTACAGTAGAGGCAAAGATCCGAGAGCTGCATAGCTACGACTGCCCAGAGATTGTGGCTACGCCGATTGTCGAAGGTAGCGAAGACTATCTGGCCTGGTTGGGTGAGCAGTTGGTGGAGTAGGGTACCGTCCGGATTTTTGTAAATATATACACTAAAAGAAACCCAAAACGACCGCTTTTAAGAATGTACTGGGACTTGGCAAACTGCCATTCTGTCCGTCGGTCAGGAACACACACTGCAACTAACACAGTTTGCAAATTTTCTCAATAACACCGCGCATGTGGGAATTGGCGAACTGCTGTTCAAGTATGAGGTCGATGTGCCCGCTAGCTCGAAATGCAATTTCCCGAACTGCATTGCAAGCTATCTGTCAGATTCACCTCCGCACCAAGACAAAAACGCTTTTCGTCAGCAAATGATTACACCGCCGGCAGATGTTACTAGTGTTTGAGGTATCAGTCTGGATTCAGAAATCCCACCCCACTACCAAGTACTAGCGAGATTAAAAAAGCGAATAGAAGTTGTTGGCGAAGCAAAGGCTTGTGGTAAGAATTAGCCGCGTAGTCTTCGCCCTCGCGAGCCGCCAAATAACCCAAAGCCCAGGACACTCCATATAACAAATGAAGATGGCTCAGGAACCGGATTCGTGCCGCCAGTATTTACGAATGAGTCGCTATCGCCAGCTGCACCAATTGATCTCAAGTGCATGCCGACCCGTAACGTACCATCGCTAAGTGCGTTGACGACACCATTAAATCCACCCGTTACTTCATAAGCAATACCAAGAGCCTCGTTAGGGTTTACACCTTTAGAAGGATTGCCCTGGGCATCAGCTGAAAAAGATTGGGTTGCAATAAATTCAGGGTTTACAGTGTTCCCAGCTGGTAGATTACCGGGATTGGCACCGCCTCCAGTAAAGTCTGTAGAACCAATCAGACTATTGAGAATTGTGGATTGTCCAACGATCGTTCCGTCGTCAATGAATACCTCGCTGATAGCAGAATCGATCAGCCCATCATTCCTAAACACGAACAATAGCTCATCGGCTGCTATTGTTGCTGAATACATAGAGGACGCCATTGCTGAATCTAGTATTTCAAGACTCAGTTGATTCGCCACATTTTCAGCATTGTTATTTGTGATTCTGGC